>Ga0163146_10009650_pt1 | contig 9996 bp, 9 predicted proteins | sample OliLakLV19MP7G1_FD_148648 | JGI IMG/M metagenome (GOLD analysis project Ga0163146, IMG submission 148648) | Freshwater microbial mat bacterial communities from Lake Vanda, McMurdo Dry Valleys, Antarctica - Oligotrophic Lake LV.19.MP7.G1 | ecosystem: Environmental > Aquatic > Freshwater > Lake >... | reverse complement strand
GCTCCACACCACCGATGGCGGCAAGTCCTGGTCTAGAGTGCCATTGAGTGCAAAACTTCCTGGTTCGCCAAACACGGTGCTTGCCCTCGGTTCCAAAGCGGCTGAGATGACCACTGATATTGGTGCTATCTACCGTACAACCGATGGTGGCAAAAACTGGAAAGCAATGGTCGAAGCGGCTGTTGGCGTGATCCGCAACATTGCGCGTGCGTCTGACGGCAAGTATGTGGCTGTATCGTCCCGTGGGAACTTTTACTCCATCTGGCAACCGGGACAAACCGCCTGGGAACCTCACAACCGTAATAGTTCTCGACGGCTGCAAAGTATGGGCTTTGCGCCTGATGGACGGCTTTGGATGATTGCGCGTGGTGGACAAATCCAATTTCAGGCTCCAAACGCGCCAGATGAATGGGAGAACTTGGTCAGTCCAGAGTTCTCGACCAGTTGGGGCTTACTTGACTTGGCATACCGAACGCCGACTGAGCTCTGGGTGTCTGGGGGCAGTGGCAACCTCTTGCGCAGTGTCGATGGTGGTGCAACGTGGGAGAAAGATCGCTCGATCGAGAACGTCCCGTCCAACCTCTACAAGATCCTGTTCCTGAGTCCAGAGAAGGGCTTTATCATCGGTCAAAAAGGGACATTGCTCAAGTACAGCGCTGAAGCAGCGGCATGATCGGCGGCAGTGCAGGCAACTGCCTTTTGTTTACTTTTGTTGCGCCATTCTCATCAATCTTCAAAAGTTGCTTGTGAGTGGTTCTGTGGTTACGTATGATGAAGAGAAGTTAGCGTTTAACTGTTGTCGTCAGTGGAGGAATCTAAATGGCTGGTACTACTGGAGAACGTCCCTTTGGGGATATTGTGACAAGCATTCGTTACTGGGTCATTCACAGCATTACGATCCCGGCGTTGTTTATCGCAGGGTGGCTTTTTGTGCAGACTGGTCTAGCGTACGATGCGTTTGGTACGCCTCGCCCTAATGAGTATTACCCCACGCAAGTGCAATCGGCACCCATTATTAAAGACCGTTTTGAAGCGAAACAAGAGATTGAAGAGTTTCTCGCCAAGTAGTTTAAGGATTGCTTAAGGTTATGACTAGCAGAACACCCAACGAACCCGTTACGTACCCCATTTTTACAGTGAGATGGCTAGCAGTGCATACGCTGGCTGTACCCTCTGTTTTCTTCTTGGGCGCGATCGCCTCAATGCAGTTTATCCAACGATAGGTAACATCAATGGCAACCAGAGATTCAAACCCAAACAAGCAGCCTGTTGAGCTAAACCGTACGTCTCTCTACCTCGGCTTGCTCATGGTTTTTGCGCTTGGCATTCTTTTCTCTAGCTATTTCTTCAACTAATTTTTTGGTTACTCTCGGTTAGTTTCGGTTTCGTCAGACTGAAAGTTTGTTTTTCAAGAGGTGATTCTTGTGTCTAGTTCTGGAAAAATTCCCTTGTGGATTGTAGCAACGATCGCAGGCACGGGCGTGCTAGTCGTTCTCGGTCTTTTCTTTTATGGTTCGTATGCTGGCATTGGCTCATCCCTCTAGGTGACCAAACCTTGAAGAGCAGCCTGAAGCTTGGTTCCCACCTCTTTCAAAACGCTCTTTGTATGCTTAAAAAACGCCAGTCTGATTCAATCAGACTGGCGTTTTTTAAGCACTTGGCATGAGTAATCGTGATCTTAAGCGATGCTGCTTTTAAATACCGCTTGGATCTTCACGTTCAATATAGAGAAACAGAAGCCCAAAGACCACTGCGGGCAGAAGCCAGGTAACGACTGGGATGAGAATCCAGGGCAAGAACGAAGCTGCGTATGAACCTGTCATAACAAGTTTCCTATCGAGGTTAAAGTGGTTCCAGAACTGACTTTACTGTGAAGCGGAGACGTATTTTTCACTTCTAACCATTCTTAATATTAAGTGCGCCGAGTAGACAGTAGTGCCTGGATCACGCTTCCTCAAGCTTCAGACCTGATCGTTGAAATCGTCTAGCGACACAACTGGTAGATCAGGCGGCACCACAGCCCGATCGACCGTAACTTTATGGCTTTCGCGCTGAGTATGCATTTCCACCGCGATCGCTTCAAAGCGAAGCTCTACGCTACCAAACGGCACCGTCAGCGGGGTCATGGCTTCTAAATCGCCTAGCCCATTGGGCAGGAAATCGACGAGCCAGCGGGGACCGTCAAGTAGGGAACGGGTTTGACGATCGAGCACCCAAAACTTGACATAAATGCGAGGCAACAGATTTGGTAGCTTGACACGAAGATTGATGGGTTTACCAGCAGTTAATTCCCCCGTGATCACCTCTAAGGTCGGCATTGGCACTGGGTCATCTGCGGGCACAAGGAGTGGAGTGGGCTGCTCCTCTAAAGGAGCTTGCTTGGCTGTGGCTGTGGGCTTGCTCTGCCGCTGGCTGGGTAGCGATTCATCATTAACCACAATTTCTTCGCTGAGCGATCGCGTTTCAGCCTGAGATGGCGCAGTTGGCACTTCTATGGCAGGGCTTCCGGGCATGAAGCTCGCTTTGAGCAAGGCAGAAAGCTCAGTATCAGTGGCGAGGGAGGTGAGCCGCGTGAGAAACCGATCTTGGAGCTTGAGCGATTGAAAGGCCATGTGTGTCGGAGACGGCAGATCTAATGGAAGCTGGTCGCTGCTAGCAGTGTTGGCTTCATCCGGGATGGCAACAACGGTTTCGGACGCGGCTCCATTGGCTGTATCGGCTGAGCCTGCCGTTGGTGCGGTTATTGTTACCTGATCTGGCGGCATCTGTGCTGTTTCAACCAGGCTATCGACCATTGAATCAGCTTCATCGGCTGCGATCGACTCGATCGCAGACTGTTGTGATGTCGTCTCTGGGTCAGTCGATGCGGCTGGTAGTAGCTCAGTGATCAGTTTGAAGGCTGGCAAGTTGAGCGGTTTAGAGCGGCTCTGCTCTGGGTCGGGCTGATAAAGTTGGGGTGGCAAGGGTTGACCTGCCAGAGAAGGAAAGTGCGGCGATCGCGCCATTGGCGCTTCGAGCGCCGCCTCATCTAAGAATGAGAAGTCAAGCTGAGGGGCTGCTGGCTTCAACCGGGAAGACAGCTCTAGCGGCAAATCGATCCGCTCTTCATCTTCAATCCCTGTGGTCAGAGCTTCGTGAAGCTTGGACAACTCACCGACCAACGCGTTGGGGTCAACGGTAATAGAGAATGCCTGGGTGGTTAGCGCGATCGCTGCCTCTGTTTGCTTTGCAAGCGTGCCACAGAGCAACACTTCGCCCAGCACCAGATGGGTGGCAAACGCATCGGGCAACGAGAACGAAAAAGTAAAGGGACAGGGAAAGGAAGGCTGCGGCAGCAGTTGGCGATCGCTTGCCACAACCTGCAAACTTTGCGGGTCACGCAGGCAGAGTTGCAGTTCTTGTGCGGTTGCGCCTAGAAGGTTGAGCGCCCCGTCACTTTCCCAGGGGTCACCGATGCCTGCTGCCTCCAGAGGAGACGTGAGTGGTGCTGTCGTGCCACTTGAGGTGCGAACTGGCATGGCGGCGATCGTCACCTGTCCAGAGAGTGTGATTACTTCGCCGCGTGCCGCCATAAACGCTGTCTGATCCAGCTTTAAAGCAAAGGCTTCGTTGGCTGCGAGCGTGTATCCCATTGGCAGCAGCGCGTTTGACTGAGCGTTTGGCTCATCTGGGTCTGAAGGCATGGGTGCGATCGTGGCTAGCTCGGGGGCAACGACTGGCTCAATAGCGTCCACAGGAGCGTCGGCGATCGCGGTTAGATCAAGATCTTGTAGCACGTCATCAACTAACTGCTCAGACATCTGCTCCGCGATTTGAAACAGGCGCTCCATCGATGCACCCAGAATCTCAGCGACTTCTGGCGGCAGGTCAACCCGACGGTCATTTGTTGCGATGTCTGGCAGTTGCAGCCGTTCAGTGTCAGACAGGGACGGCGTGTCTGTGGTTGGTGCCATCGTCACCGCGTCTTGCTGCGTATGCGTCGCTAGCTCTGGCTGGTTTGGTTGAGCGGGATGGGCACTGGCTGTGGGGTGCAAGGCGGCAATGTCTGTGAATGTGGTCTCGGTTAGCGTGTGGGGGGGTGATGTCCAATCAGGGTTCCACTCTTCTTCATCACGCGCCACCACTTGTAGCTTGACAGCGTAGGGTTGGGCACCTGCAATTAAATCTGACATGAGATCGGCGGGGGAGCAGCACAGCTCCCAGAGTCCTGGTTCAAGATGCGTGAAGGGAATGACAACCATCAACCCATCGTGATTTGTGCGGCAAGCTCGCTTCTGTACTCGGCGCTTGGGGGGCACTGCTTCAGTTGCCAGGTGAGCAATCCGAATGTCGATCGCAGCATTCGCGTGATGTGAGCGCGCGACAAGGCGGTAGCGACCCTCCAGAATTTCGACATCCGGTGAATCCAGAGGAAGCCAGGAGCGATCGCCCTCTTTCTGCAATAAAAATTCCCAGTGTTCCATCTCACGCTCGCGCCGAAGCTCTGCTAGATTCACGGTCAAAAAACCATTGTCGTCAGGCTGGGGTTGCCAAACGCTATATCTGGTGCTTGGGAATCATTTTACTCCCGTTTTAAGCTTCAGATAATACCTAAATATAGTGGACTGATCCAGAAATTTCACATTCTGTTGAAATCTGGTTTTTAATTTAGCCGACGATCGCCCGGCACCGAGTTTTTCACCTGCGTTGGCGATCGACACTGAATGACAAACGAGCGGAAAATGTAGTCAGCCGCACCATGACTGATAGTACAGATGTATCGCCTCTATCGCATTAACTTCCTGCCGTAACCGCTGCGTTTTGGCAATGTTAGCCGACATGCCAATGCTTTCGTAGTCCAAAATGCGGTGGCTTACTAGGAAATCAGACCTTTAACATCCCATCAGATAAACAACCAACTCACGCGTCTGACCCTGTTGTCGATGCTCCCATAGCTAAATGCCTTGCCAGCTCCCTAGAACCAGACGACCATTGGCAATCGCAGCTCAAGACTTCAAGCTACAACTTGTACGGAGTCAGCAACAATTAACGAGGTCCGGCTGCGATCGCAGAGTTCGCCATTTCAACTAAAGCTCGTTGTCCCTTACCTTTTCCAATTACAGCATAGTTAATCCCCTGGTATTCCCAGTCAACAGAAGCCATACAGTAAGCACCACAAATGCTGGAGTAAGTTCCAGTGACCCCGCCGACTAATTGAATTTCTCTGAAAGTTGAATTAGGGTATTCGTCTAGCTTTTTGGACGTTGGCTTATCAATGACTCTCCTTCGACCTGCTAAGATTGCTCCTTGATAGGAGGCTGTTGATCTACAAGCCTCACCACAGCCTGCTGGACCTACATAAATCCCAACGTAATAGCTCTTTGAATCAGCAATGATTTCAAGATTGCGACTATAAAAGCTCGTTTTACTTGGCAGAAAGATTGGAATTTTCGTCTTATTGGCTAGCTTTAGCATAGCTTCGCTGATTTGAAATTCTCGAAACTCAGGACGGCGAAAAAAACTAATAGGATGAAATCTCTGGCTCTCCCGGCTTTGCGCTGATAAGACAACCTTATATCAAACTATCACTGGGTTTCAGCCGTCGATCGGGCGGCATTTTGTAGCCTTTCATACGATTTCAACCACAGATCCGGAAGAGCCAATCTCTGAACAAAATTTATCCACTTTAAAACTTTTGCATCGACAATATTCAAGGTTGGAGTCGTGTATTCCTCAGAGTAGAGACTGTTGCTTGATTTAAGTTTACGAATTTTTGTCTCCGTCTGTCTTAATTTATTCAAACCATAGGCTTCGGCAATCTCTGAAGCTAACTGACAGCTAATCTTAAAACGACCCATATCAACATTGTCATTAGCTGCTCTATAGCTCCACTCAAAGCCTTTTTCATTCAGCCTATTCTGTAAGAAAGTATGCAGAAGGGCAAGTCTTTCATTCAGAGAACTATAGTTACTGAATAATATGTATTTAACCCATTCAAATTGATCAGGCTTGTGCTCTTGCTGGCAAAGAAAGTGAGTTACTTCAAACATTTTCGCAATGTGGACATCGTATCGACGCAATTCGCCGCCATAGGCAGAGACTGTCGTGTCTTGATCCGGTACAGTAATGGCAATTGACTGCCACGGGGCATTGGGATACCAGTTCCGCCAGCGGAGTTCGGTGATGGGAAAGTCAGGTGCAGCGGCGAGGCTGGGTTTTGGTGTCCAGGGAACCACCATCAATGTTGTCATCGCACACGCTGAAGCTGCCCAAGCCACTAATCGTCTCACCGCTTTCATATCCACTACCGCGCTACTTGGATTAAGCTATAGCGTATCTTGACTTGTTAGAAACGCCTAACTGTATTGCCCTCAAGCTTAGCTTCCCTTATTTGTAGGAACCTTAACGAATTACACTAGAATTTCGCCTCAGTAGTCATCATGTCAGACCAAACATCCGATCGCTTAACTGAAATCGAGCAGCGCCAGCAACGGCAAGATGCGGTAGCAGCTCAAATCCACGAAATTTTATTGCTAGTGGCACAACGGCAAGACCGCAACGCCGCCCAGATTGAAGCAAATACGATCGCGATCGCTGAACTGCGGGCGCTCCTGCAAGAGCGTTACAACGGCAATCACAATCCCTAACCTTTCTCTAAACTTTGACCCTGCACTCTTTCACAAGCTTATCGATATGGTGGCAACGTCCCAATTAACTAACCGTCTTGCTCCAGAGACCTTGCGGAAGGTGCATCATTTTGCCTTCAACGTCAAAGACATGCAGGCATCTCGCCAGTTTTATGGCTCGTTTTTAGGGCTGCATGAGTTGACAGGTGACGACGTGCCCAGCACCCTCAAGGAGTTAGTTGCCGAGGGCAAAGTTGCCAATTTTGTCACGCCCGATGGCACAGTGATTGATTTGTTTTGGGAACCAGAGTTAGCGCCGCCCAACGTCGATCCGCGCCAACAATTCACGCGGGCAAACCATCTAGCGTTTGATGTCGCGTCTGACGCATTTGATCAGGTTGTTGCGGTGTTGCAACAGAGCGAGGTGACGATCGATCACGGTCCCGTGGCACGCCCAACTGGACGCGGCATTTACTTTTATGACCCGGACGGCTTTTTGCTTGAGATTCGCTGCGATTCCTAACCGTGAAGTTAGATGCGCGAGCGCACAAAGGCATCTAAGCGCTCCATGCCCTTCTTAATGGTGTCCATATCGGTGGCATAGGAAAGGCGGATATGATCATCAGCACCAAACGCAATGCCAGGAATTAAGGCAACCTTCTGTTCATTCAAAAGTGCATCACAAAACTCCAGCGAAGTCATGCCTGTTTTGGCAATGCTCGGCAAGAGGTAAAAAGCACCGTTTGGTTTGGCGCAGCTTAGTCCGGGAATCGCGTTGATGTAGTCAAACATAGCTTGGCGACGCTCGGCAAATGCAACTCGCATGGTATCCACACAGTCCTGAGAACTTTCGAGGGCAGCGATCGCGCCCCACTGGGCAAATGTACACACGTTTGAGGTACTGTGCCCCTGAATCAACGTGGCGGCTCGAATAATCTCGACTGGACCCGCCAGCCAACCCACGCGCCAGCCCGTCATCGAATACGCTTTTGCAAAACCACTGCTGACCAGGGTTCGCTCATAAATTTCGGGGCTGAGCGCGCCAATGCTGACGTGCTTCGTGTCGTCGTAAACAAGCTTTTCGTAGATTTCGTCTGAGACGACGAGAATATCATGCTCAACAACCACCTCAGCCAGCGCTGCCAGTTCCGCTGGCGTGTAAACCATCCCCGTTGGATTGGATGGCGAATTGATGATAAACAGCTTCGTCTGTGGCGTAATTGCCTGCTGGAGCTGTGTGGGTGTGATCTTAAACTGACTTTTTTCATCCGTTTGGATGATGACCGGAGTGCCACCTGCAAGCTTCACCATTTCGGGATAGCTGACCCAGTAGGGCGCTGGAATGATCACCTCATCACCAGGACTAATGATCGCCAGCATTAAACCAAACAGTGAATGTTTGCCGCCATTAGTAACAATCACATTCTCTGCGCCGTAGCAAAGCCCGTTGTCCGTTTGCAGCTTTTGGGCGATCGCTGCTCGTAGTCTGGGTTCACCGGCTGCTGGTCCATACCGAGTCTTGCCCTCGTCAAGCGCCTGCTTGGCTGCCGCAACAATGTGCTCTGGTGTTGGGAAGTCAGGCTCACCAGCGCTAAAACTGCAAATATCCACCCCCTCTGCCTTCAGTGCCTTCGCCTTCGCATCGATCGACAGAGTAAGAGATGGAGTGACCTGCTCAACGCGCTTCGCCAGTTTCATGCTACTTTCAGAGCCTTTCTTGCCGTATGTTTCTGCTTTGATTACGTTCAGAATACCCCAGTTACCACAGACCGTATATGAGTTTTGTTGGTTTGTCAGTTAACCCCCATCAAATTGACTCCACCAAACTAAAAGGCTCCTGCTTGATTGCAGGAGCCTTTTCACTCATTTCGCTTTACCGCCAGCCGATGCCCAAACTTTAGTCAAGGTCAGGCATCGAAAGTACGGGTTCAGTCTCACGATCGATGCCCTTCTCAAAGCCAGCCACCGCTGCACGCGCACGACCTGCGTGCCAGAGGTGACCAATCAAGAAGAAGAAGCCCACCACAAAGTGGAAACATGAGAGCCAGGAGCGAGGCGATACATAGTTAAAGGAGTTGATCTCCGTTGCCACACCACCCACTGAGTTCAACGAACCCAACGGTGCATGAGTCATGTATTCAGCCGCACGACGCGCTTGCCAGGGTTGGATATCATACTTAATCTTGTTCAGATCAAGCCCGTTGGGACCACGCAACGGCTCCAGCCAAGGACCTTGGAAATCCCAGAAGCGCATCGTCTCACCGCCGAAGATAATTTCGCCAGTAGGAGAGCGCATCAGATATTTACCAAGACCTGTGGGACCTTGAGCCGATGCCACGTTTGCACCTAGGCGTTGGTCACGAATCAAGAAGGTCAGCGCTTGTGCCTGCGACGCTTCAGGACCCGTAGGACCGTAGAACTCGCTGGGATAGGCCGTGTTGTTAAACCAGACAAAACAAGCGGCGATAAAACCCATCAGGGAAAGCGCACCGAGGCTGTAGGAAAGATAGGCTTCACCAGACCAGACCAAGGCACGACGTGCCCAACCGAATGGCTTGGTCACAATATGCCAAATACCGCCTGCAATTAGAATGATGCCGACCCAGATGTGACCGCCAATAATATCTTCCAGGTTATTGACGCTGACGATCCAGCCATCCCCACCAAACGGCGACTTCAGGACGTAGCCAAAGATGATTGCGGGATTGAGAGTCGGGTTCGTCACAACACGAACGTCTCCACCACCTGGTGCCCAAGTATCGTACAGACCACCAAAGAACATGGCTTTCGCCACCAGCAGGAATGCACCTAACCCAAGAATGATTAGGTGAAACCCAATAATGCTGGTCATCTTGTTCTTATCTTTCCAGTCGTAGCCGAAGAAGGAAGAATAATCTTCCAACACTTCAGGACCGCGAACGGCGTGGTAGATGCCACCAAAGCCAAGCACAGCAGAGGAAATTAAGTGAAGAACGCCGACAACGAAGTACGGAAAAATATCAATGACTTCACCACCGGGACCCACACCCCAACCCTGACTAGCCAGGTGAGGCAGCAGGATCAAACCCTGCTCATACATGGGCTTCTCAGGAATAAAGTGGGCGACCTCAAACAGGGTCATCGCACCTGCCCAGAAAACAATGAGTCCAGCATGAGCGACATGAGCGCCCAACAGCTTGCCAGAGAGATTAATGAGGCGAGCGTTACCTGCCCACCAGGCAAATCCAGAGGATTCCTGGTCGCGGTTGCTGCCAACGATGTTACTAGAGAGCGTTACCACGTGGGAGTACCTCTTCGGGGAAGCTAAAGTGTTCATGGGGTTGGTCTTGGGGTGCCATCCAGGCGCGGATGCCCTCGTTGAGCAGAATGTTCTTGGTGTAGAACGTCTCAA
>Ga0163146_10009634_pt1 | contig 10008 bp, 9 predicted proteins | sample OliLakLV19MP7G1_FD_148648 | JGI IMG/M metagenome (GOLD analysis project Ga0163146, IMG submission 148648) | Freshwater microbial mat bacterial communities from Lake Vanda, McMurdo Dry Valleys, Antarctica - Oligotrophic Lake LV.19.MP7.G1 | ecosystem: Environmental > Aquatic > Freshwater > Lake >... | reverse complement strand
GTGCTGGGTGGTGCGACTGGCGACTTGGCCGAGATGCCGAGGCGTCGGGACCACGGCGGTAGCGCGCTGAGGGTCAGGCGTAGCGAGAGTCGACCGGTCGGATCGGCGTGCACCCTGCGCAGCAGCACGGCGACCACGACAGCGACCGCCGCGGTGCCTGCCAGCAGAACGACGCCGATCGGGTTCGACCAGAGGGGGACCAGCGGCATGGAGGGGGCCAGCCCGGACTCGAAGGCGACCAGCGCCCACGCATACACCGTTACGGCCGCTGCGCCCGCGCCGCCGAGCACGCTCAGGGAACCGAACCCCGCCGGAGCCGTGTCGACGGTGCGGGGGCGTGCGGCAGCCCGAAGGGCGACCACGAGCGTGGCCAGGGCTGCCGAGGTCGGCAGCAACGCAGCAGGTCCCAGCGATCCGACGGCGATCACGACTGCCGGCAGCGCCCCGCCAGCGGCAAGGACCGTCGCCGCCACCACGAGGACCTGGTCGTGGCGGCGAGGGCGCTGGGGTGAGCCCGCATGTCCGGGAAGATCACGGGCAGGACCGGCGGAAGGCACTGTGGCGGGCTCTCGGCGTGCCCGTGTGACGGCACCACCGGCCCGGAGGAACAGCCACGCCTTGTAGCAACCGTGGCCGATGAGGTGCGCGACGGCGGCGGCGGGCAGGCCGATCCCCAGCTGGACGGCCATGTAGCCCATCTGCGTCGTCGTGGAGCCGGCGAGTCGACCCTTGACGTCCGTGCGGAAGCTCAGCGTGAGGGCACCGACGATCACGGAGGCCGCGCCGAGGAGGAGGAGGGCCAGCAGTGCGCCCGGCGCGGCGGCGAACAGCGCCCAGAACAGGCACACCATGACACCGGCGCCGTTGACCATGCCTGCGTGCAGCAGCGCCGACACGGGTGAGGGGGCCTCTGCGGTTTCCACCAGCCACGACTGGGCCGGGAACAGCGCCGAGCGGACCAGGCACCCGAGGACCAGCAGGCCTGCGACCGCCAGCGTGGGCCACAGCGGAAGTTCGGCTGTCGGCAGCTCGGAGCGGTTCAGCGTGGGGAGCAGAACCAAGCCCGCACCCACCGCGGCCCACACGGCCACATCACCCAACAGCAGTCGTCGCCTGACGTAGCCGCCGGCGCGTCGGGCCGCAGTCGTGTGCGCATGACTGACCAGGGCCGCCAGCGCCAGGCCGCTGCTGGTCCAACCCAGCGCCACCACCGGCAGGCTCGCCCCGAGGAGCATGACCACGAGCGAGGCGAGGGCCCCGAGCAGCAGCCACCCGAAGTGCGCCGCCCCACCGCGACCAGCGAGGTTGCGGATGGAGTACGACGCCACCAGCACCACCACGCCGGCCACGAACCCGAGCAGGAGCACGCTCAAGACGTCGAACCTGAACCCCACCTCCACCCCGGCGGGACTGGCGAGGACCCAGGAGAACGGCCCCACGACCACGACCCGGACTCCCAGCAGGAGCGCCAGGACGACCAGGACCACAGACACCGAGCGGACCGCATGCACCATGACCACCGCGGCAACATACATGCATTGCGTTACAGGTGTTGTGTTTCCTGATCTAAGGTGTGCCCACAACCGCTCGCAGCGGAGAATCGACATCGCAGGAGGAGCCTGTGCCATTGACGCGTGAGTCCAGGTCGGCAGGGTCCCAGACGGAGCCGACGTCTCGGTGGCGGTTCCTCACCAACCACGGCCACGTGCTCGTCTATCTGTCCCGGCACCCGGAGTCGCGGGTTCGTGACATCGCCCTGGCCATCGGGATCACCGAGCGGTCGACGCAGTCGATCCTGTCCGACCTCGAGACCGACAGCTACGTCAGCAAGGTGCGCCACGGACGCCGCAACCGCTACGAGCTGCACCCCGAGCTGCACTTCCGGCACCCGCAGGAAGCCGACCACCAGATCGGTGAGCTGCTCGCCATCTTCCACTGAAGTAGCGCAACGACGCCCCCTTGCCGGCCGTTCTCACTCGTCCTGGCGCGCAGTCTCGTGACTGGGTGCTCGTGGAGCCTCCGCCATCGTTGGCGAGGCACTGCGCACTCTGATGTGGCGGGCAGGACGAAGCACACCGCGAGACCGAACGCTGTCCCCGGCGCCGACGGACGGCGTGGAACAGGAAGGTGCCTGATCTGCAGGCGGGGTCAAGGACCCGTTGGGTGAGCGGTTCGGGTACCGGAGTCGTGACGATCTGCTCGGCGAGCCAGTTGGGGGTGTAGTACTCCCCCAGCCGCTTACGCGTCTCAGTGCCAATGACCGACTCGTACAGGACCTTGAGGACGTCGTGCGCCACGGCCGCCCAGGCGAACCGGGACAGCCGGCGGGCCATGGTCCGGATGAACGAGGCGCCGCCGGGGACCTCGAGGACAGGTGAGCGGTGATCCCGTCGCTGACGAGCATCGTGTGCTCGGGGAGCAGGTCCGACGGTCGCCGACGACGTGACTTGCGGTGTCGTAACCGGCCCGGCCGGGCCCACGCATCGCGTGTCCCTCCCGTGAGCCGGGGCCGCCCGCCACGGTTGACTCATGCCAGCAGCCGGGCGCACAGGACACCACCGGGCGTCGGACATCCGACTTGTGACGGTCCGGGAACGGATTCGTCTCGATCGTCCCCGGTGCTGGCTCGCGTCATAGCCTCGGCCCGTCGAGGCACGTCCCTCGCGGCCGTCGGACCCGATCGTGGCCAGCATGTTCATCGAAACACGGGAGGGGCCAATGGACCGCAGGAGATGGGCGAGAACCGCCGCCGGTGCTGGTGCGGGGGTCATGGGAGGGGTCGTCTACGCCCTTGCCCTGTCGAGGATGGACATGTTCTCGTCCATTGCCGAGATCTTCCATCTTCGGGGCGACGTGGTCGGCTGGGTGCTGCACCTGTGCGTCAGTGCCGTCCTCGGTGGGCTCTATGGGCTCGTGAACGTCCCCGCCACCGGCCCCTCCCGCCTCGGCGACGGCCTGGCGATCGGCACCGTGTACGGCCTCGTCTGGTGGTGCCTCGGCTCCCTCACCCTGAGCCCGCTGCTGCGTTCCGGCCAGGTGGGCTGGTCCATGGCGCAGGCCGGTGCCGAGTTCCCGAACCTGCTCGGGCACCTGGCCTACGGCGCCGTGACGGGGCTGGTCTTCCAGGTGGTCGCGCTCACGCTGGCCGAACGCGAGCCGTTGCCGCGCGACGGGGTCGCGACCCGCCATCGCGTGGTGATCCTGGGAGGTGGCTTCGGCGGCATGGCGGCGGCGATGCGATGGGAGAAGCTCCTGCGCCGCCGACCGGAGATCGACGTGACGCTGGTGAGCGACAGCAACTACTCGCTGTTCACGCCGATGCTCGCGGAGGTGGCGGGCGGTGGCCTCGAGCCCGCTCACATCAGCAGTTCTGTGCGGTCCTTCCTCGGACGCGTACAGTTCCGCCGCGCCTTGGTGGACGAGATCGACCTCGTCACGCGGACCGTCAGCGTGCGGTCCTCGGAGACCTCGCCGCCGAGCGACATCGCCTTCGACCAGATCCTGGTGTCGCTCGGGTCGACGTCGCACGACTTCGGACTGCCCGGCATCGCCGAGCACGCCTACACCCTCAAGACGCTCGAAGACGCGATCCTGCTGCGCGAGCACGTCATCACGACGCTGGAACTCGCCGATGCCACGCCGGGTCCGCCGTCTCCGGGCCTGCTGACGTTCGTCGTCGCCGGTGGCGGCTTCTCTGGCATGGAGATCGTCGCGGAACTGCACGACCTCGTGCACCACGCGCTGCCCTACTACCCCCGGCTGACGCCGCAGGACATCCGGTTCGTGCTGGTCCATGGCGGAGCCCATGTCCTGCCCGAGCTCAGCGAACGCCTGGGTGACTACGCGCTGCGCAAGCTGCGCGAGCGCGGGATCGAGTTCCTGCTGGAGGCCAGGGTCGCCGGCTGCACCGCCGATCAGGTGATGATCGAGAACTCCGACCCGGTGGTCGCCCGGACGTTGATCTGGACGACGGGCAACCGTGCGCACCCGGTCGTGGAATCGCTCCAGATCGCCCGCGAGGCCCGACACATCACCACAGATCCTGCACTGCGGAGCGTGAGCGACGCGTGCGTCTGGGCGGTCGGCGACTGTGCCGCCAATCCGATGCCGGACGGTTCGCCCTATGCGCCGACCGCCCAGAACGCCTCCCGGAGCGGGAAGCTGGCAGCCGACAACATGCTGGCGGTCATCGACGGGCGACCGGTGCGGCCGTTCGTCTTCGCGCCGCTGGGACTGCTGGTCGTGCTCGGGCGGCGGACGGCGGCCGCGGAGATCGGCCGGTTCGAGTTCAGTGGGCTGCTCGCCTGGCTCCTCTGGCGCGGCATCTACCTCAGCAAGCTGCCCGGTCTGGAGAAGAAGGTGCGGGTGTTCCTGGACTGGACGGTCGAGTTCTTCTTTCCTCGCGACCTCGTCCTCGCCCAGCGGGTGACCGCGCCGGCCCGGCCCGAGCGGCAGTCCCCGACGCACTCCTCGACACAGCGGGTCGCCCCGTGAAGCTCCTGCCCCTCGGGCTGGCGTGCGCCGTCGCAGGCGCCCTGGCCCTCGGGCTCGCCGCCGTGCTCGCGGCTCAGGCCGGACTGCCCGGGAGCTGGGGGGTCGACATCGGGTTCGGCGCCCTGTGGGCCGTCGCGTTCGTTCTGGTAATCGGCGAGCAGCGAGTGCCGGTGCGCGACGGGATCCTGTGGGGAGCCGCATTCGGCTTCCTCGGCTGGTTCGTGGGTCCCCTGAGCCTCGGTGGGCTGATCGCCGGGGACGGTGTCCGGTGGGAGCTCTCGCAGGCCGCGAGCCGGTTCCCGGAGCTATGCGGCTTCATCGCCTACGGGCTCGTCATCGGCGTCACCCGGTCGACGGCCGACCGGATCCGGAACCGGCGGGTACCATCGCCGGCCGGACTGCGCTCGGGCGCGCTCACGCGAGGCGGCCTGGCCGCTGCGCTCACGCGAGGCGGCGTGGCGGGGCTGGTGGCGGGCCTGGTGCTGATCCGCCGGTTGCCGAGCATGTCGCTGTTCGGGGGGTCGGGCACCGACGGCCTACCGCTCGGGAGCCCTATCGACCTCTTGCTGGCCTTGGCCGCGGGGGCGTTACTCGCAGCTGTGATCGCGCAGGCGCAGGAGCGCGCCGGCGTCAGCCTGATCCGCGGGTTCGCCTACGGACTCCTCTGGTGGTTCGTCGTGCAGTTGACGATGCTGCCGCTCCTGCGCGGCGAGGCAGTCACCTGGGACGTCGGCACTGCCCGGGCGTCGATCGGCAGCCTGCTGTCCCTCATGCTGTTCGGGTCCATCGCCGCGCTGGTCTATCGCGGCCTGACCGCGCTGGAGCACGCCCTGTTCGCCGATGACGTCGGCCTCGGTGAGCGCGGCGACGGCATCGGGAGCCGCAATCTGCGGGCCATCGTCTGGGGAGCGACCGGCTCACTTCTCGGCGGGCTGGCCTTCACCGTCGTGATGGTGCAGGCGGGCGCCCTGCCGAGGATCGCCGGCATCGTCGGGGGCAGCAGCAGCGCGACCGGGTTGGTTGTCCACTTCGTTATCTCGATCATCATCGGGGCGCTCTACGCACTGCTGTTCGGCGGGCGGACCACCTCCGTCGGCACCGCCGCCGTATGGGGGACCGTGTACGGGCTGTTCTGGTGGACGCTAGGTCCGGTCACGCTGCTGCCCATCCTCCTGGGCGAGGGCGACGGGCCGGTCCGCGCCGCGGCGCTGGCTGCCTTCCCGGGCAGCTTCATCGGACACATCGTCTACGGCGTCATGACCGCCGTGTACGTCCACCTGATCGGTCGGCGGCACCGCGAGGAGGATCGACCTCGCACGGTACCCGCTGACGCGACCGTGGCCCCGCTGTGGCTGGTCGTCTCGTCCTTCGCGGTGTTAGTGCCGGTGCTGCTCGGCTGAGCGCGGAGACCTCAAGCCGACGACGTCGGTCGCCTGGCAACGGGTGAACCAGGGTTGGGTGGCAACCAGTGGGGTGGTGCTCGTCCGCGCAGTGGCCGTCGTCGCGCTCGTGGTGAGGGTGGTGGCTGACGCGGCCCACAGGGGGTGGCCGGTGGTGACAGTCAACGTGCTGGCCTGCCCGGTGTCATCCACCAGGTCCCGGGTGATCAGGTGCCGGGTGCCGGTACCGGTGATGGTGTCCAACACCGGGTTCGCCGTTGACAGGCCCGTGTCCGGGTCCGTAGTCAGGAGCAGGTCACCCGGCTGGATGGTTTCGATGGGGACCGGGGTGCCGTCAGCGAGGAGCACCGGGGTGCCCGCCGAGAAACTGTTACCCGCCCGGCACGTCTTCCCGGCACCTCGGATGGCGCGGGTGACCTTCGCTCCTGCCCGGGCGGCCGCACCCCCGACCCGGCCGGCCTTGACCCCCACCCGCACCGCAGCCAACCCCACCTTCACCGCAGCACCAGCCCCGACACCGACACCGACACCGACGAGGTTCGCCGCCGCGATGACGGCCATCTCCGCGGCTTTCGCATTGTTACCCGTCGCCAGATACGCCACCGCACTGACCGCACCGGCCGCCGCCCCGATCGGCCCCGGAATGAACGCCGCCACCTCCCCCACCACAGCCACAACCTTCAACACACCACGCAACGACCACTGCCCATCCAAATCCGTACAATTCACCGGCGGGATGGCCGCGAGATTTGGGATCAAGCCAGACGGCGGGCTGCCCCGCCTCGACCCCTACGCGGTCCCGGCCGGTGGGGCTTCCGGCGCCCGCGCTGCAGGGTCTGCCGAATACGTCGCCCCTGCTGGCGCCCCGACGGCCTGGATCGTCGACGTGGACGGAACCCTCGCTCGCATGACCGGCCGCAGCCCCTTCGATTGGGCGCGGGCCGGCGAGGACGAGCCGATCCCAGCCCTGGTGTCGGCGGTTACCGCCCTGGCTCGCGACGGACATCGGATCGTCGTCATGCTCCACCAATCACGCCCGTGCAGAGGGAAGGAACCACAGCACCGCTGTCTCACCCAATCCTCACGCACAGGGATGCGCCCCGAGGGCAACACCGAGCAGGACGCCCTCATCAAGGGGCGCCTTTTCGATGGCCACGTTCGGGAGCGGCTCGCGGTCGTCGGGGTCCTGGACGACCGTGACCAGGTCGTGGCCCTGTGGCGCAGCCTCGGCTTGCCGTGCTTCCAGGTGGCACCGGGCGCCTTCTGAGCTTTGCCCTGGCCCAGCGGGGGCTCTTTGACCGTCCCGCTAGCGGCAGATCCGGCGTGGTGGCGGCGGCAGAACCGGCACGTGCCTAGCGGCAGATCCGTCACAACGCACCGTGAGCAGGTCATACTCGTGACCGTGACCGTGACCGAGCTCAAGAGCCCCCTCGGTCGGATCCTGCAACGGCGCGCCGAGGTGCAAGTGGCGGCCGCGCTCCTCGATACCCGGGTGGTCGTAGTGAACGGCGCCCGACAGTCAGGAAAGAGCACCCTGGTACGACTCGTGGTGCAAGCCGAGCAGCGCGTTGATGGTCCAGCAACGTGGCGGACCCTCGACGACGAACGGACATTGGAGGCGGCCGTGGCCGACCCGAGCGGTTTCGTCGACACCGACGACCTTCTTGTCATTGACGAGATCCAGCGCGCGCCACGCCTGCTACTGGCGATGAAGGAGCGGGTGGACCGCGATCCCCGTCCCGGGCGTTACCTCGTGACGGGCTCCGCCCGCGTGCTCGGTCTGCGTGCATTACCCGACGCCTTGCCGGGTCGAACCGAGACCATCGAACTGTGGCCGTTCTCCCAAGGCGAGATGGATGGCGCCCCGGACGGATTCGTCGATTCTGCCTTCGCTACCGGGCCTGCGATGCGACACGAGTCGGGGCTGCGCCGCCGCGACTACATCGAACGAGTAGTCAGGGGTGGCTTTCCCGAGTCGCTCGCCCGCCCCTCGCCCGAACGCAGACAGCGATTCCTCCAGTCCTACGTCGAGGACATCATCGTTCGCGACGTGGCTGCGATGTCGGATATCGAGCAGGTCCCGGCGATGCGAGCCCTCATTCGACTCGTCGCGGCTCGATCGGGTCAGCTGCTGGTGGAGAGCACTCTGGCCAGCGGCGTCGGTCTCTCGCAGAAGACGATCGGTCGCTATATCGACCTGCTGGAGGAAGTCTTTCTGATCAAGCGCATTCCCGCGTGGTCCCGCAATTTGTCAGCTCGCGCATTGAGTACCCCCAAGGTCGCGATCGTGGACTCCGGCCTGGCGGCAGACCTCCTCGACCTCGACGCCGACTACCTCGCCGAGCCGACAGCGCCCTTGGGGCTGTTACTTGAAGGCTTCGTCCTCATGGAACTGGCCCGGCAACTGACGTGGAGCACCCGCCGCGCCCGCCTCTATCACTACAGGACCCGCGACGGGGTCGAGGTGGATGCGGTTCTAGAGGACCGGCGCGGCCGAGTCGTCGCGATCGAGGTCAAGGCCTCCAGCACCGTCCGCAACGATGACTTTCGCGGGCTTCGTCACCTGGCCGAACGCTTGGGCGACGACTTCGTCCTCGGCGTCGTGCTCTACACCGGACCGGAGACGCTTCCATTTGGTCCCAAAATACGCGCCATGCCTGTAAGCGCCCTTTGGGAGGTTGGCCTACCTCAGTCCTAGTGGACTTTTCAGGACACACCGCGCACTGACCCGAGTCCGGCTTGGGGGCCGAGTAGCCGGGGGGAGTCGCGCCCCCCGGCCCTCACAGATCCGTACGTGACAGTCTCCCGTCACACGGCTCTTGTCGTCCTGGTCACCAGACGGGCGGTGGGTAGGTGATCCAGGCCCAGTGGGCGAAGAACCGGGGTCGTCGTGTGACGGCTTGGTTCCAGGCGTCCTGGGCTTTCTTCCTGCTCCGCAACCGTTTGTATTTCTTTTGGGTCCACCGCATCAGGTAGGCGTTGATGCGTTCCAGCAGGGGATACAGGGCCGACTTGTAGAAGGCTCCGTAGTAGTTCATCCGTAGCTATTCAGCTGGTGTGAGTGCTGGTGGGAGCCATGGTCCGGTGGTGAAGAGGGTGGTGAGGGCGTCGAGGTGGTCTTTCTTCCATTTGGTGGTGGTGGAGAGGTAGGAGTGGATGGTGGCGAAGTCGGTGAGGCCTTGGAGGGTGCGCCAGGTGTGAGGAGCCCGGCGTTCTCCGGACAGTGGGTTGCGGGTTTATGCTGCGATGTTGTGGGTGTTCTGGTGGTGCCAGTCGTTTTCTGCTTCGTTGGGGGTGCGGTATCCGAGGGCTGAGTGGAGTCTGAGTTGATTGTAGCGGAGCTCGATGTAGCTGGTGATGTCGTGGGTGGCGTGTTGGCGGGTGGGATAGGCGGTCCGGTTGATGCGTTCGACTTTGATGGTGCCGTTTCAGGATTCAGCCCACGCATTATCGTAACAGGTGCCGGTGCGGCCCAGGGAGCGTCGTATCCCCAGGGTGTCGGTGACGTCAGCGAATTCCTGGGATGTGTACTGGCAACCTGGGTCGCTGTGAAAGATCGTCACCCCGGGGGTGATGGTGATCCGGTGGGTGGCCATCTGTAGGGCGTCGGTGACGAGGCTGGTGCGGAGGTGATCGGCCATGGCGTACCCGACGACCTGTTTGGTGTGGCAGTCCAGGACGCTGGCCGGGTACAGCCACCCTTCCCAGGTGCGCACGTAGGGATGTCCCCGACGAGCTTGGTCGCGGGGGCGGTGGCGGTGAAGTCCCGGCCGAGGAGGTCCGGGGTGGTGGCGGTGGCGCCGGCGATGGTGGTGACCGGGCGCCACGGGCGGGGTTGACACGCGATCAGGTCCAGGTCACGCATGACCTGGCGAATGGTGTCGGGGTCGGCGTGCTCGCCGCGGCGGGCCAGGTCGGCGTGGACGCGGCGGTACCCGTAGGTGCTGTCGGAACGGTCGAAGGACCACCGGATGAGGACTTCCAGGTCGCGGCGGCGCACCGTCGTGGCCGAGGGGCCCCGGTCACGCCACTCGTAGTACCCCGACCGGGACACCGTCGCCCACCGGCACATACTGCTCACCGGGTAGCAGCCCTCTTCGCCGTTGATGAACGT
>Ga0163146_10009622_pt1 | contig 10013 bp, 7 predicted proteins | sample OliLakLV19MP7G1_FD_148648 | JGI IMG/M metagenome (GOLD analysis project Ga0163146, IMG submission 148648) | Freshwater microbial mat bacterial communities from Lake Vanda, McMurdo Dry Valleys, Antarctica - Oligotrophic Lake LV.19.MP7.G1 | ecosystem: Environmental > Aquatic > Freshwater > Lake >... | reverse complement strand
ATGGATTAGGGGGGCGCGCGGCCGATGCCTTGCCGGCGGCAGAACGCGGTCAATGTCTGATACGACATCGTCACGCCATCGGCGGTAAGTTCCTCATGGACTCGCACGAGATTGCCTTTGCACTTCGCCAATAACTCGAGAATCCGTTGGCGATGCGGGGCGGCTTTCTCGTCGCGCTCGATCTTCGGCACAGAGGTTGCATTCATCGCCAGCACCTTGCGCACGCTCTGGCGCGACAGGCCCAGCAGCTTGGCGATCTCTCGCTTGTTCTTGCCCGCGGCGGATAACTCCAGAATCGTCGTGCGTTGCGATTGGCTCAGCATGGTTTGTCTTTCGCTCCTCGATTCGTTCGGCCAACTGGTTCAATAACCGCGTGGCGTGCTGGATTCTGCCGCCGAGGGTCTCGCTATCCGGCGCCGGCTCTTCGGCGCGCGCCAATGCCCGGCGGGCGATCGCGACGATCTGATCGAGATCGCCTTCCAGCGTTGTTTTTATTGGCTGCGGTTGCTGCCGCGTTTTCAGAAACAGTTCCGGCTCGGCCAGAATCCGCGCACGGGCCAGGCCTCGGGCGTTGCGCCAGGCGTTGTAGAAATCGGCGGCTTGGCGCGTCGTCCAATGCTGTTGCGCGAAGACCTGCGCCAGGCGCTCGCATTGCTCGGCATCGATGCGCGCCGCCGGCGCCAGATAGCGCATGGCAATCTGCGGGGCGATGTGGCCGTCGCGCACCTGTTGCTGGATCGATTCCGAAAGCGTTTCCACCAACGACAGGCGGCGCGCCACCCACGTCGGACTGCGGTCGAAACGCCGCGCGAGCTCGTCGATGGTATAGCCGAGTTTCGCTTCCATCTCCGCCAGCAACCAGCCTTGTTCGAGCGCCGTTTCCGGCTCGCTGTTCATGCGCAGAGAACGGACCAGCAGCAGGGCTTCGGCTTCGCTCACCGTGTCCAAAACGATGGCGTCGACGGTGTCTCTGCGCAATTGCCCGAGCGCGGCGATGCGCTGGTGGCCGTCGATCACCAGATACTGCGAGGCTTGTTGGATGACGACGATGGGCGTCTGCTGTCCGGTCTCAGCCAGCGACGCCAGCAGCCGCCGGAACCGGGCCGGGTGGCGGACCCGGAGATGCGCCAGGCGGCGGTCCAATTGATGAAACTCCAGAGTTTGCGGCATGGTTTGGCGGCGCTTGGGTTTCAGTATGCGCGCCACCCGGACTGGTCTTTCGCGGCAAGGGCGGGTTGTTGCCTGGAACCCCTTTCGGATCAATGGGATAGCCGGGTGACTGGTCTTTCGCGGCGCGCAGCAGGTATTTACTCATAACCGCAATGAAATCAACGCCTTTGTCGCCGAACTCGTCTTTCGCGATGTCCCAGGGGAGTTTTTGTAATGGGGGCGGAACGCGGAGGGGTTCGGGGTCGGAGGACGGCGCGGAGTGGCGTTGATCGATACGGTAACCAGCGGCGTAGCTGGGGTTTCGCCGCCGCCAGTTTGCTTGTGTCTTTTGGCGGCGGACGGTCTGGCATTCCGGCTTGCCGCAGCTGCGCTGGCGGGCGCCTACCCGAGGATCGGGATAGAACCACCGCAGACAATTTCGGCAGGGACGCTTGCGCGTTTCAGGCATCCCCCTCTATCGGCGCCTATCGGGTGGTCAACTTTTCGCTGGCATGGGTGGTCAAGTTTTCGTTAGCGCCGAAGGGGTGCCCTCTCGCACGGTGGCGAAGTATCTGCGCCGTGGCGGAACGGTGCGCACGCCAGACCCCAAGCAGCGCTGGCTCACCTTCGTCCACAATCACGCCGAGGTAATCGTGGCCTGCGACTTCTTCGTCGTAATGACGGCCACGTTTCGTACCCTTTACGTCTTCGTGTTGATGGAAGTGGGAACCGTCGCATTCTCCATCACAATGTGACCGCCCATCCGACGGCGGAGTGGACCCTGCAGCAGTTCCGGGAGACCCTGCCCGGCGATCACACATACCGATTTGTGCTCCACGACCGGGACAGTATTTTCTCCCAGGAATTAGACAAGGCGGTTACAAAGCTCGGAGTGAGGGTTCTCCGCACGCCGGTGCGGGCACCGACGGCGAATGCCTTCTGCGAACGTCTCGGTGGCAGTCTTCGCCGGGAGTGTCTGGATTTCCTGATTCCGCTCAACGAACGCCATTTGCGGATGATCGTCAAAGAGTGGGGACTCCACTACAACCGAGGCCGACCTCACAGTTCGTTAGGGCCCGGCATTCCGGAACCCAGCCAGGAAAGTGTTCCGGCCAGTGACCACCGGCACAGACTGCCAGCCGGATACCGCGTCGGGAGGACACCAGTCCTTGGCGGTTTACATCACGAGTATCGCCTGGCCAAGGAGGCCGATTAAACGACGTTGCGGGCCTCGGACAGAATATTTGCGGACCACACCGGCTTTCGTTCATTGTGTCGCCCCGCCCTTTAAGAGATTCCATGCTTGCCGTTCTTTGGCGTTCGAACGCGAATGATCATTTCATCAACGCCGTGCCGAACAACCTCCAAACGCCCAGACTCTGCTAGTTGTGCCGGAGCAATTCGCCGAATCTGGAACGGAAACAGGCATGGGCTGTCAACCAGACCACGGAAGTCGGTGCTTCCTTCGGTGGTTGAAAAAACTGCTGTCTCAAGAAGCCATGCGGCCAGCTTCGGGTCGCCAACTAGAAGCGGTTCGGCAGGTGCGTACTCTCCCTTCCGAGCGGCGTCCGTAATAACGCCCCAGTCCGAGAAGGCGCGCAAGACGTATCGCGCCGACCTTGCAACGGCTTCCCGTTCACCAAACAACTCTTTGACACGGCGTTGAACCTGCATGGGCGAAGCCGTGCCTTGAAGGCGGAACAGCCGGCCAATCACCTCCGCCACAACCCGCCAAAACGGATAGGCAGCCATCGTCATACCCCAGTGGATCGGAAGGCGCTGGGCACGCCGAACCCCTTGCAAGAGGCTCAACCCTTCCCGCCGCAGTTCTCGCAACGGTGCTGGCACCCGCACCCATGTTTTGAGGAGCAGCGTGATTGTCTTCTCTCTGCTGCCGCGCTGGGCAGTACTACCGACCGAGAGTTCGTCCTTCAGACGATCACGCAGGGCTTCGCAGATATCGGCGTCGGAAATGCCGGAAAGGAATAGATCCACCGTCTCATCCAACCATCGGAGTTTGACGGTCCGGTTGTATCCGATCATGCGCTGGCGATCGCTCAATCCTTTCCTCCCACAACTCGAATGAACGGCACAATGACCTCCTCAAGTGTCACTCCGCCGTGCGCAACAGTCCGATATCCCGCCGGCACGAAGGCGCTTCGACCCGCCGCCAGCAGCGGCAGAAAATTGGCCGGTAGCCCCACAGGTTTCCATGAGATGGCGGTAGGGAACCTCGCAGCCACACTCTGGCGAAGGACGGGATCAGAGTACATCCGGGCGCGCTCACCCCGTAGATCTGCAGTCATGCCCTCCTTAGGCCGTCCACAGCCGAACGACTCTACATTGCCGTGATCCGCAGTCAGAACAATAGAGAAACCCCTCGAAAGCAGCAAATCCAACAAGGCGGATAAGAACCCTTCGGCAGCCCACTGACGCACCTGGTTATGCATCCCCGTTGCTCCCAGTTCCATGCCGTGCATGATTCGATCGACTTTGTCCACAACCGCTCCGAAGACCTTAAGCTTGGGTGCCGAAAGAACCATTTCAATCGATGGCAGCGCAGATGGCTCCCCAAGTCCCTTCGTGTACGCGATCTCTTGACTAGACAGACCATGATCGACCCAGAAGTGCTGCCAGAGACTCGCTTCCCTGTCAGTAGAGTAAATACTCGACGGAAAGTACATCGGTGCCTTTCCCGAGAAAATCGATTGGCGGGAAACGCTCGTTACAGTCGGCACCCACGCAAACACTGCGCTCTCATCGAATCGCCATGCTGGTCGCTGCTTGCTAAGCTCTTGTCGGACCACTAGCCACTGGTCAAATGCCAACCCGTCTACAACGACAAGAGCAACTTTCCCACCACCATCCACAGCCGCAGAGAGAAAACGGGGAATATGGTGCACGAGTACCGGCGGTGTGGCAGGCAGGCTGGAAAGGCTACCAAATCGCTTCTGAAGCCAATCCGCGAATCGCGCATCGACCTGCGCACGAAGCTGAGAGACTCGCTTGGCGATTTCCGGGGTTACTTTTGTCCCGATCTCGCATACCAGAAAAGTGACTTCTGCCCAAACCCTCGCGAAAGACATCCAGTCCCCGGGGCGAACATCAATTCCGGGCAGTTCACGCTCTACAATATCGGCGAGCGCGGACAGTCGGTGGGCCTCCTCACCTAGAATATTGTGCCTCACGCCAACTGCGGCCCATCCCTTCGGAAAGAGGGTGGCTTCGACAGGGTGTAGCACTCCTTCGATAAACAAGTTGTCGATATAAACACGCACATCCGGGTTATCGAACGGAAGGTTAATCGGTCCATCAACGGTAGGGGGAACATCCTCCTGTAGCGAACCTTCGCCCAACTCGTTAAGGAACCTCGGCCAACGTTCCTGCAGAAATGTAAAAAACACACTTCGGTCCGCGAATAACTCAGCTAGGGGCCAACTTTGAAAGCGTCCGCTTTGGTGGAATACTTCCACTAGCCGCCGGACGAACAGTGTGGGCATCGACTGCAGCCGGTAGTGCCTCCGCAACAGCGTGCGCAGGAGATCAGCATCGGACTTGATCAGCTCCGCCGCCACCTCGAACACGTGGCGTAGGATGAAGTCCTTTGTGGCATTCTCTCCAAGGACCCCAGGATTAAAGCGTTGTTGCGCCTCGAAGAGCATGTCCAGGTACTGAGGTTCGACAGCCCGCAGCACGGGATAGCTGAACTGCGGGAAGACATCGGCAAGCGCAAACGAAAGCGACCGGGCGGTCGAGAAAACATCAAAGGGGAGATGCGCTGGCGATACCGCAGCCTCGCCGCACAAGATCACTAGATCCAGGCTTTCGCCCGCGTCTAGCCGTGATCGGAACCGCGACTCATAAGCGAAGCGAAATGAGATGGATTCCTCAAAGACAATTGACTCGAAACCCATTTCCGCGAGTGCTTGGTTAAGACTGGGCTCTCTTAACAGGCCGTCTGGATCGGCCACCACAGTGATTGGCTGAACTCCTGGCGTGAACTCCTTCAGAATACGCTCACGCCAGTCAGGCATTGCCAAGGCCCTCCACGCGTAAGATCAATCGCGGAGTCAACTCGGGATGCACATGGCATCGTGATTCCGACTCGCCGCCCCATTCCATCTCCTCCTTGAGGAGTTGATTCAGACGATGCTGACGCACAGGAGCCAACCCAATTCGTTCGATCGCCCGACGTCGAGTTTCGAAGCCATAGCGCCTATTTTCACGCTCCCGCTCTAACCGATCATGGTGGAACCGCAATAGTTCTTCGTAGAGAGGATGGCCTTGCCGCTCTGCAGCAGCTGTGGCTTCCGCAAAGGCGCTCGCAGATTCAGCGCCACTTAGGTAACCGTATGGATTAGGCGTCTGCTCGAGGAGCAACGTCCAGATATGTCGTGCCGTAGGAGAGAGGACGCGTCCGTCGTCGTGAACGAACAAGGAAAGGACTCGCTCCCTTCCCCCCTCCGCGCTGCGAACGCCAACCGTCCAGAGTGACCAGAACCCTCGTATTTCCCCAGGAAGACCAGTCAGTTGAATACACGGCATGGGCTGTCCGGGAACGAAGCGCGGCATACGAGTTGTAATCGCCCGAACTCGCGGCTCTTCCAGAGTCAAATGGGCCGCCGCCGGGTGTCGCACCGTCTCCGCGAGCGTGAATACGGCAGACAGGGTAACCGTTCCATCTGGCCAGCAGAGCTTCCAACCAGCGCTGGATCTCTCTGCGGTACCACCGGCGATTTCAAGATAATTCACCGTCATTCGCTCGACCCAAAAGGGCAGAGGGTGCCCAAGCAGCCGTTGAGCTTCGGCTGAACTCAGTGCCGACGTCTGAGCAAACAGGCTGGTGCTTCGGTGCATGCCTTCGGCCTGTGTGCGAACTTTGGTGAGGAGCGAATCAACCTTGCTCTCGACGCAGACTGGGTCGAGGATGGCGTCGCGATACAGCTCATCGAAGAGCTCTCCGGCATCCGCAGAATCGAGTACGTCACCGGTCTTGTCGACTCCAAACTCCCGCAGAATCACCGCGAGCTTTTCTTCGAGGACTTCTCGCACGCGGAATTCGACGGTGTCCTGCAAGACAAAGTTCATGGCCCGGACGACGTGAGCTTGGCCAATGCGATCCACGCGACCGATCCGCTGTTCCAAACGCATGGGATTCCAGGGGATGTCGTAGTTGATCACCACGTGACAGAACTGGAGGTTCAATCCTTCTCCGCCGGCATCGGTGGAAATCAGGATGCGCACGTCGCCTGCAAACGCTTGAAGCACCTGCTTACGCGCATCCATATCCATACTGCCGTTGAGGCACGCGACCCTGAATCCTCGGTCAGTAAGAAACTCCCGCAGCATCTCTTGCGAGGGCACGAACTCTGTGAACAGTAGAACCTTCAAATCCGGATCTGATTCTTCCTGTTGCAACCTGTAGATCCAGTCGAGCAGCGCTTCGGCCTTGGCATCCGCCGTCGTCGCCTCTGTCCTCTTCGCGAGGTCGAGCAGCAGTTGGACCTCAGCCCGTTCATTCCGCAGCGCCTTGGTGCGCATGCGGAGCAACATGTCGATTTGCTCCTGGCCGTCCATTTCCGACCATTCGTCGTCGAAGCCCGGCGGGAAAAGCGACAATTGCTCCTCCGGCGCCTCAAGCATTTCCAGCCGGCGCTCCAACGTAGTCCGGATCGCGCGGGTGGAGGATGTCACGAGTCGCTGCATCAGGATGAGCAGGAAGCCCACATAGTTCTTCTTCTCCCGAATCGCCTGGTTGTAGCCGATGCGGACGTACTCCGAGATCGCTTCGTAGAGTTGCCGTTGGAGCAAGTGCCGGTCGTTCCAATGAACTGGCTCCAGTTGCGTGCGCCGCGGCTTGAATAGTGGATTGCCTTGCGCGTCGATGGCCTTGCGTTTCTCCGTTCGCACAAGATAGGTCTCTAACCGGTCGCGAGTAACCGAGCCCGGATCCGGGAATGCGGTCTTGTCGAGCAGCGAGATCAGACGATGAAAGGCGTCCGTCTTGCCCTGGTGCGGTGTAGCGGTGAGGAGTAGAAGATAGGGAGCCGCCTCCGCGAGACCCTGACCGAGTTTGAATCGCGCCACCTCGTCTGTCGCTCCGCCGAGGCGATGCGCTTCGTCAATGACAATCAAATCCCAGTTTGCCGCGAGCAGATCTTCGAAGCGGTCCCGATTATGCTCGGCGACCTGATCCTTAGACCACCCACGCCGGCTGTCGATCGGTTTCACCGAGTCCATCGTGCAAATTATCTGGTCGTACACCTTCCAGACGTTGTCTTGCCCAGCGACTCGTCGGAATGCGGGAAAGTCACTCGGCAGCAGCAGCCGAAATTCTTCGCCGAAGTGCGTACACATTTCGGCTGCCCATTGGCTTACCAAGCCCTTCGGCGCGACGACAAGAACGCGTTTGATCAATCCACGCAGTTTCAATTCCTTGACAATCAGACCGGCTTCGATGGTTTTCCCCAGTCCTACTTCGTCGGCCAGCAGCAACCGTACACGATCTGATGAGACAGCTTTGAGCAAAGCGGAAATCTGATGAGGGAGTGGGATCACCGACGATTCGATCGGCGCTAGCAAAGTATTCTCATCGAGCGCGTCCGCAATCTTGGCGGCGGCGGCGATATAGGCGATCTCCTGCGGGCTGGTTCGGAGATCCTCGACCGGCTTCAGTTGTTCAGGAGCGACGAGTAGGATTGTCTGAGCTTCCGGATACCACACCCGCACAGCCGTCTGGCCCCAGGCATCGACGTGCTCCAGCACTTGGCACCGTAGCCGTCGGCCCTCGTCGTAAAGCCACTCCCCACCAGAACTCAATGTTTTAGCCCCAATGTCGAGAATAGGAGAGCGCTCTCCATGCAGTCGAGTAGCTTGGTCAGTGACCAAGCTACCCTGTTCCGGTGGTACTTGGTCACTGACCAAGCTCCAGATGCCGAACGGATCGATATCGAAGCTGCTTTACGGTCCTGCATAGTTGATGACCTCAACCGGGAATTGAGAAGTCGTTGTGGACGACGACAACCGCCAATTCGACAGCACCGTTGGCGCATTCCCAATAATGCAGGTGGTACTCGTGGTCCACATCCCTACGCCAAGCTGCGTCCTTTCCCCGCATTCTCTGCGGATCATTCCCGCCACCACCTTTCCTGAGCGCGTGCGTCGCTCCAAGGTTCTCGCGGCAAATCGTTTCCAGGATGGCCCGAAAGAGCCTTTCGGCCAAACCAGAGCCTGCCCCCACATGATGAGTCTGGAGGCTGGCTAAAAACTCATGCCCAATCTCAAACGCTGGCAGATTCTCCCAAGGTAATAAATCTCCGCTGGAGGCGAACTTCTTGTAAAGACCTACCTTGATTGCGGTGGCGACGTGCATCCCTGTCTTCGCCCAACGCAAAATACCTTCTTCATCCAGTGTCATCAGGAGACGATGAAAGCTGCTACAGACTAAGGTGGAAGCTTCGAAATAGGCGGGCGCAATCGGGAGTCCCGCGAGATCGTCGCGGGTGTGCGCAATTTCCAGAATGATTCCACGGACCCGGACAGCAGATCCGACATCCGTTGCACGAATGGCGATGGCGTGGCACCGGAGGCTGGGTTCATTGATGTACCGACCGGCAAGCGAAATAACTGCCGCGCACCGCTGTGCGGCATCCCGTAAAGAGGCGGGATCATGCGACGCGAAGCAATCCGGATTGATAGTGATGTCGTCAACGAGAACATCGGAAATGCCCAGCACATCTTCGATTTTCGCCGACCGGTTGAGGATTGTCTCCGCGAGCACTGCAACCGTGTTCGCGTCATACTCGAAAACTGCCGCTTGCCGCAAGAGCTCTTTCAAACGCGGACGAATCGGATAGAGATCGGAGTTCCCCAGAATTTCAGGGGCGTGAACGCTGGTGTAGACATCAAGGCGACCGTCGGTCATTGCATCGCGCCACTCCAGCAGGGCAGCGACGAAGCTATGCACCTCGTCTTCCCCGGAACCGACCGCGGGCGGAGCGAAAACCGCCGTGTCAATCGTGACGCTCAGCACGTGGCAACCTCCCTCCGCGCGTCTGCCGTTTACGAGTTGCAGCCCGGAGGATTTGCTCGGCCTCGCTTTGCGATTGATCAAAAAACCCGTCCGGCCAATCAGCGATTGCACCGAACTCATTTACAACTACTGAGCGGAAGTTGGACGTATCTCCGCGTTTTTCGACGAAGTACATCTTTATGGCCTTGGCCAATTCGCTCTTTTCCTTTTCCGCTGCAGCACGAAAGCGAAGGCGATTGATCAGGTATTCGCTGTGAGTCTCCAAAACACACTGCTTGCCAATCAGGCTCATCGACAGGAAGAAGTCCCCGAGAAGCGTCTGCACTCGTGGATGTAGGTGAAGTTCTGGCTGCTCGAACACCATGGTCGTATCGGGATCAGCGAGGAGGCACATGACCAGAATAGGAAGTACCTGGCTGACACCGACGCCGACATGCGTCAGGTCGTGTGGCTGCGTCATACCAGGCGGCACCACTTTGAGTTCGTGACCAAGCTTTCCTTTATCAACCGTCATAACGGATTCGGCAACGCCGAGATAGAGAAGCCAATCTGTAACGGCTGCCTCAAGCGTCCGCATCGATGTCGTCGGCTTGACATCCGGCGATTGGAACGATGATGTAGGAAGATACCGAATCCGCTTTCCCTTGTGAAGGTCTAGAACGGCGGCGGTGTATTCGCCGCGGAGACCCACATCGGAGGGATCGATGCCGGTTGCCAGCGAGTACAAGGCTTTCGGCTCATCTCGCAGCGGGCCAAGGTACTTGAGCCCGTTCGTGAAGAAGTAGTCGAGGTACATGATGCCGTCCATCACGTCGGACGGCATCATGTACCT
>Ga0163146_10009619_pt1 | contig 10015 bp, 11 predicted proteins | sample OliLakLV19MP7G1_FD_148648 | JGI IMG/M metagenome (GOLD analysis project Ga0163146, IMG submission 148648) | Freshwater microbial mat bacterial communities from Lake Vanda, McMurdo Dry Valleys, Antarctica - Oligotrophic Lake LV.19.MP7.G1 | ecosystem: Environmental > Aquatic > Freshwater > Lake >... | reverse complement strand
CCCTAATCGCGGAAAATTGAGGCCTAGAATGCAAATGGTATTCCATTATTTAGGGCCAATGGCTATCTGTTTCGGCTGAATGACGACTGTCTCATGAGTCTTGCCGATAATCCGCTTTTTAGACGATTTGGACCTTCTCATAGTCCCATCCTCCATGTTTTGGAACCAAGTGGTGTTGCCCATCTTCTCATAGCGTCGTCGCTGTCTAAAGTGTGGAACCATGCTTTGGAGCTCTCCATTAGCAGCCAGAAAATCAAGTACTTCCTGCTGTCTGTTCAGGTCGTTGGGGTTATTGGTATCAAGGTCCACATTGAAATCACCCATGAATGCAGGGGCATACCGGTTGGTTGGGTATTGGTTGAAGGCAGCTTGTACATGAGTGTGGAGATCATCCAATCCTGGTTGACCTGGAAGTAGGTAGGCACCGATGATAGGGATCTTCCTAATATCAGTGCAGTACAGACAGCTCATGCAGTTGTTCCCATGCCGGCAGACATTTTCCAAGTGATAATTGGGTTTGATGGTTCCAGCCTCGCGAGGGGCATATATTGCCATTGCTACTCCACCTTGTTTCTCAGAGTTTGCTTCCGTGCCGACGATATCATACCCCTCGAAATGTTTGGAGTGGATGACACAGTCCGAATATGGATCGCCCTTCTTCCGAGTGAAGCCTGTGCTGGTAAGAAAAGCAAACCCAATCCGCATGTCTCGCATGTCCAGCAAAGCTTGCTGTAAGCCGCTGTTTCGGCCACTCCTGAGGTTCCATGTTGACCAATTGGAAGAGCAATACTTCTTCTGCCGTCGATTAAAGACTCGTTGGGCAAGGGTCTTTTGCCTGAGGTCATTCTGCTGCTGTCGAAGATGGGGAGGGATGTATGCTAGGGGTGGAGCGACGCCAAGCGCTTGATGGAGGGCAGCTTGGATCGGCATGGTGCCGAAGCCTCAACAGAGGCGACAGTTCTCCTGTCGCCTCTGTCGAGTTGTGGATCAAGATGAATGGATGAGGCTGTACCTCTGTTGATGAAAAAGGGATGACGCCGGGAAGGATGACAGACTGCTGCAGTACACAATATACACGGAAAGGGATGGGGTTAGTGGAAAAGAAGTGTCAGTTCGCGAAAAAAGATAATACAATGCCATCATACTAAACAGCAAATACCATGGGCATTCGGCCGTCGTTTGATCAGTTTGGGATGGATTCAAGAGCTGGAAAGGGCTGTGAGTTTCATGGATAAGGTAATAGGTGGATTGATAGTAATAACTTTGCCTGTTTGCTTGAATAAGTAGCTGTAGCTATGACAGTTGTTCCCTTTAGATTCACGGTAGGTCACACCGTGATCGGGACCCTCCCCAGATGCGAAAAACCACAGAGCGCATCAAAGCTGGAAAGAAAGGGCCAGCCCAAAAAATTTGAAATAAAAACAATTTAAATTGTCAAAGAAAATTCAATAAAACTTGTTCACGTTGTCTTGGTGGAAGCAGAAGGTGGAAGTGAGACCAAGACAAATTACCGGTAAGGATTGCCATAGTGCCCCATGAGACAGGGGGCATGACGACGGTGGAGAACCCAACCCAGAGCCTTCGTAAGCATATCCACAGGATTCACGACTCCAGGAAGGTGGATCAAGATGATGTCCTTCATAAGTCACCAATGCTGAAGTGCAAAATATTTGATTTTGACATGACGAGAGCGATCCGTGGGTCAACTGTGGTTGACGATCTTGATTGCGGAATCGTTATCTTCGTAGATGGGAGTGGGCTCAGTCTGAGTGCACCCCAATTCATGAAGAATGAATCACAGATATTTGGTAACTTTCGCTGCGGCATTCGCAGCGATGAGTTTGGCCTTTGTAGAGCTCTGTGCACAGATGGATTGTATGCGAGAGCGATAGGCTACGACACCACCGGCCAAACAACATCCGCATCCCGTTGTAGAATGACTCTGATGCAATTTGTTAGCATGCGCTGCATCAATGTGAGCAATCAACTGTCAAAGATGGGATGGAGGAGGAATGACTGGCAGAGATTCATCGAACTTCATGAGAACATGCAGCACCTTGGGAAGTCAGGTGACAGGTTCCAAATGCCAATGCATAATGCCCCAGTCTTGAGCCTGATGTAGACAGATTGCCAGATGCTTGAGGGACTTATAATGCAAAGCGTTGGGTGCTGTAGAAAACTTTGCTAGAGTTGTCACCGCATAACCTATGTTGGGACGACAGAGCACATGGGCAAAGAGAATCTCTCCAAGGACACTTATGTACCCAAAACCTTGCCCAGCTTCGAGAGCTTTGTGTTTGGGAGTATTCTTGACCGGACCCGCTGCCAAATTGAATAGGTTAGCATCGTCGCTCTCGTGCAATGGAGGCTTCGGTTTATTCGATGACTCACGTGGAGAAGGATTGGCGCATCCATGCGCCTTCAACAGAGGTCGGATGCAGGATTCGGCAGACAACTTGATGTAGTCACAAGTTTGTAGGACATCGTAACCATCAAAGGAGTCAACCAAGCCAAGGCACTCAAAAGATGCTTCCGCTTCATTGTGAAGAGTAAGCTTAGTCCCGATATTGGCATAGACGCTCTTGGCCGTGGACTCTTGACAACAACCAAGTGCGAAATCATCGACTTGACAAAATGACAACACTTTCTCGCCACAGAACTGACCTGTGTAGATATTCTTCTCGTGTGTAGTGTTCTTGAACCCAACATCCTTGAGGATAGCACTGATGTGTTCTTCCCACAATTGTGCAGCTTCTGGATGTCCTTGCAATGCGCACAGCACTGGTAGAACAAGATCCTTGTCGAGCAGTGCTCCTGTTCCTTCAAGACACCAGTCACGAAATGCATCGTCCAATTTCATGAACGTGGGCATCGATGGGCCAGGAGAGTGCCCGAATGCATCTTTGGCATCACCACCACAAATGGTGAGATTATCGGCTGCACACAAAGCAATAAACAACCAAAATGCTGGGTGTTCCAAACACAACGCATAAGCATTGGTCACAGAGTGCACTTCTGGTGCCGCTCGCGGAGATCCATCACAACATAAGCAGGACGTTTGTTTACCATTGGCTTTGATTCGACACTGCCAATGGAAACGCATGAGAATGCCTCCTTTGGGCAGCTTGATTGGTGACCCGAACATTCCCAGAGCTTTCATCTGATCCAACTGCTCCAGTTCGTTCTTGTGCCAGAGATCCCAAGTGGGAAGGTGCTTCAATGCTCTTCTACTGAAGCGTGGAAGAGCACGTTCTGCAGGTGAGATCACCTCCGATTGCAATGCACTCACTCAAAGCTCGTCAAGGTCCGCATCCGGATCTAATAGCCTGTGCATTGCCGCTAACACCACAGGGTCTTGCAGAAGTGTTTCCGCCTTGTCAACATTGTGAAGCAACTCCTCGCATGGATCATCATCACATAAATGGATCCGACAGGTAGCCGCTTTGTACATCCCAATAGAATCCATTGGTAGGTATGGATTGCTATCGAGGAAATTCATGGGTGCCATTTCCAGCCCTTGTTGTTGGAGACATGCAGATCGTCTCAGATGGGTAGGTGCACTAGCATCCTTTCCCGGTTTTGGAAGAGCATCTTCTAACTCTTCCGACCGATCCCCAGACGGCTTGGTAGCAACTGTCTTCTTCGGTCTTGTAGGCTTTGACTTCGACTTTGGCTTCAAAGCTCGAACCTCCTCTGCTGGCGCCTTCCAGCATGCAATTTCTGACGCCGTCATCTCTTCGCGATCTCCATCTTCGTATCGCACCTTCCACACCACGATGTTGTCGCCATTTGCTGTGCGACTGTGGGGACCCGATATCACTTCACCCTCGAAGAACCCTTTGGATCTGAAGTCTTTGTTGATCTTCGCACCAATCGTTGGCACGCAATCCATCCCAAACTCATTCGTCTTATGACTAGTTGTCATCGACGAGTCTCCTTCGAGGTCATCTCCCGAGGAAAAGTGGTCTTCCCCAAGATTTGTGTTGAGGCAAAATCCGACAGCTCCAATTTGGCATACGCTCTTTGCATCATTGATTTGCTCAATTTAGGTTCCCGAGCAAGAATCATTGTGAATGAATCCATTTTCTTGCCGCAAAGTTCTGCAAACTTCTCCTTCGCTTGATCCAATGCTGCGATCTCCTCATCGTCGATCGCCGTGATGTGCGCACCGCGACACTTCCTTCTAGTCGCTCTCTTGCTGGAACACATCGTGTTACAGCTTCGACGACCATTGGTGCCTCTTCCATCCTTCTTGAGACCCGAGATGTAGACTCGTTTCATGCAATCGTCCTCGCTAAGCTCGAACCCATACATGTCGGACTCGCATGCCACCTTGACCGTCACATCATCTTCGTTAAAGAATGGATGCTCGGATGTAGTGAAAGGCGGGATCGTAATAGTCAGCGTTTCCGCTGGCACTTGTTCCTCACGCCAATCCATCAGTGCTACATTTGGTTGTAGTTGCGCCAGCGGTAGATCGTTGAATCCTTCGTCAAATCGGACGTGGTAGCCATGCTTGACTCTGTCCGTGAGCGGGTCGTGCCATGCAACGTTCTTCAACGTGTTGGTTCTGTATCCGAGAAAGATCCCCTTCTTGGTGTCTTGGATGCACTTCACTTGATTCTGCCAAGCCAGGATCTTGACCCATAGACGACATCCAAATGTCCGGAGCAAACCGAGATTGTCCTTCTCCCCATGTAGTTTCTGGTGAGCTGACTCTGTAGAATCTCGTCGTGGCGCAAAGCTGAATTCTTGATGCGCAGAAAGTGCCTGAACGCATGAGGCCAGAATTTCACTGGTGGACCAGCGCCAACAAATCAGCATTGCCCTGATTGCCTTGTCCATCATTTGGTTAGCACATTCAAGGAGTCCATTTTGATGATGCACTCCAGTGCCTGTAACTTGCATCTCATAACCAAACTCCTTCTTGAACAGATCCCTAATTGCCTTGGACCTGCACAATTCTCCTCCCTGATTGACAAAGACGTGTCGATCTTTCACATCATCGTTCACGTTCTTCGTGAGCCACTTCTTCAACCATGCTATAGGTGGCACCTTCGACTGTCGACACACTCCGTCTGGTTGTTCCGTTGCGTGATCACACAACAACAGACAACATGTTTCCCCGTGGACACCCATGCAGTTGTTGATTAGCATTTGTTCCGGATTCATGGCGTTCTTCGAATGCTGGCCCGCAAACAAAAAGTCCAAAGACAATCCTTGTCCGGGTTCAGTCGCAGTGCGTGTTTCCCCGTCGCCGCGATTCCTACTCTTCATGTTGGCAGCCAAACATGCCGGGCAACTGTCCAATGCCAAATCCTTGCCGCGAGCAATCTTGGGCACTCCATCGCTGAACATGTGCGCTCGACAAAGTTGTTCGTCACCGCAATGTGCCAGTCGTTGATGCCATAGCAACCTTTCCGCTTTGGCTGATGGAGCATGTAGCTTCATTTCATGCCGATGCGAATTCTTCAGGTGGTCTTCTACCATTGTAATCGTAGCCTTGTTGGCTGCATCCAAGGTCATCTCGGCTGTGCCTTCAGTCGTAGGCATTGGAGGCACCGCCGATCGCGTGTAGCACAAACCCCCTAGTGTCATCCCGTGCAGTAGCAATGACTCGCTCTTGCGCTTCTTGTGGTTCACTGAGAATCAAAAAGTCTTCTTCTTGTTGTTGTTCTCCAACGTGCATCCATCGCAATGCTCACCGAGCAAGGACTTGAAAGAATTGGGAGACAGTGTGAAGTTCCGCGGAATGTCCGGCGTGTGGTAGCACTTGATTGGAACATATCCTTCTGCATTGTTTGCCAGAATTCTCACTGTGCCGTACCCTTTGGGTACAACAGGACTCTTCCCATCCGCACATGTCAATCGAGCTCGACATGTGTTCTTGTTAGTGCACCACTTGAATCCCCAAAGAACAGACTTATTGTTTGTAGCAGATGCTTGGGATCCTCCATCCAGATGAGCTTCGTATCAATTTGCGGTTAGAATTGATCCAGTGGCTACTTCCAAGATCTTCAACTCTTGGACATTCTTGTAGGCCTTGTCTTCAACGAACGCTTCGTCAGTCCATTCACCTTCTTCCAAATCGTCTATCACACTCACCTCTCCAGGGACTCTAGATGTGATGACACTGTTCAGACGTAGCGAATCAAATTCCGGATCATCATGCAGCATATCAAAAATGGACGACGCATCCGTGTCCGCGGCGACCGTCGAGATGGTTCCATTGCCATCACCATCACTCTCGTCGGACTCTTGACTGTCCGCGTTGGGTAAGTGACTCAAGGATAGAGACGATTCTGTGCTGCGTGAAGGAAGCCCACGTAAATGTGTGGAATCTGAGCGCTCAAGGATAGAGACGATTCTGTACTGCGTGAAGGAAACACACGTAAATGTGTGGAATCTGAGCATGCAATCCCTCCCCGAATTGTGGAATCCGATGAGGGTGACCCTCCCCTGATGTCAGAAGGGGTAGCATGACTAACATTGGACACGGGCATTGTTGGTGCCAAGGAAACTTTGTCTGGACCAGTTGGTGCTGCGGCAGACAATCCCGGTAGGGCCTGATCCTTGTCTTTGCAAACAGTAGCATCACTCCGATCACAACAAGGGCTGCGACTACAAGGAGTACAAACAGCCTGCCCTATGGAAAATCCTGATCCGTATCAGAATCTTGGTCATCGGGGTCGTGCAAATCGATGAGATCGACCTCATCGTCATCGTCGCCAGCAGCTGTAATGGCCCAAACAGGAAGAAAACGACACTTGCTGCTAAGACTAGCAAAAGTCTTCTTCTGATGTTCAACATCCCCGGTCAAATTAGGACACTCATAGGGTGGATGAACCTTGCCGCATCCACCGAGACAATCACCATTCAACTTCGCAACTATCACATCTTCAGAAGGCTTGGTAGACGAGTCATTGTCCAACAGTGATGGCTCCGTGGACGCTTTGAGAGCACGAACATTTTGATCACGAGGTGATCAACCAGTGTTTCCGGAACGCTGTGTGCCACCGCCCCCACTGGGTCGACCAAAGCGATAGCGGGTGGCACCAGATGGACGTGCAGCAGCCGAAGTTGTGCCAGTGCCGCAGCTCGGTGTGACAGGAGTAACAGGAGGACGTCCACCCAGCAGGACAAAAGACGGACTGAGCATGTGCTCTTTCAGTGTAGTAACAATGTGCTCGCGCGTGAACTTGTGCTGACAGGCTGGAACATGTTTCTCTTGATTGTAGAGAGTGCGAAGGACGTTCGAATGCTGACGGACACGAATCCAGAAAGCGAATGACATGAATTTCATCTGCCCAGTCATGACGGGTACTCAAGTGGGATCGCTGAGTGTAACAGCAGAACTCGCAGTGACGAAAGTGCTCATCCAATGTGCGCCTGCCCTGCTGAGGATGAGGCTGAATCAAAATCCCATTTTCTGTAAAGGCGGGATGACATGGTGAGATTAGGAGCATCAACGCCTCGTAGCCATTTGGATTGTGTCGGATCTCATTGGCTTGAGGATGCGAAGAAGGGATAACCTTGTTGTGCTTGAGATGATGGTGAATGATAGCTTCCCATTGTGGTGCCTGACTTTGACAGAATTTTGGAACCCGAGCTGTAGGAGCATCACCGCATTCAATCACGGAGAACGTCTCTTCCGGTCGAATTTCTTCACAGGCTGGAAGATAGACGCCGTAATCATGCGCAACTCGACAGAGATCGATGTAGAATTGCCGAACTGCAGATGGATCCAATCCTTCGAGTGAAGGTGCACAGCGTCCGAATTCACGCTCTTGGATGTTGGGTTGAAGCATGAAACCACTTGAGGTAACACAACCCATTCCGAATGTGCATTGCCAGAAAAATTGTTGAACGATTCGAGAGCCTCCATTTAGTCGGGTTTCCACGACATATCGAAAGCCATGAATAAAGTCACCCGCAGGCAATGCGACCCCAGAAGTGTGGGCAGCATCATGGCGAACCTTCACCGTTGGCGGTAGATGTCTCTGGACAATCTGATGAGTCGCTTCGTCGACACGTCCTGCATTCTTATCGTTTGGCTGTGGTTGAAATGCTTTAACACAAGGACCGTAATTGAACGTCAGAATGCTCATGCTGACGGGAATGGGATGTGTCAAAGATCCCAATTGCCGAGGATCATTGGATTGTCCAGACATGGCGTTTGGATGATTGAGCGTCGCTCGGATTGTATGGTTCTGGCTTGTGGGATGACTCGCTATCGCCTTTCCAACTTCGGTGCCAGATTGCCCAAGTGATTGGTCAAATGTTGAAGTTGTTGGGCATTGGACCGCATTGTAGCTGCTTGGAGTTGCGATTGCTGCTGAGTCATGCTTGCGTTTCGCAGATCCGATTGCAAATTCACTTGCATCATCGCCTGCATCGCTGCTAACACGCCTTGGATCAACGCCGCATTCGGATCTTGGACATTGCCTGCCACGAGAGCTACCGGTGGTGCACCTCCTTGCACATGTGGTTGGTTGACTTGTGCAGCCGGAATGGGTGGAAGAACAGGAGGTTGCACAACAACTGGATCTATGATCTGTGTTCTGTTAGCATCAAATCCGTATGGGATCATGACCGTGTTGGCATCATCGACTTGCTTCACATGTTCGAAAGACCCAGTGACAGCACATGGATGTGTCTGCATTTGCACGCCAAAGAATAGAAGAGGCACTTCCAATGGAAGTTGATCCGGTGACAATGTATCTGCGTGTTCGAGATGCCTGACAAGCAGTCTGCATATCTCTTCGGAAGACTGCACGTAATCTTCCAGCATTGCAAAGTTCCCCGGGACATGTGCCGTGTTTGGTGCTGTAGGCATGAAAAGTGACATGCCGTTGATGATCACTCGCACTCATGGCCTATCATTGTGATGATGCGCAAAATGCACATTGTCCGCCACCCAATCAACTAGCTCAGGTCGCACAAGATGCCGAACACTTTGGAGTGCCAAGTTCGCCTCCGGTCTAATGAATTGGACTGCTTCTGTAACGTGGAGTCTGCCTTCGATTCCCCAATGCTGCAAAGGTCCTCCTATAGTGCAGCATGAGAACATGAGCTTATTCAGATAATTCCTGTTAGGAACTGGACCTTGAGGACCGTTGCTGTCACTGGTTCCTCCTCGATTACCTCCATTCCCGTTTGAGTCATTGGAATTTGGGTTACCGCCAGCATTGGCATCGCCTCCGGGTTGAGACGATGAAGGATCACCTTGCGTGGGGCTAGAAGTTTCTATGCCACTCGCGTTTCCCGTTGACGTGGAACGATCTGCATCAAAAGTGAACGCCGCACCATCAGACGGACATTTGTAAGCTGTTGCTTGCTCATTGAACTGTGCTGTCAATGGCGTTGACGACTTGTGCATGGATGAGGGGCCGGATCGAGGATCCGTTACGGAACGTCGAGTCAAAAGCGCTGCCATCACCTCCGGATCACTCGGATTGTAACCCAATGGGGCTTCGCTTGGATCGTAATTCAATGGGGCATTGTAGATCGGATCATTTGGATCGTAACCCAATGGGATATTGTGCCTCAGCACAATTGTTCCTTCGTTCATCTCCGTCAACAGTGAATTCCGCGCTGACTGCACTTTTGCCGAAGGACATGTCTTGCGACCCATCCAACGGTGTGCCACTTGCACTTCCCAGAGCTCCGACTCCCATGACAACATTCGCTTGTCCCGGATCTTTCGCATTGATTACAAGATCATGAAGTTTGGATTCATGTACTGATTGGGCATCGTTGGGCGCATTCGACATTCTTGTACTCAAATCAACTCGCACATCGTTGCCAAGGTCTGCGTCTTCGAGATCTTTGGGATCGTTGTCGGAGCCACCTTCTTGTACGGTTTCCACAATAATCAACGCATCACTTCCACCCAAAGTGGAAAACGCACTTGTCCCATAATCGTTATTCTCGCCATCATGCGCAGGACTGCACATGCGCAATTGTTCACTTGTGCTAACACGCAATGTCTGCTGTAATTGATGTGTCTCAGGAG
>Ga0163146_10009597_pt1 | contig 10032 bp, 9 predicted proteins | sample OliLakLV19MP7G1_FD_148648 | JGI IMG/M metagenome (GOLD analysis project Ga0163146, IMG submission 148648) | Freshwater microbial mat bacterial communities from Lake Vanda, McMurdo Dry Valleys, Antarctica - Oligotrophic Lake LV.19.MP7.G1 | ecosystem: Environmental > Aquatic > Freshwater > Lake >... | reverse complement strand
AGTCTGGGCTGACCTCGGAGCGAGCTTTCACCATGCTTCGGCTGAGCGCCATGGGCCACCGCTGACAGCCCGAAAAAAGTGACTACAAGTAGGCTAGCGAACGGCAGGTTCACCTGGGACCACGGCCCCCGGTGCAGCCTGCCCCTCCACAGCTTCACTCCCAGTTCCTGCCTCATTCGGCGCGCTTGAGTAGGCCTCTGGCGTAGCGGCAACTGGCTGCTGCAGCTGCTTGCCGAGCTCTCGCAGGCGCAAGCTTTCTGGGAACTCTGCTTCATAGCTCTTAGCTAACCGCCTCGCCTCGTCTGCTTGACCCTTCGTGATCAGAGCTTCCAACTGCCGGACTACCGCATCTTCAGCGAAATCCCCCTGCGGCGACAAGCGCTGGTACTGAGCAAATGCGGCTGCCGCGCCCACTGGGTCGCCGGCCTGCTCTAACATGTTCCCGAGGGTCCAAGCAGCGAGCGGGGCTTCGGGACTACCGGAAAACTGCCCGAGAACTCTGCGGAGTGCCTGCAAAGCACGGCCTTTTTGCCCAGTCGCCCGCGCAACATCCACGGCAGCCATCAATCGATCCGCCGTCGCCGTTGCCAAAAGTTGATCAAATCCGCCCTCTTCTTCGACTGCCCGGAGCGCGCTCACATAATCCCCAAGATTGGCCAGTCGCATCCACTCCGGCGACCCCAACCCACCCGAAGCATTGGTGGAAGCCGTGGGGCCAGGGGCCGGCAGAGGAACCTCTGCTTGCTCACTTCCAAGCGGTGCCAGCCGAGTGGTCTTCGAAACTCCTGAAGCGGCAGCTCGCTTGGCCCCACGCCCTGCCGCCGCCGGTTCACTACGAGCGATCGCGGCGCTTTCCTTTACTGCGCCGGAAACGGGCCATAGACGTGTGGCTGGCTCAGCTGCCACTTGGGCTGAAGGAACTTCGTGTCTGTTCCCGTTCAGCTGCATCCCCAGCCACAAGCCTGCCGCAAAGGTGACACTCGCCAAGGCGAGCGCCCACACGCGTGAACCTCGTGAATAACTAGCTAGCGGAGCTTCGTTTTCGAGCCTTTGCCAAATGCGCTCCACAGCCGCTTGGGCTCCGACATTCTTCAAGAGTGTGGGATCGATTCGAGGTAACTGCGATGTCATGACGTACTCGGTTCTTCTGAATCATCCTCGGAGGCCGGGTTGCGGTACTTCGCGAGCAGATGAGTTTGTGCGCGTGAAATGCGTCGTTTCGCCGTCGCCACCGAACACTCAGCGAGCTGGCTGACGCCTTGCAAATCGTGGTGCTCCACGTAGCGCAGCGTCCAAGCGATTCGATCATCCGCCGGCAACTCCAAAAGGGCCGTGTAAACCTGAAACAGCTCCGCGCGCGCCTCGGGCCCGGCGTCACTCGAAACCAACATATCGATATCCAAGAGGTCCGCCGCAGCACGCTGGCCTAGACCAATCCCGAAAACATTCATCAGCCTGCCACGGCGCAACCGCGTCTTAACCAAGCGAACCACAATCGACCCTAGCCACGGTCGAAAGGCCCCAGGATCCCGCAAGGCATCGGTCCGTTGGGCCGCCCGTAAGAAAGCATCGTGCACGACGTCCTCGACGTCGCACGCGTTGCCCTGAATCCGCACTGCCAGGTTGATTGCGAACGTCGCGTGCCTCCGGTAGAGGGTCTCGAATGCGACCGCATCTCCTTGGCGCATCAACACCACCAGCTGATCGTCTCCGAGCGCTGCGACCACCGACGGAAGTGGGCCGGCCGCACCGGGGCCGGACTCTGCCACCAATCTGAGGTGGCCTCGGGACGCGGGGAAACGGGGCATGGGGGTTGAGTATGGACGCGTGAGCCGCGTCTTTCAGCTCAGCCGCGCAAAACTAGGGTCGGTCTTGGTTGTTTACCTTCATTTATAGAGGCCAAGCCTAAGTCCCAATTCAGCCAATGGGCCGAAGATCGAGTCCGGGTGAGCCATCCTGAGGGGGTGGAGCGTCTGGTGGGGGCTGGACTCGCAACTACTTAATCCCGCGGGTCAGTTTTTAGGAGGAACCTCATATGAAGAAGATTCTACTCGCTCTCCCGATGGCCGCTCTGCTCGTTGCTTGCGGTGGCGCTGCCACCCCTGAGGCCGAAGCTCCGGCCGCTCCTGCTGCTGCTGCTGCTGAAGAAGCTGCTCCTGCCCCGGCTGCTGACGCGGCTCCCGCTGACGCGGCTCCGGCTGCTGACGCTGCTCCGGCAACTGACGCTGCTCCTGCTGCAGAGTAATACGAGCGACCGCATTGCGGTTGGATGATGTTCGGCTGGGAGAGGCAACTCTCCTGGCCGTCATTTTTTTGTGGGGCCAGGCTAGGCAGCCTGGCCGGACGTGAGATCCACAACTAGCCGCGTTCGGCCGATCAGCAGCTCATCTCCGTGGGCAAGCTCCTGTTCACCCCGGATCCGTACGAACACCCCCGTGCGTGAAGCAAGATCAGAAAGCACCACACTTCCGGCTTGCTCCTCCACCACACAGTGTTGCTCCGAGAGGAGCGGGTCATCCGGGAACAGCATATCGCCAATGGCAGAGCCAACCTGAAGTGTCTTGCCGCGCGCGACACTGCAGGCTCCTTGGGCGCCATTCTCGATCATTTGGGTCACCCTAAACGACGATTGCCACTTGGGTGACGAATAGAAATACGTCGGCGCGGGGTCGGGTCCGTCATCTGCAACCGGATTCTTGTCGATGCGCAGCAGCTGATCGCCCACGACGAATTCATCTCCGAAATCCAATTCAACCGGGGTTCTAATTCGCAAGAACACGCCGTTACCGCCATCGAGATCCTCAAGCCAAAGCCGGCTGTCTTTGTAGCTCAGCTGGGCTTCGCGAGGATGGCAGAACACCTCGCCGTGAAGCTGTATATCTCCAGCAGAACCGACCACTGCACTCTCACCAGCTGGGGAATAACGATCGGGACCACCTGCCAGGCTTCTTAGAACGTGCAGCGTGAAGAGCGACTTCTGTGGTGCACCTGCCCGTTTCATGAGCGGCAACGCCTGCTCACCCCGGGACGACGCCGGAGCCGTCTCGGGAGGCCGAATGAGCGTCGCGCGTTGTTGGCGCTTGTTCGCGATCTTCATCGCATCCACGCTGGGTGCGTTCACTAGAAGCTCGACGCCGCCGACCGCACGCCCCGCAATAATCTCGTTAAATTTACCTTCTCGCAGCGCTAAGACCATCTCCAGGTGTTGGGCCTTCATGAGCGAGCGAACAAACTCGGCCACATCTGTGCGGGAAACGGCCTGGGCGTAGCTGCGCTTGTGGCTCTTGATCACGCGACCACCGTCAGCAAATAGATGGGTGATAATATGAGGTTGATCGAGTCCAGAATCTTCTGTCTGGACGTGAAAAACCTGCTCCTGACACTTGATGTTGTTGTTGAAACCCATCTGCGCACGCCGAAAATTCGGCCGCCGCATCTCGCCTTCAAGCTTTGCGAGGCCTTCAGCCCCAAAAGCGGAACGCGCTTCAGCGAGTGCGGGATGCGCACCTGCCATCCCCTCCATGTGCTCAAAAGCTTCTTGCGCAACACGAGCGCTGGGATCGATGCGCAGCGCCTCAGCGAGCAACGCTTGCCCTTGTTGATCGTTAGGGCCCGTTGCAGCCCAAACACACAGAAGCTGGACAGCCTGGTCCGGTTGACTCTTTTCAACCAGCCACTTGGCAACGCGCAATGCCGACTCGCGCACTTCTACTACGTTGTCCAAAGCGCCACTCATGAGACAGGAGCCCCGAGCTTACCACCCTTAGGAGCCGCCAGAACCCATTGAAGACCACACCCCTACAAGGCCCGTGGGCCACCTTGATTCCGGGGGGGGCTTGCTCCTCCTCGGGCGCGGAGCTAGGTTCCGCCCTCCCCGGCACCTGCCGACCCCCACCTGATCGAGAGAGAGCCATGAAGGACGGCATTCACCCCGAATACGAGCCCGCCACTGCCACCTGCGCCTGCGGAAGCACTTTCCAGACGCGTTCGACGCGGAAGGAGCTCGCGGTCGACATCTGCGCGGCTTGCCATCCTTTCTTCACGGGTAAGCAGCGCCTCGTGGATACTCAGGGTCGCGTTGATCGATTCCGCCGCCGCTACGCTACCAACCCGGCCTGAGCTGGCCGAGTCGAAGGCACCAGCCTCGCTTGCTAACAAGCTGCGAGGCCCGGCGAAAGTTTGTCCGCTCGGCGGGCTATACTCGAAAGAGCCCACTGATGCTCTGATCGCCTGGCGCCCATGATCCCGATCGAGAAACTGCAGTCCCTAAGCCGGCGCTCAGAGGAGATCGATGAACTCCTTTGCGATCCAACGATCAACCGCGATCCCAAACGCCTGAACGAACTCAATCGGGAACGGGTTCATCTGAGCCTCGTGGTTTCAGCATTTCGCGAGTGGCAGACACTCTCGCGACAGATTGATGAAGACCGCCAGGCACTGACCGATCCGGAGCTTGGTGAGCTGGCGCAAGAAGAGCTGCCGGGCCTGGAGCTGAAGCTGGCAGAGCTTGAGACCAAGATCCAAGTTCTCCTACTTCCACGCGATCCCAACGACGAGAAAAATACCATTCTAGAAATCCGGGCGGGTACCGGCGGTGAAGAGGCGGCGCTTTTTGCGGCGGACCTATTTCGCATGTACACGCGCTACGCCGAAGCTCGAAATTGGAAAGTTGAAGTGCTGGCGAGGAGCGAGGCTCAGGCAGGCGGTTTCAAAGAAATTATCGCACTCGTCACGGGTAATCGGGTGTTTTCCAGCTTGAAGCTTGAAGGCGGCGTGCATCGGGTGCAGCGAGTTCCGGCAACTGAGGCACAGGGACGCATTCATACCTCTACCGCCACGGTTGCGGTGCTGCCCGAAGCTGAAGAAGTGGACTTCGTGCTCAATGAAGAGGAGCTCCGCTTCGACATTGCCGCCGCGGGTGGACCTGGCGGCCAGGGTGTCAACACGACGAACAGCGCGGTTCAAGTCACGCATCTACCCACTGGGATGATCGTGAAATGCCAAGATGAGCGCAGTCAGATCAAGAACAAATCGAAGGCCCTAAAGGTGTTGCGAAGCCGGCTCCTTGATCTTGAGCAACAGAAACAAGCCGACCTCATTCGGGACGAACGACGCAGTATGGTGAAGGCTGGCGATCGTTCTGAAAAAATCAGGACGTATAGCTTCCCACAGAACCGGCTAACCGATCACCGCATCGGGCTCACGCTCTACAAACTGGATCGAGTGATGGAAGGGGATCTGGCAGAGCTCGTGGATGCCGTGGTCGCGTGGGATCAAGCCATGCGGCTCGAGGAAGCTCATTGAGAGCCGTATGAGCCAGCACGTCCCAGGCGCCGAGGCGCTGCTTTGCGCGTTGGTGCTCGCGCCGAATAGTTATTCGCGCAATCGGTTTTTTGCGCTTTTCACCGATCCTAAGGCCACGCGTGCCCGACGCCGTGCGAGCAAGCTCCGCGGCATCATCCGCCAGCTGCTGGGCGATAGGAGCCCGCGCGCGGAACTGACCGGCGAGCAGCTGCTCGAAGATGGTCAGGTTCTGATTCGTTACCAGGTGAAGGAAATAGGTTATTCGCGCACGGTGGCGCTGAGTGCGATCGAAGCGTCTGTTCTAAAATACGCCTTACACCGCGCGGAGGGCGCACCGCTTGATCCTGCTGATCGTGAACGCGTTGAGATAGCGCTCCAAGGCCTTACTCCGCCATTCACACCAGAGAGCGCTTGATCACATACTCAGGAATCGAGACGGGTACAGCTCGCGGCAATGCGAACCCAAATCGAACGCTCCCCCTCTGAAAGCGGAGGTTCACGCTCTAGCTCGGTCTTGAATTCGCGCACAGCAGGCGCCTCACGTTTGGAGAGCTGCAACGTTGCTTGCTCGACATCTCCAATCTGACCGTGGATTCCAACGAACAGGGCTCGCAAATCTGGCCCCGTGGCGCGGCGTGGCACGGACTTGATGTGGAGCCTATGGCCTGAAGCCAAGCGCGCCGATAGCCCAGAAAGCGGTTGAATCACCGGATCCCGCCAGAAGTCCAAGCTCCCGGGCATGCCTTGCCCCACCCACTCGGCCACTGGCAACGCTCTGCAACTTTCGGCAAACTGGAGCTTCAAGCCTTGCGCTTCAGCAAATCTTTCCACTTCCCCAACCGCCAAATCGCCATCAGCGGTTACCGAAAGTGACGCTTCATCGAGGCTGATACGTGGCCCTTTGGGTTGCTCAATGTTCAATGCGTCGCGAGCGCCGACCTGGCTCGGCAGAAGATTGCCCGGGTTTAGCAGGCCCTCAGGATCCCAAGCCTGACGCAAGGCTTTCTGCAACAGCGCGCCCCCATGCCCCCACTCTTCGTGCAAGAACGCGAGCTTGCTGCGGCCAATGCCGTGATGATGGCTAATGGTGGCGCCCGTCGCTAGTGCGGCAGTGAGCGCAAGCCGCCAAATACGATCATACTTTGCCAGAGATCCGGCTTCGTTGTGCGCAGAACCAACGAACGTAAAATAAATGCTGCAGCCGTCAGGATAGGCATGACTCAGGTGCGCCAACACCAACGCTTCTTCCGAAACGGCACTGCGCACGGCGTCGTAGACCGCGTTGAGCTTGGACCAACTCGCTGCGATTTCGAAAGTGTCCGAAAAAGCACCCGCGCGGAATACGCCCGACTGCTTGAAACTCACAGCGTAGCGGTGAGCAAACCAGCGCTCAGCCGGCTTGGCTCCCCGATCCAGACCAGACTCCGCGCGACAATACGCGCGCGCTCGTTCCATGTCTGCGGCAATTTCCTCGTTTTTACCCTCAAACACGAGGATCAGCAGACAGCGCACGAGGTTGAACCCCTCCACGGCTTTCAGTGCGCTGAACCCAACCTTTGAAAACTGAAGCGCTTTCCGGAGCGCGGCGTGTTTCACGCGTTCCGCGATCGGGCCCGGAGCTTCAGCCTGGTGTTTCTTGCCGGACTGTTCGAAGAGCCACGAATCGAGGGGATCGTAGAGCCGTGTCACCGAGGGGCGCAGCCCGTGTTGAAAGATACTCCTCAGGGCCTGCATGCCCTGCTCCATGCACGAAAAATCAAATGCCAAGAAGCCCTGCGCAGCCGGCTTTGGGTGCAAGCGCAACGTAGCATTCGTCAAAATGCCGAGCGTGCCCTCCGAGCCGACGAGCAGCGGCAATAAATTGGGTGCGGTGCTTCGATAGCGCGCGTGCACCAGCTCGCCGAGACCCGTGACGACGCTGAGACCTGCCACCATGTCTTCAATTTTTCCGTACTTACCCGAGCATTGTCCCGCACCCCGTGCGGCAACCCAGCCACCTACGGTCGAGCACAAAATGCTCGAGGGAAAGTGACCCACGGTAAACCCACGCCGCTGTAGCTCCTCTTCAAATGGCAAGCCCATGACGCCCGGCGCTACGTCAACAAACTGGCCACCCTCCTGAATCGAGAAGGATCGAAGGCGTTTCAGGTCCATCACCAGCGTAGAAGCATCCGGCAGGATGGCACCACACACACCGCTTCCAGCGCCATACGGCACCAACTTGAGCCCCTTCTCGCGCGCAAACGCGAGAATTTCACCGACGTCCTCGGTGCGCTCCGGCCAGACCACGAGCGGAGTGCTCGCCGGGAGCTCCCCCGCACGCATCTGGATTAACCGCCGCGGCCAGAGGTCGCGACTGTATTGTGCAAGCTCCCTCGGCTGAGAGCTCACCGACAAGTGAGGAAACTGCTGCGAAAGCTCTCGCTCTAGACTCACAGCAATTCTTCTACACTGAGCACGGGCGCGAGTACACGCGTGCTAGCTAGTTTGGCCACCGCAGCATTCGACAGATCGCACTTTGTGCTTTTGTGTGTGCTTATCCGCACTTTGTGGGATCAATCGACGAGGGGCAGACCTTCATTTCGGGCTGTGCACCCAGGTGGAGCTCCGCAAAACCCCGACTGCCGTTCGCACGCAGGATGGGAGATTTCGACGAAATTTGGCCTGCTTGACGGTGAACCGGACTCCATCTTCATAGGTCACCGTGGCCAAGAGATTGCGCTCGAAGAGTAGCCCCTTGTTTTGGATGGACTGGCTCATATCGACTGCATCGAAGATGTAGGTGGGCTTTCGATCACTCAACACGCTCAGCGCTGCATCGACCAAATGGGGCCAAACTCGTGGATATAGGGCCCGGGTTGAACTACTTCCACGCTTGAGATCGTTACAAATTGCAAAAAGAATGGCATCGAAACGCCCGACTCGGAAGAGAGTAGCGGCACGCTTCAAGCTCTCGGCACCCGGTAGCAGCCGGTTTCATCGGGTCGCACTCGTCCTCAGCCGTCGAGCAAAAGTACGCGACGGTCACGGCCGGATTCGTGCAATCCTCGCGGAGAACAGTCTCGATGCACTTACCTTCTTTGCAATCAGAATGGCCTCGACACTCTGCCTGCACGCATCGACTTTCACGTACCGGCCGACACAGACACGCCTCGGATCCCGCGCAGTCCTGATTTGTGGTACACAGCACTCCCGGCCCTTTTGCGCACTTCTCCGAATCCTCGATCGAGTATGGGCTAACATTGCTGGCAGGACTTGTAGTAACCGGTGGGGCACCAGGCTGAAGGCCGTCAGTCCCGGACGGCGTGGGTAATGAACCAGCATTCGTTGGTTCGAGACCCGGGCCCGAACCGCTGGTTTGGCCGCCACAACTCACGGCTAGCGGTATACCCACGAGCGCAGCAGCTAACTTGCGGATAGTGGCTATTAAGGGCAGCTTAAGCATGTGGACTTCTGTCCTGTCACGGTCCAGCCAGCGGATGCTCTAGGGATCGCCCTCAATATGCTCCCAAATGCCCTACGGCTTCTGCGCGAGGATAATGATCCGGGGTGAGGATTGGCCAAAAAACACGCCAGGGGTGGCGGGATGGCCGCTGGCCTGGGCGATGCGAAAGCCGACGTCGTGGAGCAGCTTCCCAAGCTCGTGCAAACCGTAGACTCGCAAGGAATAGCTGCATTCCCGGGTTCGGCCGTCATCTAAGATGACGCTGCGTTTGATCTTCAACCGACTCGTGATGAAATCAAGATTAGCGTCATCCATGCAGACGCAACGCTGCCCTTCGTACCAGACTTGGCACGGAGAATTCCCAGCTAAATAATCGCGATTGGCAACGTCTAATACCAGACGCCCACCCGGCTTCAACGCCTGAAACATGCGCTGAGCCACCGCGAAATTCTTCTCCTCCTCGAAATAGCCGAACGTCGTGTTCCAACAGTAGAGGCCATCAAACATCTCGTTGAAGGCCAGCTCGCGCATGTCGCCCTGCAACAAGCTCAGCCTCTGAACACGCTCCTGCGCGACATCCGCAGCCACCGCCAACTGATCGAGCGAAAGATCGTACGCCACCACACCATAACCTCGACTCGCGAGCTCAACGGCATGTTGGCCAGTGCCACATCCGAGATCGAGCACGCTGCCACCCGCATCGAGCGCCAGCGAATTCTCAATAAAATCCACCTCGCGCTTCACCTGAATGTCGGTGAGCAAACGCTCCGCTCGCAGAAAATCGTCGGAGAAAACCTCCTCCCACCAAGGGCGTCGACGTTTCGGCTTTTCGGGCGGATTGGTACGCGGCCCACCCGCATCCACCGTAGCAGTAGCAGTAGCAGTAGCAGTGCGACGTTTCGGCGGAGGCGGCGGCTTATCACGCCGCTGCTCAAGCAAGGCATCAGCATCCGCTTCCTCAATCTCCTCAGACGGCGCTGCTCCCAGCATCTCAGCTGAAGGGCTCGGAGCATCGACTTCTATCGAGATATCGGGCGCGCCGTCGAAAGCTACGCTTTCCACGGCGTCAAGTTCAGACTCGGGGGGCAACGCAAGCTGACGCGCGGACTCACCCACCACGATAATGCGCATCGCCATGATTGGGGAAGCAACGGTGCGGCTGCTCGGTTTCGCTTCGCTCTCAGGCACCTGGTTTTCCTCGCCACGAGCAACAGGTGGCGTTGACTGTAAACCTGCAACCTCAGCCAGCGGCGGCGCGATGAAACTGGGTACTGGATCAAAGC
>Ga0163146_10009589_pt1 | contig 10044 bp, 9 predicted proteins | sample OliLakLV19MP7G1_FD_148648 | JGI IMG/M metagenome (GOLD analysis project Ga0163146, IMG submission 148648) | Freshwater microbial mat bacterial communities from Lake Vanda, McMurdo Dry Valleys, Antarctica - Oligotrophic Lake LV.19.MP7.G1 | ecosystem: Environmental > Aquatic > Freshwater > Lake >... | reverse complement strand
GCGCGTGACAGGGCGCACATCGGGCAAGCACAGATGATAATACGAAATCCGAGCGCAGTAGATGTGCTGTTTGAGGTCGGTAACTGTGACTGGTTGCGGTGTCTCTAGACTATTCATAATCTTCCTGCCCAATGACGATCCGGTTTTTCCACTCGTGTTGCCCAACGGAGATCAACTGAATCCGCCCGCGCTTATCCCCTAAAATGTTCTCAATTCGCATCATCAGTTCTTCCTGATGGTTGCGGCTGAGCATACCGATAAATGCGCTGAACTGCGCGCGATCCAACCCATAGTCTTGGCAAGCGTTGGCGATTTTTGTCCGCGCTTTGTCCTCTTCAATGTCGTACATCACCAAGGTCGGGTTCATGGCATCACCAACTCGCCTTGAACGGCGTATAGGCTCCTCGCTCCCCGCGCAAGAAACTGGCGAGGTCACGCGCCTGCATTTGGATGACGGTACGAATCGCAAAACGCTTTCCTTCATGGCGCACCTCAGTTTCAAGATGTTCTAAAACTTTGGTCGCCAGGCGCTTACGGGTATCGGTGTCAAGCAGCCCATTATCCTCCTGTTTGACGGTGAAGTTGCGGTTGATCAATCCAAACACTAGGCGATCTACCGCCACCTGACGAAATTCTTCAATCATATCCAGCACAAGGCTGGGCTTGCCGGAACGGTCTACATGCAGAAAACCAGCGTAGGGATCAAGCCCCGCCAGCACAATCGCCTGCCCGATCTGCCCATAGAGGATGCCATAGCCATAGTTTAAGAGGCTGTTGATCGGGTCACGCGCGCCGCGTGTTTTGCGCCCCGACCACTGATAGCTGTCCGGGAACAGGCTGCTGACCGCCTGCCAATAACGACGGGCGGCGGCGCCTTCTGCGCCCATCACTGTATTGCGCACCTCCTCTAACAGACCGCCACGCACTCGGTCTATGGTCACAGTATGGTCGAGTACCTCATCCGAAGCCATCCGCAGGGACTCAAATACGTCTGGTTCGTTCTCAGCGCGGTTTTTGGCGATGTATTTCAAGGTGATGGCTTGGTTGTGGATTTTGCCCTCAGCCACTGCACAGGCGAACTGCGCCCCAAGTGGTGACTCGAAGGCATGAAGCTGTGCCCGACGCGTCAAGACAGTGCCGTTAAGTCCGCTAGACATCACGGATGCATAGACATACCCAGTCGGATCGAGATAGTGGATGGGGATTCCGCGTTCGCAGCACGCTTCCACCGCGTCGGATGACATGCTGACGCCCCGATTGGTGATGAGGACGGATTTGAGGTGAAGGAGGGGCGCTTCTCCTAGCGTTCCCTCCTTATGGGTGACTTTCAAGCGTTCAGAATATTTACCGATATGGCTGCCGAATGTGTCCGTAATCAGGTGATCGACGATCATGGAAGGTGTCCTTTCTGGGCAAAATGCCTCTACACCTTCCATGCTAATCCGCCGTTGGAATCTAATGTTCCATTTCAGAAATCTCGTACCATCCGTTGCCTTTGACCACATTTTTGCCGATATGCAGTACGCTCCCCCACGCCAGCCAATAGCGCATCTCTGACAAATCGCCCGCATAGCCTGCCCTGCCGATCAGACCACTAATGGGCTTCATGCTGTCGGAACGACGCGAACCGCTCATCACATGCACCCATCGGGTCGCATTCTCGTTCAGCTTAACCGCCTTCGCTCGTTCTTGCAGATGCAGATGCAGCTCACGCCATGCTACCGTCTCGGTGGGGTTGGGCGTGTAATGGAGTTCCAACATCTGGCAGCGTTCGATCAGCCGCCCTATTACGATGGGAAGCTCTGGGATGCTGGCAGGGCGTCCCTGATCGGTGAGTTCACATGGGGTTCGCCAATCGAGCGTAATTTGGTCGTTCGACCACACTTTAACCGCCTGTTCAATCCCCTCATGGGTGATAGGGACGCCGGGTAGTCCACGCAGTTTTCGATCTGCGTAGACCATCTGTGACTCGCCCGTGAACGGGTTGACCGCTTCCGCCGTTCGCAGCAGAAACGTTCCGCGCCCATATCCAACGCCAATCAGCCCTATTTTATGAACCGCTTGGCACACATATGGGAACAACTGCTCAGCATCGCCATACAGGTTAACGCCAAACCGGATTATCTCACCGCTTTTGATCTTGATCCGGTGTTCCGCGTCAAAGTTCAACGGCGGGCGGATAGCGAACGGGCGCGGCGGATTCGCCCCGCGTGAACTTTCTTGCGATTCCATCAGGATCAGGCGGCACAGCGGGCAGAAGCGTGTATGTTCGGGTGTCCGGGCGCGGGCATCATCACAAATTACAATCTCGCGGAGCGCCTCCCACAGCGCCCCGCGCAGTTGTGCGCCCGCTTGCGGTCCAAATTCGATGGGCGTGGTTGCCTCTCCCTCGAACACCAGTTGATGGACGGTCAGCGGCAAGTGCATGATGCTCATTCCTCGCTCCGTCTGTAATGGGTGTAACTCCGACTGCTGCCCACCCGTCGATAGGGCAAGGCGACATGTTTCAAGAGGCGGTGTTTTCCCAACGTCATCCCGTCTTTACTATAGACGCTGACCCGTTCAAAACTCAAGTCGGGCGCGCTGTCGTCCAGTTGGGTAAGCAGGCTGTCCATTGCCATGCCAGCGATGTCACCCGTGATGGGAATGTAGCCCTCTGTCAAGAACTCACTGACCGTCGGCAAGGCTTGCACTTGAATGAACCCGCCGCGCTTGCCCAGATAGTTGATGTTGATCAGCCAACGGGCGATGCGTTCGGCATCGTCGGTCGAGTCGACCTCCAGCGCAATCCCAAATATCCCTTCCAGATAGGCGTACTCCCGATACGCGATGGTTTTTCCAAAGAACCCCCCGTGCTGCTCACCCTCTTCAGATTCATTGCGCCGCTGACGCAGCACTTTGGTAAACGTGTTATTGACCACCACCTCTGGCGCAGGATAAAGGGCGACGGTGGCACCCGCCAACACTTCCCAGAAGGCTGTAGCCGCTTCGACTCCCTCTAACCGACATGCCACGTCCAGCAGCGCCATCTTGATGCTGTACGGCGTCGGGACGAGCAAGGTCTTGCCGCCCGATGAGGTCGCCAGCGCTGGTTTGAGTGTGAACAGCGCCGTCGCTTCGTATTCCGCAGAGACCCACATATGCGCTCCCTTAACGACTGTAGTTATGTGTGTACGGCTGCCAATCCATCAGTTCAGCCAAGATGTTCCCGAATTCGCTGAGGTCTCTGAACTCAGCAACCTCTACTGCATCGGGCTGGATGCGGTTCAAGACCCCCGCCAAATTGCCTACATGATTCACAAACTCATCCTTGAGCGGACTGACCGTCGGGGCGGGAATAGATGTCTTACTAAAGCTGACTACGCCCTCGAAGTTGACCAGGTGTGGGGCTTGGGTCGTGCGCATCGCACCATTCGGCTCGATGAAGGTGAACAGTACACTCTCCAACAGGATTTTGGCGCGGGCAGCGCGTTGGGCGGCGTCAATGGCATAGGTTTGGGTAATGTCGTTGAAGCCGATGCGGGCGAGGTCGATATGACAAATAGCAGCGTAAACACCAGACGATGCCGGGCGGTGGAAAATCGCCTGACCGAGATTTGATCCGGTGCTTTCCGTGGAGTCGCGGTCTTCCTTGCGCTTGCTCTCGCTGCGCTCATTGGCATATTTGACGTGGAAATAGCTGTCGGTGGTCACAGAGTCCGGCAGTCCGACCACCCACCCAAACTCGACCACGCTTTTACGCGGCAGACTACGTTTGCCCTCAGTGATGAGGATGCCCGCCATATCGTCTACCGCACAAGTGCGAAACAATTCGCTCAATAGTTGCGCGTCGTTGAGCGTGGCATTGCGGTTCAGAAAATCCTTATCCGCGTTGATACGATTGGCATTGAATGTACGACAGCCAGCACAAACCGGAAGTCCGGCGGCTAAGGCGCGGCGAATGAGGTGGTCAGACTGGATATGCTTGTACATATCACCACTGATGGCATTGACGTTTTGCAGCCGCCCCGTCTGATCCACGATGTTAACCATCCGTGTCTGAATTTGGTTACCTTCACCGCCTTCGTTGTTCAGACTGTGCAGGTCAAGCGTGGCGCGGGCGCTGATGGAAATGCTGTAAAGGCTATCCATAGTTGGGTTTCTCCTGTGTGTTAAATCGGTCAATAGATAGAACAGAACGGGCAAATTAGGCGTTGTCGGAGTCTGCTTCGCGGGTTTCGCGGGCATAACCGTAGGCGATTAACAAATTAGCGATGGTTTCTGCGCCAAACGTGTCGATTAAGGCGACAATGGAGTCGATGTCGCCCGTTTGCACACTGCGGCGGTAGGGTGGGCGCTCGCCTTTGCTCGTTTCCATGACTTGGGCATTCTCAGCGTTGAACTTGAATAAGAAGTCCGAGAGTGCGGCGATAAAGTCTGCCTTGTAGCGTGATTTGCGTGCCAATTCTTGCCCCAAACCATAGCGCACATCATATTTCCGGTTGCCTTGCATTTTCTGGTATTGGGCGCTGACAGTGCTGCGTCGGATAGCGTAGGCAATGTTTTTGAAGCCTTCATCTTTCAAGATGTCAGCGAAGCGCGGTTCGATCATAGTAATCATCCTTTCGAGGGTATCCTCATTCAATGCGTAAACATATTTGCTGCGTTCGCGCTGCCCTATGTAATAAGAGGGGAAAGCGCGGGTAAATCGAAACAGGGCGTCAAGAGAGTCGCCAGAGATGAAGTCGCGCAGGGCTTGCAGCAAATCAACGGAGTCGCTATGCGATTCATCAAACTGCTGCACTAACTTGACTAACTCACTGACCATCGTCTGATAAACCGGAATGTCGTCGGGGGAACGGACTTCAATCCAGCCGGGAAGTCCGATAAACGCGAGATTCATAGTGGCAACAGCGTTGCCGAGGTCTTTATAGAAAGCGGCGTATAACCCAGCCACAAGGCGCTTTTTGAGATTGCCGCGCTTGCCGAGCGTGATTTGGCGGGTCGGTTCTGCAAAGTAGGTCAGCAAGGCTTCGGTATAACGTAGCGCTGCCATCGCATCCCCCTTAATGGAAGTGGTGCTGACCTTCATTGACTCCGAAAAAGTGTTGAAGATGTCCCGATGTTCGTTATAAGTCAGTTCTCGCGGGACGATCACATAGCTTTTGCGGTCTTTCGCACCTTGAATGAGTCGCGTTTGCCCTGCCTCATAAAACCCGATGATTTTGAGCAATTCCAACAGCCAGAAGTTATCGAGATTCCCGATGCTGATGCCGTTGGCTTTGGTTTTATTTTGCCCTTTGCCTTGATCCGGGTTGTAAAGCTGCTGTCCGGTTGACAGCGCATCAATCCCCCATTGGGCAGCTTTGTCGAGTGCTTTCCATGTGGTGACGGCAGCGGCGATGTCATTTGGGGAGTCGGAGAACAACTGGAATAAGAGCGTGAAGATTTCCGGTTGTGCATCGCGCACCGTCCACCAATCCGAGAGAATCCCGTTATAGCCAGGTAGAGCGGCCGGATTGATGGCGCGGAAGATATCCCAATGGGGATGAGGTTGATCTACCAGCGCCTCACCACTTTGAGCTTTGTTCTTGGCACCGAAAAATGCTGCTACCCTTTCTTTTTGGACTTCATAATCCACTGAAATCGGCGCATCAACGGGTAAGCTCTCCCGGTTCTTAGTTGTGATGATGATGGGCGTATTGCCGGGAAAAACCGGCTTCTGTCGTAGATTCTCCAGCGTCTCTTGGAAGACGGGCGCACAGGTGATGCGGTAGTACGCGCCATCGTCTTTGAGCGCAAGTTGATGCGGTGTGTCTTGCCGATAATGAAGTTCGGAGAGAACGCGCATCCATCCGAACGCCAGCAGCACATCTGCGAATGTCCCACTGGTTTTGTCGATGTAATACTCTTCTCGATCCATTTATATCCCTGTATGATTTACAGCAAACGCAGCTGATGTGAGTATTCATTACCGAATGCGTTATGAAGAAAGTTGAAAAGATTATCGAGATTTGAAAGCGGAAGAATCCATGCTCTCTTTGAAGCATCCCATCGTGCTTTTGGGCCAAACCCGCCTAAATTCACCCAACGTATTTTGGAATTTGGCATTATCCTTTGTTTGAAAGGAGACGAAAACAACGTTTGACGTCAGCGAGAGTTTTACCTCAAATTGCTTGTCCATTACTTCACCCATAGATCATCTCCGCGTGAATTGAATCCTATTGGGTTTTTTCTCATTGTCAAGCAATTGGCATAGATGTCTGATTCATTGTGCTATACTAAGAATACCCAGTGAGGGTACTGAAACATAGAACATCTGCGCTTAAAATCTACCAGTAAACCCGCCGAGGGTTCATAAACCCCCTTCTCTTGTACCCTCTTGATCAGCGCGGCGCAGAACCCGTGCCATCAGCAGATATGCCCAATACGATGCCCCATCTTCCGGCTTGGCGATGTTGGCGGCTTGTGCGTCCGCATTGGCAGGAGCGACCATTTCAAGTTTCCAATTTGGATCAAGGGGAGTGGAACCGTGCTTCGACAGTGTAGCGCGGACGTGTTTATCGGCGTCCGTGATGAGCCTATATTCACCGTTCGAGTCGGCAAATGGCGCATGATGACGGGCAATCGCGCTGTAAATGGCGTAGATGAGCGGGCTGTCTTCTTCAAAGGCGGCGGCATATAGTGGGCAGCTCGCTAGTGCGCTCTCGACGGCGTGGGTTGGGCGGCGCGGCATGGATTTTTCAATCTCTTTGTGTTCTTGCGTCCGGCTGTCGGTATGGGCATACGCTTCACCCTGTTGTGTCGATTCCGTATCGGTGATCTTTGCCTGATAAGCGCGCACCCATTTCTGCCAATCCATACTGAGTTTGCCGATATCGTGCAGCAGCACCGCCAATTCCGTCGCCTTGCGGACATCCCCACGCTGCCACCCAAAGCGGCGTTCCAAGCGTATCGCTAGACCCGCTATTTCATCCCATGCGCCGTTTGCCCCGAACGCCGCCTTATAGACCAACTCGATATGGCGCTCGTAGGTCTCTAATCTGTAATTGTAGGTGGTCTTTTCTTCACGTCGCTGGCTCTGATCGGGCAGCGACGCCTGCCAACCATCGGGATCACTGGACTCCCCTAAAATCAGACCTCGCTGCGCGTCATAACGGGCGAGGCTCGGATGTATGACGACCAATGCCGCGCCTACTAAAGATTTCACGGTCTGAACTGGATCCCAATCATACTCCGGGCGCTTATAGGTGTCGCTATCACCAGCGTTCTTGTCTTTTTCCCGTAGGATGAGGGTTTTTAGGGTGAATGGGCGCTCACTTGCATCCTCCAACCACGCTTTGGCATATTTGCTTAGGATGCCGGGGTGAAGCCCAAATGCTTCGGCATCAAACGGGGCGTCCCGAAGGCTATCTGGGTTATCCGAAATCGTGACGCGCACCTGAAACACATCACGTATCAGGGCGCTGGGATTGGCGAGGTTTTCGCGCCCAGCCATCAGGTCGAACATATCAATCTGGTGTTGACTCCCCTTGATATTGAGTTGTTCGAGGGTGCGGCGGTCTGCTTCGGCATGGACTTGTGAGAGGACGGTTTGCTCGTCAGCAAAAGTGAATTCGGACTTAACCTTCGTGAGGGCAACGAACGCACTCCATGTGTGGCGTATCGTCTCTCCTTGTCCGGCATAGGGGTTGATGCGCTCGGTCAAGTCGATGATTTCCCCTTGATCGAGGCTGTGGCTATAAATCGTCACCGTACCGATGTCGTCGGCATAACGCGCACAGCGTCCCGCTCGTTGGATGACGCTGTTGGCAGGGGCGAGTTCGGTGTGCAGCGCCTCACAGGTGATGTCTACGCCGACCTCAATCGCTTGGGTGGCAACGGCAATCACGCTGCCAGTAGTGCGATCACCGTTTTTGCCGAAATACTTTTCCAGTAGCGCTTGAGCCTTTAAGCGATCTTGTGCAAGATAACGGCTGTGTAAAAGGATGATTTCCGTCTCTGGGCAAAGTTGTTTCAGATCGTCAAAAATAGCGCGGGCGCGATCTACTGCATTGCAAATCACAAGACTGCGGTGGTTGTGAGTCTCTAACACCAACTGCGCGGTCAAAGGCTCGGTGCAGGTACGGTAATAGCGCGTTTTCTTTTGGGAGGGCAAACTCAAAAATGCGTTTTCCTCGGCAAGTGTACCGGGGATGATCTCCGCGTTAAGCTGCTCTGCCAATTCGCATAGCATGGTCTTGCTGAAAGTCGCGGTCATCAGCATGAAGGGCGCAATGCCGTTCAACATTTTGAGCATTGCCAGCGTGGTCGGTAACGTTGACTTGGGATCAAGCAGGTGGAACTCGTCAAACACCAAATACGATCCCATCACCACCGCGGCGTTGAGGTTCGCCTTGCGTTTGGACACACCATAGGGGTAGTTCAAGAAGCGGCTGAGGGCTTGGTCAATAGTGGTGAAAATCAGGTCGGACTCATAGAAGGGGTCGCCTGAATTTTCTCCGGTTTGGATGCTGACTTTGAGGTTTAGCCCCTGTCTGAGATTGTATTTATTGACAACTTCCCGATATTCAGCCACAAATTGGTTGGCAAGTACGCGCATAGGGACCGTGTAGACACATTTGCGTGGGAAGCCTATTTGTGGGAATTCCGCCATCTTTAGGAACGGGTAAATTGCAGCACGAGTCTTTCCTGACCCTGTAGGCGCCTGGAGGATGACATTTTTACCTGCGCGCAACAGGTCAAAAGCGCGTTCTTGATGAGGGTAAAGCGATATATCCACGTTTAATCTCCAAAAATGTCGTTGAAGAGAGAATGATCGGTTTGGTCTTCGTCAGCTTTGAACCATCCATACAGCCGACCCAATGCCCGCGCCTCACCAACCATCTCATCACGCAAAGATTCCGGCGCTAAGACCTCGACATTGGCGCCCCATGTGCGAATCCACGGCTTGAGGTCAGTGGTATCCGCCACATGAAACGTCAAGCGCAGGTAATTGGGCTTTTCGGGGTCAGGCTGTGAAGGAGTTGCCGTGCGCCAATTCGTCTCTTGGACGCGGCGGGCGACATCGGGGCTGAAACGCAGCACTACCTCAATCGTCTCATCTCCGTAGTAGATCGACCACGCATTTTTGAGCAATTCGAGTCCGGGGAAGGTCTCAGGAATTTCAAAGCTTTCGCGCAGCAATTGAGCGGATTGGACACGTTCGACTTTGTACGTGCGCAGTTCGTTCACCGTGCTGCTATGACCAATAACATACGTCGCAAACCCGATGCCAGAGGGTTCTAACAAGTAGGGAGAAAGGGTAGTTCTAAATTCGCGCCCGTGATACGGCTGATAGGCAATTTCCACCTTTCGTTTTTGGATCATGGCGCGTGCTAGAATCCGCAGTGTGTCGTGATGTGTCTCGTCTTCCGGGCGCGTCGCTAATTCTGTGACGGCTTGAGAAAAATAACTGCCCGCGCCGAGGTCGTCGGTGACGATGTTGGCAAGGTTCATGAGCAGCGTTTCCGCAGTTTCAACCCTGCGGTCAGACTGTTTCACGAACAGGCGGATCGCCAGATACAAAATCACCGCCTGTTCCGCATCCATCGTCAGTTTACGCGGAAGAAGCGGACGCAGCGATGAGATGCACCAGCGCATACCTTCTTTTTCGACTTTGCCCTCATATTCGAGGTCACTAAGATAATTGTCAAGCGTGCGGCGCTCAAGGTTGAGATGGGTCGCAATTTCGGTTACAGTAAGTTCGCCTTCTTGTTTGAGGAGGCTCACAACGCGGTCTTTACGCTCTTGTGAAGTTGAATCTGAAACACGACTCATGCGAAATGTTCTCCAAAAATCACTATACCTCCCACTATAAACACGATTTGGAATCTGTTGTTCCAAAATTACTAGTACACATTAGCGGAAGTAAATAAGCAATTAAGCACAAAGAGGTCGCCCGGTATACTTCCACTTGAACGGTTTGGCAGTTCGGTTAAAAAAGGCGATAAAATCGAGAATACGCTGGTTTAAGTCAGCGATAGAAACAAAACTGGCGCGTTTTAAGAGTCGGCGCATGAGCAT
>Ga0163146_10009587_pt1 | contig 10044 bp, 13 predicted proteins | sample OliLakLV19MP7G1_FD_148648 | JGI IMG/M metagenome (GOLD analysis project Ga0163146, IMG submission 148648) | Freshwater microbial mat bacterial communities from Lake Vanda, McMurdo Dry Valleys, Antarctica - Oligotrophic Lake LV.19.MP7.G1 | ecosystem: Environmental > Aquatic > Freshwater > Lake >... | reverse complement strand
ATGCCTGGTCCGAGAGCCGCATGTCGGCCGCCAGCCGCGAGCGCGACAAGCGTGGCCGCATGGTTCTGCGTGCCGCTGCCAATCCGCGCGGCATGCAGGGCTACGCGGTTGGCAGATAAATGCACCTCTACTGTCGCGTCAGTCGGCGGCAGATGCCCGTTTGACGTTTTTTCATCCATCAAGGACACCCATTCCATGCTGCATCGATTGTTGCGCCTGCCTCTTGCTTGCCTTTGCGCTGAGTGCGCAAGCCGCGCTGGCTGCCTATCCCGAGCGCACCATTACGCTGATCGTGCCCTGGGCGGCGGGCGGCTCGACGGACATACTCGCGCGCGCCCTGGCCGAGCAGCTGACCCGCTCCCTGGGCCAGCCGGTGCTGGTTGACAACAAGGCCGGCGCCTGCGGCAACATCGGTTCCAATCTGGTCGCCAAGGCGCGCCCCGATACCTACACGCTATTGATCGGGTCGATGAGCACGCATGCGATGAACCCGGGCCTTGATGCCCAACGGTGAAATCAACAAGGCGATGGCACTGCCCGAAGTACGCACCCGCATGGATGCGATGGGTGTGGAGGTGATCAACCTTCCGGCGCCGCAATTCGGCAGCTTGCTCAAACGCGACGCCGAGCGCTACACACGGATCATTCGCGAACTCGATATCAAGGGCGAATAGAGTGGCGCCGGTGCTTTCGACAGCGCCGCTTTGTTAAAATGAGGATTCTTCACCGAGCATTCCCCAATGAAAATCCTGGTCAGCAATGACGACGGTTACCTGGCTCCCGGTCTTGCTGCCCTGGTCGATGCCTTGAAAGGCATGGGCGAGCTGACAGTGGTGGCGCCCGAGCAGAATCACAGCGGCGCTTCCAACTCGCTGACCTTGTCGCGGCCGCTGACGATCAGGAAGGGCTACAACGGGTTCTGGTTCGTCAACGGCACACCGACCGACTGCGTCCATCTTGCGGTTACGGGTTTTCTCGATTTCCGCCCGGATCTGGTGGTCTCCGGCATCAACGATGGCGCCAACATGGGCGAGGACACGATTTATTCCGGCACCGTCGCCGCGGCGATGGAGGGCTTTCTGCTGGGCATTCCGGCGATTGCGTTTTCGCTGGCACAAAAAGGTTATGCACATCTGGATGCCGCCGCGCACTTCGCAGGTGAAGTGGTGGCGCGCGCCGCCCGGCAGCCGCTGGGGGGAGCACCACTGCTCAATGTGAATTTTCCTGCGCTGCCGCTGTCCGAGGTCAAGGGCATCCTCGCGACCCGCCTCGGGCGGCGTCACGAGGCAGAACCTGCGATCAAGGCGACCAATCCGCACGGCGAGGCGGTGTACTGGGTGGGGCCGGCCGGCGCGGCGGCAGACGACGGGCCGGGCACCGATTTTCATGCGGTGGCCGGTGGCCATGTTTCGGTCACGCCGCTCAAGGTCGACCTGACGCACTACGAACAGGTGGAACATGTCCGCACGTGGCTTGGCGCCTAAACCGACGCTCCCGACGGCGACGCTAGTCGCACCGTCGTCTGCTCCGCGCGGTGGCCGGGTACTTCATGAAGGTGACTGGGCGGTTGCGACCGCGCCTCGTCTGGCCTTGCTGCGCCGCTTGCGCGAGCAGGGCATCCGCTCTGAAGCGGTGCTGGGGGCGCTGTCGCGCATTCCGCGCGAACGCTTCATCGACGAGGCCCTGTGGAGCCGGGCCTACGAGGATACCGCCCTGCCGATCGGTTTCGAGCAGACCATTTCGCAGCCCTTCGTCGTTGCGCGCATGATCGAGGCGGTATTGCCGGCGCGCGGGCGCCTGGCGCGCGTGCTCGAAGTGGGCACCGGTTGCGGCTACCAGGCAGCGGTGTTGTCGCAAGTGTGCGATGAGGTGTATTCGATTGAGCGCATCAAGAACCTGTTCGAGAAGGCGCGTGCCAATTTGCGCTCATTGCGCCTGGCCAACGTTCGACTGGCTTTTGGCGATGGTTACGCCGGCTTGCAGCAGGCCGCACCGTTCGACGCCATCATCGTCGCCGCCGCTGCGCCTGTGGTGCCTGAGGACTTGCTCAAGCAATTGAAGCGCGGCGGCAAGCTGATCGCGCCGGTCGGTCGCGAGGCACAACATCTTTTGCTCGTCGAGCGCCGGGTGGCCGGATTCATCGAAACCCGGCTCGATACAGTGCGCTTTGTGCCAATGCTTTCCGGTACCGAGAAGTAGAACGGTGGACACCCCATGAAATCGATTGCGCGTCTTGGTTTGTGTTTGATGGTCATGCTGGCGCTGGCCGCATGCTCGTCGCGCCAGAGCGCGCCGGTGATCGAGCGTGCGCCAGCCACCGGCGTTCCTGCGCCCAAGCCCGCGGCGCCGGCGGCGACGCCGCCGGCGCTGGCCGCTGCCGGCACCTATATCGTCAAGCGTGGCGATACCTTGTATGGCATCGCGCTCGACCACGGCCATGACTATCGCGACATCGCGGCGTGGAACAACCTCGCCAATCCGAACCAGATCCAGATCGGCCAGGTGTTGCGGGTGATACCGCCTGCGGCGACGCTGGCCGAATCGGGGGTGGTGGTGCGGCCGATTACCCAGCCTGGGGCGCAGTCGGGAGCGCCTGGCGCAAGCGTCCAGGGTCCACGCACCGAACCGTCGGGTGCCAAGAAGCCTTATTCAGACGAAACCCTGGCGCAAATGCAGCGTGATTCCGGACGCAGCGCGCCGCCTCCGGTGGTCGCAGCCAGGCCCGCCGAGGCGCCCGCACCCAAAGCGGTCGAGCCAGCCCGGCCCGCCGAAAGTGACGAGGTAGCGTGGGCCTGGCCTGCCAGCGGGCGCATCATCGGCCAGTTCACCGAAAACGGCACCAACAAAGGCATTCACCTCGCCGCCAAGGTAGGTGATCCGGTGCTGGCCGCGGGGCCGGGGCGCGTGGTCTACAGCGGCCAGGGTCTGCGCGGCTATGGACGCCTGATCATCATCAAACACAACAACACGTTTCTTTCGGCCTACGCGCACAACAGCACCCTCCTGGTCAAGGAGGGTCAGAACGTGACGCGTGGCCAGAAGGTCGCCGAGGCGGGCAACACCGATTCGGATGTGCCCAAGCTGCACTTCGAAATCCGGCGCCAGGGCAAACCGGTCGACCCGCTCAAGTACCTTCCGGAGCAGCGCTGATGGCCCGGGTCGCGCGGCCACCGGCCCGCTGCGCGTATCGCGCGGTGATTGCAGTCCGCGGGCACAGGCACTACCAACCCTGCGCACTTTTCCCTTGCATGGGGCTGGTTGCATGAACCCGGTTTTGGTGTTTGACATCGAAACCGTGCCCGACATCGCCGGTGTGCGTCGCCTGCAGGGCCTGTCCGAAGACCTTTCCGACGACGATGTCGCCGAACTCGCGTTTCACCAGCGCCGGGCGCAGAACGGCAGCGATTTCCTGCCGCTGTATCTGCAGCGGGTGATCGCGATTTCCTGCGTGCTGCGTGCCGGCGAGAGCTGGAAGGTATGGAGCATCGGTTGCGCTGACGATGCCGAAGGTACGCTGATCCAGCGCTTCTTCGACGGCATCGACAAGTTCACCCCGCAACTGGTGTCATGGAATGGCCAGGGATTCGACGCCCAGGTGCTGCACTATCGCGGACTGGTACACGGCGTGGTGGCGGATCGATACTGGGACCAGGGCGACGATGACCGCGAATTCAAATGGAACAACTACATCTCGCGCTATCACCCGCGGCACCTCGATCTGATGGACCTGCTGGCCTTGTACCAGTCGCGCGCCGCAGCACCGCTGGATGCATTGGCCAAGCTGTGCGGCTTCCCGGGCAAGCTGGGGATGGACGGATCGGCGGTGTGGGGTGCGTATCGGGCTGGTCGCTTGGGCGAGATTCGCGACTATTGCGAGACCGACGTCGTCAATACCTACCTGGTGTTCCTGCGCTTCCAGAAGATGCGCGGCATCTTGAGTGCCGAAGCCCATGCGCGCGAGGAGGCGCTGGTGCGCGCCACACTGTCTGCCTTGCCGCAGGTGCACTGGAAGGAATATCTCGCGGCCTGGCCAGCTGTGGCATGACCGGCCCGATGCAGGCGGCCCGTCAAGTTGGGGTGAGGCGCACATGACTTATCCCGAAGTACTTGAAATCGAGTCGGTCGATCACGAGGCGCGCGGGGTCGCGCGTTACGACGGCAAGGTCATTTTCGTCGATGGCGCATTGCCCGGTGAGCGCGTCACTGCTTCCCCGTATCGACGCCGCGAGAAGTATGAAAATGCGCAAATCTCGCATCTGGTTCATGCTTCGTCGGCGCGCGTGGCACCGCGCTGCGCGCACTTCGGCGTGTGCGGCGGATGCTCGATGCAGCATGCGGATGTGCGCACCCAGGTGGCGATCAAGCAACGCGTGCTCGAAGACAACCTGCGGCACATCGGTCGGGTCACGCCGGACCTGATGCTGCGGCCGATCGAGGGGCCTGCCTGGGAATACCGCTACCGTGCCCGCCTGTCGGTGCGACATGTGGCCAAGAAGGGCGGGGTGCTGGTCGGCTTTCATGAACGCCGCAGCAGTTTCGTGGCCGACATGCGCGATTGCCATGTACTGCCCAGGCGCATCGCCGATCTGCTGATGCCACTGCGTGAACTGGTCGCCGGCCTGACCATTCGGGATCGCATGCCGCAGATCGAACTGGCGGTAGGCAGCAACGTCGACGTACTGGTTTTTCGCCTGTTGGCGCCACTCACAGAAGCCGACACCGACCGCCTCAAAAGTTTCGCCGAGTGCCATGCGGTACAGATTTGGACCCAGACTGCGGGGCCGGAGACGGCGATCCCCTTGTGGCCGCTGGATGCACCGCCTATGACCTATGAATTGCCCGCGTTTGCGGTAAGCATGCCGTTTCGGCCCACCGATTTCACCCAGGTCAACCACCAGATCAACGCCACGCTGGTATCGCGCGCATTGCGCCTGCTCGATCCGCAACCGCATGAGCGCATCGGCGATTTCTTCTGCGGTCTGGGCAACTTCACTTTGCCGCTCGCGCGTCATGCACGTGAAGTGCTGGGGGTCGAGGGCAGCAAACCGCTGGTCGCGCGCGCCCGTGAGAACGCTGCGCTGAACGGCCTGGCCGGCAATACCCGCTTCGAGGCGGCCAACCTGTTTGTCGCCACTACCGAAAGCGTGCAGGGCTGGGGCCGGTTTGACAAACTCCTGATTGATCCGCCGCGCGAGGGCGCGACCGAACTGCTCAAGGCGATCTGCTCGCTTGGCCGTGACGACCCTAAACGCATGCCGCGCCGGATTGTCTATGTTTCCTGCAACCCCGCAACGCTGGCGCGCGACGCCGGCATGCTGGTCGGTGAATTCGGCTTTTGCCTGAAGGCAGCCGGGGTGGTCAACATGTTTCCCCACACCTCGCACGTGGAATCGATCGCGCTATTCGAGTGCCCATGAAAAAAGCGGCCCGAAGGCCGCTTTTTTAATCAGCAGATGCGACTAGTCGCGGCTGCCACCGACCACACCAAGAATCTGCAACAGTGAAACGAAGATGTTGTAGATGCTGAGAACCAGGCTCAAGGTGGCCGAAATGTAGTTGTCTTCACCACCGGTGACAATCGCATTGAGTTGCCACAGGATCACCAGCGAAGAAAACAGGATGAACATCGCCGACAGCACCAGCGAGATGATCGGCATTTGCAGGAAGATGTTGGCGATCACTGCAACGATCAGGATGATGCCGCCGATCATCAGGAACTTGCCTAGCCCCGTCAAGGGTTTCTTGATCGAGGAACTGACAGCCGCCATGCCGAAGAACACCGCTGCGGTGCCCATGACGGCAAACGCGATCAATGAGCCGCCGTTGCGGAAATTGAGCACACTTTGCAGCAACGGCCCGGTCATCAGGCCCAGCACGGAAGTAAACACCAGGAGCAGCGCGATGCCGACACCACTTTCGCGGTTGCGCTGGATGAAAAACATCAGACCGTAGAGGACTGCCAGCATTCCCAGCGCGCCCATGATCGGGCTTGAGCGCAGAAACCCAAATGAAAGCTGCGAGCCCAGCAAAGCGCCCAGCGCCATCGGCACCAGTGCGATCGCGGTCAGCATATAGGTGTTGCGCAGCACGCGGTTGGTCCGCTGCGCCACACCTACATTGGCAAACTCAATCGGTGCTACGTTTTGCTCTTGCATTGCAAGGTCTCCTTGTAGGTCCGCAATTGCGGCTCAAAACATTAGATTACCAAATCTGCAGGAAGTTGCATGGATTTTCTATGTTTGGAGAGCAGATAATTCAACAAAAACTATAGGTCTCAGGGTTAACCCCGCAACTGTGCGCAACGCTTCAAATTCCGCAATTGCGTGGTTGAATTTGCAACATGGGGGCGCTAGCGCCAGTTCCAAGAGCGGCTAAGAAACCTTGGCGGAAGCTGTGTCCGCAAAGATGATATTGCATGCGACGGCTTGATTCAACATACCGTTGACTACCAATGATTACCAGCCTGTTGACTGTTTCATACGGCATCAAGTAGTATCACTGGATCGCATCCTTTTTGTTGGGTGCATTGAGGGGGTACGAAAATGCCGAAAAAAGCCAAGGAACTAGGCCCGCTCGAAGTCTCGAAGCTGAGCACGCCGGGCCTGCATCCCGTTGGTAGCGTCGCCGGCCTGGCGATGCAGATAACGGAAACTGGCGCACGCAGTTGGATTCTGCGGGTAATGATCGCCGGCAAGCGCCGGGACATGGGCCTGGGCGGGTTCCCCGATGTGACCCTGGCCGGCGCCAAGCAAGCAGCACGCACGGCGCGAGAAAAGATCAAGGCGGGTATTGACCCTATCGCCGAGACGCGTGCGGCGCGTAGCGCCTTGCGGGCAGCGCTGGCAGCGGCATTACACTTCGAGGATGCGGCCGACCAATACATCACGGCGCAGGAAGCCGGGTGGCGCAACGCGAAGCATGTGGCGCAATGGCGCAGCACTCTCAAAACCTATGCTTACCCGGTGATTGGGCGCGTGCTGGTGCGTGACATTGACTTGCCGCAAGTGCTCGCGGTGCTGAACCCTATCTGGACATCCAAGACCGAGACCGCAAAGCGCATTCGCGGCCGCATCGAATCCGTGCTCGATTGGGCAACGGTGAGAAAATACCGCGAAGGATTGAACCCGGCACGCTGGCGCGGACACCTAGACAAGGTGCTCGCCAAGCCGAGCAAGATCGCCGAGGAAAATCATCATGCGGCGCTGCGTTTCGTCGAGATTGGCGCTTTCATGGTGAAGCTACGGGCGATGGCCGGTATCGCACCGCGCGCGCTTGAGTTTGCGATTCTCACGGCGGCGCGATCTGGCGAAGTGCGGGGCGCGACCTGGGCCGAAATCGACCTTGAGGCGGCAACATGGACAATCCCGGCCGCGCGCATGAAGGCCGAACGCGAACATATCGTTCCGCTCTCGCGTGCGGTGCTCAAGCTGCTCAAGGAACAGCCGCGCGAGGATAAACAGCCGCTTGTTTTCCCTGCCCTGCGCGGCGGCATGCTCTCGGATATGGCCTTGACCGCAGTCACGCGGCGCATGGAAGTCAACGCGGTTCCGCACGGTTTCCGCAGCACGTTCCGCGACTGGTGCGCCGAGACGACAAACTACCCGCGCGACGCGGCGGAAATGGCGCTTGCGCACGCTATCGGCGACAAGGTGGAAGCGGCATACCGGCGCGGCGATTTGTTCGGCAAGCGCCGGCACATGATGGAAGATTGGGCGAAGTTTTGCGCGCGAACGGAAAGCGAATCGAGCGTTGTTATCCAGATTGCGGATTCGAATCGGCGGGCCGCATAGTGCGCAATACCGCGCGCCGTGCGGCCGCGAAGGTGGTGCTGCTGCGCGCGGCATAGCAAGCAACACCGTCGCCGCGCATGTAACTAACATCAAGAACCCAACATTCCAATCCCGTTGCGCACGTTACCGTTTCGCGTTAACCTATAGTGGATTCATCGATTGGTCGCACGTCAGCCGACCACCTTCGCCTCGCCGGCGTAAACGGCAGATTGTTCCGAAACTGGAACTCTTCGCGATTCCTTGCGTTAGTGGAAAAGTTGCTCGCCTTGCGGGCTGTTTTTATACTTTTCACAGAGGCAAAAAATGCAGAATTCTCTGGACGCCGCTGGGGTTGTCCTCGACCGCTTGCCTGCAGTCATTCGGCAAACTGGTTTTAAGAAATCGTCGATTTATGCACTCGTTAGAGCCGGCCAATTTCCCGCACCGGTTTCCCTCGGGCCGCGCGCCGTCGCTTGGGTTCGGGCCGACGTGCAGGATTGGTGCAAGGGTCGCATCACGCAATCGCGCAAGGTGGCGGCATGAAACTCATCATGTCAGACCGTACTAACCAGAGCGCAATCCCCGACGCGCTCAAACACTTTGACCAATTGCCCGATTCGGCGCATGTGCGCCAGCCTGTAGTCGAAAAACTAGAAGCCTGTTCCGCTGCGACCATTTGGCGCCGAGTCAAGAAAGGCACTCTGCCCAAACCAATCAAGCTTGGTGAGCGCGTTACCGCTTGGAACGTAGGCGAACTTCGCGCCGCGCGCAAGGTGACAGCATGAGCCGGCCGAACCTTCCGGACGTGGCGCGCGCGATCCTCAAGGCAGTCATCGTTAGCCTGGGCAATGCAGGCTTGGCAACATCGGCGGATGTTTCGCTTTTGCTTGCCCTGCTCGACCTTCAGGACGCCCAAATGAGCGAAGCACTCGACCAATTCAGCGACGCCGCGCGCAAGGTGGCGGCATGAGCCGGCCGAACCTTCCGGACGTGGCGCGCGCCTGCATCGAATCGGCGACTGAGCCCGAAGGCGGGCCGGTGGCGAAGGCAAGCGCCCTGCCCTATGTCGAACTGCTGCGCGGCGATTTGATCAAGCCTGAGGCTGTTTCGTGGCTTTGGCCGGGGTATCTCGTTGGCGGCAAGGTGAACATTCTCGCGGGGCCGGCGGGTATCGGCAAAACGACGCTTGCGCTAGCGTTTATGTCAACCTTGACCAACGGCGGGCGCTGGCCGGATGGCACCTTGGCAACGCCGGGCAACGTGCTCATGTGGAGCGGTGAAGATGCGCCGGGCGATACGCTTGTGCCGCGCTTGCTCGCGTGCGGTGCGAACATGCAGCGGGTTCGCTTTGTCGGCCGCGTGCGCGAAGGTAACGAGATGCGCGCATTCGATCCGGCGAAAGACCTTCCCGAACTGCGGCTGGCGATGCTGGGCGGCGGCAAGGATTGGAAGATGCTCGTTATTGATTCCATCGTATCCGCGACCTCTGGCGACTCGCACAAGAACGCGGAAGTGCGGAAGGGCTTGGAACCCCTGGGCGCGTTGGCCGATGAAACCGGATGCGCGATTCTTGGCATCTCGCATTTCAGCAAGGGCACGCAAGGCCGGGAACCTCTGGAACGCGTAACAGGATCGCTTGCCTTCGGTGCTTACGCTCGGATGGTATTGGCGACTGCGAAGCGCGACCAAGAGCACGGTGGCGGGCGCATCGTCACGCGCGCAAAGTCGAACCTTGGGCCGGACGGTGGCGGATTCGCCTACGACATCGAGCAAATCGAATTGCCTGATCATCCGGGCATGTTCGCATCGCACGTGCTCTGGGGCGAAGCTATCGAAGGCACGGCGCGCGAGATTCTCGCGGAAGCGGAAGCGCAACCCGAGGACGGCGAAGGCGGCGCACTGGCAGATGCCAAGTCATTCCTTGCTGATTTGCTGGCCTATGGCGAGGTAACGTCACGGCAGGTATACGCGGATGCGGAGGGAGCTGGCCACACGCGGCCGACCATCCGACGCGCTCAAAAGGCGCTTCGTGTCGAAGCCGTCAAGGAAGGATTGCGCGGCAGATGGGTCTGGCGATTGCCGGACGGCGAAAGCCCGAAGTCGCGAAGATGCTCAGCAAATGCCGAAGATGCTCATCAAAATAGTGTGAGCACCTTCGGGAAAGATGAGCACCTTCGGGCGGAAGTCGGGGCAGAAGTTGAGGGCACGATATGAATGCGACGGCGCTATTGCAGGAACTTCGCACCCTTGGCGTGAAGGTATGGCCGGACGCCGG
>Ga0163146_10009582_pt1 | contig 10051 bp, 7 predicted proteins | sample OliLakLV19MP7G1_FD_148648 | JGI IMG/M metagenome (GOLD analysis project Ga0163146, IMG submission 148648) | Freshwater microbial mat bacterial communities from Lake Vanda, McMurdo Dry Valleys, Antarctica - Oligotrophic Lake LV.19.MP7.G1 | ecosystem: Environmental > Aquatic > Freshwater > Lake >... | reverse complement strand
CTGACCAACAACGCATTGAATCTCGATTACAGCGGCGCGTCGCCGCTGAATGACGTTCGCCAACTTCTGCTCGCCGGCGCGACGACCGGCAACGGCATCGTGTCGTCGGCTTCCATAGCGCGGCTGAAACTCGGTTACATCGAAGGGTCGCTGCTGCCCGGCGGTTCGTACGCCGGCCAGTCGCTCGACGGAAGCAACGTGGTCGTCGCACTGACGGTGGGCGGCGATGCCAACTTCAGCGGGTCGGTCAACCTCGACGACTTTACCGCACTGGCGGCGGCGTTCGGCGGGTCAGGCGTATGGTCGAGCGGAGACTTTGATTACAACGGCGTCGTGAACCTTGATGATTTCACGGCACTCGCCGCCAACTTCGGCCAGTCGGCCGGCGACCTCCCGCGGGCTTCGGTTCCCGAGCCGGGCGCGATTGGTCTTGTTGTGGGCGCGATGCTAACGACGCTGCGTCGCCGGCGCGCCTAACGTATTGTGTGCCTCCTCCGCACGCGGCGGCCGGGTGTTGCCCGGCCGCCGCGTTATTCTTCATGTTCTTTTGTCGGAGCGCTTCATGCGACGAAATCTCTGCCTGCTCGCTGCAATCTCGCTGACCGCCAGTTCGTCACTCGCCCAGGAAATTTTCCGGGATGATTTCAACGGCGGGAGCGTCGATTTATCGAAGTGGCAGGTGATGACGCATATCGTCGGCCGATCACAGTTCGGCAACACGCCGGTGGTTTCCGGCGGCTTCGCGCGGCTCAAGCACGATACCTACAACGCCTCCGCCCCAGGCGCGCGCTTCCGCGGGACCGAGCTGGCGACCAATGCATTTCTGTCGCGCGGCGCCACCGGCATCGAGCTTGAAGCGCGCGTGCGCAGCAACGCGATGACCAACGGACTGGTTACGTCGTTCTTCACATACATCTCGCGCAACTCCGGCGGAACGGTGTTGTGGGATGAGATTGACTTCGAATTCCTCTCCAACCGCACCAACGCCGCCGCCGGGAGCGATCCCGTGCTTGTCAGCACCTACAATGATTTCAATCTCAGCACGCAGCCCTACGGCGATGAAGTCACGCAGTCGAGCCGTGAATACACCATCAACGCTCTCGACCTGACGCAGTTCAATACGTTCCGTATCAAATGGCTGAACAACCGGCTCGAATGGTACGCCAATGGCCGATTGCTTCGGACGGTAACCGGTTCGCTGGTGCCCACCGATGCCACCCGCGCCCGCTTTAATTTCTGGGCGCCGGGCAACGAGTGGGGGGCGGCGTATTCGTCGGCGCTCAACCCTACCAGCAACCCTGCCAACAACCAGTCGGCCTTTTACGATGTCGATTGGATGGTCGTCCGCAACGCCCGCCCGCCCGTCACGGCGACTAGCGCCGACCGCGTGTTTACCGATCGATTCAACAACGGCCAGGTGGCCAACGCCGATTCGCAAACCGGTTTCTGGACGCAGCGCAGCCAAGGCGTGAGCACGGTGGCCGAGTCGACCGCCGAACCTCTGAAGCTCACCGCCGCCGGCGGAGGTTATCCGCACGCGCAGATCGCCAGCGGCGTCCGCAGCGAGTTCAATCTGTTTGAATCACCGATCGAAATCGAAGCCACCGGCATCGATTTCACCTCGTCCACCAACAGCTACAACAAAGCGTTTCTGCGGTTCGCGCTGTCGAGCGAAACGCTTACGCAGGGAACGCAATCGGAATACACCAGCGAAGATGCCTTCTCTTTGCGCATCGGCGCTGATCAGAGCGTTGCGCTGGGATACAAGGTCAACGCGCCGAATGTAAATACTGAGTTCGAAGCCACGAACCTGCTCAACCAGACCGTGAGCGGCCCCGTGCGCCGGGTGACGATGGTGGTCAACCCGACGTTTTACAAACTCACGATCGAACACGATCTTTCCCTGGCCGACGGCACGCCGACCGTGACCGAATTCAGCGGCAACTTCTCCATCAACCTGAACGACTGGCGCAAGCTCGCCGCCGCCGCAACGGGCGATTCGGCGCTTTATGTGCAGAGCCAGCTCTCCAACGCCGCCGCCAACGAAACGGCGACCGCGTTCGTCGAGAGTTTAGCCGTGAACGCCATCAAGCCCATGTGGAACAAAACCACCGGCGGCGATTGGAACTCGACCGCGAACTGGTCGCGCAGCATGACGCCGAATTACAGCGGCGCTAATGCGATTCTGGGCAGCGCGATCGTGGGATCGCAAACGCTTTCGATTAATTCGCCCGTAACGATCGGCAAATTGACGCTCGACAGCGCCGCGGGCTACACCCTCGCCGGTTCAAGCACACTCACGCTGCAAACCCCCGCAGCGGCGGCGAAAGTGAATGTCATTGCCGGCAACCATCGGATCGATGTGCCGGTCATTACTTCGATGCCTGCGCAGTTCACCGTTTCGCCCGGCGCTATGCTCACCCTCGGCGGTGGCTTCGATGGGGCTGCCGGGTCGTCGCTCACAAAAACCGGTTCGGGAACCCTCGCGGCGAAGTTCGTTCGCGCTAATGGGTTATCGATCGACGGCGGCGCGGTGCGCATCGAGCCGTCGGCGATCGCCAACGCGCCGACAGGCGCAAGCGTGGTGCGATCGTTAACGTTTGCCGGCGGCGCAGGCGCGCCAACCACCTCGCTCGATTTAACCAACAACGCGTTGGTGATCGATTACGCATCCACGTCGCCGATCGACGATGTCCGCAACCTCTTGTTGGCCGGAACCACCGCCGGCAAGGGAATCATCTCGTCGCTGGGCAGTGCGTCGTTGCGGATCGGTTACGGCGAGGCCGCGGTAGTCCGCCCCGGCGGCGGCGCGTTCGCGGGGCAGACCGTCGACGCAACCGCCGTCGTTCTGGCGTTCGCCTATGCAGGGGACGGCAACCTGGACGGAACAGTAAACCTCGACGACTTTACCGCGCTCGCCGCCGCGTTCGGTACTTCGGGTGCCGGTTGGACGCAGGGCGATTTTGACTACAACGCGTCGGTCAACCTCGACGATTTCACGGCGCTTGCGGCAAACTTTGGCTTAAGCCTGCCGACCGCCGCCCGAAGCGCCATCCCCGAACCCAGCGCGCTCGGGTTTGCCGCGGGGCTTTTTGGTCTGCAAGCATGCTTCCGGAAGCGGAAACGTTTTCGAGCGCACCGTGTCGACTAATCGCTCGCGGTCCGGACTGACGTTGTTGCCGGCCCCATCCGCGCGAAGCGTCGATTGCGATGCTGGCTCGACTCGGATCCCTCAACCGGAAAACGCCACAACAAAGAGACACCGTTTCAGACCAACTTCGTCTTACTCTGATAGGCGCGATCCTGCCATTCAAGGTCGGACCACTCATCCATGTTGAACGTGGTAATGTTTGACAATAAGTTCCCAAGCCCGTCGACTCGGGCATGATGCGCGTGTTCTCATGGGAACAAGTGATGGCCCAACCTCGGAAAACAGCCCATTTTGCCAGCCTGAGAGTACTGCTATTCGAACCTTTATGGAGATTCGCGGCCGAAGCGTTATCATATTAGTAGATTGTTGACGATCAGGATCATAGTCGCGGTCACGCTTCTCGGCATGTTGTCGACAGTTCTTCGGGCAGCAGACCTCGGTAACCGCCGAGTCAATTCTTCTTGCGACACGGCAAAATGCTGCGCTGGCGATCAGAATCCGGAGCCGAAAGGGCATTCGGACGGATGCGATTGCAAGCAATGTCCGTTACCATGCTGCCGCGCGGGCTTGGTTTTCGCTGATTCAATTCGTGGTCATCCTGCTCCCGCGCGTGAAATCGAGAACCTGACGATTACGCTGCCGTCGTTGCGCTCCCTCAGCAGCATAGACGCCATTTTCCACCCGCCGCGCTGATCATTCCGTTATCGCAGCGCTTCTGCGCGCTCGTTCAATCAAACTGGTTTTTTTCCAAAGGTGACTTCATGCAAGTTGCCGATCGTCCGTCCGGCGACGTTCGAACTTTGTCGCGGAACGCGGAGTCGTTAGAGCGTACGGTGATTCCCGCGCCGAAATTTCCATGGAAGACGCGCTTGCTGCTGCCGGGCGTCGTTCTTTTTGGAATACTGGCTTTGGTCGGCTACACGGCCAAGGATGCGCTCTGGCCGGCGCGTTCGGTGCGCGTTGTGCCGGTTGTCGTCAAGGCCGGAAGCGATGCCGCTGCGTCCACCACGATCCAAGCGCCCGGCTGGGTGGAAGCGGATCCGTATTCAGTCGCCGTCAGTGCATTAGCCGACGGAATCGTGAGCGAAGTGCTCGCATTGGAAGGCCAACAGGTCCGCCGCGGCGATGTGGTCGCGCGGATGATTGACGACGACGCACGTCTGGTGCTGGCACGAGCCGAGGCCGAGTTGGAGGAGCGCCGCGCACGGCTCGATGCCGCACAACGCACCTGGGACAACCCGACCGAAGTCACGCGGGCCGTCGCAACGACCACGGCGCTGGTTGCCGAGACGCAGGCGGAACTGGAGAAGTTGACCGCCGAGATCGCGGCCGAAACCGCCAAGCTCACATCGCTGAAGCTGGAAGCCGAGCGGACCGCCGACGCATTCAAGCAGCAGGCATCAAGCGAGGTCGAAGTCGTTCGACTGCAGCAGCAGTATCACGTGCAAATTGCCACCGCTGACGCGATTCGGGGACAGCGGGCCGTCTTGGAGGCGCGGCTGTCGCAGCACCAAGCCGACTTGGTGGCGGCAAAGGAGAATCTGCGGCTTCGCATCAACGACACGCGCGCGCTGGCTGAGGCCAAGGCGCAGCTTGCTTTGGCAAAGGCTATGCGGGACGAATCGGCCCTGCGTCTTACACGGATGGAAATTCGCTCGCCTGCCGACGGAATCGTCATGCAGCGGCTTACGTCGCCCGGCGCCAAGCTGGTCATGAATATGGATCATGTTTACTCGGCGACGGTGCTGCTTCTGTATGACCCGCAGCATTTGCAGGTGCGCGTCGATGTCCCGCTTACGAACGCGGCGAAAGTCGGCGTCGGCCAGGAAGCGAGAATTGTCGTGAGCGTTGCGCCCGACCGAACTTTCAGCGGCAAGGTGACGCGAATCGTCAATGAAGCCGATATTCAGAAGAACACGTTGCAGGTGAAGGTCGCCATTCTTGACCCAATCCCCGACTTGAAGCCGGAGATGCTCGCCCGCGTCCTGTTCCTGGTTCGCGGGCCGGCGACTAAATCAACCTCGTCGCAAACAGTTTTCGCGCCGGTCGAACTGATCGAACGAGATGGCGATCAGGCTTACGCGTGGATTGTCGACGGGCGAAGCGGTATTGCGACTCGCCGCACGCTTAAGCTTGGCTCATCTGAACAGAGCGGGTGGGTCGCCGTGGCGTCCGGATTAGTGCCGGGCGATCAGGTTATCGCCGACTATTCCTCCTTGCGCGAAGGTCAGCGTGTCCGCGTTGCCGGCGAGGCGCGAGTTTCCGAAGGAGGCAACCATGGCGCTCATTGAATGCCGCCAACTCACGCGAGAATACCGCCGCGGTGACAATATCATCCGGCCATTGGATCAACTGGATCTCGATGTCGCCGCCGGAACGTTTCTCGCTCTGATGGGACCCAGCGGAAGCGGAAAGACAACGCTGCTTAACCTCATCGCAGGGATCGACGGGCCGAGTTCTGGCAGCCTCAAGATAGATGGTATTGAGTTGGCTGACATGTCGCGTTCAAAGCTCGCTGCCTGGCGCAGCGAATACATCGGCTACATTTTTCAGCTCTACAACCTGGTGCCGGTGCTGACGGCGTATGAAAACATCGAACTTCCGTTGCTCCTACACAACATTTCCGCAAAACAGCGCCATGAAAAAGTCGCGCTTTCGCTTGAACTGGTCGGCTTGGAAGACCGGCATGACCACTATCCTCGCCAGCTTTCCGGCGGGCAGGAGCAGCGGGTGGCCATTGCGCGCGCGATCGTGGCCGATCCTAAGATTATCGTCGCAGACGAACCCACCGGCGATTTGGATTCGCACGCCGCGGCGCAGGTGATGTCGCTGCTGAAGCAATTGCACGAAGAGCTTGGCAAGACATTGATCATGGTCACCCATGATCCAAAGACCGCGTCCGCCGCCGACAAGGTTCTTCATTTGGAGAAGGGCCGTCTTGTCGACGACCCGATCACACGAGTGGGTATGCACGTAGCCTGAGGAGTTGGACGATGCTCGCACCAAAATACATTCCGCTGGTCTGGAAACAGGTAGTTCGCCGGCGCACGCGAACTTTGTTGACACTGGCGGGCGTGGCGACGGCGATGTTTCTGTTCACCGCTGTGCAGGCCATGCAGAACGGAGTTCGCAGCGCGACGCAAACCACCGCCAAAGACACAACGCTCGTCGTCTATCGCCAGAACCGGTTCTGCCCAGCAACCAGCCGGCTGCCCGAATATTACGGGGATCGAATCACAAAGATCGCTCACGTCGCCAGCGTCGTTCCGATGAAAATCGTCGTCAACAATTGCCGGACGAGCCTGGACGTCGTGACTTTTCGAGGCGTGCCGGAGGAAAACTTTGTTGCGTATGCGAGCGGTTTGAAATTGTTGGAAGGCTCAATCGAGCAATGGAGAAGCCGCACGGACGCGGCGCTCCTAGGCGAAACCCTCGCCGGCCGCCGCGGGCTGAAAGTGGGCGAACGTTTCGACGCAGCAGGCGTTACGGTGTACGTCGCCGGGATTGTCCGCTCGCCCGAGCCGCAGGATCAGAATGTCGCTTATGTGCATCTCCAGTTTCTTCAGCGGGCCAGCGGCGACCGCAAGCTTGGCGTCGTGACACAGTTCAACGTCAAAGTTGACGATCCGCAGAACCTCGAATCTGTCGCTCAGGCCATTGATGCCGAGTTTGCGCGCGATCCGGAACCGACGCAGACGAGCGCCGAGAAGGCCTTTGTCGCCCGCGCCGCTGCCGATGTCGTCAATCTCGTCGGCTTCACCCAGTACCTCGGATGGGGTTGCCTCGCGGCGGTGCTGGCGCTGGTCGGCAACGCGATCGTCCTGTCGGTGCAGGATCGAATTAAAGAACATGCAGTGTTGCAGACGCTCGGCTTTCGCAGCGGACTGATCGCGCGCTTGATTATCGCGGAGGGGCTGCTCTTGGGCCTGATGGGCGGCTTCATCGGAATGGCAATTGCGCTGGCGGCGGTGCATTGGGGCAATTTCAGTATCTCAAGCGAGGGATTGAGCGTTCAGATGAGTGCCGGAATTAGAGTTGTTTTGTTCGGCTTGCTGGCGTCGGCGGCGCTGGGGGTAATCGCCGGGCTGGTGCCGGCAGTTCAAGCGTCTCGCCGAGAGATAACGGCCTGTTTCCGTGCTGTATGACGTTGAAAGTACCGAATGCGTTTACTTCCCTTTGATTACGCCGTCCGCAACCTCGCCCGCGCTCCACTGCGCCTGGGCCTGAGCCTGGCAGGCAGCGTGCTGGTTGTACTGCTCGTACTCGCGGCGGGCGCTTTCGTTCGTGGTATGGATCAGAGCCTCCAAGTGTCCGGCGGTGAGCGCAACGTCATTCTTCTTGGCGCAGGAAGTGAAGAGAGTTTCGAGCGCAGTGAGATCGCGCCGAGCGTGCCGGGTCTGGCATTGGCGAGCATTCCGGGAATCAAGCAGCGGATTGGCGTGGCCTACGTGTCGCCGGAAGTCTTTCTGATGACGACGCTAAAGGACAAACCGGATGACGAAACCGGATATCAAGTCATGCTGCGCGGCGTGACGCCGACCGCGGTGCTCGTGCATGCGCAAATGCGAGTTACCGAAGGTCGTTGGCCTGATGCCGGGAAAGATGAGATTCTCGTCGGCGCTCAGGCCGCCACAATGATGGGCTTGGCCCTTGAACGGCTGGCAATCGGAAAGACATTTACGTTTGACAGCCGATCATGGACGATCGTCGGCCGATTCGAGGCGCCAGGCACTGTCATGGAAGCTGAAGTGTGGGTGCCGCTGAGCGACCTTCAGATCGCCGCGAAGCGCGACAATCTGTCGTGCGTCGTGATGACGCTCGACAATGCGGAGTTTGATGACGTAGATGCGTTTGCCAAGACTCGTCTCGACCTGGAACTGGTTGCCATGCGCGAGACGGCGTATTACTCAAAACTGCGCGCCTTCTTCCGCCCGATTCAAATGATGGTGTGGATTACCGCGATATTGATCGCCAGCGGCGGATTGTTCGGCGGGCTGAATACGATGTACGCCGCGTTCGCTTTGCGCATCCGCGAGATGGGTTCGCTGCAAGCAATCGGCTATCCGCGCTACGCGCTGGTCCTGAGCCTCGTGCAGGAATCGGTTCTCGCCACCGCCGCCGGCACGCTCATTGCCGCCGCGATCGCGGTGCTGCTGTTGGATGGCCTGACCGTGAGTTTTTCAATGGGCGTGTTCGGTTTAGCAATCGATTCAACCGTGTTGCTCACCGGTTTGGCAGCGGGTTTGATTCTGGGCGTCGTAGGCGCGTTACCGCCGGCTTGGCGGTGCCTTCGGCTGCCCATCAGCGAGGCGCTTAAAGCATTTTGAATGGAGATATCATGAAGAAAGCAATTGTTGTGTTCGGTGCGTTGATGGTTGCCGCGATGATCGGTGCGTGCGAAAAGCAGGCCGCCGCGCCACAAACGAAGTCGGAGTCCTTGCCGGCCGGATTGATCGTAAATGCACCACCGACGGGCGCCGTCGATGTCGTGGCGTTGAAAAAGTCGCCGCAAGATGGCTCGACGGTGGTAGTTAAAGGCAAAGTTGCAGGGCTGCAGGAGCCAATGTCGTCGAATCGCGCTATCCTGACGCTCGCCGATTCCAGCCTGCCGACATGCGACGCAACGCCCGGTGACAAATGCGAAACCCCGTGGGATGCATGCTGCGAGCCTGCCGCCGAGATCGCCGCTAAGACGATTTCTGTGCAAGTCGTCGGCCCCGACGGACGACCGCTGCAAGTGGGCCTCGGTGGAAGCACCGGAATCGCTCCATTGAAGAATCTCGTCGTCGCCGGCACCGCAAAGACCCTCGCCGGAAGCAATGCAGTGGTTATCCAAGCGACACAGATATATGTCGCCCCTTAGCTGCTGACGAAACTCGCGTGCGGTGTGGCTCAATTTGACGTGATCCGAGCAAGAATTTTTCACGATTACTTCCAGCGTACGTCGATTGCCGGCCGAGATTAACTGCCGCGACGCTCGACCGCCATGTGAGTGAGAAAAGCCGCGACATCCGCCCTGCGCAATTCCACCGGCGTGCGCCAACCGCCGTCAGGCGATCGGTGGAAGCGGAGAAACTGTTCGACCCATCGTTTGTATTGCTCGCGCGTAGAGCGAGCCAGATGGGCCAGTCGGCAGGCACGATCGAGTCGTTCAAGCAGCTTCACGCCATCATTTCAGGGTGATGTATGAAACGATCAAGATGTTTCTGATGCCGACCACCCATTTCCATTGCCGCAGCCCCAGATCGGAGATATCGTAACTTATGAGCCGTGCGGCATGGCCGTGCGGACAGGATGAACAGTGGTTATGCGGCGTTGGCTCCTCAACATCCTCGCGACCGTCTCACTTGCACTCTGCGCGATCAGCGTTGGTTTATGGATCTGGGGCTACCGTGATGTGCGGTACCTATACGCCAAGTTCGCGAGTGGGCATTACGACGGCGATCGCTCGTGGAGCGGCTCCTATCTCGGTGTTTTTCGAGGACAACTGTTCTTTGAGCGCGAGGGGATCGGTTACACAACCCGACCGACGACCGCGCCCAACGGTCGCTGGGCAGCGGAGGATACGGCTAATGTTCGGACACCCGCGCTTCGATCTTTCCCGTTCGATGGGCCGCTGGGCTTTCATTTCGTGCACGATCGCGCAGTTAGCGATGTCGGGAGCGTGCGGATAATCCGGCTCGCCGCCCCACTATGGTTCCTCTTACTCGTCTTCTCTGTTCCTTTCATGATTCGCGTCGTTACACTACTGCGCCGGCGAAGCCCGGTGACACCAACGCCCGCGGCCGCCGCATAACCAAACACTGCAACGGACCGGCCGGGCGGAACGGTCCTTGTAATTCCAACGCGGCTCGGCGCCCGGCCGGCCATTGAACGTCGGTCCGTTCCTGCCGAAATGCT
>Ga0163146_10009571_pt1 | contig 10059 bp, 8 predicted proteins | sample OliLakLV19MP7G1_FD_148648 | JGI IMG/M metagenome (GOLD analysis project Ga0163146, IMG submission 148648) | Freshwater microbial mat bacterial communities from Lake Vanda, McMurdo Dry Valleys, Antarctica - Oligotrophic Lake LV.19.MP7.G1 | ecosystem: Environmental > Aquatic > Freshwater > Lake >... | reverse complement strand
TCTCAAAACACCAAACCCCTGACCTTTGGCCCCACAGCCAACCCTCTCCGGTTGATGTTTTGGATTTTTTTTAAAAATCTAAAAACCGCAACTATGAAAAATCAAAATTTTTTGCTTCCATCAAAAAAAAAGCACATCGTACAAAATTTGTTACAAATTTTTGTTGTTTTATTAATCACTGCATTTACTATGAGTAAGGTATTGGGGAGGGATAAGGAGTTTATTAGAGTTATATCTAAGGATACTTTATTCTTATTACCTGATAGTGTGTTTGAGGATACTACACTGGAGGAGGAATATGCTTTTGGCGATACTGTTTCCATAATACCCGATGGTATGGATACCATGTTTGTTTTATATGAAGATACCACTGCTGTTGATAGTTTAGCGGAAGAATTAAGAACCTATGATATAACTAAAGACATTAAAGTAAATATTGGTGGCACAACTAACACAATTAATAACGGATTGTTGGGTATAGCCATTGAAGGAATATTTGCCAAAGGTAAAATACCGGAAGGCGATGCATATAATCCTAATGCTTGGAATTGGATTAGCCAATTATGTCCTAAATCAATTCGTTTTCCGGGGGGTGCCAGCGACAGATGGGTCCATTTACTTCCCTTCGACCGGGATGGAGACGATCTAGATGATCCTATAAAAGGATATGGATACGATATTTATGAAATAATCCGATTTTATGATATTACGGATGGCGTAATTGATGCTGCTGACCCCTTATTTGTTGAATATATTATTGATGAAATGATTTTGAATGATGGCGAATGTTTAGGATACCAAAACTGGATGAAATATTTAACAGATGGAATCGATCCTGAGGTGACTACACTTTACAAAAAACAATTCGAAGACCTCTATAAAAAATGGAGTGACGAGCAATTGCTTGACGAGGAAGATCCTAACGTAATGTATATCGATCAATTTGTACATTTAATTAAAAAAATACAGGACGAAAATCCCGGTCATGTGGTTGATGTTATACTCGACCTCAATATTATGAGTGAATCGGCTTCACAAAATAAAAAGATTGTTCAGTATTTACGTGATGGCTCAGAGGATGGAAATAATTATGGAGTAGATGTTAATGTAGTTGGAGTGGAGATGGGTAATGAAATGTATTTTGATTGGGCAGTTTTAATGATGGGGTTCAACACCTTTAATAATTACTGGAACTATATAAATGGTGCTAATCCGAATACCGCATGGACTACAGCATTTTACGGCTACATTTTTCAGGGAGATATTGCAACAGACCATGATTATATTCAAACCTTTAAGGGAGATCCATTATTTGAGTGTAAGGTTGGATTACCTGCCGATAATTTACCTTATGGAAGTGATTTTGTATTCAGAGAAACCGGAGACTATACCCATACCACCGACTGGAATGCATCCCTGTCGCATTCCTCCAAATATAATGCAACCATAAATACAGGTACTATAATCCGCTATAAATTTGATGCTATAATTCTGCATCCCTATTATGAATCTGATAAAAATTGGGAGGATATTATGCTCGATAATTTATGGGATAAATATCCGGAAACGGCCGGTGTTTGGCATGCCTGTAGTGACGAGACAACAGAGCAGTGGCAATACGGCTCCACAGATATTCGTTTGCGCGATGCATATTGGAAGCTTTTAGGAACTTCTGCTTTTTCACCATCCGGAAGTTTTCGCAATTTAATAAAACAAAAATATATCGAGTCCTACAATGAACAAAACGCACGTTTTAAATTCTATCTTACCACTGCCAATAGAAAGGAATTATGGACTACGGAATGGAATATAAAAGATATACATCCAACACTAAGCTCAACTGATCAGGCAGTTGTAAGTAGTTGTACCAATAGTTTTGCGCATGGATTATTAATACAGGAATGGTGGTTAAAAAATTTGAAACTCAATTTTAATGCAAGTTATCGTGAAAACTTTTTCACCTACTCACACATCCATGGTTTTTCCGGAGGAGCAGCAAGGTCACTTTTATTTAATGCCGACAATGGAGATTTTGTAAACCATATTCCGACACTTAATCCGGCTGATTATACAGGTCAAACCCATTGGCTGAGAAGAACAACCTATTACATCATGGATATGCTTGGTGAAATATCAAAAAACAATTTGCGATATCTACCCTCTAACACTTTTATGTATTTAAGCAATCCAAATATACAGCCAACAGTGTTTATTGACAACGACCACTCCTATTTGTATGTATATTTTTCCAACATGAAGGATGCAACACAGAGTTATATTGTAAATCCGCACCATTTAATAAATCTATTTCCCGAAGGCACAGCGGTGGGCTTCGAAAACGCAACGTTATATTATGTAGAAGCAGATCAACCCTATTCCTCTTCAGGTAAAAACGATTTATTCAAAATAAATACTTGTTATACTGCAACTAACCTTCACCCGTTTGAAATACAAGGCATAACCGGTCCAATCGAAAATATTCCGGAGGTTACAGATGGCATACCGAGTGGAGCAATATGTGTAACTGTTCCGCGAATAACGGTAGGATATTTTAAAATACCTATTCAGGCAGTGGAATTGAAAACAGAGGTTTCGACAATAGAGCAATTAATAAAGATATATCCAAATCCATCAGGTGATTTTTTTAAAGTAGGAAGTGAAGTGCCCGGAATTTTGAAGGGTGAATTAGAAATAACCGTACATACAATTTCAGGCGCAAAAACAAAACAACTCCTTGCTAATGAAAATGAACAAATAGATATTTCCAATCTTCCAAATGGTATTTATTTGGTTAAAATTAAAGCAGCAAATAATATTACCGTTACCAAAAGATTAATAAAAACAAACTGACCATGAAAACGAATGGATTTACCATAGTTGACTATGCAAAAATGGCAGCAGTTATACTCCTTTATAATGCAAAGGCAGATGCACAAGTAATTTATACTGATTTGGATCCTGATATTGAATTGCAATTAGATAATGCAACAGCAGAAATAGATATGGATAACAATGGGGTAGTTGATTTTATGTTTTTAAGAACATCAGGAACATATTATACGTATTATTTCGGAACAGAACTGCGACTAAGACAGGCTGATTGGGTTGCTCCTTTTGATAATTCGTTTAATGGCATTCTTGGAAGTCCTGAAACGTCAAGTGGTGGGTTAAACAATTTTGCTCCACCTAATGATTCTGGTATTGTAATTAGTAGTTTACACTATTTTCAGACTTCTTTTCTACAATTTATGTCCTTTGGATTTTATAAACCATCCGGTAATTGGTTTTATGAATTTGGTTTTCCAATATGGAATACATTGGAAGGGGATAGTAAATATCTAGGAGTTCGATTTTCAGATAGTGAAGGTTGTGCGCATTATGGATGGATACGTTGCGAAATTGAAGATTCTTGTAAGCGGTTAATTGTGAAGGATTATGCTTATGAGTTGACTTGTGATTATCCGATAGCCGCAGGGAGTAAAGAAAGTTATGTTACTGTGGAAAATGGAAATATGATCGATGCAAAGGTGTATAGTTTTAATACTACTATATATGTTCATTTAAATCTAGTATTAAATAATGCTGTAATGCATGTTAGAAATTTGGAGGGTAAAGAAATATATACAGCGGGACTCCAAAATCAATTTACAGAAATAAAACTTGAAGTTGCAAAAGGCATTTATTTTGCAGAAATAATTGCAGAGGAAGGTCGATTTACAAAAAAAGTATATTTGAATTAACAACTTTGTAAAAACACAGTTTTTAATTTTGGCAGGTAAGATTAAAAAAGATAAAACATAATCTAAACATATTGACAAAATAATTTTTTTAGAAATGTTTCTGTCAATATGTATTTAATGTAATATACCTAACAATTATTCCACCAACACCATTTTCCCATAACTAATCTCATTCCCCACTACAATTTTGCAAATATATATGCCTGCTTTTACAGTTTTCGTATTCCATTCAAATGATAATAATCCGGCAGGTTGATTTTGTAATTGTTCGGCATATACCTGTTCTCCCGATACATTATAAATCTCTATAGAAACATCGGAAGCTGTATAAAGAAAAGTTTCTATATTAAAATTTGCCGAAGATGGATTCGGATAAATAAAGAGATTATTTTGTTGTTGCGAATAAACTTCTCCGATACCATCAATTATTTCGGGGGTGGTTAATCTTTTGTCGGTGTATAAACGATAGTCGCCGGGATTTAATGCGATTACAGAGCTTACATCAGCGACATTAATGCTATCTCCGGAAAAATATTCGAACCACCAACCGCTGTGCTGAAAGTTCGGATTTACGGAGCCTAGATTTACGTCGAAGTTTCCAATTACTGTTACGTTCATAGTTGGATCGTTCAAATTAATTCTTTTTGCAAATCCACTTACATTTAAACTGTAATCGTCGGTGCTGAATGCGGAATAGGTTTTTTTGAGATGAATTAATTCGCTCCAAACCTGATAAATACGAAGGCGATTGTTATCTGTAATATAATCCCATAAAATGGGTTTATTACACACTCTGCATCCGTAATCTATACTGATATCATAACCCATTTCGCCGAATTGCCATATCATTTTTGGTCCGGGAATGGTGAAGAAAAATGCACCGGCAGTTTCCATTCTGTATAAAGCGGTGTTCAAATCTTTTACATTGTGATCAGGATTTACGGAATTACCGAAGGTGATATTTTTATACATCAAACGCTCCTCATCATGGCTTTCCATATATCCCATTACGTGCGGATCGTTCCAACCGCGGTTTTGATAACTGATCCAGGAAACATCCGATCCGGTATAACCCATAGTGCCCTGCGCATAATTATAATTTAAATTTCCCCACAACATAAAACCGTAGTTTGCCAATTCTTTTTCTTCGGTATTTTCTGCAAAATGTTCGAGAATTAATTTCGCCTCAGGGTTAACATCCCATAAAACATCGCCAATATTTTTCCAGGTAGCAATTCTGTCCGCATCGTATAATCCCCAGGCACCAACATCGCCTAAGGTATTGTTTTGTGTAAATCCTTTGGATAGATCGAAACGATATCCATCCACATTAAATTCTTCCAACCAAAAAGTAAATATTCTGTTGCGCATATTTATAGTTGCGCTGCTTTCGTGATTAAAATCATATCCCACATTATAATCATGTGTAGGAACCTGATTAAAATAAGGAGAATTATCAGCAGGTGCATTTAAGGCTACATCCCACCACATTTGCGCTAAAGGGCTCTGCCCGAATGCATGGTTCATGGCAATATCTAAAATTACTGCAATGCCATTTGCGTGACAACTGTCGATAAATATTTTAAATGCTTCGCGTGTTCCGTAATATTTATCCAGGGCAATAAAAAAACTCGGATTATATCCCCAACTTTCATTTGCCTCAAATTCCATCACAGGCATAAATTCAATTGCATTTACTCCTAAAGTTTTTAAATAAGAAAGGGTATCTAATAAAGTTACATAACTATGAGTCGCCAAATAATCGCGGACTAATAATTCATACACAATAAGATCTTCATTTGCAGGTGGAATAAAATCGGGAACAGCCCAAGTATATTCTGTTTGTGCAGTCTGAAAAACAGAAACAATTCCGGTTGTTTTACCGAATGGATATTCCAACAGATCGGGATAAGTTTCTTCCAAAATAAATCCATCATTCCAAGGGTCTAAAACTTTTTCGGTAAGCGGATCGGCAACCCATAAAACACCATCAATAAAATATTGATATGGATATTCCTTGCCCGGAATTAAACCTGTAATTGTAACCCACCATGTTGCATTATCGGGATCCAATTTCATAAAACTTTCTTCACTCAAAGTCCAGTTACTGTGTTCTCCAACGGCAAAAATATATTGTTTAAAAGGTGCATAAAGTATTAATGTAATTGTAGTATCATTTATATAATTAATTCCCTGTTGTAAATCTGCTGGCACTGCTTCCACAATAGGATCACCAATCACATAATAATAAGTAGAATCTTCTTTTACATCACCGGCTCCTTTTGCAACTACACGAATTTCGGCAAGACCTAATTCTGTTGCAGTAATATCATAAGAAATAGTAGCATTATCTGTGGCAACAACTTCAGTTCCGTCAACATATAAATACAGAGAGTCTGCTAAAACGGAAGTTACCTCCACATGAACATTATCTCCCGGTTCAACAATTAACGGATCAATTGCAGGGGAAGTTATTGCAACATTTAATCCGGGTTCATACACATCCAAATAAATATCAGAACCATCGGTATTTCTTCCAACTATTATTCCCGGTTCATCTCTGAAAACAAAGGCCATTTGTAAAACGGTATCATCATCAGTAAGACCATAAAAATCATTTATGCTTGTAATAGAAAGTTCATAAAGATTATCTCCAATCTCCGTCATTAATACATTAGCATCTGCAGTTCCCCAAACGCCCTGCACATTTTTCCAATCGGATGGAGAAACACTTTCTGTTGTAATTACACCGGTGTGTGCATATATCGGGGGAGGCACATCAGTTAAGGCGCCATTGCCAAGTAAGGCATTAAAAATGATAGTAATAGGTTCATCCACAGTAGGAAAAGCCGGAACAGTATACACCACTTGTGCTGAAATTCCAGTGCTCAAAACGACTGCAAAAAGGAAGGTACAAAATCGATTCATGTGATAAAATTACTGCTTTTAGGAGATTTGCCATAGCGTTTGTGAAATGGCTAATTGGATGGAGCAAAATTATCCTCCGATGGCACAGTGTTGCTTCGGTAACTTTCTGTGGGGACACAAAGAGACACGGGTATCGGGACATGAGATGGGAAACAAAGGGTTGGATTTGGTAAAATTTCGGATGCAAAAAGGGGGAACGCAGATAACGCGGATTGAGCGGATAAAAAAATGTAGAAGATGCAGATTAATAATTAATTACAGGTTCCTGTTGGATTTGGTAAAATATCGGATGCAAAAAGGGGGAACGCAGATGACGCGGGTTGAGCGGATAAAAAAATGTAGGAAATGCAGATTAATAAATAATTACAGGTTCCTGTTGGATTGGGTAAAATTTCGGATGCAAAAAGGGGGAACGCGGATAACGCGGATTGAGCGGATAAAAAAAAGATTAAAAAATGTTACAAACTGCCAACTGCCACTGCCCACTTTTTTAACGGAACAGGAGTATCGGGACAAGGGACAGGGGAAAACAAAGGGTGTGGGATTGGGTAAAATTTCGGATGCAAAAAGGGGGAACGCGGATAACGCGGATTGAGTGGATAAAAAAGATAAAAAATGGATGGGTAAAAAAAGAATAATGGTTAAAAAGGGGAACGCGGATTGAGCGGATAAAAAAAAGATAAAAAAATGTAGAAGATGCAGATTAATAAATAATTACAGGTTCCTGTGGGATTTGGTAAAATCTCGGATGCAAAAAGGGGGAACGCAGATGACGCGGGTTGAGCGGATAAAAAAAAGATAAAAAAATGTAGAAGATGCAGATTAATAAATAATTACAGGTTCCACTCCGTAATTTGATAATATTAAAATGCTTGATACAGTTTTCTTTGGAAGGAATCGACTCTAATGTTACAAACTGCCCATTCCTCACTTCCTCTCAAACGACCTCGCAACCTCCTTAAAACCCAACAAATATTTTTCAAAATCTGATTCTGCGGATGCAAGAATGATGTAATAAGAACCGGTTTCGGTAAATAAAATAACCTGATAGGTGAGTTGTTTGTTATTTTCTTTATCAAAACCGTAGGCCGTTAATTCAAATCCTTCTATATTATTTATTGTAATTGGGGTAATTTCTTCTACCACATTTTTTTCTCCGTAGGGTAAAGATTTTACACGTTTTAAACAATATTCTTTTCTGTTTTCAACGGATACATTTTGAAAAGAACTCCCGACAATTATCATCGATTTATTTTCTGTTTCAGGAGGCATTTTACCATCAGATGTGTAAATTAAACTGCCTTGCATAAAGGATGCAAATTTTAAATCTGATTTTTTTATATCAATTTTAAATTCTGCAGTTTGTTCTCCGTTCACTGTTTGAATGGGATTATATTTAACAGAAAACATTGCTTTTTTAATTTCAGCTTCCAGATTACTTGAAGCTTCGGGATAAATTCCATTTACCATAACAGTATAACTAGAATCTCCGAATAAAAGAATATGTTTAAAATAATTGGTATTATTAACTACTTGAGTAACGAGCATTACGGTAGCTGTTTTTCCTTCAAATTCGGTATCTCGACTTTGTACTAAGGTTATTCCCTGCGATTTTAATGCATTTCCGTTAAAGCCGGAAACCAACTGTTTATAAGGAGCAGGAAATTCCGCCACTATAATGGAAGCGCCGCTTTCGGCCTGCTGAAATCCACTGAACCCAACACCGGGTATAAACCCCTTGGGAGGTGCCATACTACATTTTGTACCGGTAACATTTTGCAGTGAATCATTCTGTGTAAAAACAGCGGAACTTAGAAAAAACAAAAACAGATAAATATAGTTTTTCATACAATTTAATTCGGAATATAATTAAATACTTCTTATGCCTTTTCCATTTCGGATTGCAATAATTTTTTATCCAATATAAATGGTCCAAAAGGTATTATGGATGCAAACACGGCTATTGCCGTTTTTTTAATACTCCAATTCAAAGCCATTTTTGTGTCTAAACCGGTAAACATATAAAGCACAAATAGTGCGCCGTGTATCCAACCCACCACTTCCACTGCCATAGGCATATTTGCCAGATATTTAAGAGGCATAGCTATAAATAATAACAGGAGGAACGAAATTCCTTCACAAATTGCGACTGTTCTGAACCTGCCGATCTCTGTTTTATACCAGGGTTTTTGCATGAAATTAATTGATAATTTGAAATATATTATTTTGAATAACAAAGGTATTCACTTTAGATCTAAATGCAGAGAATGACCTGAAAAATCCACTTATATTTGTATTTTTCCCTTAAATTTACCGACAGCAATAAATAAATATGATAAAAGTAGGAGAGTATAATTATTTAACGGCAATACGATCAACACCACAAGGTGTTTATTTAGACGATGAGGAAACCGGAATATTACTTCCAATAAAACAGGTTCCGAAGGGAATAAAGGAAGGAGATGTGGTAAATGTTTTTATTTATCACGATAGTGAGAACAGACTAATTGCAACTACGGAAACACCAAAAGGGGTTTTGGAGGATATTGTTGAACTTACCGTGTTAAGTATTACACCTTCGGGTGCGTATCTGGATTTCGGTTTAATAAAAGATCTTTTTTTGCACAAATCGCAAATGGCAGGTCCGGTTGAAATAGGAGAAAAACATTGGGTAAAAATTATTCTGGATGATAATGGAAGATTGGCAGCTACCGAAAATTTGAAAATGGATGCCGGAAATTCCGAAATTACCGTTAAGGAACACGAAACCGTGGAACTCATTATTTTAAAAGAAACAGACCTTGGTTATAATGTGCTCATCAATAAAAAACATTTAGGTTTATTGCACTTTAGCGATATTTTTAAACATGTTTTGGTTGGAGATAAATTAGAAGGCCATATTAAAAAAATCCGCATGGATAAAAAAATTGATGTGGCAGAAGGTAAACACGGATACGAAAGAATTGAAAGCGAACTCGATAAAGTAATTCGATTGTTGGAAGAAAGTAACGGCTTCCTCCCCTTCCACGATAAAAGTGATCCCGAAGATATTTATGCCTATTTCAGTATGAGTAAAAAAACATTTAAACAAGTACTCGGAAGTTTATATAAACAAAGAATTATCACAATCGAAAAAGATGGGATTAAATTGGTGTAGAGAGGGACACGGGAATCGAGACACGGGATATGGGAAAACAGAGGATGGGATAAAAGGGACGTGGGTATCGGGTATCAATTATCTGGAAAACATACGATGGGATTTGATTAAACTTCGGATGAAAAAAGAGAGAACGCCGATAACGCGGATTGGGTAGATAAAAAAGATAAAAAAATTCAACCACATTGTTTACAAAATTGAGTAAATCAATTTTATTTCTGAAAAATTCATCAA
>Ga0163146_10009569_pt1 | contig 10060 bp, 10 predicted proteins | sample OliLakLV19MP7G1_FD_148648 | JGI IMG/M metagenome (GOLD analysis project Ga0163146, IMG submission 148648) | Freshwater microbial mat bacterial communities from Lake Vanda, McMurdo Dry Valleys, Antarctica - Oligotrophic Lake LV.19.MP7.G1 | ecosystem: Environmental > Aquatic > Freshwater > Lake >... | reverse complement strand
GTCGTTGGGTTCGCTGGTGCTGTGTTTCTGGCTATTCCGTTACACCCCGGCGTACGGCGATGGTTTCTTCTACCTGACGTTTGCCGTCGGAGCGATCACCGCTGCGTTCTATGGTTGGCTGCCACTCTACCTGCCGGAGTTGTTCCCAACCCGCCTGCGCGCCACCGCTCAAGGGTTCGCCTTCAATGCGGGTCGTCTCATTACCGCCGCGGGCGTGCTCATCCTCGGGCACATAATGGCGGATCCCAAGAGCCTGGCGCCGACCTGCGCCGCGATCAGCCTCGTCTATATCGCTGGCATGGTGGTGATCTGGTTCTGTCCCGAGACCAAGGGCAAGCCCCTGCCGGAATGAACTTAACGTAGGACGTGTTCGGTTCAGGGTCAGCGCGTGCCGGGAATGCCGGCTGGCAAAGACCGCTCACGGTCTAACATGCCGCAACCATGCCTGTGGCCGACGGCTCCCATCCGCACCTTCCCAGTCGCGCCCTGCTGGCGGTGATCCCGGCGTACAACGAGGCCGAGCGCATTGCGCCGGTGATCCGCGACCTGCTCGCCCAGGGCTTGCCGGTGCTGGTGATCGACGACGGTAGTCGCGACACCACCGCCGAGGTCGCCCGTAAGGCCGGTGCCGACGTCCTGCGGCGCGCCAATGGCGGCAAAGGCACCGCCATCATCGCCGGTTGCCGACGTGCAGTAGAGCTTGGTTACCAGCGCGTTCTGCTGCTCGATGGCGATGGCCAACACGATGCGACCGAAGCTCCGCGCCTGATCGCCGCCGCGAAACGCGGTGCGGATCTGGTGATAGGCATGCGCATGCTCGACCTCGGTCGTCAGCCGCTCTACCGCCGCTGCATCAACCGCCTCAGCAGCATCCTGGTGACCCTCGCTGCCGGCCAACGCATCCGCGACAGCCAGAGCGGCTTCCGCATGTGCGATCCGCGCCTGCTGTTTTCCCTGCCACTCACTGGGCACAAATACGACCTCGAAACCGAGATGTGCATTCTTGCCGCGCGCGCCGGTCGGCGTGTGGTCGAAGTGCCGATCCGGGTGATCTACAACGACAAGGTCTCTGGCGTGCATCCGCTCTACGACACCCTGCGGTTCTTCCGCGCGGTGGCGATGAGCCTGACGCGTTGCCGTTGTGGTCATCGTGTCGCACCGAGCCCGCCCTTCGCGCTGCCCGTCGCTCTGCCACGGGTGAGCGAACCTGAGCCCGCCTACGCGTTGGCGTCCGCTGCCGGCTGAGCACGGTTCCAATCGTGGTGGCACCGCTAGCGTGCCGCCATGCCTGCGTCTCCGCCCATCATCCGCCAATTGCCGGACTTGATCGCCAATCAGATCGCCGCTGGCGAGGTGGTCGAACGTCCCGCGGCAGTGGTGAAAGAGCTGGCAGAGAACGCGCTTGATGCCGGGGCCACGCGCATCGTCATCCGTCTCGAAGACGGCGGGCGACGGCTGGTCGAAGTCGAGGACGACGGTCATGGCATGCGCCCCGACGACCTCGCCTTAGCCGTGTCGCGCCATGCGACCAGCAAGCTGATCGACGCCGATGATCTCTTCCGCATCGCCACGCTCGGCTTTCGTGGCGAAGCGTTACCGTCGATCGCTGGCGTCAGTGAATTCACCATCGCCAGCCGACCACACGACGCGACGCAAGGTCATGAACTGCGTCTAAACGGCGGCACGCCGAACGGTTCCGGCCCGTGTGCGATGTCGCCGGGCACGCGCGTCACGGTGCGCAATCTGTTCTGGAACGTGCCAGCACGGCTCAAGTTTCTCAAAAGTGAAGCCGCGGAATCCGGCCACGTCACCGATCAGGTGATGCGTCTCGCCCTCAGCCATCCACGCGTGGCCTTCCGCCTGGAGATCCAAGGCCGGGCCGTCATCGACCAGCCGGCGAACGAAATCCTTGAAGCCCGCGTGCGGGCGTTGTTTGGTTCCACGGTCGCCGATCGCCTGCTGAGCGTGAGCGCCAACGCCGATACCATGCAGGTCGCCGGTTTCATCGCTCATCCGCAGGAGGCAAAACCGACGGCGAAACGCCAGTTCGTCTTCCTCAACGGTCGCTATGTGAAAGACCGCCTGTTGCTAGCTGCCGTGCGCGAAGGGTTCCGTGGTTTTCTTGAACCTCGCCTGCACGGCACGGTGTTTCTGCACCTTGATGTCGATCCGTCGCAGGTCGACGTGAACGTCCACCCGACCAAGTCGGAAGTGCGTTTCCGCCGCGACGGTGAAGTCTTCACCTTGGTGCGCTCGGCGTTGCAGCAGGCCTTGGCGAAGAACGCCGGTGGTTTTTCACTGCTGCCGGCGGCGAGCGATTCGAACTCGGGTGGTGTGATCCAACGCACGATCGTCCGGCCGCTGCCGGTGACGCCGACGATCGTGGTTCAGGAGCGATACCTTCCGCCGGAGTCGTCCGATGTCCGACGTCCGATGTCCGATGTCCCTGCTGCAACATCATTGCTCGCAACGCGGGTCGCCGAACCCACCGCCACGTATCAAACGACAGTCCCCCCGGTCCCCGTCGATCACGCACGACATCGGACATCGGACATCGGACATCGGACGCCCTCATCCATCCGCCGCGTCCTGCAACTCCACCACATGTACCTGCTGATCGAAACCACCGACGGCATCCGCTTGGTCGATCAACATGCGCTGCACGAAAAAGCCCTGCTGTTGGCGCTCGATCCCACCATCAGCGATCTGGTAGCCAATGGCCGGCAGGAGCTGCTGGTGCCGATCACCGTCAACCTGCTGGCGCATGAACTGGCGCAGGTCGTTCCACTGCTGCCGGAACTGGCACTCGTCGGCCTGATCGGCGAGGCGCTATCAGCGACGCAGCTCGTGGTCCGCGCCTATCCGGTGATCCTGAAACGCACCAACTGGGCGCGCTTTTTCGCCGATCTGGCACAGGACCCCACGCCGGCCCAAGCCACTGCCACGCTGTCCGAACGCATCGCGCACAGCGCCGCCTGCCACGCCGCGGTCAAAGCCGGACAGGAGCTGTCATCCGAGGAACAATGGGAACTCGCACGGTTGTTGGAGCGCTTTGAGGGACTGGAAAATTGTCCGCATGGGCGACCCACGACGCTGGACTTGTCGTGGGATGAGTTGGCGCGGCGGTTTCAGCGATAACACCGAGTCTCGCTCAACGATTTATCCCTTCTGAGATTCTGCCAACAGAGCATCCACTCGCTTCAACTCGTTGGTTTCGACTTCGTTGACCACCTGGGTTCCAGTTATTTTGCCCGCATCCCGCAACTCGCGCAATTGATCGAGTGAATACGGCCCGGCTGTACCGGTTTTTGATTTTATGACATAGGAGCGCTGCGGCTTCGCCTTATATTTTTCGAGCAGCCACGCCGCATACATGATCAGATTATCTTCGCTGCCGTTCTTTAGACGATGATGAGCCTTAGCCCACGGATAGCAGTTCCCGCCGGAAGGAAACAGTAGGCCAGGGTAAAAACCCTCCCCTGGAACCGGCGCATTTCCCCATCGTCCATCAACATGCTGGAGAACGACCACACCGACATAGCTACCCAGCATCTTGGCGAAGTTCACAATCCGCGCCGGATCCACCTCCGCTGGCAGGGTCCGATGCAGGTGGTCTGCCACCTCTTCGATATGGCGCAGGGAGTCCAGTGTCTCGCGACAATTAGGATTGCCGGTCAGCGACAATTAGGATTGCCGGTCGTGTCATTGCCGGGTCGTCCCCCGCCAGCGTAGCTGGGCTCGGGGGTCCCGATGCCTGGCAGACACATCACCAACCGGCAGGTCGCGAGCTATATGCACGCACGTCAGCGCGGTTGTACTCAGCTCAAGGCCGCCGATGCGGCAGATATCAGTGAGCGGACTGGGCGTGGTCTCGACCAGGGAGGGCGAGCCGTGCGTGGTCCACGGGCGTATCGGACGCGGGTGGATGCGTTTGCGGCCGTGTGGTCGTCTGAGATTGAGCCGTTGCTGCGTCAGGATGCGCAGTTGCAGCCACGGACGCTGTTTGCTGCGTTGCAGCGTGGGCATCCAGGTGCGTTCAAGGATGGTCAGGTGCGGACGCTGGAGCGTCGTGTGCGGCAGTGGCGTGCGGTGCATGGTCCGGCGCAGGTGATGATGTTTCCGCAGGAGCATCCGCCGGGGTGGCAGGCGCTGTTGGATTTCACGGTGTGTAACGAGTTGGCAGTGACGATCCGTGGGGTAGCGCTGCCGCACCGATTGGGGCACGTGTGCTGTCCGCATAGCGGTTGGCAGTTCGCGCACCTGATCTTTGGCGGTGAAAGTTATCCGGCGTTGGCGGAGACGATGCGGTTGGCGTTCGACGCGTTGGGCGGCGTGCCGCAGACGCTGCGCACGGACAGCTTGTCAGCGGCGTATCGGAATCTGCGTCAGCAGGAGGATCTGACGGTGCGCTTTGAAGCATTGTGCCGGCACTACGGGTGTTCTCCCACGCGTAATACGGCGGGTGTAGCGCACGAGAACGGCGCGGTGGAGTCACCCAACGGCCATCTGAAAAAGCAGATCGATCAGGAACTGCGTCTGCGCGGTAGTCGGGATTTTGCCACGGTGGATGCGTACCGGGCGTTGGTGGCGGAGATCGTGGCGCGGGCCAATGCTCCGCGCGCGACAGCGTTGGCGGTCGAGCGTGCGGCGCTGGCAGCGCTGCCGCGCTTCCCAGCGGTCACCTGGACTGAGGCGTTGGGGACGGTGTCGCGGCTGAGCATGATCACGGTACTGGGCATCGCTTACATGGTGCCGTCGCGCCTGATCGGGCACCGGCTGGTGGTGCGGATCTACGATGACCGGTTGGAGTTCTTCTCTGGTCATCAGTGCGTCCACCGTGGCGAACGCTCGCATGATCCCGGTCGGCGGCGGTCGGTCAGCTACCACCACTGCATCGATTCGCTGGTGAAGAAACCCGGTGCCCTCGCGCGGCTGATCTACCGCGATGACCTGCATCCCAGCCACACCTATGCCCGCACGTGGGAACGTCTGCGTGAGCGTCTTGGCGAACACGCGGCATGTCGCACGTATGTGCGGCTGCTGCATCTCGCGCACCGGCATGCCTGCGAAGCGGCATTGGGCACGCGGTTGGAGGCGTTGCTGGCGAGTAATGACCTGCCCGATGCCGAGGCGCTGCGCGCAGAGTTCGCCGCGCCAGCGCCATCCGCCGTGCCGATTCTGCACTTCCGCACCGCCGACCCGGCAGGCTACGACGCGCTGCGCTGCTTGCCCGTCGCTACGCTCTCATCGCCCGCATCACCACCACAGGCAGCCAGCGCATGACCGCAGTCCTTGCACCCACGACCATCCACACCACCACACTGGCGCTCAAAGCGCTGCGGCTTCCCTCGCTGGTGCGATCCTGGGAAGAACTCGCCACCGAAGCCACCACGCACGCATGGACGCATGCACGATTTCTGGGAGCCTTGTGCGAGTTGGAACTCACGCAGCGGACCGAACGTCGCCATGCGGCGCGTCTGATGGCGGCCAAGCTGCCACCGGGCAAACGCCTCGACAGCTTTGAATTCGGCCTCGTTCCGGGCCTGTCACGCGCGCGGATCGACGCGCTGTGCACTGGCGACTGGATCCGCTCTGCTGGCAATTGCCTGCTCTTTGGTGGAAGCGGCAGCGGCAAAAGCCACATCGCCGCTGCCATCGGCTATGGACTCATCGAAGCAGGACACAGCGTCTTATTCACCCGCACCACCGACCTGGTGCAGCGATTGCAGGCCGCACGCCGCGACCTCGCCTTGCCGGCACTGCTGACCAAACTCGACCACGTCGACTGCCTCATCCTCGACGACCTCGGCTACGTCAGAAAAGACCAGTCCGAAACCAGCATCCTCTTCGAACTCATCGCCGAACGCTACGAACACCGCAGCCTCATCATCACCTGCGATCGCCCCTTTGCGGACTGGAATTCCATCTTCACCGACCAGACCATGACCGTGGCGGCCATCGACCGACTCGTGCACCACGCCACCATCCTCGAATTCGGATCCGAGAGCTACCGTAAGCGTGCCGCTGCCACCAGAGCACTCTCCCCAGGAATCATGCCACCAGCGTCCGCAACCAAGCGTCCTCCTGGACCACGGACATCGTCTACCTCCGCTCGGTAACTGGTTCCGACCTGCTCCTTCCGCGCTTCGCTTGGTTGCTCCTGCCGGCGCACTTTCCCAGACGGGAAACTGCACCAACAGGCGCTTTTCTTTACCCGCATCAACCGATTCGAACCGGTCAATCTAATTGTCGGCGACCGGCCAATCTAATTGTCGCTAGACAGTCGCCCAACGGCAGTTGATGTTTCCGCAGGTGATCGAGCTTGTCCTGGAATCCCTGCGACGGATCGGTGCCGCACCACGCCGACCACTGCGCCTCGGAGGCACGTTGCAGCAGCAAGCGCACCGAGACTTCGCAGTGCACGCGGCATTGGCGCTGGTGATCGTCGTAGAGCAGGTCGAGCTCGCCCACCGTGCGATTGCCCTCGGTGATTGGCAGACGGGTGGCGATGAGGTCGATCCCAGGGCAGCGCCCCAAGGCCGACGACAGCAGGTGTTCGGCGCGGTGGCCGACGGTGATCTCTCGTGTGGGCCGCGTTGGCGATCCAGGTGACTCCGTCGCATGGCTGTCAACACCTGCGCCATCGTCCAACGCGTGGGCGATACGTGCGCGGTCGGCGCGCGGCATCAGCGCCAACCCCGCCAAGTCACTGAAGATCGGTGGACTGGTAAGGAGCCAGCGCACTTCATTGGAGGAGGTTCCACTCATGGTTGGTAGGCGCAGGATGTCTGTGCTGCAGCTAATATCCGTCGCGCCTCAATACCGAGGGAGGATCGCTTCGCCTCAAGCCTGATCAACATGCGGCACATATGGTGCCCGGTCTTCCACCTTCGCCAATGGGTCGACCTTTTTCCCGCGCGCCGTCAGCAGCAACACCGCAGGCATCGACAGCAGCACCAGCACCGTCGACAAGCACCGGCCGCCCATCACTGCGATTGCGAGGAGGGCGCGCAGTTCGACGGCTTCGCCAGCGGTGAACGACGCGGGTGGGTGACGTGTAATGGCACTCGGGCCTAGGGTTGCCAATGCTAGCGCCAACGATCGCATCAGTCGACATGCGCGGTGAACGGCTTGCTGACCGGCGCTTCTACAAATCGTCATCCTATGCTCATCAGGCGACCGAGTTGGGTGCCTGGGCAGAGGTGGACGCGTTGAAGCCAACATCAATCCGATTGAACCGCCACGACGCTACGACGCCACGGTGCGAATCCGCGGCCAGGAATGGACTATAACTCGGTTTTTTGCCTTCCCGTGGCGTCGTGGCGTCGTGGCGGTTCAATTCATTCGCCTTAGCTTAACAGCATTGGGCGAAGCCCCCCTGAGCAGTTACGGCGCTGAATAAATTATGTCGTGTGATGTGCCGACATCTCGACCTCAAAACCTGATGGAGTAACCTATGGGACGCCTCGCTAAAAAATCATGTCAGACATCAGCGCACTGGAACGCGGCGAGACCGCCGTTACCGAGAGTCCAATCGGTGATCGTGGGGAACCTCGTCCTCCAGCGGGACAACCCAATGGGCGCATCCTGCTGCGGATCAGCCGCCGAGAGCATGAAGTGCTGGTCCGTGAAGCGGCCGAGCAAGGGGTCAGTCTCAATCATTACCTAACCGAGATCGTGTGCGGCAGGCAGAAACAGGATTCTGTATCTTCGCCTCAGCGTACGACTCGTCGAGAACGGCCGTCGCGTCCAGTGGGCAGTCGGTCCACATCCCGCGCCTAAAATCTTCGCGAGCACGAACGCGGGTCGTGTCCACCCGCGCATGCGTGGTCTGACAATGTCGGGTGACAGCCCACCGTGATCTGCTACGTTTCTCACATGGTTCTTCGCACATCTGCTAAACCCCGTGCGCATGCTGGGGCTGGTGTTCCGTGGCGCAGGCCGTCATCGCACGCTCGTGTCCCTTCTTCATTTGGCCCCTCGTGTGTTTTTGAGAAAACTGGTCCGGTGATATATGGCAGCTATGTGGATGAACTGCTTGCGATCTTACCGGCCAGTGGCGTCGTAGGTGATCGCAAGTTCGTGCACAGCAATCACCTCTACAGCGTCGCCGCGCTGACCGACAACACGGGAGCCGTCGTCGAGCGCTACCGCTACGACGCGTACGGGCAGCGGATCGTGCTCGCGGGTGACGGCGTGACCTTGCGGTGGGGGTCGTCGTATGGGAACCAAGTCGGATTTACTGGCCGCTATCTCGATAAGGAGACTGGGCTCTACTACTTCCGGGCGCGGTATTACTCGGGGAGCTTGGGGCGGTTCGTGAGTAGGAATAATTATCTACAGGATGTCGCACCACACTTCACTGCGGACATTGATGACGACACAGATGTTGAAATGACAACGGATGGATACGTCGATCCGCTTGGTGTATATGTAGATGGCTATGGAATGTACGAAGGGGCATTCGCTGTCTATCAAACTACTGACGCGTCTGGGCAGCCTATTCCGGCACTAGTTTGGGGAGGATTTTGGCTTGGAGCAAGGATCGCTGCTGGTGTCGCCGCACGTAGAGCTGCTGCAGCGCTGGCTGCCGAAGCGGCTGCTGCGGCTGCTACGGCGGCGCGCGCAGCGCAGCTAGCGGCAGCGATGGCCAGAGCTAACGCTGCGAGAGCAGCCGCCGCTGCCGCTGCTGCTACAGCGACCCATATAAGAATGTGCTCAGGTTTGTATGATGCTTATAAAGAATCGCAGGATAATTTTAATCGCCTTCCGTGCTCTCAGGCGACCACTTGTGAGCAAGTCGAAGCTGCGATTCGTCATAAGGTAAAGGAATTAGCGCTCCGAGGTGCGTACATCGCCGCGGACTGTGACAGGCATAACTGGGCCGCAGTATTGAATCGTCAACCAAGACCTCAACCGGCTGATCATGCAGGTGCTTACGCACAGGCTATCGGCACAATAGCGAACTGCTGGAAGCGCTGGAAGGAATTGGGCTGCTGTGACAAATAGTCAAAATGCCATCTCTAAAATCGAAGCCGCTTGGGGTAGGTGTACTCCGCCGTCCAAAGCATTCTGGATTGAGAGTGGGTGTGACATGGACGGCCTTGCCCCATGTTTGATGCAAAGGCGATATACGGATATTGACTTTTCAGATCGCCGTATCTTGAGCGCGGACCCATTCTTGGATCTTCCAAGTCGAATTTCATCCTATTATCTCGGAGCCTATCTTTCCTTCTACTGGAAGGATATCCGGCCTGGTCCGGAGCATAAGCGTTGCGATGGTCCGTACATTCACCTGGCATCACTCGTTGTATCACGTCCGGCAATCGTAATGAACTTACTATGCGTAGATCAGTTAGAATGCGTTGATCAGTTTGAGGAAGAGGAGTATGAAATTGCCAGTGAATATTTTTCTAACATTACCGATGCAATGTCCTTGCCAAGAATAACTCCAAAAAAAATTCGATAATGTGTGTAGAGAAAGAGAGTGAATTGTAGATACACGAGCGCCGGGATAAACCGGCATAAAGGAGCAGATGAAAGAGCTTAGATTGTATAGATTGTAGACACACTGCCTATTACAATAAGACAGTTCTGTATATAAGCATTGCAGGACAGGCACGTTGATCTATTTGTGTGCCAGTGTGTAGCGGGTCATGTGCGTCAGTGAAATCATCATAGGAGAGGGGATGCAAGAGCCCCGCGCAGGGTAGGGATTTTTCAGCCGCTTCAAATCGTTCGCGACTCTTTGCCCAACGTCCCAGAACCCCTTCCCCGCTCTGGGGTGTTGGCGGTGGCGTTCCAAGCGGTCTAAGAATCCAGGAGCTGGATCCTTCACCCAGGACGCATCACCGCTCGCAGTTGTTCGCGGATGCTGCCGACGCTTCTCATAGACGCTTTGCGCTTCTTCAACTGGGACAGCTCGACCTGGAGACGCACGAGACGCTGTTTCAGGTTTAGAATCTCGTCCTGCTTCCTCTGGATGCTGGAATCCAGGTAGTCTGACGATTCCAGGGTGATGGTGTGCGTGGTCATGGGTGTCTAGCGACAATTAGGATGG
>Ga0163146_10009562_pt1 | contig 10064 bp, 12 predicted proteins | sample OliLakLV19MP7G1_FD_148648 | JGI IMG/M metagenome (GOLD analysis project Ga0163146, IMG submission 148648) | Freshwater microbial mat bacterial communities from Lake Vanda, McMurdo Dry Valleys, Antarctica - Oligotrophic Lake LV.19.MP7.G1 | ecosystem: Environmental > Aquatic > Freshwater > Lake >... | reverse complement strand
ACATTAACTGATACGACGTACCTGGTTTAATACCAGGTAGCAAGAACTGAAATGCTTCTTTACATTAACTGATGGTTTACTGTTCTTCCACCTTGCTGCAGCAATTGACATCTGGAGCTTGGCCGATCACAGTGAAACTTGGGTTTTCATGTTCTCGCCAAACTGGTTTTCACGTTTACAATAGGGGATTTTCACGTTTACAGTGAGTTTCTCTTATATATGTGAAATTCACCTATTTAAGTGAAAACATTAAACGTGAAATATGAAAACTAGTACTGTTTTGAATGAAAACATAAACAGTGATAAATGAAAAACAAAAACGTGAAACATGAAAACTCAAGACAGCTTGCAACTATGTAAAACGTGAAAACAAAAACCGTGACACGTGAAAACATTAACCGTGAAAAGTGAAAACAATAACAGGGAAAAAGGAAAACAACAACTGTGAAACATGAAAAGTTCTTAAGTGTGAAAACAGTCTTAAACGTGAAAAACAGTTGGCGAGAACATGAAAACCGGAAAACAGTTGGCGAGAACATGAAAACCCAAGTTTCACTGTGATCGGCCACGCTCCTGTGTTTCAGGGTTGATTGCCTAAATAATGTTCCGACTCCTTTGGGACGCTTCTACTGTGTTCATTACGGTAAAACATGACGTCTTGTTGAAGAAGACCTTACTGGAACAAGGAGAGTTTTGGCACGATTTAATAAGAAGACAGAAATGCTGGACGTCGCACTTTCACCATGGTTCACTATGACGACGACATTCTTCGGTGGTGAAAAATAAGAATTACCGGTAGAGCGACTACCAGTAAGTAGGCTCAACACACTGTGATTTAAAAAAAAATTGGTTCGTCGCAGAGTGACGAATTCTTAATTCATTTGGGCCTACTCCTCTGTTCTTCGAAAAAGTTTCCAGGCTTAACTTCCACAAACTCTTAGGAATTTCTATCACTAAACGACGGAGGCTACTTGTACCAACAGACAATCGGACAGAGAGCAGAATGCATTATGGCAAATTACTTGTCTTCTCACCAGTTACCAACACTTCTGATTCGGAGTTCCCATTTGCTTGCCACGGTAATTTACCTTGACAATCACAAGAACCTAAATTAGACCCCACCGTTATCTGGAGCACGGAATAAACCTAACCCGCAGGGGAAACAAAATTAAATATCCTTTCACATTTTTATTGCACCACAAAAAGCAAACTCAAAGAAAAACACTAAACCGACTACAAGATGAACGACGACCAACACTGCTGCTCAGCAGTACCAGGAGATCACGATGGTAGGTTGGCTAACTACTAGGCCATGGCTGTAATAAAGCTGCTGAGGTAAATTGTGAAAAAAAGAAACAATATCAGTGCACTCATGCGTCAGCTTTTTCTCTTTCTTTTCAGTTATGTTGGGCAGAGGAGGGGACTCAAATTGCCATCGGTAAGTCAACTGCCGCCTACTAAACGCTTCCCCAATCATCGGGATATGCCTAATGATTGTAACAGCGGGCTGAGACAGAGACCAGTTTTGTCGAACATTGCATCTTCGTATCAAAATTGTTTCCTGCTTTGTGCTTACCAACTTTGACGGTTCTTTTTTTCGACAGTGGCAACGTTGCGTTTCGTCGCATGATTGAACCCTTCAAGGAGGAATATCAGGTAATCCTCTCAATCGTTTCCGTTTCCTCTGCTGACCTAAGTATCTTGGAACTATCTCATGTACTTGACCTATGCGTTCATGACTGTCAGCTCGGTTCCAGAAAAGAAAAGGCCCGTGCTGTCCAGAAAGTACTGCAGAAATGGAGGGACCAACAGCCTCGTGGTCGCTTCCTAGCCAGAAAGATTTCCTATGCCATGAAGGTATGTAACAGAAGTGGCGGCAAACACACTTCCAAGTATATCTGGTACGAAGTGACGGCTGGGGAGGCAAGAAAGCGAGCTTCCAAGTCTCTTGCAGATACAGTTCGTCGTGTTCAAAAGATTCAAGAAAAGTTGAGCCATTTAGAGGAATCGATGCCTACTAGCATTGCCAACTATGGTGACAACAGTTGGGACCCGAATAGTAGATCACTCTCACCGTTAAGCATTGGTAAGTGAGATGAAGCATAGCGTTGAATCATTGTTGTGGATGTATAGAGTTTCTGATAGTCCCCTTCCTTTTCCATATGCTTTACAAAGAAAATGAAGTCTCAGAACCACGCAATGACACAAAGCGCTCCCGTCTGTGTGCCCACGATTGCAGCGACAGTGGCAGCAGAAAGCTTCAAAAGGTGGACAGCTCCCCAATGTCACTACAAGAGTTCCTTTCCTTGAATACGATCAAGCTTCAACCTCAGCACCCTGAAGACAGAACCACCCTGCTGCGGTATCCCAGTGATAGTGGTAGAGTATCACTTTCTCAGCCAGCACAGGAGGGCAAGCAGCCTTAGAATGAAGTGGACGGTTGGCCTATTTCAGTAAAGGGTTGTATTCTCGGTGACAACATGCAAGGCTTCCTTTCCTCGTCCTCGGATAACGCTCGACTAGATCGGCCTCAGGTTGCTATGCATCACAGTCATGTCCCGGAATTACACCCTCTGCCAAGACAGGACGTCATCCAGCCTCACAACCAAGTGCATGACCGACCAATGCCGGCAAAGAATATACTTGCCGATGATAATATTCGTCCCTTTGCAATGCCATTGCATCTGCGTCGTCAGGAGGGGCAAGTGGAGAACAGTTGTGCAGCACCCTCTCTCAAAGAGAAAATCCATAGCGTGTGGTTTTCCTCCTTTCGTGGGAGTCATGAAAGAGACGATATCGATACGACGCCCATCGAAATGCTCCTTGCGGATCTACCGACAGCAGCCGAGTTGACCAAGGTCTTTTCAGACGAGAGTGAGACGGCGATGATCGACGAAGCCGACGACTCTTTCAAAAGGCATTTCCCCGCCACCTCCCACGGGACCTCCCAGGGGAGCGACGAGGCCAAAAAGGATGTCCATGGTGACTACGATTTCTCGCCATCCTCGTCGCTGTCCTCCGTGCCTACTCTTTTCGCACATGGCATCTTTGCCAGAAGTAACTAGCTAGCTCTCTGGTACTGCTTGACGAGACAGCATTGTTGCTGCATATTTCTCTACCTAACTACATTTAACATGTTAGAACTTGATTTCCGATTCAATCAATTCTATGTGCTGGTTGCTAGCGATCCATAGGTACACATCTGATAGGTTTGGTGTCCCTGTGCCATGATTAGCAGAATAAGTTCCATAGCCATCTGCTCCATGTGAGTTCCAGGTGTGCAACACTGATCCTTTTGGTTCTGGCCCGGGTGACATGAGTTCCAATCATAGATCTGACACTTGCTAGCAGTGTGAAATTTCCCTGATAGGACAGATTGTCACTGTCTGAACGGGCCAATGAAAGCATGTTCCTTGGAGGTCTCAAAAGGAAGAGCAAAAGAGAAGGGAAAGAGGAGGAAAGAAAGTCAAAGGAAGGGTGTTGCTCTTCAAAACAGCCCGTTCAGCTCCAATTTCGGGTGTGTTGAATGCATGGTTGCCAAGGAATGGGACCACAAAAGCAGTGGTGACCCGCTGAATTGCCACCCTCCATTGATCTGTTCCTGGATCTGAGCTACAATTTTGTGGCATTTGTCAGTTTTGCATTTTGGGGCAAACATGAGAGTCAGTGAAGGCGATGGATGCTGTCATGCAATTGGTGCCCTGGCAACCTTAAGCAATGCCAATTTTCAGTTGTTTTGTGGAAAGTCACAAGGATCATGTGACATGTCATTTTGCATGCAGCGTTGTGGTCTTGACGGACAATGCAATGACACAAGTGACAAAACCACAAGAAAAAACCACACACAATGTTCCTTCTTGATTTGTAGCCAGGTAAAAGAGAAATTCAATTTTCCAAGTTGCATGACAGGTTTTGAGGTTTGGGCATCAATCTGGGTTCAGTTGTGATCTGTGAAAGCGCTTTGTCTCGCTGCCTGTTGATTGTTGATTGTTGTGTGTCGCTGCCAGCAGCTGACTTCTTTGTCCAGCAGCTGTGCAGCACAGTAGATGCAATTGCTCCATTTTTCCTTTGTGTCTTTTTTCACAGACTTCTCATTGCTGCTGGTGTCTTGCATCTTTAACTAGCCACAATCAATTTACTGTGCAGTGGTAGATGCTGTTCAAACTGTGACACTTTTGTTGGCCCCTCTTTGGATCGGGGCCGTTCCATTGAGCGGTCGTCATTGCTTTGATTGGGTTCGGCTTTTTTTGAAATTCTTGGTGCAAAGAATTGGTCGTGTCAACTTGTGTGCTACCGTGTAATCGAATGCGAAGACGGCGGCACGTCACGACAGCACAGATAAGTCAACGCAATTCCAGCGATCTCTCCTTCTTGTTGTTCGATGACCGACATGTATGTTGCTACTAGCTAGTAGTAGTACCATAGTCAAGTGCAGAGATACATGTACGGCGCAACATATTCCCTATTACTCTGGAGTAGTTAGCATCCCAATTTTGCCTTGCATCGAGCAACACAAAAAGAAACAAAACAAGCCTACAGTACATTCAAACCGGGTGGTACATCCTTTTACGAATTCATTCCGAATGTTGAGAACGAATGCTCCAAGAAGGACGGTTTCGTCCAACGTAGTAGTATTGGCTTCCGCAAAGGACGAGGATGCCGCCGACGGTCCCATCCGGAAAAACTTGGTTATGCATGAAACTACTACTACAACAGACGCTACTAGTAGGAGGACGAGGAGTTTGTCGCTAATGGCAGATGGCCTTTCAAGACGAATCCAAACGATAGGCGAGAAGAATGACGATGATACTATGCTACCTTCCCCGTCCAGGAACAACAGCAATCATCACATCAAGCCTTCCAATGAAAATGATAATGGCGATGGCGATGACGATCACGAGATCAGTGTTGCAGCAACAGCAAGCCAAAACAATAACTTGCGTTTTGTCGACACCAGCAGCAGTGAAAGTTCCAATTCAAATTCAAAAAATACATTGACACCCTCAAAAGTGACCCCTGCTCTTCCCGCCAATCCGTCCACCCAACAAGAACGTCGTCAGCATCACTATACCAGTAGTCAACCATGGATGAAAGGTGGCGTCATTACACTTTGGATTGTGGTGCTGTGTTTTACCTTTTACTATGTCAAAACGGAACAACAGCGTCGTCGACGGCGCCTCCGACGACAACGACAAGCTCGCTTGGAAATCTACACGCCGTCGACGCAAAGACAACGCAAATTGGAGTTGATGCAAGTCTTACAACCCACGTCTGTCGTTGTACAAACCAAGGATTTGATCTTGCCATCACCACCACCAAAAGAAGGTGGTAATAACTACCATCGATTGGAGGAGGATAGAAACAACAACAATGACACCACCACCACCACCACCACCATCCTCCAAAATAATTTTCCTATTGATATCGAGCAAAGCAGCAATGAACAAAGAAGCATCTTTCATAGGGATAGCGAGGACAATTTCTCTTGCTCTTTGTTGTTCTTGAGAGGATATTCAGACGTGGGAATCCTCACCGTGGGCAGCAGCAAAGAAGAAGACGACGACGGCGAATGCTGTAGTTGTGATGACAGTGTCGAAGAGAGTTCGAATGGCAATGACAATGGGAACACTTCTGCTGACAATAGTATGTTATTGGAAGAAGAAGGACGCAACGGCAGCGAGAATGGCGAAACTGATGAAGAAGATGAAGGGACCTTGCAATTGCCAACGGGTCAAGCCGTGTCGGCAACATGTATTATCTGTCTCAAACGATATCAACCACAGGACTTGGTATCCTGGTCACCCAATCATCATCATCATCATCACCATTCGCCCCCTGTGACTACTGCGACAACTTCATCAACAACAACGGATGGCGGTCATTGCTCGCACGCCTTTCATCAACACTGTATTGTGGAATGGTTGGCCAAGTTGCCCAATTGCAATTGTCCCGTTTGTCGTACGGTCTTTTGTCAATTGCCGAATCCAAAACCCAATAGTGGCAAGGGCATTGCCAAGCAATTGTTGCAGTATAGTGCCTAACTACCTAACAATAAATACAGACCGGTTTTGATTTTGGCTTTCAATGCTACAAACAATTATCGCCATTGCCTTTCTGCTCTATCCTCGAAAAGGCCGGTCCTCCCAACATCGCATGGCCACATCATCGCATTTCAGATCAGATTAGCAAATCAACTCTACTAAAAACTCAGCCAGCCTGTTAGCCTTTTAGTAGAACAAGTCGTCATGTTCGTCTTCATCTTCTTCGTCTTCCGATTCACTGTCCACATAAATGGTAGGAGCCGCATTCGTAGAAGATACCATCACGACGGGTGAAGATACCATCACGACGGGTGCCGATGTAGGCTTGCGGAGAACAGGAGCCGAGGTAGGCTTGCGGAGAACAGGAGCCGACGTGGGTCGACGAGTTGTCACGGCAGGAGCCGGCACCGACACGGGCTTGGGCGTCGTCGCCGGGACAGGCGCAGGGACAGGATTGTCACTTCCAATCGTACCCTGACGTACCACACCAGGTAATCCCAAGGCCAAAAAATTGGTTTTGTGATTTTGATCGTAAAGGGTCGTGGCATCGGTGCCGCACGTCATTTGCACCAATGGTTCTCCACCCTTGTGATTCGGGGCAAAGGCGGTAACGTCGTAGGCCACACCATGGACGACCGTCCAACAATCGGTAGGAGAGGCATGTTCGGCGACGGTCTCGAGCGTGACCGTTTGGGCTTGGACCGTGGCGGTACGAATGGCGGCAAAAGCAATGACGAAAAGGGGAGTAAGCAACTTCATGATGATGGTAACGAAGGAAAGAGAAAATTTGAAGCAAAAGGAAAGAATTCGTTTCTTGTGAGATTTTGGGGTCTCCCAAAAAATTATGAGAACGATGAAAGTAGGACAGCGGCGGCGCCAAATCGAATGTTCTCATATGGCCGTGGCAATCTTGTGTGTTGGAGGGCAATCTTGTCAATTGTCAGTGGACCCGGCATCATTTTGCGCTACTAGCTAGCTAGCTAGTCATTCGATATCTATTATATTTCTACTCCCTTGGTGTGCTTCTATTAGTTACAGTAGCGATAGCTGGTCGTAAGATTTGCATACTCGGGTTCCGTGTCGAGGGCGTTCGGAGTGGAACTTTTCTTCGGGACCAGTGGAAGAAAAGCACGTGCCTCCTCCAAGCCACGACAAAGACTAGTGGACTTCATTTTTCCGCAAAGACGCACACTCTCGCTGGAAAATGTCACCCGGAAAGCCGATCCATGGCAATTCCAAAGCATTGCAATTCTAATAAATAAATGTTGACCATGGTGCTCTCCCTTCCATGTTGCTAGATAGGTTATTGTTTCTTTTCTCATTAGCTGGGCAATCCTTGGCTTTTTCTTGTTCCTTGTCTGCTTCTTCGCATTTTGAGCAGCATGGGTTCAACACAACTGACTTGGAAGTTGTTGCAATCAAATCACACACTTTTTGGGTCACCAATGCAGAATTGCTATCATCCATCTTTAGAATTTGTTCAGAGTTTATTGGGAGGTTGACAACACTGCCCAACAGCAAGCTGCTGATGAAGGATGGGTTCCAAGAGGTGATTGGTCGTTTTGTGCAACAATGATGTGACAGTCTCGAATTAAAATCTGTTTGCATTGCTAAGAAGTGCTTCCATCATCTGAGCTATCAAGGAGACTAGGTTGTTTTCCAACTTTTCACAAGTTTGTGGGAAGGCACTGATGCACAGTGTCTTGTGGGTCTTTTTTGCAGCAGAAACACAGAACATCACCAAATCTGATGCATGTTCATTTCATCAAAAAGATCTCTTTTGAGAGGAGTCTGCTGCATAACAACTATTGAGAGCAACATGAATGATCCATTGCCCCTTTTGTTGCATGGAAAGCTTTCAAATAGTTCACAGAAGGAATAACTGGTGTGCTTATGTCATGGGCCTTTGGTGAAATTGATGTTGTGAGAAATGGCAATGTTGAGATAAGCGCTGCAATCCTGCTGGTGTTTGTTGACTGTGGCTACCTCACATGTGCTGCCAAGGCAAATTGCACAGGTTTTGCTGTGAGACATCTAGATCCAAGGAGGGACAATGAAGACTCTGCTGAGCTGGATGTCAACTGTTGCTAGAAAGGTCCTTTGAAACCTAAGTGCCCACAGCGAGGATCATTTTACAACTTTTTAAGTGTCCGTTCCAGGATATCATGTTGTTGATCAGATAGGTGTAGAAAGCATTGCCCCCAATCCTGTGTTGCAAGTTCCATCTCAGAATTCACTTTTTGTTCTTTTTCTTTTCCTTTTGTTTTCATCTTGCTTTGGGAATTGGAGAACCTATGCCTTAATCACCATTTCTTGAATTCCTCTCTTTGTGGCTCCAGAAACACGACCAGGAGTTGTTGAGGTCAATTCTCCCACCATTGGCATGTGGATGTTATCACCAAAGTCCAGATAAACTGACTGTTTGGGAAACCCGAAGAATAGAATTGTCGTAGTACCAAACGGAAACAACGGAATGCCTTTTACTTGCCGCGGATCCGCAAAAGGTCTATATGTCTCTAACTAAGGCGGTGTGGAGATTCGATCCATCTCATACCATTAGTCATGTCCAAGCAGGCAGGGCAGGTATATCTTCATCGTTGTTCTAATTACACATCTAGTTAAGTAGCTTTCGTTTCTATGTTCTATAATTCTAAACTTGGGATATATACAGCACTCCTCTCTGTATAACATATCGACGCATACGTTCCTTGCTGCAATACTCTTTGTTGCGCGTGCCGTTCATCGCCCTTACTAATGATGGTGCGGATGGTTGGCACTGCCACTACTCGATGATGGTGGTGGAATGAGGAGTCCACAAAAGATGCCCATCATGACGGCTCTCCAAACCCAACCGACATAGCCCGCCAGAGACAATCTGTGGTTCGTCGTAGTTGGCCGACAGGAAAAGACATATTGCACCAAACGATTCATTCGAGTCGAGCTGTGGCTGTGGATGGTACTGATACTACTACTGCGACGACGGACAACAGCTGTTGTTGTCGTAGCCACTGCTGCCGCAGCATCTTGGACACCGCGGTGTCGTGCTCGATCACGGTCTACTTGGGACAGCGTCTGCGAAATAAAACACAAGGCTGATGGATCCCATGACTTGCCACCGCTGGCTGCCATTTGTTCGACGTATGTCTTTACCATGACACGGACATGAGAACGTCCATTGGCTTGTTTGTTGTTGACGTCCTTATCATCGTCATTGCCGTTATAGTGGTGATAAAGGGGATGATCTTCCAAACCACGCCAGGTCAAGTCATCACAATGGCGTGTATCGACGATGCGGCGCATCGCTACGGTACGTTGCACTTCCATGGCATTCAATCGCTCTAGTTCCGGTTTGCTGTACCAGAGATGACGACGATTGTACTTTGTCATGATCTTCTCCACAATGTGTACGGTAGTCAAATTGTTGTCGTCAAAGTGAACCGACTTTGCGGTTGTTGCTGTTGTCTTTTTGTCGGTTGTTGTTGACATGGTCTGTGATGAACTGGTACTAGTAATTGTCGTTTCAAAATCTCCCTCGTCTACCTCTTCTTGGTCGAGGGATAACCGACGTCGTTTTTGTCCTATTTGACGGAGATGACGTTTGTAGCTCGTATAACAAACCACTGCAATGTGGCTGCTTTGGCTTGAATGGGATCGGCGCTTGCTGCTAGTGCTACTGCTTTCGGTGCACATGGTTAGAGTAGTGCAGATGTATTATTAGCTAGCTACTAGAAGCAGGTCGGTCTCAATCTATTATCTTGAGGTGAAAGTTGGTGGTTTGTTATTATGATCATAGACTTCTGAGATGAAGTTAACACGAAGACGCCCAACTCGCTTGTTTGTCTTGTAATAATTTTTTTTTGAGTAGTAAGCACAGACAGGCGGGTGACACAACCAGTAATTGCACGTAAAAAAGTAAAAGGAAGAAGCGCTTCGAAAAAAAAGTCTTGTGAGAGGTCTTGTCTGCCATCCTGCGTGCGTAAATTTTTCAGCAAGACCAAGAAAGACCAATACGTCGTATTGTAC
>Ga0163146_10009557_pt1 | contig 10066 bp, 10 predicted proteins | sample OliLakLV19MP7G1_FD_148648 | JGI IMG/M metagenome (GOLD analysis project Ga0163146, IMG submission 148648) | Freshwater microbial mat bacterial communities from Lake Vanda, McMurdo Dry Valleys, Antarctica - Oligotrophic Lake LV.19.MP7.G1 | ecosystem: Environmental > Aquatic > Freshwater > Lake >... | reverse complement strand
ACACATCGCTGGCGCGTTTTTATATGAATAGGCGGACGGCGGGATGGCATTCAACTTGCTGTAGTTGCGGCCATGGCGACCAACTCGATCAATTCCACCTCGAACCCTCTGGCCGAAATCGTCGCGAACCTGACGAAGCGGTATGACACCAATGGTGACTCGAAGCTCTCAAAAGACGAATTCGGGTCCTTCCTGAACGACTTCCTGAACGGCGCGGGTGGTCGGACCAACTCGACGTTTGCCGGGGGCACGGCAGCGAACACGACCAACTCGACGACCTCGTCGCCGGTGGCGGTCGGCCGGATGGAAGGGTTTGACGGGGCCAAGTTGGCCAACACGTCCCACGACACGATGAAGTATCAGGTGGGACGGATTCTCCAGAAGTTCCCCAACACACCGCAAGGGCTGCGCGACGCGCTGCCTGAAATTCAGGCGATCGTGCCAGGTGTGCGCATCAGCGGCAGCGGCGGCGACAAACTCGACTTTGGATCCTTCATTGACGCGGAGCAGAATCGCCTAGGCGTGATTGACGTACTGCGTGGCGCCCACGCGGGCGGGCTGGGGTGGCAGTGGCAGCCGGTTGAATAGGCGCCGGAGCTTTCTATTTGAACTTGTAACCCAGCATGACCGCGAACGTCCTGTTCTTCATCACGGCGCTTTCGGATCTGGTGGTCAGGTCCTTCAGGCCAATTGTGTATCTGGCGTCCATCGTCAACGCACCAATGTCGAGGCCGGCACCAAAAACAATCCCGTAGTCAATCTTGCTGACCGCGTCGTCCAGGTCGAGACTTCTTTCCAGTTCGTCTTGCAATTCCTCGACTTCGCTCTCGAAGTCGTCGGTCACATCTTCCCCGTTAAGCTCAATCGACGTGAAGGCGAGTGAGGACGACATCTTGACGCCGACACTCGGTCCAGCGAAGACGCTAAACCGAGGTCCCTGAGTTGAACGCGACTGCCAGCCGAGCAGTACCGGCAGCTCCAGGTAGTTCAGTCGGAGGCGGAATCGCACTTCCACCGAGTCATCGAAGGATTCCTCGGTGTAGCGGAGCGACGTCCCTTTCTGGCTGTAGAGTCCCTCCACGCGCACAATCGCGCCGCCTGCGACTGCCATCTGCACCCACCCTCCACCCGAGAAGCCACGGGAAGAAAGAGCATCAAGGCCCGTATCGAGGTCCTCTGAGGGAATAGACAACTTGGCAAGGGTCAGGCCGACCTTGACCCCACCGGAGACCGCTTGTTCAGTGACAGGAGGGGCAACGGATTGTGCCCTGGCACTTGGGGGACCGCACAGCAGGAGCGGCGCGGCGATCAGTATAGAGACGACGTCTGTTCTCCTGATGAGTGACCGCACACTATCGACCAAACGCGATGGTGCATCGTTTTGAAAAGATTGGGTTGTTGGACACCTTGTACTCCACCAGCTCAACAGTCTTGATGCCCCCAGCTTTCGCGGCGTCGCTGATCAGCGACGACCCGTCGCTAAAAAGGCCGAGAACTACCGTCGTGCATGCCTCCCCGCGCTTCATGCCTTCGATCTTGCTGAAGTCGACTGACTGGATGTTACTGGAGTTCACGGCATTTCCAGGATTGAGCGTCGCACACCCAGTCGTCAGCGCGAACGTCACGAACAAGATAACAAGTGATCCTACACGTCTCATTTTTTTTCTCCCTAGTCAGTGAGTCAGTTCGAAGAAACGGAGATTCCCACAGGATGCCTCTGGTGCGAAGATGACAAGACGCGACAATGTCTGTCGCACTCGAATGTTCGTATTCAGTCATAGCTCTGCGACGGCGCGACGTATCGAGTCATAGATCTCTATCGGATGTTCGGTGACTGCGATGGACATGACGTACCGTCCGGCTGGCAACGGCTCTGAAAGTGTCAACAATGCGTGCACCGAGAGGCGTGGAGGGACGACTGGTCCCTTTGCTGTGGCCAGACCGTCCCGCCATGCCTGCAGTTCAACCTTCACGGCGTAGACCGCACCCCGAATCGGGTCGGTGCGTCGGATCGGCAGGCCTCGCTTCACATAGCGCTGCGCCGTGCGTGTCTCCACGCCGAGGTAACGCGCGATGTCTTTCCATCCCTTGAGCTGATCTCCTGCGGTCATGCCATGACATGGCGTGACGGGGTCGATCGTTACATCCCCCGATGTCGTTATTTGTCGCCTTTCCGGTAAAGGGCCGCCGTGGGACAGTGACGCTCCATGCTCACACTCGACAGGTCTCGAACTTCTGCTACGTGCGTCGTCGCCGTCCTCGCGACAGCGGCGATCGTTGGCTGCAGCAAATCGTCGGCAACCGCTCCCGGGTCGCAGGTGCCGACCTACGAGGTGGCCGAATTCGTGTCGGGCATCAGCGCCATCGACGGCGCGACGGCGCAGCGCCGCACGGGCGCCGCGCCTCCGGCAGGCGCTGGACCAACCGCGATGCCCGAGGCGAATCAGAACGTCATCAACGGTGGATCCTTGCTCATCCGTGTCAGGGCTGCCGGCACCTTTCAGGTCGTCTACGTTTTTATTGGCGGCAGCGGCAGGACCACGAACGGGTACTGGGAACTTAGACTACCGGCGGCGACAACCGATGCCGTCATTGTTGTAACCTTCGGCCGGAATATTCCGGTCACCGCCTTTGAATGTGTGCTTGGCGTGTCGTCCTCATCGGGCCCAGTGGGCGCCTATCGGGCATTGCCCACCCGCGTCGTTCCGGCCGGCACCGGTGATGTACAGGTCAGTGCCAGCTGGGATGCACTGGCCGACGTTGACTTGCATGTGGTCGACCCATTCGGCGAGGAGATCTATTACGGCGATACGGTCTCTGCATCGGGCGGTGAACTGGACCTGGATTCCAATGCCGCCTGCGGTATCGATGGGGTTAACAACGAGAATATCCGGTGGCCGTCCGGCCGCGCCCCTCAGGGCAGCTACACGGTGCGGCTGGACTATTGGAGCAGTTGCGGCGTCGGAAGTACGAACTATGTCGTCACAGTCAACCGCGGCGGAATCGTCTCGACCTTTCGAGGCACGTTCACCGGTAGCGGCACCCGCGGCGGTTTCGGGAGCGGCCGTCACATCACGACGTTTGCCCACGGGACGTCAGGTCTGTTCCGGGCACCCATGCGCGCCACCCAGCCGCCGTCGCTCGAACCGATAATCCGGCCAGAATCCCGGACCAAGCTTCGGTTCGGCCAGTGAGATATGCCGTGTGGAGGAACTATGATCCAGTGCGTGTGACGCGGACCGCTCGTCGTTGAAGTACGTCGGTGTCCGAGGCGCTTCGGCGGCGCACGGTCAACACGTAGTCGCCATTCGGCAAATCCGATGCCGGGACGGTAATTGTCAGCGTCTGGTCCGCATGTACCCACCGAACCGATGGCGCCGTGTACTCCCGAACCACGTCTCTATCGTTGGCTGAAATGGCCACCACCAGCTCGGCCTCTACGATCGGTCCTGCTGCTGACATCTGGAACTGAATGGTGGCGACATCGGACGAGAGTCTCACCACGTCGAACGATCTTGCAGGTTGCCCGCCCCGCTCACCTACGGCCGTTAATGCGACCGCCAACGTCAGCCCGTCCGCTTTCGGCAGCCGCGGCCGTGACAGGCTGACCGCAAGCACTCCTATCAGGATGAACGAACACGCGACCGCCCACCGAGGAATAGGGTCGGAGGCCACTATCCAGACGTGGGTTTGCCGAACCCACACGGCAGCCTTGCCACCTGCTGCCCGGGCCGACAGCGGTTGGAGGAACCGCAGCGATTCTGCGATGCGCGCCTGTCGAGACTCGTCGGCATAGGCGCGATCGAATTGCCCGCGCTGAGCCTCAGGCAGTTGGCCGCGGTGCCAGCGCAGGATCAGGTCATCCTCGAAGGCCTCCAAACGCTCGAAGTAGGGCCCATCGGCTGCCAGGCGAGCATCAATGAGCTCCCGTTGCTCTTGCGGGAGCAGGCCCAACAGGTAGGCCGTCATCAGCTGGTCATCATCTTTGTGCTGCATCTAATGACTCCCTCGGCGGCCCAGACACGCACGGACTTTTTGCCGCATTCGGTGGATCCTGACTCGAAGCGTGTCCCTCGTTACATTTAATTCGCGGCACAGGCGGTCATGGTCGTCCCACGTCGCATAACGCGTCAGCACCTTGAACTCCTTGGGACTCAGGCATTGGCGGATCTGAGCGACCGTGAGTCGGTCAAGAATCCTCTGTTCTTCGTCAGCCCCTGAGCTCCACTGAGACCATGCCGCCGCGTCCAGCGACTGCTCTCGAGCATGCGTCCGGCGGAGCTCTCTGGCCACATTGGCGGCGATCCCAAAGATGAAACCCCTGAAGTCACCTTCCGTCATACCAATCAGTCGGTCGGGTTGATAGACCGCTCGCGCCAACGACTCGGCAACCGCGCCCTGGGGATCCGGGCAATGTTTCCACTCCAGCCAGCGACGCACTTGTTGCGTGAGGCGGTCCAATTTTTCGATCGCCGCCACAGGATCAGGATCAAGAAGTGCCAGAAGGGTGTCCTGATCGAGGGGGCGACCGCTCATCGAGGATCACCAATGAACACGAAGGCACTCCAGTACGACGGATGTGAAAATCGTCCCTGACGCCTCATGCTCCGCTGCGCTTCCCGCAGTGCGGTCGCCGGCGGCAGGCCCCGGTCGAACATCGCCGAATAGAGCGCCTTCATGAACTCGAAGGTGGGCTCCTCGAGGACAGTGTTCAGGGAGCCGATCACCGAGGAAGCCCCAGCAGCCAGAAATCCTCGCGCAAGGCCAATCACTCCCTCCCCGGCCAGGTGACGACCGTCCGCGGTGCTGCACGCACTGAGCACGACGAGCTCCGCGCGAAGGTCAAGCGCGCCCGTGATCTGATGCAAACGGAGCATCCCTTCACGCGGTTGACCACGGGAGTCGTACATCGAGAGCGCGATACCGGACAACTCGGGCCAAACATCGTTGGCGATGGCGTGGGCCGCAAAGTGGACGATCCTGGAATCGCCGACGTTGTCCAGGACCGCGTCAACATTCGCCTGAAATCCCAGCGCTCTGAACGAGGAGCGCCGGTCAGTTAACCGAAGAATCCAGTCGGCTTCCGCCTGAGCCAACATCAATCGACCGAACTGATCAGGAGCTCCGACCGGTGGTGCCTGGCGCCGGATCCGTGGATCGGCGCGCTCGTACACGGCGTCGGCCACCACCGCGATCGGCCTGGTTGCCCGGGGTCGCTGCGAGAGGCGTTCCCGTTGAATCAGAATGGTCGAGGCCGACGGCGCGATCGCAATCTGGAAGTGTTCAAGCAGCGGCTCGCCGTCGCCGGGGTCCGGCAGCGCGGCAAACGGAATACTCTGCAGGATCCCGTCGGCCACCAGCAGGACATGTTCCGTATCTAGCCATGGTCGGATCGGGGCGATCACCAGACCACTCAGTGCCGACGCAAGGCGGTTGAAGTCCTCCACGGACCGCTGCGGATTTGTACCTGACGGCGGTTCCCGGAGGACGCTGAGGAGCCTGCCCGCGACGGCCTCGATCCTCGACCGCGACGCCAACTCCATCACCCGGACGCGGTCGGGCGCCACCACCCAGGCGTAGCTCCGTGGCTCTCCCAAGGAATAGGTCACCAGTCGCGTATCGCTGCCGACCACACGTCGCTGAACGTCACGAAGAGTGATATCGGGCCCACCGTCTCGTTCAGTTCTGCCGGCACTCCCGCGAATCAGTCCGTCGATCTCTCGCAGCGACAAGATGGCATCGGTCATCTTGGCTGCGGCCGCCGTCTCCGGCGCCGCATCAGCCGGCTGGTTGGACAACCTGGCGACCTGGCCGGCCCAGAAGTCCAGCTGCCGCTGTGCCAGGCGCCCTCGTTCCACCAACGCCGGATCCACACCAGCCTTGGCGTCGACGCCCGAATCTCTAAGCAAATCAGTCAGGCCGCGTGCTTGTTGCCGCTCCACTAACTCAAACGCGCGGTCGGCAAACCCCAGTCCTGGACTCCGCGCGTGCATCCGCATCAGGACGTCGACGTATGCCGTAAAATAGCGATGGCGCGCTGCGGAGTACGCCGCACGTGAATACTCTCCCGCGACTCGTCCGCGGATGCCCTCAGCGAGTTCGATCGCCGCAGAAAAATGTACGCCGGCCTCACGCAGGCGCGCAGTCTGCGCCTCGAGCAGGCCGAGTTCGTACTGGGTTTCGGCCTCAGCGTCACGAAGTCCGATTGACTGCCTGAATTTGAGCGCGTGGTTCAGTGCCTGTCGCGCAGCCACAACCCGACCACGTCGCCTGTAGACGATTCCAATCTCGTGCCTGGCCGACGCGGCGTTCCTGCGCGCACCCGCCGACTCATAGAGCTTCAGCGACTGTTGATGGCTGGCCAACGCTTCGTCCATGCGACCCAGGTTTGTCAGCGCCTGACCATAAAGTCCGAGCGCATCGGCCTCGGCGATCGGATCCACGTTGGTCCCACTGCGTATCTGCGTCAGAGCTGCCGCAGACTCCCGCTCAGCGGCAACAGCATCGCCGCGATCGAGTGCCACTTGGGCAATCCTGAGGCGCAAGTGTGCGCGGCGCGGGTGGGAGTCAGGCAAACTCTCGAGGGTACGCTCGAAGTATCGCTCGGCCGCATCGGGGTCACCCATCGTCCGATAGACCATGCCGATGTTGTTCAACACCGCAGGATTGAGCCGGTTGCTCTTCTCCAACTGCGGCAGGGCGGCCAGATAGGTGGACAACGCAGCGTGATAGTCGCCGAAGCGGAGGTACATCGCTCCTTCATTCGCGCGGGTAATGGCGTGGTCAACCTCGGCTCCTGGTTGAGCCGCCCAAGCGTTGAGCGCGGCACTGAAATGCCGCCTGGCGTCATCGAACGAGCCGAGTTGTTCGTACACCGCCCCGAGGTTGTTTTCGATTGCCGCGATCTGATGTGGAACGTTCAGGGGCGAAAGGTGAGTGACTGCGTCGTGATAGAACTCGATGGCTTCACCGAGTTGCCCGCGGGAGAATTGAATGTCGCCTAAACGAGCGGCGGTCGTTCCTTGTCCCGTCGGATCGCCGGCAGCCTGCCAGTGGCGTGCTGCGCCCAACAGTGCCTGCTCGGCGTCCAGTTTTGATCCACGCGGATCCGTCGCCAGGGCTTTTCCCTTGGTCTCAAGCAGTTCCGCCTCCATGAATTTCTGATCGCGTTCGGAGGCGTGGCCCGGAGCACCTTCGAGATATGCCTCGTACCTGGCACCCGCCGTTGGCGCCTTTGTCGTCAGGGTCACGGAGAAACGGGTCGGCGAATTCGCGATCAACGTCACTGACTCACGGCCTCGCTCGCGCATGTCGATCGCCCAGGAACCGCCATCGGGGTCTGCCTGCACCGTCAGTACGAGATCTGCTCCGATCTGCTCAACCAATAGTCGAGCGGCCTGGTTGGCGGCCAAGTCGAGCTGCAGCACTTGGGTGCCCTCTGGGCCCACAACACCCTGGACATGACGACCTGTCTCGATCCCGGAGGCTGAGCACATGGCGAGTGAATGTGTGACAAGGACGATCCCGGCACAGCCCGCAAGTCTTCGGTGCATTTTGAACGGTGCATCCTCTCACGGATGTCGCCCTGGACCCAAGATTCTGTCCCGAGGTCACAAACGAACGTCGGCCACGCCCGTTGGGCGTGACCGACCGGTGGGTCTTGCCTACTTGCCGCCGATGACGCCGATGACGCTGCTCAGCCAGATGATGATGACTTCCATTGGGCACCTCCTTCCCTTTGGAGCCAATGACTGGCCAGCACCACCAACCTTGCCGAGGCGTGTATTTCTACGGACTTCGAATCGTCAGCTTCGCTTTCCTCAAGCGACAGTGATGTCGCGGATTGACGCCTTGCAGCATCCGGAAATTGTGATACGCATGGCGTGACCAAATGGTGGCTGCGCCCTGCGCCGTCAGGTCTTCGTATTCCAACCTCTAACTCAGCGGTGGGTCTTGTACGTGGTCGGATGCAGGGGGGGGCGGCCAACGACTGAAGGCGTGCCTGGGTCGTGTGGGGTCGCTGGACTGCGACTTTGCTGCTGTGGGTTCAATGACGCTGGCGCGTCTGCCGCAATCTACTTGGTCCGATGCGACCGCCGTGGGGTTGGATTCAGATTCAAGTGCTCTCCCACAACTTGACCCATTCCCATCGTTCGCTTCAGGCCAACCCCGGCGAAGAACGCAAAATCCGTCAGAAGATGCAGAAGCCGCCTTGATTCGGCAGATGCGCGAGGCCCACATGAATACTCACACTCTCCGGCGAACCCATTCAGCCGACTCCGCTCAAATTGGACGGGCGGCGGCGTGTGGAGTCGGTGTGCTTCTTCCTGGACGATCGCGAGCAATTCGGCCGCTATCCGATCAGGCACCGGAGGAGTGACATTCTCGTTCCAGGTCTTGAGCAACGAACGGAACACCAAGTGTCCGATCGGCAACACGGTCGTTGAACCTTCGCGCCCTCTGGCGAACCCGGTGGGTGACAAGAAATGCAGCTTGACTCGCCCAGCAGGTTCCGATCCGGCCATCCAGTTAGACCATAGGTCGGCGCCGGATGCCAGACGAACTAGTGGGTGGTCACGCAACGACAGAACACGTCGTTTCGAAAGCCGATATCGTCCCAAGCTGACGACGTCTATCGAATCAGCAATTTCCGGCAGGACACTGGACAGCTGAGCGTCCACGCTAGTGAGGCGCAACCAGTGGGTCGCAGGCGAACCCGGATGGTCATTGCCTAAATTGAAATCGGTGGGGTTGATTGCACCGAGAAACACGGTAAATGGCTTTCCTCGTTCCGGTGCATGAAGCCGATCACCGAGCGCGGCAAACCGGTTCGCCAAAACAGAGAGCAACCAGCCATGAAGGTGGTCGCCGATCACGTCGACCGGACCGTTATGTGCAAGTTCGACCACCAAGCTGGAGAACATTGGAAAAGTGGACCGGATTGTCCCCTCTACTAGTCCAAAACGCAAGGCGGGACTGACGTCATGTCGCGACATTTCATGTCGTCCTCAATTTAGATTCCACTCTATAGATTGACTAATTTTGAACTGGTCAGTAGAGTCCACGCTCAACCTCAGGCATCGACGTCAGTAGCTCCCAGGGGGTCCATTGTCGGAACGCGTACACATTGAATTTCAACGAGTCCAAACCTGGTTGTTCAGCGTCCCGCGTCTGCAGGCCATGGTTGGCGCCAACACGCTCCTCGGTGAAGTGCTGCGAATTGACCTTGTGGAACTCGCTCAGAACGGTGGTGGGGCAAGGCCGTGGACGCTGGCACGACAGGCAACGACACTCACGGTATCCGTTCCGGACATCGACCCTTTGAAATCGCATGATGACCCTGCGGCCGATGCAGAGCTCGGAATTTTCGCCCGAGACGGGGGGCACTTCGAGGCGCAGTTCGAACGAGGGGTTGACGCGTTCATTGAGGATGCGACGGAGTTGATTCGGCGCAAGCTACCAGGACTGCGATACAAGGTCGAAAAGGGGCTCAAGCCCAGTGTCCGACCGGTCTCAAGAGGCATAGCGGTGACTCCGGTTGAACTGCCGGTCCTAGAGCCGTGCGAGTGGATGGGACGCGGTGTCGCTTCGGGCACGATCAGTCCGGGTGGGGAGGATGTCAATGTGTCCGTTCAGGTCGGTGAGCGTGTCAGGGCGTTCAAGAAAGTCAGGGACGGAGCGGCACAGGACTTGGCCAGCCTGCTGGTCACCGAGACCAACCTGGGCCGCTTGCGCCGACCGCTAACCTTTGAAGAACTGGCTGGTCGAGGATACCTAGCCGTCATTCACGCCGATGGCAACGGTATAGGGGCCGCAGGAGAGACGCACTACTATCGGAATCGTGTTCTTGTGAGGGCGGCATTAAAGGTGGCCATCAACGCAGCCTGTGCTCCCGCCAGTGCAGGCCAAGGCGCAAGTTTTTCGGACGTCGCGCCTCTGGTCCTGATGATGCTCGGGGGCGACGATGTGCTGATCGTGTCCAAGGCGAGCGTTGCGATGACGTTTGTGGTCAATTGCTGCAAGGAACTCGACCGGCTCCAGATGGAGACGACGGACACTGCTGAAA
>Ga0163146_10009550_pt1 | contig 10068 bp, 12 predicted proteins | sample OliLakLV19MP7G1_FD_148648 | JGI IMG/M metagenome (GOLD analysis project Ga0163146, IMG submission 148648) | Freshwater microbial mat bacterial communities from Lake Vanda, McMurdo Dry Valleys, Antarctica - Oligotrophic Lake LV.19.MP7.G1 | ecosystem: Environmental > Aquatic > Freshwater > Lake >... | reverse complement strand
AACGAAAAACACTTAAAGACATTTCATAAAGCAGGGATAAAGCTCGTCCATCTGGGTAGTCGAGACGGATTAAGTGACAAAGTCTTAAAGGCAATTGATAAAAGTATCGCACTGACAAAAAATAACAAAAACGGCACATTGGCGCTGTGTTTTAACTACGGCGGCAAGCAGGAAGTCGTTGATGCGGTGAAGCAAATTATTGCGATCGGAACAAGCCCGGCAGACGTGACGGAACAGCTAATTGAACAAAATTTGTACTCAAGCGAAGTACCCGGTATTGATCTGTTAATTCGCACTTCGGGCGAAAAAAGACTGAGCGGATACATGCTGTGGCGCTCTGATTATGCCGAGCTTGTTTTTGCTGATAAGAATTGGCCAGACTTTAGTGTCGAGGACTTGGATAGGGCTATCGAAGAATATAAAAATCGCGAAAGAAGGTTTGGAGCTAAATGAGTATAATTTTGTTAATTTTGGGATTGATTGCATTCGTTGCGCTCGTCGTCATTCATGAATACGGGCACTACAAAGCTGCTCGCGCTAGCGGTGTAGAAGTAGAAGAATTTGGCATTGGATTTCCGCCAAAAATTTGGAGCAAAAAACTCAAAAATAAAACATTGCTAACGATTAACGCGCTTCCACTTGGCGGATTTGTAAAATTAAAAGGCGAACACGACGCTGACACGGCCAAAGGAAGTTACGGGGCTGCAACAATGCCGAACAAAATCAAAATTATGGTCGCCGGCGTGATTATGAACTTGCTGGTGGCGATTGGTCTCCTGGGAATCCTCGCGATAATAGGCATGCCAAAAGTTGTTGAAAATCAGTTTACATTCACCCCAGACACGAAGGTGATAAAAAATGACGTGCTGATAGGCTATGTTGAAAAAAATTCGCCAGCAGCTAATGCCGGAATCGAGCTTCGTGATCAAATTATTTCGATGGCTAAAGTTGGCGAGCCGCAGCAACTCGTCACTGAAAAAGAAGGGTTTTCTGATCGCACCAAAGCATTCGCAGGTCAGACCGTTGACGTTCAAACTCGCCGAGCGAACGGCGATATCGAAACAAAAACAGTCCAGTTCAGAACCGAACAAGAAGTTGCCGCCAGCCAGAACGAAAAAGAACCAAAAGGTTATTTCGGAATTGTCCCAACAGAGTACACATTGCAGCGTTCAACGTGGTCGGCGCCAATCGTAGCAGTAGCCACAGCCGGACAATTTACTGGCTTAACATTGCAAGGAATCGGCACGGCACTCGGGAACGTGTTCACCGGCCAAGGTGGCAAAGCCGCCGAACAAGTAGCTGGACCAGTGGGAATTTTCGTACTACTCAAGGACGGAAGCGCGCTGGGCATTAACTTTATGCTAATGATCGTGGCAATTATTTCGCTCACTCTGGCAATAATGAATGTTCTGCCAATTCCGGCACTCGACGGCGGTCGTTTATTCGTAACATTACTGTTTAGCTGGGCCAAAAAACCGCTAAAACCAGACCTAGAAGACAAAATTCACGGCTTTGGATTCATGGCACTCATGGCACTCTTTGTTCTGATTACTGTCATTGATGTTCGTAGGTTGTTGTAGTGCCGAAGGTTGAAGAACACAACCAAGGCAAACACGATGCCGAAAACGCAGAAACATCGTCGCGCAAAAAAGTCAGCCATTTGTATCCAGTCATGATTATTGTCATGAGTTTTTTGATCTATTATTTTTCCTCGCGTTATATTGGCGGCGTATTCGCGGCACTATATCCACTGGCAAGAGGCTGGAATGAAGCCCAAATTATGGCATGGTTCAAAACAACAACTGGCCAGTTTTGGGCAATAACGTTTGTGTACGGCAGTATCGTTGTGCTGATAGCTGGCGCGCTGCGGATGATCGGACTGCAGTTTAAAGATATCGGGCTCAAAAAACCCAAATGGATGGATATTAGTTACGCTTTGTCCGGTTTTGCGGTGTATTTTGTGCTGTTTGTTGTTATTTCTGTGGCCGTCAAAGCATTGTTCCCGGATGTTAATTTTAATCAAAAGCAGCAAATTGGGTTCGAGACAGCGCGCGAGTTTTCGCAGTTATCACTCGTGTTTTTAAGCTTGGTGATCGTGCCACCAATTGTCGAGGAAATTTTGTTCCGAGGATTTTTATACACCGGAATGCGCAAAAAATGGCCGCTATGGAGCGCCGCAATTATCACGAGTATATTATTTGCGATCGTACATTTGCAATTTGGCAGTGGCGCACCGCTTTTGTGGGTGGCCGCGATAGATACATTCGTGTTATCGCTGGTGTTAGTCTATTTGCGCGAAAAAACCGGTAGTTTGGGCGCGCCAATCCTGCTGCACATGCTCAAAAACGGCCTCGCGTTCACACTGTTATTCGTCATTGGCGTAAGATAGGGTATAATATATTTTGAAATGAATTACCGTAGATATTCAGCCTCAGTACCGACACCACCCCTCGCGGGTGTAATGCTTGAATTTTCGTAAGAATACTAAAATTTTAAACAAGACAAACCCCGCTCACACAAACAGAGCGGATTTTTATTTTTAAAGGAGAAAACAAATGAACGATAACGAGCACTTAACAGAAGTCGCCGTGCAATATGAGCGTTGGCGTGAAGCTGCCGAAGGCGTAGTAAATTTAGGTTGGGAAACGCATGATATTGTCGAGGAAGAGGCTGCGCACTTGACTCGCGCCGTCATATGCGGACACATTGCAGTTGCAGATTTGCGGCACGGCGTTCAATACGCGAGCGCCCTTGATGTAGAGGCGGTCAAACGCTATGGCAGTGATATTACCACTGGCGAGGAGCGTGTCGAGCGTACCGCTCGTCGCATCATGCATCACTCCGGCCGAACCGCACTCAGCGCCGTTAAGACATCGAGTAAACGCGTGACCATGCAGGTAAAATATACAGCTCACAAACAGGGTTATGGTAGGATAAGCTTATGAAATTATCGCAAAACTTTACCAAAACTCGCAAAGACGTTCCTGCAGACGAAACCGCTAAAAATGCTCAATTGCTGATTCAGGCAGGATTTATTCACAAAGAAATGGCAGGCGTGTACGCGTATTTGCCGCTCGGGCTGATTGTGCTTGAAAAGATCAAACAGATTGTTCGCGAAGAAATGAGTGCAATCGGCGCACAAGAAATCATCATGACCGCACTGCAGAATAAAGAAATTTGGGAGACGACCAAACGCTGGGACGACAAAGTTGTGGATGTCTGGTTTAAGTCACAACTCAAGAATGGAACAGAGGTAGGTTTTGGATGGTCTCACGAAGAACCAATTACTGCTATGATGAAAAATCATCTTACAAGTTACAAAGATTTCCCGGCAATCGTCCATCAGTTCCAGACAAAGCTTCGTAATGAACTACGATCCAAAAGTGGCATTATGCGTGGGCGTGAATTTGTCATGAATGACATGTACAGCTATAACGTTGACGAGAAAAAACACCTGGATTTCTACGAAAAAAGCAAAGATGCCTATATGAATGTCTACAAAAGAGTTGGATTGGGCGACATAACGTATATTACTTTTGCTGCTGGCGGTGCTTTTACGAAATATAGTCACGAATTTCAGACAATTACCGATGCGGGCGAGGACATTATTTACCTGGATCGCAAAAAAAATGTAGCAATCAACGAAGAGGTGTTGGATGACGAGTCGCTTGAAAAACTAGGGCTCAAGAAAGAAGATCTTGAGAAAGTAAAAGCTGCTGAAGTAGGTAATATTTTTAACTTCGGCACGCAAAAATGTGACGATATGGGTGTGTTTGCTACTGACGAGCAAGGCAATAAAGCTTCGATTTATCTTGGCTCGTACGGTCTTGGAGTTACTCGCTTGATGGGTGTGATCGCTGAGCATTTTGCCGACGACAAAGGGCTGGTATGGCCAGAAAATATTGCACCAGCACTCGTATATCTCGCTCGTTTGGGCGACGATGAAAGTGTGACCAAATCGGCAGATGATTTGTATCAAACATTACAGCAAGCGGGCATAGAAGTATTGTATGATGACCGCAGTGTGCGGCCGGGTGAAAAGTTCGCCGACGCCGATTTAATTGGTGTTCCACACCGAGTAGTCGTGAGCGCTAAAACACTCGAACAGGGAAAATTTGAGTACAAAAAGCGCACAAGTAACGACGTACAAATGCTCAGCAAAGACGAACTTGTAAAAGTCCTGGCATCCTGACAATAACGTTGCTATAATACGGCAACTAAAGAGGGGCAGACAGTTAAAAGGGATATGAACGTAAGGCAGTAGCCAAGCATAGGAAGTAATATTATGAAAAAACAATTTCACTTAACCAAAGAAGGCATAACAGATTTAGAGCAAGAGCACGCAGGCTTGGTCTCGCAGCGTGGCGCGGTAGCTGAGCGCATCAAGTCGGCTCGTGAATTTGGCGATTTGGCCGAAAACGCCGAGTATATCTCTGCTCGCGAAGAACAAGAACGCGCCGAAACTCGCATTTCCGAGATCGAAAACGTGCTGCAAAACGTCGAGGTTATCAAAAAACCACGCGGCGACAGCAAAGTGCAGTTGGGCTCAAAAGTAAAACTAAAAGGCAGCGGCAAAGAAAAACTGTTTCAAGTTGTTGGAACCGTTGAAGCCGATCCGCTTAGTGGTAAAATTTCTGACGAATCACCAATCGGCCAAGCATTGCTGGGCAAAAATGTTGGCGACGAAGTAGAAATCAAAACTCCTGCCGAAACCAACACTTACAAAGTCGTCGAAATCAGCTAAGATAGGTTTTATTATGCAACGCATCACAACACTAGTTATAAAGAAGAAGCTTCGGTCGTAATACCCTAGCAAGCATTTTTTATTTTAGCCAAGAGAAGAGAGACATTCATGAGTTCAGAACAATTTACTAGAAACGAGTTTTTGGAGCAAGCGCACGGAGCAGCTGCTATTGCTGCGGATGTGGATGCAGCCCGTCAGGATCACGAAAGAAGAGTGGCAGAGGGACATATTGTCGTGAGTCGTGTACTAACAGCAAGGGGTGAAGATCCAGTGCCGGCATTGTGGGAGCGCAAGCCTGGCGAGTAACAGCTGCACATCACGAAGTCGGAAGCTATGTTTTCTGCTTTGGTGATATAGAAATTGCTTGTATTGCACTGTGGCGTTTACCTTCAGGTGCTTGCTCAGGCGAGCAAAGTAACGGATAATACAGGCTTATGCAGTGGTTAAATAAAATTGTAGATGAGCTGATCAAGCAAAAGCCAGAAGGCGAGATTATCGCCGAAAGTGGTATCGCTCCGTCTGGCGCGTACCACATGGGCTATTTGCGCGAGCTGATCACAACTGATGCGATCGTTCGCGAATTAAAACGACGCGGTCGTCAGGCGCGACACATTCATTTCGTAGATGATTTTGATGGGTTCCGTAAGGTGCCAGCAAATATGCCCGAAGAGTACAGTAAATATCTTGGTATGCCTGTTTGTGACATGCCAGCGCCCGACGGGTCAAAGCGGACATATGCCGACTTTGCTTTACAAGACTTTTTAGACAGTGCCGAGGTTTTGGGAATCGAAATGGACGTTTGGCGTTCGCACAAGAAATATCGCGAAGGGTTTTTCGTGCCAGCAATTGAAAAAACGCTAACAAGCATCGATGCCACCAAAAAAGTTCTTAGCGAAATTTCTGGCCGTGAGATCCCAGCTGACTGGACGCCAATCCAGGTAATGGAGGAAGGCTATCTTAAGACTCGTAAGTTTTTGAGTATTGATACGAGTACCAAACAGGTGACGTACGAGGGCAAGGATGGGAAGGAACAAAAAGCAAACTACGCCAAAGGGGACATAAAGCTTAATTGGCGCGTTGATTGGCCTGCGCGTTGGTGGTTGGTTGGTGTTGACGCCGAGCCGTTTGGCCGCGACCATGCCACAAAAGGTGGTAGTTATGACACTGGTGCGGGCCTCATGAAGGAAGTTTTTGAGACAGCTGCACCGTATCCGATTCCGTACGACTTCGTGAATCGTGCTGGCGACACAAAAAAAATGAGCGCCAGCAAAGGGAATGGTATTTTAATGAAAGAAGTAGTTCGCGTCTTGCCGCCAGAGGTGGTTCGGTATTTTATTTTGGGCGTCGCACCTGCAAAATTGCTTTTTTTTGATCCAGAAGGCGGTGTCGTCCGCTTGATCGATGAGTTTGCAGAGCTTCTTGCTAAGCCCAATAAAACTCCAGACGAAGCACAGCTTATTGCGCTGTGTACCGATGGAGTTAAGACGATTACTGTTAGCAACGTACCATTTTCACATTTGGTTGCGAGCTACCAATCAGCGCTTAAAGATCCTGCAAAAACCCTAGAAATTATTAAGCGAACCGAACATATCGAAAGTGCTCAAACCCAAGAAGAAATAATTAAGCACGAACTAAAGTTTATTGATGCATGGCTGAACAAATTCGCGCCAGAAGATGTGAAGTTTGAGTTGCGGCAGGATGTTGCCGGCGATTTAAGCGACGCTCAAAAAAAGTTTTTGTCCGAACTCGCACGCAAAATCGAGCAAGCACCAGCGGACGCTGACGGCGAATGGTTTCACAAAGCAGTCTACGAGCTTAAAGACAGCGCCGACATGGAGCCAAAACAGCTGTTTCAAACGCTCTATCAGTTGCTAATTGGTAAAAATGCCGGTCCACGTGCAGGCTGGTTTTTGAGCATGTTACCGCGAGATTGGCTTATTAAAAGGCTTACTCTTGCAAGCTAAAACAATTGTTGTGTGTTCGAGCGCGGCGTTCTATCGCCATGTGAATGATTTGGTTCAACAGCTTGAGACCCAGGGTTACAAAGTTGTGATTCCAAAAACCGCCCGAATTATGCGCAATCGCAACGACTTTGACGTAACGCACTACAAAACTTGGATTGACGACCCGAGCAAGATTGCTAAAAAACGCGAACTGATGGACGGTCATTTTGATGAAATCCGAGCAGGTGATGTAATTTTGGTGGTTAACGACGAGAAGCACGGCATCCCCGGCTACATTGGCGGAAACGTTTTGATGGAAATCACGCTAGCGTATTTGTTGCAAAAACCCATTTTTGTACTCAATACCATCGACAAGGCGCACAATCTATACGAGGAAATCCTCGGTGTTGACGCCGTTCAGCTGGACGGTGACATAAAAAATCTGGAGTATTAACATGCGGGTTCCAACCGATGCAGAATTCGATACGATTATTTCCGAAGCGCTCGACACACTGCCAAAAGAGTACGTTGATCGGCTCATGAAAGGCAACGTAGCGATTATTTACGCAGACGAGCCGTCCCAAGAGCAGCGTGAAAAACTTAAACTTCACTGCAACCAATTACTATTTGGGTTGTACGAAGGCGTGCCGCTGCCAGCGCGCCACGGGCAAGTACCACTGTTGCCAGATAAAATTACGATTTTTAAACATTCCATTGCGCTTGTGAGCGAAGACCTAGATCAGCTCAAAAAACAAGTTCGCAAAACCGTCTGGCACGAAATGGCGCATTATTTTGGACTCGACCACAAACGTATTCATGAGTTAGAATAGAGCTATGAAAGCGGTTTGGAAGGGAAAAACTATTGCTGAGGCTGATAAAGCTGACTTGATTTATATTGAGGGCAATTGGTATTTTCCGCCAGCTAGCGTTAACGAAGATTTTTTGCAAAAAAGCGACACGCCGTACACTTGCCCGTGGAAAGGCGATTGCCAGTATTTTAACGTCGGCCAAAAAGACGTCGACAATGAGGATTGGGCGAAGGACAGCGCATTTAGTTACCCAGAACCAAAGGCCAGCGCAATTGATACAGTAAAAAAAGATTTTTCTAACTACGTCGCCTTTTGGCAAGACGTAAAGGTAGAGGAATAACCATTGATTCACGTTAAAAATATTTCAAAAATATACGGCAAAAAAGAAGCGGCATTTTCGGCGCTTAAAGACGTAGATTTTGCGATTCCTGAAGGTTCAACAGTGGCGATTATTGGTCGTAGCGGCTCGGGCAAAAGTACACTTATGCATATTATGAGCGGGCTAGATCATCCAACTCGCGGGCAAATTTTGATTGATGGCGAGATTTTGCACGAAATGAAGGCTCGCAAAATGGATAAATTCCGCGCTGATCAAATGAGTTTTATTTTTCAGTCATTTTTTGTGGAAGCCAACCAAACTTGTTATCAAAACGTGGCCTTGCCGCTCGAAATAGCCAAGACGAAACGCCGCGGCCGCAAACATCGCGTGCACGAGGCGCTCAAAAAAGTCGAACTCAGCGATAAGATACACCAAAAAGCCGCCAATCTATCTGGTGGGCAAAAACAGCGCCTGGCAATTGCGCGGGCAATCGTCAACGAACCAAAACTAATTTTTGCTGACGAACCAACCGGAAACCTAGACACCGTTACGGGCGATCATATTACTGAACTACTGTTCGGGCTCAATAAAGAAATCGGCTGTACGCTGGTGATTGTGACGCATGACCCAGAGATGGCAGAGCGTTGCCAGATCCAGATTCGTCTTAAAGACGGTAAGATTGAAAGCACGACTGGGCTTACTCAAAATGTCAAAAAAGCCAAAAAAACTGCCAAAAAACCAGCGCAAAAACCCGCCAAGAAGACTAGCACGAAAGGCAAAAAATAATGTATATCACCGATATTATTCGCCGCAGCGGCCGCAGTCTGCGCCAAGCAAAAGCCCGAACGATTTTAACTGCGCTGGCAATCGCCGTTGGAACATTTGCCCTAACGCTCACGCTCGCGGCCAGCAACGGCGCGCAAGCGTTTGTCGATAATATTATTGCCGACAACTTTGACCCAACCGAACTACTGGTGGCAAAAGACGAAACATTGTTTGGTGGCGGCGATGTCAGCAAACCGCAAGAATATGACGAGAGCTTTGGCGATTTTGCCTCGAGTGCCGGTGCAGCCGTACAGATTAAGCGTTTGACCTCGAAGGATGTTAACAAGATTAAACAAGTTCCAGGTATTGAGAGCGTGCGGATCGAGCTTGATATTAATCTAGAGTTTGTGACTCGACCCGGCGGTAAAAATGATAGTAAAAAATATGTCGCCACGGCACAAGCGTTTAATCCGTCCAAAAACCCTGATTTGCTGGCTGGATCAGTGCCAAAACCGCTCAATAATCGGCAAGTTTTGATTCCCGAAGGCTTCTTGGAGCCGCTTGGTTTTGCGAGCGCCGAGCAGGCAATTAACCAGCCAATAACCTTGGCGGTCCGCAAGCCGTTCGATCCAGACAGCCTAAAATTCAACCCAAAAACCATGGAACTAGAAGAAGACAAATCAATAGAAAAGAATAAAAAAGAAAATTTCACCGTTGTTGGTGTTATGAAAAAAGCCAGCACTGCGCAACCAGGTACAGAATTGTACATGTTTATAGGTAGCGCCGATGCGCTCCGTTTGAACGATATCGCGACCAAAGATACCGACAACTATCGCAAATATTTATCGGCCAGCGCCCGCGTTAGCGATGGCAACGATCCGGCGAAGTTAAAAACAGTTCAGGACGAACTGGTAAATCGCGGTTTTGTGGCGCTAAGCGTCAAAGACACGCAGGAATTCTTGACGCAAATTATTGATGTTCTTCGTTATATCGTGGCTGGTTTTGGCGCTATCGCTGTGATTGCATCGCTGTTTGGCATTATTAACACCATGTACATCAGTGTACTGCAACGAACCCGCGAGATTGGGTTAATGAAAGCACTTGGCATGCACAAACGCGACATTGGCCGTTTGTTCCGCTTTGAAGCAGCTTGGATTGGCTTCCTTGGGGGAGTTATGGGCTCAGCGGGCGCATACGGGCTTGGCACGCTGTTAAATCCAACCATCAGCAAAGCGCTACAATTAGAAGAAGGCGAAGTGTTCTTGATCTTTAGATTGCCTGAAATCGCGATATTAGTTGGATTACTTATGTTGGTTGCGATTATCGCTGGGCTTTTGCCATCGCGCAAAGCCGCCAAACTCGACCCAATCGAAGCCCTCAGAACGGAGTAATTCTATGAGTGAAACAATTGTACTAGGTGGTGGGTGTTTTTGGTGTCTGGAAGCTGCGTATCAGTTAATTGAGGGTGTTGAGAAGGTAGTTCCAGGC
>Ga0163146_10009537_pt1 | contig 10072 bp, 15 predicted proteins | sample OliLakLV19MP7G1_FD_148648 | JGI IMG/M metagenome (GOLD analysis project Ga0163146, IMG submission 148648) | Freshwater microbial mat bacterial communities from Lake Vanda, McMurdo Dry Valleys, Antarctica - Oligotrophic Lake LV.19.MP7.G1 | ecosystem: Environmental > Aquatic > Freshwater > Lake >... | reverse complement strand
GTGCATTCATGGGAGGCGGAGGATGCAGGCTTCCACATCGCGGCGCAAGCGGGGAGCACGGGGGGGAGCGGGGAGTCTGGCACTGAAGTATCCAGCGCGCTTCGAAAGCGGCGAGGGGACTCGCCGCAGTCCAAAGCCGCCAGACCGCACATTCGAGGGCTCTGGGAAACGTCTCGGACGATGTCGAGGTCGTTGTGGTTCGGCTTCGCTCCGATTGCGGCGGCGTCCGGCACCCCAGCGTTGCGGATCTGACTCACCCGCCCGTCGGCCAGGAGGTGCGAAATTGTTACCAGGCTGTGGGTCCCCCGGGGGGCGACTCACCGAGTTGCCGCGTCCGCAGCTCGCGCGCCTGCGAGCGGCAGGGAGGCAGAACCTGCTTCATATCTGCGACTTAGCTCAATACAACTTTTCAATGATTTGTCTTGCAGGAACGGGTTGATTTTTGCTGAAGAGGGAAATGCCAATGAAGATGACGTCGCGTTCGGCCAATTTTTGCGGTTCTCGCGCCTTTGCCTCAGTTGCCCTGGCCATCTTGTATGCAGTCATTGCGGCCCGCCCGTCCGTCCACTCCGTGCAAGCCGCTGAACCCGTGCAGATTTTCAGGTTTACAGCCCGGGTGGTCGAGGTGAATGACCCGGGCGGCAATCTGGCTGCCGGACTCCCGCTCGGCCAAACCCTGTCAGGCGTCTTCTGGTGTCCTCCACCGCTTTCGAGGTCTGGAGCTGTTGCCCTTTGGGAAAGTCGGCTGGGTTCCGAGAGTGGGCTATGGTTGTCCCTTGGGTCGTTGGCCGTGCAGCATCGCGCGGCCGCAGTGCGTGGCGTGCTGCAGGTTGTGGACGGGGGTCCGTGGGGGGTAATGCACTTCCCGATCTGGTCGTATTCCGAAGTTACTCGAACGAATCGATCGGCGGAGTCGAGATCACCGAGGTCTCTCTCCAACTGGAGGTGCCCGACGGCGGGTTGGTCCAGCAAAGCAATGGAGCGGCTGCATGGCCTGGGTTCTCGCGGTTACGATCGGTTCAGGGCTTGATGATCGAGGGTCGTCGGGGTGAGGACGGTCCTCGGGTAGAGGTTCGCTGCGAAATCACCGGCATCACGAGGGATTGACAGCCTGAGCAAGTCACAACATCCCTTCGTCCCGACCGATGGGCTACGCTGTTTCCTGGCGGCGCTTTGTGGAATCGCCCTGTTTTCGGGTGCAGCCCACCCCCAGGCAGCGCAGCAGGTTGCGACCCCGGTCTCCTCGCTCGCGGTCGATCAGCCCGTTTTCGTCGAGTTGCAGGCCTACACCACCCTGACGGTGGCGACCTCCGGTGCGCAGATCCGGCTTCGGACAGACGGCCTGGTGCCGGTCCCGGGCGATCTGGAAGTTCCCCGAAACCTCGGGGAATTCCTCGACAGACTCCGGCCCGAATGGATGGAACGCCTCTCTGCTGGGCGGTGCAGTTTTCACCGCCTCCTTCTCGGGCTTCGCACTGGGTCTTGACGGCGTCGGGGCTTATGCGGAGTTGGGCAATGGGTCGGCAACTTCGCTCTGCACGGGCAACTACTCGCTGTCCGCCTGGTTCAGGGCGTCCGATCTCCCGCCGGAAATCGGGCTCAACCGGCAGTTCGCGATCATCGCCCGGGCAAGCTCGTTCGCTCTGTCACTAAAAGCCGACGGATCGCTGGAATACCGCCATACCCTCCAGTCGGGCGGCAACGTCACCGTGACCACCCTGGCGCCGGTCAGCACCGGCACCTACCATCACGTCGCCGTCTCCGTGAACCGCACCGCAGGCACGGTTGCGCTCTATGTCGACGGGCAGTCGGCGGGCTCGGCCAGCTTTTCTTCCGGATCGAACGCCACTGCAGGGACTGGTCCCTGGAGGTTCGGCGTCCAGGACCCGCCAAGTTCGACTGACCGCTTCGCCTTCGACGGTGTGGTCGACGAGGTCCGGTTTTACGGACGAGCTATCACAGCCGGGGAGGCGGCAGCGCTGCACGCCCACCCCCTTCCTGTGGGTGACACCGACAAGGACTGGCTGCCCAATTCATGGGAGATTGCGTATTTCGGTTCGATCAGCCTCTCCTCGGGCGGAGACTCTGATGTTGATGGCGACGGCTGGAGTGATCTGGAGGAATACCAGCGGAGCACCAACCCAGCGCTGGCAGACGGGGATGAGGACGGGATCCCGGACCCCGCCGAAGCAGGCGTCTGGGGCCATTGGGGTTTCGCCGACCCGAGTGTGGCGGGCACGCTTGAGGATCGCTCCGGTTACAGCCGCAACGGCACCGTGCGGATCGAGGGCCAGACTCCCCCGCACCCAGCACCCCGATGGGTTGCGGACGGCCTGCTCGGCAAGGCCCTCGAACTCAACGGATCCGACGAGTACGCGGTGGTTCCCGGGGTTAGCTCAAGTTTCTTATGGAGTGTGCCGATTTGGCGCACAATCGGTGATTTTTTCGGTATTCGAATTCGTAAGTCATTGATAATCAACGCTTCTGTTTTTCGGTCTCCGTTGTCGTGCCTAATTCGAATATATCGATCTTGATTTCCTCCCACGGTGGTGCCATGTGCGAGCGGCGGTTTGAAAGTTCCGCAAAAATGGCGGTTTGAAAGTGGCGGATATTGGCTGCGATTGGTTACGAATGGGGGCTCTGCCCCCAAACCCCCGGAGTTTACCGCATTGGTTGCAATGAGGAAGCCCGGGCAACTACAACAACAACGATCGAGACCCTTCGGGAGCATAGCCTATTTTTCGCTCCCACTGGCCGAAAGAAGGGGACCACCTCACCCTACCTTCATCTTCCTGTAGAGATAGATCATATAGAAAAGGTTAGTCACCCCTACGAATCCAGCAAAACCAACAAGCATTGCAGCCAGCCGTCGCTCCTTCTTGATGGTTTCCCCTCTTCTCATTGCTTTTTTGGCGATCATGCCCGCACTCTCTACGGCGGCACCAACTGATCCTGACTGATTTAACTTCTCAATATCTGCTATAAAATCTTGCTCTGGAGACGGTAGGCTGACGAGCTTGGCGATTGCAAAGAATGCGATCCCGATCATGGCGGCGTTGAGAAGCATTAAGAAGCGTAGATCGGATTTCATTATATTTCCGAACGACCAAGATCAGCCATGACTATGCGCCACCAATCTCCCGAATCACCAGAACGTGCCGCGCATAGTCATTGTGCTGCATCGAATGGTTAAACTAAGCCGCTGCGCGGCGGGTGGAATGAGGAGGAGCATACGGCGGGAGAGTGGTGGCTGGAGGTGGCTGCATGGGCCGAAGGCTACGACAGTGGGCCCCCATGAACAACTCCAAATGCCCGCCGCGTCAAACTCACCCGATCATCAACACCCGAGCGGGACAGCGCCACCGCGATCCACTGCTCTACACCCATCCCTACGACTCGATGCGACGGTACGCCGAGTTGCTCGGGGTGCGGCACGACTCGCCCCGCACCCGGCATACCACCGGAGGCGGGGGCGCCTCGGGGGAGATCCCGCGGATGCGGGACCCGCAAGGGTGAAACGAGCGGGAGCGAGTGAGTCAACTACTACCGGGCCATGCGGCTTCTCCACCAGCACTTCGGTGCCGACCCGGCCACACTGGGCGAGGACCCGTTCCGCGACTACATCCTGCACGTCAAAACCCGCAAGGCCTGGAAGCCCCGCATAATGCCTGATGGTCCTCGGCCCCAAGGCTCCACCCCCCAGAAAAGCCGCCCATCCTCAGCCCGTGTTGCGGAGCCCCGATGTTCCTGCGCTCGCTCCTGGGGTTTCGAATGCCGGCCGCCATAGTCCAACCGACTTCCCATGTGATCACCACTGTCCGAACGTGGCCGGAGAATGGGCGTTTCCAAGCCGACGGAAACGGTCCCGATCCCTCGCGCACTCGTGCCGGGACCAGCGGCTCGATCTCGCCAGTTATCCACGAGAGTGATCCGAAGAAGTGGCTATGGCGCTCACCCCGACCGAAATGGCGCCAAACAAAGCGATCCGAACTGCGAATCGCGGGTTCGAATCGGAGCGGTCAGTCCCGCTCGGGGCCGGCCAACAAACATAAGAAGCATAAGCCCGCGCCGCCTTATTCGGCGGGCTTGTTCAACCAGGGGTGTAGTCGAAGCCTCCGCTGCGCTACACCCTTTATTGTTCGGCGACGGTTCATGTCCCGCCTCTGATTCGTGTTCTGTTGCCATCCACAATCCAGAGACGCTGTGAAATGGGTTCCGTCTGGAGCAATGTGAGGATGCGAGGAATGATGGCGAGCACCGTGTCGCGGTCCTGACGCGCCAATCGCAAGACAATCCGGGGTAATCCTGTGGCGGGTAGTTCTTGATGTGCGCGAAATCCAAATCGAGCGTGATGAGAATGCGTTGCTCGTCCTGGCAGACCTTGGCGATGGCCGGGTCGGCAGCGCCGCGCAAATCCTCGTCGAGGACGGAGTGAGCGTCGTGCCCGTCTGCGCAAAGCAAGGCACCCAAATCCGAAGGGAGGTTCTCATCGAACTTGGACTTCACGCCGCCACGCCGAGTGGCGTTGCGACAACGCGCTCGCGCGCAAGCTCGGCCGCGTAGGCCATCGCAGCAGCCACGTCGTCAGGTTTGAGGGACGGGTAGCTGCGGACGATGTCCGCCGGGCTGAGTCCCGCAGCCAAGTTGTCGAGGATAACCGACACAATGACACGAGTGCCGCGAATACAGGCTTTGCCGTGGCAGACGTTTGGTTCAACAGTGATGTGTTCAGTCCAATTCATGCCGTCGAAGGTGGGGCTTTTGCTGCGTTCAGTCAAGATGCGGCGAGTCGCCTAACGTCCGCGATCACCGGCACCGGACCGCTGGCGCGACAGATGCAGGCGAGGAACGAGCCTCAGCATCTGGCGTGACGGCGGGTAGGTGTTCGGTGGATCGCTTGGTTCGCATTTATCCTGCTTGTCTCACCCAATCCCGGATGTTGCCTCCAATTCTTTCGATATCCTGGATCGACAAGACTCCACCGTGCATAACAATATTTCGTGATCGTTCTAGAACGCTAAGTAAAGACTTTGCCCATTCAAGATCAACTAAAACATCTTTAAAAATCTCCCATTGGGTTGTTATTATACTAGAAAGATCGCCAAAGTCACAGTATTCGATTTCCGCTCCTCCCCGAGCGCCGTGCCAGCGGAATTTAGCTTCCTCCTCCATACGAGTCTTTGCTTTTGTCTGAATTTTTGCTGGCACATGCGACCACCACTCCTCCTTGTGTAGCTCCACCATTGCTGCACGCACAAAATCTCGGACAACGTTTTCAAACGCGTGAATCGCTGTGTAGACCAAAGCCATGCGCTGCGCAGCAGCGACAACATCTTCATCAAGCATCTCAAGCGACAATTTGGCGTTTATCAACAATGCCTCCTCGGAACCGGATTTGTAGGATTGCTTGCGGCCTGCTTTATCAAGACTTTCCTGAGTCAGTAAGCCTCTGAAAACAAATGGAGATAGTGTATCCATAGTTAGCCCAAATGATCCCGCATGCTTTTGAATATAGCGTCAAAGACCGCCTGATCTCGCGTATCAGGGAGAACGATGTTAATGTGATATTGCAAAGCACCGACAGAAACAGGCTTCAAGGAGCTGGGCCCGTTCGAGTCGGGATCAGGCTTTGTAACAGGATTTTGATCAATCTTCTCCTCCTCTTTTTGAGGAGGCTTTGGTTTTGAGAAATCAGCGATTTCACAAAGTGCAACAAAAGTCTTAGCAATATTCCGGATTACCGTGTCCTTTTTCGTCCCCTTGTATAGCGTTCTCAGCTTATTGAAGGCTCCATCAACATCCAACTTCTCGGCATCCTTATTTACCGCAAATAGTTCCGCGTAAGCCTCGCGAATTCCATCCGCGAGAATAGTCCAAGATCTGGATTTATCGAGAAATTCGTAGTAACGCTGCTGCGGAACACCATCTGCGTTGAGGAAGCCAAGTTCCTTCAAGACCCCAATAATCAATCGGTCGTTTGATCCGTCAAACTCTAGATTCTCTAAGAACTTTATGGAGAAACGGTCAGGGGCCTCAGCACCGAGCATCGATTGGAAATATGCACGAATCGCGCCTGTCTTAATTGTGTAACTATCAGGTAGTGGCATATAGTGCTGGTTTATTTTAGCGAACGTCCGCGATGACGTGCCGCTGACCGGGACGGACGGTGGCTCGCGGGTGTGGGGTTGAATGGCGTGAGGGTGTTCATCGAAAGTGGCGGCGGTCAGCGGTTACGTCAATCGCTCCGTTCTCGGTGTTTGTTGGTGCTCGCTGGCACTGGAAGTCATCTCAGGAACATGCTTCATTTGCTGGGAATTCTGCCGCTTCCGGCGGGGCTTGGCAAGCACTCGGTTAGGAGATCGGTGATCATCGGAATCCGCTCCTCGGGAATATATTCCTTAGCACGCATGACTCGAACTCGAACGGGTAGTAAGACAAGGCATCAATGGAAGGGATCTGGAGCAAAGCGGATCTTATATTTTCTGAGAACGTCCCCGGTCAGGAATCACCGCTTGCTTCTGGCATGGCTCCTGCCCGCGTAGCGGATCAGCAGGAGACATGCCAGAAGTCCCAAAGGGACGGTGATTTGCTGGACCGGTCTGTTCGCACTATTTTATAATCGGGGAGTGAAACGAGCCGCAAAATCATGAATGTCGGCTCCCTCGTGCCATTTTCCAATTAGGGCAATGGTGGTTCTATGGGTGTAAAAATGTCCATTAACTCGACCACACTCGCCGCCGTCCCGGGCAATCTTACCAATAAAAGCTCCTTCTTCATTAAGCGCACCCCTTACATTGTAGGTCGAGGGATCATCATCGGTACATTTGCAGTCAAATGAGAACTGAGTATTGTCTGGATGCACTGAATCAGTAATCTTCCAAATGTCAAATGTGCTCTTTTCCTTATAGAGCCAAACGATTGCATTATCATCAAAAGTAAGCATATATTGGTCTGTTATTCTTCAGTGTCTTCTTGAAGCGCTGTTATGAGAGCCTCCTTAAACATCATAAACCGCTTGGTAATGAAGAGTGGATCTGATAGCTCTCTGCTCTCACTGACGAGAAACTCTGTGATCAGTGTTCGGATCGTCAGCGATGGCAATGCCTCATCTTCGAGATCGCTGTAGTCCAGCGACACTCGGTTTGTGGCTTCAAAACATGCTACAGCAAGCTCAAAATCGAGGTCATCAACTCCTTGATCGGAGATTACGGTACTCAGCGGATCGTCTGGAGAAACAAGCACATCCTCAAGGCTGACACACTGGAGGATTCCGATGAAGCTGTCTATCAATTGGTCTTTGTTCATATATGTTGTGGTGTAGTTGTGTTGCGGTGGTGGTTAAAAAGAAGACTATATTTTTCGCGAACGTCCGCGATCAGGTATCCCCGCTTGCTTCTGGCGCGATTCCTGCCCCGCGAAGCGGGATCAGCAGGAATTGTGACAGAAGTCCCGCAGGGACGGGGATTAGCTGCATCGCTTTGTTGGGCTTTTGTGATTTTTCATTTGGTTCACATCTCCTTGTCGTATGTCTTGCAGCAATCGGGGTTGGAGCATTTGTAAAATCCATGCTTCACGCCGAGCATCGCAAATTCAGGAGTTGGGTCTGGCTTGATTTCTTCGAGTTTGCCTGTGTTGCGGTTGCAGTAAGGACACTTATCGCCGCCCATGGTTGGCTTGAGTCGCTGAAGCTGCGAGCGCAGTTGCTGGTTCTCCGCTTCAAGTTTTTCTGCTTGGGTTGCAAATTCCGTCGCCTTTCCTTGGAGAATCGCAATCTCGTCTCTCAGCATCGCGAGATGCTTGCCTTGGATCGTAGAGGAGCCGTGCTCCTCGATGACTTCGTTAATGAGAGTAAGAGGATTAAGGCTCATGGTACAAAGGATGATATGTTTTTGCCCAACGTCCGCGATGACGTGCCGCTGACCGGGACGGAGGGTGGCTCGCGGGTGTGGGGTTGAGTGGCGTGAGGGTGTTCATCGAAAGTGGCGACGGTCAGCGGTTACGTCAATCGCTCGGTTCTCGGTGCTTGTTGGTGCTCGATGGCAGCGGAAGTCATCTCAGGAACATGCTTCATTTGCTGCGGATTCTGTCGCTTCCGGCGGGGCTTGGCAAGCACTCGGTTAGGAGATCGGTGATCATCGGAATCCGCTCCTCGGGAATATATTCGTTAGCACGCATGACTCGAACTCGAACGGGTAGTAAGACAAGGCATCAATCGAAGGGATCTGGAGCAAAGCGGATCTTATATTTTCTGAGAACGTCCGCGATCACCAGCAGCCGCTTGCTTCTGGCGCGACTTCCTGCGTCAGCAGGAATCGTGACAGAAGTCCCGAAGGGACGGCTGTTTGGTGAATCGCTCCGTTAGCCTTCATTTTGTTTCATCAACTCAGGAATCGAAATCTCAAATGATCGCTCCAAAAAGTCAACTGTCTTTGGCTGATTTGAAAGCGAGGCTCGAATCAATTGTGAGGTAAAAAGCCCGGCGTTCTTCTTGAAGAAAGCGCCTTCTCGATCAACTGCTTTTATCCAACGGACGGCGAGAGTATATTCAGAAAACTCCTCATCGTCGGAATTTTCAAACATGTGAGGAGCTTCAAGGGGATGCTTGTCCAATCTTTTGCCTTTAAAACGAAAGTCTGATACTCGGATGGCAGGGTTGGTCACAAGTCCAACGCCCACATATCCAGCTCCCTTGAGATACGCCACGACGCAATCCCCTTCGCAAAGAGTCTTCAATGGATCGCGCCACTGTGGGCCTTGGCCCGCAGAAAGAAATCCATACTTGCGACAATCGTTCCAGCGGCGATGTGGACCCTCACCGACATTGACATAATAGATCTCTTTTCTGAAATCGAATCCGGGAATATCTTTATGTAAGGTGTCATGTGGTCTGAACTTCTCGGAGAAATGACCCTGTGACATGTTTGTTAGGGTCTTGCCGAGCTTCCATATCAGAGTCTTCTCAATGAGCAGGGCTTGGTCTTGGGTCATGTCTGTTGCAATCACTCGAATAATTGGTGAAAGGCCCGCCTCCTTGATCGCATTTAGTCGCTTCACCTTGTCGCTATCCGAGCCATCTTTGAGATGCGAGAACTTCCGCGCTCCTTTTCCTTTGCCGTAGTAAAACTCTTCAAAGTTTCGTGGATCGATATAAACATAAACGTAGTATTCAGGCATGGTGGTATTATTGTGGATATTGTTGGTTAGAAGTCATAAATTTATTCTGCATATTAAACCAAATAGTCAACTCGTCTCCCATAGAATTTCCAAGAACAATCGATGCTAAAACGTGTGTGATGTGTTCCTCTTTTGTGCCAGGCCACGGCAAAAGAAGCCACTCGTCCGATTCTGCAAGCGAACCCACCTGAATCCTTTGCTTTTGTAGGAGAATCTGAACAAACTTCCGTGCCTCTTCCGAAACGGTATCGTATGGGGGTGAGTCAATTACGGAGTTCACCGAACTCACGACCGCCTGAAGTGGAACACACGCGCACTGAAACCATCCGATCAGTTCACGATAAACATAACGTTGGTGCTGAGAGGTCATATATTTTTGCTAACGTATAAGATCAGAGACGAGAGTGGCTGGCGCGGAGCGTGCTGCTCGGAGCACGATCCGTGACAGACGCGCTCGTTCTCTGCATCGCTTGGTTAGGCTTTTTTGAAATGTGCATCGATGATCCTTTCGACGTCCGAATCAGAAAGCTCGCACTTCTTCAGTATCGTAGCCGCAGCCGCTCGGTCTTTCGTGGTAACGGCAGCATCCCATGTGGGGAAAAGCTTCAGCTCAAACAGTCGTTCATTCACGGTCATGCCGCGCAGAGCCGCTTTCTTTCTGTCTTCCTCTTCTTGGATGTCTGCCCACCAAAGAACGTCTCGATAGTCCTGCTGCGCACAACTTAGATAATGCTCCATCGTCTGGAGATCATCCTTCGCCAACTTCGCGACCGCCGTGCGGACGCGATCTGGTTGCGGTCCGGAGTAAGACATTAGCAGATGCCCCAACTGATGTGAAATATCGGATGTCATCTTTCTTTGCCTAACGTTGTGTAGGTACACTAAACTGGACTTAGGT
>Ga0163146_10009534_pt1 | contig 10073 bp, 11 predicted proteins | sample OliLakLV19MP7G1_FD_148648 | JGI IMG/M metagenome (GOLD analysis project Ga0163146, IMG submission 148648) | Freshwater microbial mat bacterial communities from Lake Vanda, McMurdo Dry Valleys, Antarctica - Oligotrophic Lake LV.19.MP7.G1 | ecosystem: Environmental > Aquatic > Freshwater > Lake >... | reverse complement strand
GAGGCCCGAGTGGCGTGCGGAACTGAAGCCGCGTCGCAAAATCAGCACGCCCAGAAAACATGTGCCGGGCCGGTGTGCTCCTCTTCCCCCCTTGTGCGGCATAGGAGGCAGTCCCCCGTACGCGTCTCCGTGCGTCATGGGCTCGCATCGCGATTCGAGCGCAAGACGAAATCGTATGCGTCAGCGCTGTTTCGCGAGGAACGCTGCGCGACGTTCAGCGCGCGCTGCGCGCTCTTTCTCGGCCGGCTCGTCGGAGTAGTCGAGCGTCGATTCGAAGATCTCGCCATCGCGCGCGAGACGGAACACTTTCACGCTGCCGCCACTCCACAACTTCGCGAGCACTTCTTTCTGAGTCGTGACGGGCACTCCGTCGACGGCGACGATGCGGTCTCCGTTCTGCCACCCCGCACTCGAGGCACGACCACTTTCGGTCACACGCGCAAACGTCGCGTCAGCATCCATCTGCACGCCCAATCTGCGACGTTCGATCGGTTTCGAATCCGTGCGATCGAGCAGGTGATCCAAGTTCGCGAAACCGAACGCGCACACGGCGACGACGCGTGCCGAATGCCGCAATTCCTCGACTGGAATCGTCTCGAACGAGTCGTGCTGCGTGTGGTGTACGTGCTCGTAACCGTCCTCGCTCTGGTGCCAGAAGAACGACGGCACGCCGGCTTTGATGAACGGCGCGTGATCCGAGTCGCCTGAATTTTCGACGCCGTCGACCTCGTGCACCTGGAATGGAAAACGCCCGTCCAAGTTCGTGAGCGGCGCCGCGACCGCCTGTACGTCGGCGAGCATCGCGTACGTCGCGTCGATCCCGGCGAGAAACGTCGCGCCGGCGTCGTGCGTCATGACGACGCTCGTCTTCGCGAGCTCCTCCTTGTGCGCTTTCACGTAGCCGAGCGAGCCGAGCAGACCTTGTTCTTCACCGCCGTAGAGCACGAATCGAATCGTCCGCTCGGGTCTGACGCCTAGAGCTTTGACGAGCCGCGCAGCTTCGAGCGCCGTGGCGACGCCGGTGGCATTGTCCTGTGCACCCTCGGCGCCGTCCCACGCGTCGAGATGTCCTTGCACGATCACGAACTCATCGGGAAAACGAGCGCCGACGATGTCGGCCACGACGTTCGTGCATGCGACCGGGCCGTTTTCGAAGCGATTGTCGACGTCGAACTCGAGCTCGATCGCTTCAGCCTGGGTGAGACGCGCGACGAGATCCGCGTGTGCGTCGAACGCGAGTTTGATGTCGACGTTCTTCGGAAGCGCATTCGGATCGACGTGGTGATTGCCGCCCATCGTGAGGCGCCCGTTCTTGGAACCGGCGCGAACGATCCCGAGCACACCCGCTGCGGCGTACGCCTCGCGCAGCGTGCGGCCGAGCTTCGCATCGGATTTCGCATCGGTGCGCACGATCCAAGCTCCACGGAACGCCGTCTCTGCATCGAGTGCCTCGAACTCGGTCTGGGTGCGCGGCTCGAGCACGGCTCGCCCGCGCTTCGGTCCGTCTGTGCCCGCCGTCCACGCCATCGTCGCGAACTCAAGGGACTTCACCGTCGGTGAGACGATGCGACCACTCTGTACACCGCGATCGAAACGCACCGGGAATTCACCCCACGTTTCGAGGCGCGCGTCGAGACCGTACGCGCGGAACTTCTCGACGGCCCACGCTGCCGCCGCGTCGTAGCCCTTCGAACCGGTCAAGCGCTTGGGATGCGTCTTCGCGAGTTCGCGCGTCGTCTCGACGACGCGATTGTCGCTCGCGGAGAGCTCGACCAAACGCTCCATCGCCGGCTTGGTCTGGATGAACGCGAGTACGGGCGGCTGGCTCTTGTGCGCCGTGTCGACTCGACAAGCCACTGCGAAAAGGCAAACGGCGAAGGGTAGCGCGCGCGTGAATCCGACTCGATGTGAGGAGGCCATGGCCGACGAAGATACCGGAGGAGTCGAATGTCTGCCGAATCAAGTTGGCGCGGCGGGTTGACGCACTCGCGCCGGCGCTGAACACTGCATCCCATGTCCACACGACTCGGCTCCCCCACGCTCGTACTCGTCCCGACGGAGGTCGAGCGGAGGCGCATCGCGGATCAAGGAGGCTTCGATTCGGCCTCCGTTCTCGTGTCTTTGTGCGGTTTCGGCCCGATCGCAGCCGCATCGCGCACGGCCGCTCTGATCGCGCAGTTCAAGCCGGCGCGCGTGCTCCTCGTCGGGATCTGCGGCACGTTCGACGCCGAACGGCTGCCCATCGGGAGCGCCATCGAATTCGACGCCGCTGCAATCGAGGGCATCGGCGCGGGCGAAGGTGCGACGCTCGTCGGCCCGACCGCGATGGGTTTCCCGCAGTGGCCGGGCGGCGAACCCGGCGACGCTCAGCCGATCCACGATCGCATCGTGCTCGCCGGACGCTCGACGCCGAGCGATCCCTCTCTGCTCCGCGATCCTTCGAAGAGTGCGCTCCTCCTCTCGACGTGCGCCGCGTCGGCGTCGAAAGAACAGGCGCTCTTGCGGCGCGAGCGCTTTCCCGAAGCGCTCGCCGAAGACATGGAAGGTTTCGCCGTCGCTTTCGCGTGCACGCTCGCCGCGACGCCGGTGTCGATCGTGCGCGGCGTGTCCAACGTCGTCGGGGATCGCGACCCCGCGCACTGGCGGATTCCGTCGGCACTGAGCGCGGCACGGTTGTGCGCGCTCGAGACGCTGCGCTCGTTCGAACGCGGCCGATGAGAGACCGCGCTCTGCAGATCGGCATCTCGCCCTGCCCGAACGACGTGTTCGCGTTCCACGGGCTGATGTCGGGGGCCGTGAAAATGCCTGGAATCCAGCTCGTTTTCGCAATCCACGACGTCGAGGAGCTCAACCGACGCTTTGCGCGCGGCGAATGGGACGCTTCGAAGGTAAGTTTCTTCGCCGCACTCGGGATGACGCGCGAGTGCGTCGTCCTGCGCGCCGGCTCGGCGCTCGGATTCGGCGTCGGACCGTTGCTGCTCGCGCGCCGGAACGCACAGCCGCTCGAAGAGGCGCGCGTCCTCTGTCCGGGTGAGCGCACGACGGCGCACTTCCTCTTGCGCACGTTCCATCAGGAAGTCCGGCGCATCGAACACACGGTCTTCAGCGCGATCATGCCCGAACTCGAGCGCGGCACCGCCGACTACGGTGTGTGCATCCACGAAGGACGCTTCACGTACGAGCGCCACGGACTCACGCTCGTCGAAGATCTAGGTCAGACGTGGGAGACGCACACACGCTCACCGCTGCCGCTCGGCGGAATCCTGGCGCGCCGCACGCTCACGCCCGAAGTGATGCGCGCTCTCGACGACGCGATTCAGCGCTCGATCGATCATGCACGCGCGCATCCGGACGAGACCCTGATCGCGATGCGATCTCACGCGCGCGAGCTCGACGACGACGTGATCCGCGCTCACGTCGATCTGTACGTCAACAACGAGACGCGCGACCTGGGCACAGTCGGCGAGCGCGCGCTCTTCGCCTTCGAAGCTCGTGCGCGCAGCGCGGGATTCATGCCCCGTGAAACTCCCGCGCTCGAGGTCCGTCAGTAGCGCAATTCGAGCAGCGACCAAGCTCCGCTCGAACCGCGCGAGGGCAGCGTGATCGCATAGACACGATCGAAGGCGGTCTCGGGCAGCACTGGACCCTGGACCGATTTTTCCGTCCCGCCGAGGAGCACACCGAAGTGCTCGGCGATCTTCGGCACCGTGTTGGAGTGACCTGCGACCACGGCGATCGATCCGGCGGGCAATGCGTCCAGCGCGCGCAACAGATCCTCGGTCTTCGCACCCGGCACGATCTCGACCTGCTTACTTACGCGAGCAGCGAGCGGCGCCAAAGTGTCTTGCGTGCGGTGGTACTCCGTCGCGAACAGATGGGTCACCCCCGCAGCTTCGAGCAGCTGAGCCAGGCGTTCTGCGCGTGCTGCGCCTGCCTTCGAAAGGCCCGGATCGCGCGCGTCGCCTGCGGGATCTTTCTCACCGTGGCGCACGAGTACGAGCGTCGTCGGACGCGGCGGCGCTTCGGGGACCCCCGCTCCCGCGCGCGAGTGTGCCGAGAGAGCCAAGGCGACCAGGGCCCACAAGGCCAATCCCACGGCCGCGAATTTCAGGGGGTGCGATACCTGCATCGTGATCTCCAAAAAAAAGCGCAGCGCCCGCGCGGATCGACCGGCGAGCGCTCGCGAGTAGGAAAAATCAGCGTCCGCCAGGATCGAGGCGACAACGGAGCGCGAAAGTCAGGGTCTGACGACGCTAGCGGCTGGCGACACCACAGGCTCGCACATGCACCGCGTCGCCACGACTCGCGCCCTGTGCGGCCTCAGCCCTTCCCGGCGTCCTTGCCAGCGTCACGCTTCTCGAGCATCTCCTTGCGGATGTCCTGGGCGATGTTCTTGATGTCCATCATCGCCTTGCGGACGCGGGACGTAGCTGCCTTGTTGCCGCCGTCCGCCTTTTCGACATCCTCGCGCGCGGCGCCGACTGCGCTGACCAGGCGATCGTAATTCTGGCTCATTCTCTTCGCTTCCTGGGCTCGGACGAAGTCGTCCGGGGTTGATTGATTGACTTGGAAACGGCCTCTCAGCGTCGCGGAGAGGCCCTCCGTGAGGCCCCTATTTGGCCGGAAGCCCCGATTGGATCAAGCCTGAGCATGCTTCCCTGCGCGCCTGCTTGGGCCGGTGAGTTCGGAACCAGGGCCCCGACTCCGGGGCAAGCTTCGAACCTAACTCCATTCTAGGCATCACTTTAGGAGCGTTTACCTGCGTCCAATTCTGCCCGCCACGGGCGCCTGGATCAACTCAGGAATTTCGCCGGGTCCAATCCGGCCAGTTCGAGCACGGCACGGGCTTCCCCCGCTTGGACGGGCTGCACGGAGAGCCTTTGCCCGCGCTGCACGACCAACATCCGAGCGAGCCGCGGATCCGCTTTGAGCATGGCCAACGTGACGATCTGCGGCAGACGCGCCAGAGCTTCGATCTCGATCTGAACCCACCTCGGTTCCTCGCGCTGCGACTTGCCGTCGAAGTGATCGTCGTCTGGATCGAACTGCGTCGGGTCCGGCTCGGCCGCCTTGACGACGCGCGCCAAACCGACCACGCCGGTCGGATCGGCGCTCGAATGGTAGACGAGAGCGAGATCGCCGATCGCGACGTCGTCGCGCAGGAAGTTGCGCGCCTGGTAATTGCGCACGCCGTCCCAGCGCGCGCGCTTCTTCGGCGCGGACAGAAGGTCGTCGAACGAGAAACTCTCGGGCTCGGTCTTCAGGAGCCACACGCGACGCGGCGCAGTCCTCGAGGCGCCCATCAGTTCGAGATCGCCGTCGGGCCGAGCGCGTCACGATCGGTGCGCAGGGCGAGCGGCGGACCCAGGACTTCGCGTGCGATGATCGCCCGCCTCAAGCTCGCTCGACGATCTTTGTCGTTCGCGAACAACGCAGCGAGGGCCGAGCGATCGACTGCGCGCACGGCTACGCTCTCGCTCGCCTCGATCGTGGAGAGCCCTTCCGGCGCGACTGTCTTGCGCGCGGCCATCTCTTTTTCTTGCGCCAAGAACGCGGAGCGACGCTGCCTCTCTTCGCGCAGCAAGCGGTCGTTCATCTCGCGCGCGAGACTCTCCTCGTCGAAGGAGCTCTCGGCCGCGTCTTCGTCCGCCTTGGACGTGCTGTCGAAGTCCGAGAGCCGTCCCGTCAGAGTAGTCTGCTTCTCGCTGCCCTCGACCGGCCGCACGATCGGCGGAGGCGCGTACTGCGGAATGGGCGGCGGCGCAGGGGCAGGAGTCGCCGGCGCTTCGCCGCGCATCAGCGCTTCCCACGCTTGGCGATCCGCCGAAGCATCCTCTTCCACGGGCGGCGCCTCGGCTCCGCGCGCCTCGAGTTGCTTCTTCTTGGCTGACTGTTCTTTGATCCCGCGCAAGATCGGCAGGAGGAAGAACACGACGACGATGAAGATGGGCCCCAGGTTGTTCAGAACCCACTGGACCATCTCTTCGAAGTTCATGAGGCCGAAAAACAGCATGAAAACGCCTGATCAGCCAGCCGCTTCGCCGCCCGCCGTCGGATCGGCACCCGCGAGCGTCGAGCGCATCTTGGTGTCGGACTCGAGGTTCTTGAGGCGGTAGAGATCCATCACGCCCAAGTTCCCACTGCGCAGAGCCGCTGCGATCGCGAGCGGAATCTCAGCTTCGGCGAGCACGACTTTGGCGCGGTTCTCTTGCACCATCGCGCGGAATTCCTGTTCGGCCGCGACGGCCATCGCGCGACGCTTCTCGGCGTTCGCTTGCGCGACGCGCTTGTCGGCTTCGGCTTGGTCGGCTTGCAGACGCGCACCGATGTTCACACCGATGTCGACGTCCGCGATGTCGATCGAGACGATCTCGAACGCGGTGCCGGCGTCGAGTCCGCGCGCGAGCACCGTCTTGCTGATCGAGTCGGGGTTCTCGAGCACGTCCTTGTGCGAGTCCTTCGAACCGATCGTCGACACGATGCCTTCGCCGACGCGCGCGATGATCGTCTCTTCGCCGGCGCCGCCGACGAGACGCTTGATGTTCGTGCGCACGGTGACGCGCGCCTTGGCGAGCACTTGGATGCCGTTCTTCGCGACGGCAGCGACTTCGCTCTTGCCCGACGCGGGATTGGGGCAGTCGATGACCTTGGGTGTGACGCTCGTCTTGACGGCTTCGAGCACGTCGCGTCCGGCGAGATCGATGCCTGCCGCCGTTCTGAAGTCGAGGTCGATGCCGGCGCGGTTGGCGCTGATCAACGCGGTCACGACTTTCTGAACGCGTCCTCCGGCGAGCAAGTGGGCTTCGAGATCGCGCGTGGACACGGCTTCGATCCGCGATTGCACGAGCATGATCTTCGCATCGAGGATCGTCGCCGGATTCACTTTCCGCAGGTGCATCGCGAACATGTCGAACAAGCCGATGCCGGCGTTCGTCGTGACCGAGCGCACGTACAAGTTCGCGAACTTGAGCAGCAGCACGAGGAAGAGGAGCAGGAAGATCGCGAGCAGGCCGAGGCCGACCCACTTCAGTACGGTCATCACTTCCAAGCTGCCGCCTCCTGCGGCAGGACGGGTTTGCAGGAGTGCGAGTGCGAGCGAATGCATGTTCATGAGTGTTCTCTCTTCGACAAGAAATGTATCTAGGTGTTCGTCACGCCCGAATCGGCGCGCACGACGACCACGCGATTGCCTTCGACTTCGAGGACGCGGACGCTCGCGCCCGCTTCGATCGGTTCTCCGCGCGTGACGACGTCGACGCGGCGGCCTTCGATGTGGATGGTGCCTGCCGGACGCAGGAGGTTCTCGGCGACGCCGAGCTTGCCGACGAGCGTGCGATCACGCGTGTCGACGGCCGCGACGTCGCTGAACGAAGTGCCTTTGTTCACGAGCAGTCTGCCGAGCGGCGAACGCGGCAAGATCTTGAAGCCCAGGATGATCGCCGCCGGGACGAGCACGGCCGTTGCAGCGAGGAACCAGATGCCCGTGTTGCGATCTTCGGCGAATGCGGAACTGATCGAGCCGATCAGACACAAAGCCGCGGCGATGCCGAGCGCTCCGAGCGACGGGAAGATCAGCTCGAGCACGATCAAGAGCAAACCGACGGCGAGCAGGACAAGTGCGATCGTCACGCAGGTTTCTCCGTTGCGGGAGGCGGCGAATTCGCCGCCTCGTGTGCTCGACTAGGCGAATTCGCCGCCTCGCCGCGCTCGACGACGAGGCGCGCTGCGGAGACTTCGACGACTTTGACCCGCGCGCCGTTCTCGATCAACGGTCCAGACGAACGCGCCTCGAATTCGTGCGCGCCGTGCGCGTCGAGCACGACTTTGCCGACCGGTCGCAAGTCCGCAGTGACCACGCCCAGGGCGCCGACACGTGCCGCTCGCCCGGCAGCGCCGCTCGCTTCGGGCATCGCGCCGCCGAACGCGGCACCGTCACCGCCCGGCACGAGCACCAAATGCTTCATCACCGGCGTCTTGGGCAAAAAGCGCGACAAGACCAGCACGAACACGAGCGCCAGCGAGGCCGAGATCAGGAAGCGCGCCGTGGCGTCGAAGATGCGCTCGCGATCGAACGGATTGCCGAAATCGAAGCCCGGTCCGAGGCTCCCCAAGATCAATCCGCCGACGACGAGCACGAGGCCCGTGAGTCCGAGCCACAATGTTCCGGGCAAGACGAGCACTTCGACGGCGATCAACGCGGCACCGAGCGCGACTGCGACGATGTGCGGGATGTCGGCGAGTCCGGCGAGGTACTGTCCGGCGAGCAACAGCGCGAAACACACGATCGCGAGGATGCCCGGCAGGCCGAAACCCGGCATCTTCAGCTCGAGGTACGCGCACACGAGTCCCGCGATCAAGAGCAGCGGCGTCAGACGCTCGAGCCACACGACGAACTTGTCACCGCTCGTCAGTTCGAGCGCCGGTGACACGACGGTGTTCGGCGGCAGACCGAGCTTCTGGATCACTTCGGCCAGGGAGTCGGCGATACCGTCGACGAAGCGCAGCTCGACCGCTTCACGCGCGGTCAAATTGAGCAGCTTCCCCCTCGGCAACACGACGCGCACGAGTTCCGCATTGGCACCCGTCTCGCGTAGCGAATTCCATTCGTCGCCGGTGACGAGTTTCAACTCGCCGTCGATTTTGACTTGCCTCACTTCGGCGTCAGCATCCACCATCGCGATCGCGAGCGCGGCCGGTCGACCGCGTTTTTCCGCGAGCGACGCGTACTGCGAGCGCAGGAACGAGGTGATCTTCTCCTTCACGCCCGGCTCGAGTTCTTGAATGCCCTGTGCGCCCTGCGTCACGGGCTCGGCCGAACCGATGGTTCCGCTCGACGCGATGAAGACACGCTTCGAAGACAGCGTCAAAAGTGCCCCGGCGGAACCGGCGTGCAAGTGCACCCAGGACACGACTTCGATGCCGTCTTCTTCAGCAGCGACGAGCAGCTTCTCGATGTTCCAGAGCGTGTCGAGTGCGCCGCCGCCCGTGTCGATCTCGAGCAGCAACGTCTTGTCGCCGTTCGCTTTCGCAGACCGAATGCCGCGCTGGATGAGCGCCTGCGTCCCGACGTCGACGGGAGCCGAAACAGCACTCCCGATGGCGCCAGCGAGTCGCACGTACGTGACCCCGGGTGGCGGAACTGCCGCGTCGGGAGCCGGCGTCGGCTTGCCGCACGAGAAGGCGCAAACGCAGGCCAGGAGGAACCAGAGTGGCGCGAGCAGCTCTCGGCTCGAGCGGTGGGAGGCGGTAGTCACGGGGCGGCAGAGTGTAAGGAATGCGCGAGCGGCGTGCCTGTCCCAACTGCCGACTCAACTCAGGGGGCAGCGGCGCTCGACACACAGGATGTACGCCGTCCGCCTCACGCTCCTATTGCGCGTCACACGCCACGGACATACGCTGGACCCCGAAGGTTGGAAATCAGCACATGAAGATCCTCGTTAAAACTTCCGTCGTCGCTCTCCTGGTTGCGCTTGCCGCGACCACATCCGCGAGCTTCACGACCCAAGCAGTTTCTCCGTGCGGCGTGCAAGCCTCGCTCAACGATCCCGATCCGTCCGACTGTGCCTTCTGCGGCGGAAACCCGGCCGTGCACATCCGCCGCCTGGTCGATCTCGAGCGTATGAACATGGCCGTTTTTTCTGCCATCGCACGCTGACTCGGCGACGCGGACCAAGAACGACAATAGCGACCCTGTGGTGCGAACCTTCGCACCGCAGGGTCGCTGTGTTGAGTGCTCGAAGAATGGCCCAGGACTGCAAGGATCCTTCCTCGCAGAGGAACGGACGGCCCCTGAGGCGAAACGAAAGGTCTTCGAGTCCGAAGAACTCAGCACACTCCGCCGCCACGCCCAGCTTCACCGCAACTCGAGTTTCCATTCCGGGTTGGAGCCGCACTGGGTCGCCGGGCCAGCACACTTGGCCGCCACCCCTCGAACCCTCTCGACGCGTCCGCCGTGCTGATCCAACAGTCCGAAGAACTCAGCACACTCCGCCGCCACACCCCTTTTCTTCTCTTGACAGAATTCCTGGCAGGTGAATGGCGGTACTCCGCCACTCACCTGTCAGGAATCAGCG
>Ga0163146_10009533_pt1 | contig 10073 bp, 14 predicted proteins | sample OliLakLV19MP7G1_FD_148648 | JGI IMG/M metagenome (GOLD analysis project Ga0163146, IMG submission 148648) | Freshwater microbial mat bacterial communities from Lake Vanda, McMurdo Dry Valleys, Antarctica - Oligotrophic Lake LV.19.MP7.G1 | ecosystem: Environmental > Aquatic > Freshwater > Lake >... | reverse complement strand
AGCAGTTCTTCTGGTAGTGATAAATTAATTGTCTTGGTCATACACTAAATGTATGTTATTTGTATGTATATGTCAATATGACTTTGTCCTTATCTCATCGCTCATCGGGGACAGTCCCTAGAAGCCCTAGAAGCCAAGAAACTATCGGTAGTGAGCGGCAAACAGAAGTTAAAGCTTCGCGACTAAAAGATCTGGCACTCGATTAAAGTCTAAGTCAAGCGTTACGAGCAAGCAATCGTGCTCGAGTGTTAAGGCTGCAATCCATATGTCGTTCGTATTAATTGGTGTGCCGGCAAGTTTGAGTTGCCGAAATAGTGCCGCGAATAATCTTGTTGTTTTGTCAGTAATCGTAATGGTAGTAACATTCGAGCCGTCCAACAGTTTTTGGAGTAAAGCTTCATTTTCTTGGCTTTTGGTCCCCAAAGAAAAGCCAGCCCGCAGCTCACCTACGACAATTAATGGTATTAGTATCTGATTATCAGAGCGAAAGAAAATTTTTAAACGTTTATCGCCACGATTAAAACCCGAGTAGGCACTAGTGTCTAAAACAAGTTTCTCGCTTTTCATTGCCAAAGCTTTTTATCAATTTGTGACAAATCTTTTATTGCCTCATCGAACGATTCATCAAGTGTGTTTGCTCCGAATAGCCAATCAAAATTATCGTCAACAGGCTGCTTCGTAGTCCCAAATGTCTGCAAGGATAGTAGATCAACTACCGTCTGATTAAATGACTTACCTGATTGGTTCGCACGTTTTCGTATAACTCTATCGACTGAAGGTGGGATATTTCTGATTGTATATTGAATCTTGGTCATGTATACATAGTATACAATGCATGCTCCAGTGTCAAGTCTTAGATAATATATGCTACGATTAACAGATGAGAAATAGTGAGGTATGGTTGTGTCTCTTTCTATAGCAATCGTAGGTCTACCTAATGTTGGCAAGTCTACCCTGTTTAACGCCCTGACTAACAATAATGTCTTGGCGGCCAATTACCCCTTTGCCACGATCGAACCAAACACTGGCATTGTGCCGATCCCCGATGAGCGTCTGCAAAAACTGTCAGAGATATACGCAAACGCACCTATTAAACCTGCTACGGTGACATTTGTCGACATTGCTGGATTGGTAGCCGGGGCCAGCAAAGGTGAAGGCTTGGGTAACCAATTTTTAGCACACATCCGAACCACAAACGCAATTGTGCAAGTGGTACGGGCATTTGATGACCCAAACGTACAGCACGTTGATGAGCAACATAATCCCCAAAAAGACATAGACGTTATTAACACCGAGTTAGTCCTGGCAGACCTCGCCACCGTCCAAAAGCGTTTGCCTATAATCGAAAAAGAAGCCCGAATCAATCCCAAGTTGAAGCCCGTCTATGACACTCTAAAACGAACACATGATATACTCAATTCTGGCAGGCCACTTTACTCTGTTAATGATCTTGATTTGGCACATATTTTGGACTTACAATTGCTAACCGCAAAGCCTATTATTTATCTCTTTAACGTAGACGAACCAACCTTGCAAGGTGCCACCTTGCAAAAGGAGTTGGGAGGTTTGGTGTCCCCTGCCAAAGTACTGTTTGTGTGTGCCAAATTAGAAAGCGAACTAGGTGGCCTAGACGCGGCGGATGCCCGGGAACTGCTGGAAAGTTATGGTCAGCCTGAGTCTGGGCTGGATCAACTCGTTCACGCCGCCTATGACGTGCTGGGTTTGCAGAGCTACCTCACTGCTGGTGAAAAAGAAGTCCGAGCCTGGACCATAGCCAAAGGCGCCACTGCCCCGCAGGCGGCTGGCGTGATACATGGTGATTTTGAGAGGGGCTTTATCGCCGCTGAAGTCGTTGGTTATTCCGATCTGATAGCCATTGGTTCTATGTCGAGCGCCAAAGCCGCCGGCAAAGTCCGTACCGAGGGCAAGACCTATGTAATGCAACCCGATGATGTGGTTGAATTCCGCTTCAATATTTAGCCTGAGCGCGCCTTATGCTCGGTTCGAAAACCGGCGCTGCATAGTCAGCGAAGCAGTTGGGTAGGCACCAATGCGGCGGAATGGACGTGGGGGGGTCTGGACTGGTGACTGTATGTAAAATTGCTGGGGTGGAGTGACCAGTTGTGTACCTAGCGACCCGGGCATGGTAGCTGGTGGCACAAATTGCTGGGTTATCTGCTGTTCATAACCCTGTAATTGCTGTGGCGGCTGATGGCGCAGCTCCATAACCTTGTCTTGGACGTAGGCGGTCAGTGCGCGGAGGTTCCTTTGCCTCAAGCTAGTAAATCGCAATATCTTGTTGATAGTTCTAACAAATACTGTTGAGTCAAGCAGCCGGGCGCAATAATCAATCTCAGAAATCATGTCGTAGCGGACGTCTTCGAGGCTGAGGAACCACATCTTTTTGTCTATCAGTAACAAGCGCCGGTCGGTGGACACAAGCAGCGCAAAGCCACCCTCGTAGCGACCATTGGCAGCATTGGTGATAACTTCGTCATGCGTAAGGATATGCTGGAGCTCGCGGACTTCCGGCTTGCCCCAGTAACGGTTATGGATGCCCAAGCGACTGAGTTGGAGCTCAATTTCGTTTAGTGCTTTCATGGATCGCAATATCCCTCCTTACAACCTAACTACATGATGCGCCCCGAAAACTTATAAAGCAGTAACTTTCGTCACTTCGGATATAAGATTTTCGTCACATAGGTTGGTAAAAAAGGTTGGTAAAATACTATATTCATGACACAATCAAGTTACGATGCTAGCCAGTGCGGTCCAGGTCGCAGCACTTGTGAGTGCCTTTCGGCGGGGAACAAAGCTGTCATACCGAAAAGGCGAGTATATAGTACGTCCCGGAGAAACAGTCTCCGGAATTTTTTATATAGAAAAGGGACTGGTTAAAGCCTTTAACATCAGCAAATACGGCGAAGAAAACCTTCTGATTATCCGCAAAGAACCTGACATTTTCCCCCTTATTTGGGGTATTACCGGCCAAGAGCGTAACATCATCTACCAGACGCTTGGCCCCACCGTCGTTTGGCGTATTGATCGTGAAAAGTTTGTAGCTTTTTTGGGGAACCACCTTGATTCCCTACCGCCGCTACTTGACATGACTACCGAAATGTACCGCCGGCATTCGGAGCGCATTTTGAATCTGCAATACCGCTCGGTCCGCGAACGGGTAATATCGTTTTTGTTAACCACGTCAACAAGGTTTGGAAAATCTACCAAAAACGGCTTGCTGATTGATGTGCCACTAAGGCATCAGGATATTGCCAGCTCTATCAATTCTAGCCGTGAAACAACCAGCCGGGAGCTGGCTTATCTGGAACGCAAAGGGCTCATAGAGCTGGACTCACCCCTTATAACCCTCAAGGATATCAAAAAACTAGAGTCTTTTCTTTAGCGGTTGCCAGTTTAGTGCCAGTTGCCAACAATTTTTTCTATGGTTTGGACGATGGTCTGATGGCTTGGCATGGCATTGTCCTGATAGTAGTGATTGGTACCGATATAGTTTTCTACAACGCTCAAGCAGTGGATTTCATCGGTTAGAATGTGCATGCGATCTACCGCCCCCACGCTGGCGAGAGGTGTAGCTACAATAAGGCGATTCACCTTGATGGTTTTGAGATAATCAACTGCCGCCTCGAGCGAAAAGCCACTGCTCATCCCATCTGACACCAATATAATGTGACGATTGCGTAGCAAGTCCTTACGAATCAGGCCTTCATTGCCAAGCAAATGATGGATATCATGCAGTTTCTCGATTTTTTTTTCTTCAATCAGTCCATGATACTCCATATCAAATTCTTCCAGCTGGCCGGTCGAGTACATGTGATTGTAAGTAAAAATACCGTCTTGATTAATCACGGCAACTGGTTCATGCTCGCCCGGTACCTGAATTGGTTCGATAAGCAATAAGGTAAGCGGGCAACGCAGCACGGCCGCTATCTGAGCACCAACCACGACCGCGCCATCAGATAAGGCAACTATGGCACAATTGCGCTCACGATATTTAAGAAGTTCGGCCGCCAGCTGCTGGCCGGCCTCAATACGATTGACAAAATACATAATACAGCCAGTGTACTACACTACCCTAAGGAGATAAAAACGCTCGACATTGCCCTTGCTACCACTAACTTTGGAGTCAGCCTTGCCGCGGATCACAAATAGTTCCTTAGCCCACGCTTCAAAACTCCTCAGAATATCGCGGCGCAGGTGGTCATTCTTGATAACTCCTTTGTGCTTGGTATGCTCCCCCGTCTCAAACTGCGGCTTTACCATGGCAACAATCTGCGTTTGGTCACCAACGATTTTGGCAATATATGGCAGGATAACTCTCAAAGATATAAACGACACATCAACCAACACTACATCAAAATTATCATTCCCTGAGCGATCGGTCATTTTGTGATAATTTTGGGCGAAGTTGCGGATATCTGTTTGTTCGTGCAGCTCAATACGGGGATTAGTGCGCAAGGTCGGATGTAGTTGGTTGGTGCCGACGTCTACGGCAATCACTTTTTGTGCACCATGTTGTAATGCATAATCGGTAAACCCACCGGTCGACGAACCTACATCTAGTACCACTTTGTTTTTAAAGCTAAGGCCGAGTTTGTCAGCCACCGAGGCCAGTTTGAGCGCTGCCCGAGAGACATACTGTTCTGTAGCCAGAAGCTGAATCGTGTCTGTTCCGCCAACCGGTTGGCTCGGCTTAATAACCACTGCATCATTTACCTTTACCAGCCCTAGTTTGATGTAGCTGGCTGCTTGGCTACGCGTTGATACCAAACCGCGTTGCACTAGTTCTTGATCGAGCCGCTGGAGCGCCATTTAGCCCTTTACGCGCGTACGATACGTACCACTTGCCGTATCAATACTAATAACATCACCAGATTTGATAAAGGCCGGCACCTTGACAGTGATACCCGTTTCGAGCTGTGCATCCTTGGTGATAGCACTACTGGTGTCGCCCTTCACGGCGTCTTCGGCATAAGTGACTTTGAGCGGAACGTTTTTGGGTAGCTCAATGGTGATAACACGACCGTCAAAAACTTGGGCCTGTACACTATCGCCTTCTTTCATATACCCCGCCTGGTCACCAATAACATCGGTATCCAGCTCAAACTGTTCATACGTGTCTTGATCCATGAAATAAAAAATTTTACCAGCACTGTACAAATACTGTACATTCTTGTTACTTACATCTGCCTTGTCGATTTGTTCATTGCCTTTAAACGTTTTGGCGATTACCCGGCCATCGAGCAAACTTTTGATACGAACGTTTACAATACTGCCACCCCGCCCTACAACTTTTTGAGCATACTCAACTACCCTGTACGGTACACCGTCCAGTTGAAATATTGTCCCTTTTTTAAGATCTGTTAGCCCTAGCCCCATAATAAAGATTTTAGAAGTGAGATTCTAGATTTTAGAATTCTTACTTTTTATTCCTTTCAACTTGTTAGCCCTTTGTAAACCGCTTAGAAGCTTATGCGTGAGGATATACATGCTTTCTAGCTTATCGAATTCCTCTTGTTTAATGTAACCTACGCCCTTGGCAATAAGGATCTGATTCTCTACCTCCGTTAGGGAGCCGTGTGCCATACCATAAAACTGGTCTTTTTCCCTTGCACCGTTTCTACCAAATCCCTCTGCAATGTTTGAAGACACTGAAACTACAGCACGCTGTAGTTGGCTTGTTAGTCCATATTGCTCTTGTCTAGGAAATTGGGCTGTCGTTTTATAGACTGCTAGTGCAAGCTTGTAAGACTCTTGCCATACAATTAGGTCTTTAAAAGTTTTGGCAACCATATTCTAAAATCCAAAATCTGAATTCTATAATTTAATTATTCGCAACAAATGGCAGTAGCGCAATGTGGCGGGCGCGCTTGATGGCCTTGGCTAAGCGTCGTTGCTGGCTTTCGGTTAATCCCGTCTTTTTGCGGGTTTCAATCTGTCCATAGATGTTTACATAGCGCTGCAAGGTCTTGATATCCTTATAGTCAAAGTACGCTACGTCTGTTCGGTGTTTAAAAATTTTTGCCATAAACTTCTCCTTCGTCGAATTAATGATCAATGTTCATTGCTCAATGATTCATTACTTCATTCATTGATCATTGAAACTTGAGCATTGAGCATTTTTAAAATGGGATGTCGTCGAGGTTAATCGGTTCATCGCCGATATCTTCGATTTTGACTTCGTCTTCTTTGGGTTTCTTGCTGGGTTTGGGTCCGCCAGCTGGCGGATTCTCCGCTGGGCTCTGATCTTCGCTGGACTGCGTATCCCCGCCGCCGCTAGCGCCCTCACTGCGCGCGCCCAGAAATGTCACATCTTGGGCAACTACTTCTACTTTGCTCCGCTTTTGACCATCCTGCTCCCAGCTACGGCTTTGTAAGCGCCCATTTACCAGCACCGGCCGGCCTTTGGTTACATATTGCGCCACCCTTTCGCCAAGTGGGCCCCAAGCTACGATATCGATATAGTCGGTTGATTCCTGCCATTCCCCACTTTTGTCTTTGTAGCTTCGGTTTAGTGCCAGGCTAAAGTTTACAACGCTCTGACCGCTTGGGATTTGGCGCAGCTCAGGATCCCGCGTCAAATTACCCATTAAAATTACTTGATTGAATGATCGTGCCATATTTGCTCCTTTTAGTCACTTCCGCTATCAGTTTACCATTGTCCATAGACGACCATACTTTTACTATTTTATATTTGCCGAAAAATGTACAAGGTAATTGTGTGGAAAACGGTAAAGGGCAAACGCTCGGCAGCTTCTATTCTTCTGTTTTGTCGTCCTTTTCTTCGTATTCGCTTTCGCCAGATGGCGAATCGCCGCGTTCTGCCGCTTTTTTGGCCTTTTCGGCCTTGGCGACTTCGGCTTTGGCTATAGCCCTCAGGTCGGGCCGCACAATCAAAAAGCGAATTACTTCGTCGGTGATATTGAGTGTAGTCTCGACCTTGCGAACATTCTCACCTGGCATGTCGACCACATAAAACACATACACGGCATGTTCTAGCTTTTTAATAGGGTATGCCAGCTTGCGTTTGCCCCAATTATCGGTACTTACCACCTTGCCGCTATGGTCGGTAAAAAGTTTTTTTACCTTAGTTTCGGCTTTATCCAGATCAATCTCTAGATCGGGATGGTATAACACTACCACCTCATACTGAGCCATGTAAACTCCTTCCGTGGGTTAAAGCCTATGCTCCCTAGAGGACATAAGCTGAAGTTGATATAACAGATTGATTATATGTCAGTCGCCTCTGTTAGTCAACTCTCACCCAGTAGTAAATCGGCTGCAACCTTAAGGTCGTGGCTGAGTCTGGTTGGAGTAGCCTATCGATAATAAGGACGAAGTTAGGTTTTTTCGGGCTGGTCGGGCATATCATCATACACGTCATCGCTCTTGCCTGCTGCGTTCGACTCGGATGCCGGACCGCCAAAGACCTCGTCCAGGCTACTTACCAAAACCTCACGGGGGCGAGAACCGTCGGCCGGGCCAACTATGCCTTGCTCTTCCATACTCTCTACAAGACGCGCGGCTTTGCCATAGCCAATCCGGAGTCGGCGCTGTAACAGACTGGTACTAGCCTTGCGAGCCTCAATAACTACCCGAACGGCATCTTTGAAAACCGGCTCATCGGCAGCGTCAACATCGGCCACCACTCCACCGCGACTATTAAGTTTTACTGGTTGGCTGATAATATCATCATCATATTGTGGGGGGCGCTGCATACGAAGGAAATCGGTGACTTTCTGTACCTCGCCAATTTCTACCAAAGCACCCTGAACGCGTTTGGGTTTGGGCATATCAGCCGTAGAGTACAGCATATCTCCCATACCCAGTAGTTTCTCGGCTCCAATTTGATCGATTATAGTACGTGAATCTACCTGACTGGTGGTTGTAAAGGCTACTCTGGCCGGAATATTGGCCTTGATCAGGCCGGTAATAATATCCACGCTAGGACGTTGAGTTGCAATAACCAAGTGAATGCCAACAGCGCGAGCCTTTTGGGCAATACGCACAATTAGCGCTTCTACATCGCGGGCAGCCATCATCATAAGATCGGCCAGCTCATCAATAACAATGACAATGTAGGGCATGCCCTCATCTTGCTTCACCTGGTTGTACTCAATAATATTGCGTTTTTTGTCGCCGGCAAGCGTACGATAGCGTCGCTCCATTTCGGCCACCGCCCACTTGAGCGCGCTGATGCACTTTTCTGGCTCGGTAATTACCCCAGTAAGTAGGTGTGGAATTTCATCGTACGGCGACAGCTCTACATGCTTGGGGTCGACCAAAATAAGCTTAAGATCGCTGGGGCTGTTGCGATACAGCAAGCTGGTTAATATAGTATTGATCATGACTGATTTGCCAGAGTTCGTCTGGCCAGCCACCAACAAATGCGGCATATTATCGAGTGAGGCCACAATAGGTACACCAGAGATATCCTTACCAATAACAAAGCCGAGCGGACTCTTGAGCTCGTTCCACTCGTTTGCGCTCAAAATGCTGGCTAGCCGTACCGTGGCAGGCTTGATATTTGGCACTTCTATGCCAACGGCTTTTTTACCAGGGATCGGTGCTTCTATGCGGATAGACTGAGCGGCTAGATCGAGTGCTAGGTTGTTCTCTAGTGCGGCAATTTTGGTCAGCTTTACACCAGCTGGCGGTTTGAGCGTGTACTGCGTTACCCGCGGGCCAACGTTGGCACCTTCCATGTCGACATTAATGCTAAAATTCGCAAATGTTTCTTTAATGGTATCGGCATTGCCTTCAACGTCACCGGCATTAGCTTTGTCTTGCTTTTGGTTGAGCAAATCAATTGACGGAAATTGCCAATCCGGATCGCTCGCCACCGTTAGTGCTTGGTGATTTTCGGCAGTGGTAAAGCGCTGTGCCGTGTTTTTGAAATTACTTAAACGCGCATCGCCATGCTCCACCGGTACGCCTTCGTTGAGCTTAAAGCCACCATCGGTCGCCTTTTGCTTGAGGGACTCCAGATCAGTGTCGTCCTCTTCGCGCCTAAATAATGCAGCCAGCTGCATAATAACCCGCGGCGAGATGCCAAAGACAAAAAAGTATGATAGCCCCGCAAAGATAAAGAACATCAATCCGGCGGGCCATTTGTCTATAGCGCCCAGCACTGTGTTGCCTACCAAGCGGCCGACTTCCCCACCGTGCCCGCCACTGTAATTGCCCAACTCATCGCGACTGGCAAAAGCTACATAAAACCAGCTGGCACTAAAAGTTAGTGCCGCCAGCATGCTAATAAGTTTGGCCAGCGGTATCTCGTGATCTTCGCTCTTGAATTTCATAATACCAAAGAACACTAACGCTATGGAAGTAACATATGCAGCCCAGCCCAATGCCCAGTAGGTACCCTGAAACAGTCCTACCGGCAGCGGCCCGCCAGTGCCAAAACCACCCAGCAACAAAAACAACGCCAGTACCATAAGAATAACCGCCCCAGCTAATGGCCAGAAGGCCGATTGTTGGGTGTCGGCGGCGGCGGCTTTTTTTCGTGTTTGTTTTTTCTTTCTAGCCATCGGTGTTTTTATTATATCACTGTTACTTTTGTTGTTCTCTAGTAGCATAGAATCGACTTAAAGCATCGAGAGCTAAGTTATCTAGCTCCTGTAAGCGTTGCTTTTGTTGCTCGCTAAAAGGGGGTGATAGTGAGTTAAAATAGAACCTTCTTTGCTCCTGGAGCCCACCAACTTCTGTCTTTAGAGCTTCAAGACCAGGCTGCAATGGTGTATCGTGTGTCATAACATTTTATATTATAGCAAAAATCACAACACTTGTCAATACCGTGGCTCTAGTGGACTTATGCGACAGGGTCTCGATCTCACTTTAACCCTATGCCAATTTTCCCCAGTTCCTTGTCTCTTTCCGCCAATACTTTAACTATCACCTGCTCTTCTATAGTTACGTAATAGTCTAAGCCGTCTTGGACTGCTGCTTCACTTGGGGGATGTGAGTTGGTTGTCGAGCTGGGCTCTGTAAGTTGGATTACGTTGTTACTATTGTTCATTTTCTATGTTATGTACTTAAAACAATACATATTG
>Ga0163146_10009532_pt1 | contig 10076 bp, 17 predicted proteins | sample OliLakLV19MP7G1_FD_148648 | JGI IMG/M metagenome (GOLD analysis project Ga0163146, IMG submission 148648) | Freshwater microbial mat bacterial communities from Lake Vanda, McMurdo Dry Valleys, Antarctica - Oligotrophic Lake LV.19.MP7.G1 | ecosystem: Environmental > Aquatic > Freshwater > Lake >... | reverse complement strand
ATGCAATCTTCATGTGATAAGCAAGGACTACGCCATGGCTCGCGCGGCCCGCTTCAACAAGGTGATGGTGAGACGCCCGGCGGTCATCTTTTGTACAAGGGGGCCTCGCAGAAACAGAGGACCGCGCGTAAGTCCTTTGACCGTCTCGTGGCACAGATGCTGCTCATGGCTAAAGGTGCGCAGCCTCAGGTCGGGAGGCTGCCACTCGCGCCGAGCGAGATAGGCCGACCCTGGTATTGAGGACATGCTGAAATGAACAAGATCAAGAAGACAGACGCGAACCGAGACCCGATTTCTGGCGCTCCGGGCGCGCATCCGGTGGGAGTTGGGGCCGGAGCCGTCGTGGGAACCGCGATCGGAGCCACGGTTGGGGCCCTGGCGGGTCCGGCGGGCATGGCTGCGGGCGCCGCCATCGGCGGTGCAGTCGCGGGCGGCATCGCAGGCGGCCTGGCGGGGAAGGCGGCGGGTGAGAAGATCGATCCGACGGTTGAAGACAACTACTGGAAGGGCTCGTATTCGAAAGCGCCGTACTTCGCGAAGGGCACCGACTACAAGGTCTATGAGCCTGCGTATCGGTATGGCTGGGAATCGTACCCGCATTACGACGGCCGGAAGTTTGACGACGTCGAGGTCGAACTCGCGCGCGACTGGAATGCCCATCGCGGCGATTCCCTTCTGAGTTGGGAAAAGGCGAAGCCCGCCACCCGCGACGCCTGGCGTCGGGTTGAGCACTCAACTCCGACTCACGCGCAGCACAACGCTCTCTAGCCCTCACCCCGGCGTTCTCCTGCAGAGGGCGCCGGGTTTTCCGCTTGGAAGCGATCGTGGTAAGGAAAAGATCGACTGCTCGCCGCCGCACGGCGAGCGGGCCTTCCTGGGTCAAGAAGCTGAAGGGCGCGCCCTTGGCGTGATCGATACGGGCCCCTGTCTCCGCTTCCCGAATCAGGGGCCAGTTTCATCCGCTGAAATACCCGATCGGCGAGGCTCTGTACAAACCTTCGCGGAAACCCCTTTGACCATCGCGGCTCAGTATTCCGATTGGGTGAGAGGCGGCGATGTCGATTCCGCGCCGGGGATTTTCCGTGCCACGAGTCGCGCTTTTAGAAGCTGGGCAAGGTCTTCAGTGGACCTGCCAACACCGACCTGAGCGAAGCGTCTCCGCAAAGGCCTGGGCACTAACCCGAGGCCGCTTTGTAGATTGCGACTTCGTCCCTGCCCCAATCCCCTGTTGTCACGGTGCCTTCAACCATGGGGTTATCCCGCAATCAGGCGTTGGGGCAGCGGCCGGTCCGATCAAGGGGGACCAATGGCATAGCGTTTGCTAACTGATGATTCGCTGGCGAGATATCAAACCTCAATTCGGAGTTTGGGCGCCCGCAGACAACCACCATTTCAGGAGCACAAGTAACCCAATGAAACCAATCCTTCCGGCGTTCCTCGCCGTCGCCTTTCTGTCAACCGTCCCGGCTTCCGCCCAAACCCCCGCAGATCCGGCGATGACCACGAGCACCTCATCCGCGTCGGGCGTCGTCGTTTCCACGACCACCAACTCGGTTGTGGTGCGTCTTTCAGACGGCACCCTGCGGACATTTGCCACCGACGCGTCGACCACCATGCCCTCAGTCCGCCTCACCGAAGGAAACCGGGTTACCGTTCAGCATCACTCTCTCGCCGGCGGGTTGTTTCACGCGACAACCATCGTCGATGCATCCCTTCAAAATGAGCCGGTAGTCTCGAGCTCCCCGGCGGACCGGCGCTTCGATTCGACCACCACGGATCGGACGACCACGGATGGGGCCGCAACGGCTGAGCGAGCAAGGACCGAGAATCAAACGCGTCGCACGAACAGCGAACGGTCCCTTCCTGAAACTGCGACCCCAATGCCCCTGTTGGCGCTTGCTGGCGGCTTAGCCCTTGCGACCGGTCTGCTCATGTCGGCTCTCCGGCGTATCTCCTGACCCTCACCGCGCGTGTTGCTGGCTGTTGAGAGAAGTCTGTGCGCCCTAGGGGTTGTCTGCCTCGGCGCGTACTCGATCGACAAAGGGCAGGCAGCGCTCTTCGCCTCACGCGAAGAAGCACGGCTCGAAGTCGTCTCAATCAACGAGGCCACGCGCGCGGATTCCTCTTCCGTCGCCTCCGCGCCTCCGCGGCTCCGGGGTAGCGCCGAAGCCGGGAAGGCCTGGGGTCAGATCGAAGTGCCCAGACTGGGTTTACGTGAGCTCATCGCCGAGGGTGCCGACCGTAAGACCCTGAGCCACGCGGTAGGGCACCTGCCCGAAACCGCGTTTCCTGACGAGGTGGGCAACGTCGTTCTCGCGGGTCACCGTGACTCGGTCTTCCGCCGGTTGAGCGGTCTCGTCAACGGCGACCTCATCTCCGTTCAGACCCCGTTCGGCGGCTTCTCCTATTTGGTCGAAGCAATTGACATCGTTACACCCGATCGCATTGACGCCATCGCTAGCCGGCCCGACCGTGTTTTGACTCTCGTGACCTGCTATCCCTTCAACGTTTTCGGCCGGGCTCCTTTACGGTTGATCGCCCGTGCTCGACTGATCGAACCGGACCCCGCCTCGCGACCTCTGAGGTAGAGCAGACGGAACGGAATCGCCCGCGGGGTTTCCCCTGAATTAGCTGGCGCTCTGCAACAGGGCGATGGCCCCCACGATCCAACAGCACCAACCAGTACAGGTGAACTCCGAACTGCCAAACAGCCTGGGAAGGTTGTCGCGCCTGAAGAGGCGAAGAGGAGGAATCGCTCACCGGCGGAGGCGCCCGAACGCTGGCCCGGGCGGGTCCCTACTCGGACGTTCGCGGTGTGGCCTGGGGAGGTGACGATACCCTCGTCTATGCGCCCTCGTTCGCGGGCGCCTTGATGCGCGTCTCGGCCAGCGGCGGCGAGCCACAGCCGGCCACCAGGCTCGACCTCGCCCAGAGCGAGGGAACCCATCGCGTGCCTCAGTTCCTGCCGGACGGCCGCACGTTCCTCTTCTATTCCTCCGGTGGAACGGGCACCGAACCGGGAAAGCTCTGCATCGGCCGGCTGGGGTCGCTCGATCACCGCTGCCTTACCGCCGCAAGTTCAGGAGGCGTCCTCGTGCCGCCTCACTACGTTGTGTATTCGCGGGGGAAGACACTCGTCGCGCAACGCCTCGACCTCGACTCGATGGAACTTTCGGGTGAGGCGGCCCCCCTCGAGGTGGACCTTCCTTCCAATCTCGGAACCTCGGGGCAGCGCGCGCTGAGCGGCATCGGGTACCGCGGCTTACCGGGCGGACTGGACGGCGCGCAGTCGTCTCGTCTGGGTGGACCGGGATGGCGGTGAAAAGGAGTCGGTGTACGAGAAGCCCAATCAGGTGATATACGGCCCAAGGCTCGGTCCGGATGGCCGTCGCGTCCTGGTGAGCATCTACTGCGAGGGCACTCTGGGCCAGTTATGGCTGCTCGATCCTGCCCGGAACAATCAGGTTCGTCTCTCTCCGGAGGGCGACAAGTGGGACAATCAGATGGCGCTCTGGTCCAGGGATGGCCGCGAAATGTTCGTTGCTCAGACGGAGCCAGGCGGGGCAGGGATCTACCGCCGCAACGTCGACCGACCGGAGAGCGCACAACTCTGGAAAACTATACCGGGCCTGTGGAGCCTGGACTCGGTCCTTGCGGGAGACCGGGGCGTCTTGATCTCCGTCGTCGGAGCGAACACCGGGCTCGACATCTGGCGTCTGGACAACCTGCCCGGCGCCGAGCCGCGACCGTACCTCGCGACACGTTCGGCCGAGCACTCACCGGAAATCTCTCCCGACGGGAAGTGGCTCGCCTACGTGAGCGACGCGAGCGGACGAGAGGAGGTCTATGTGAAGCCATTCGATGGCGAGGCCCCCTCCGTGGAGGGTCTCGACCGACGGCGCCAATGACCCGCGCTGGCGAGCCGACGGCCGGGAGCTTTTCTTCGTCGCCCCCGGCGCCCGCTTCTTCGCCGCGGAAACAACCCTCGGAACCACATTCTCGGCCGGGCCACCGCAGAAGCTGTTCACCTTGCCCCTCGATGAAACCGGCTCGCGTCAGTACGACGTTTCGCCCGACGGCCGCCGCCTTCTCGTGAATCTCGGGAAGACCTCGCCCGACGAGCCCATCGTGGTGATTCTCGGATGGGCGAAGGAGATCGAGAAGCGTCTTCGAACGGGGACGGCGGCGCAATAGAGCGAGAGGTCTTCTCCCCGGTGCGGCGGGGATGGGAGAAGTATTCCGAGTGCCCCGCACTCGGCGGTCCCTTGTGTAACTGTGAAACTGCGGATCTGCCATCCGATATTTCATAATACAATTCCAGCATGATCGATCGCAAGGAGGACGTTGCCGCGGTTCGTAAGTTGCTGCGGTCCTTCCCGGTGGTCTGCGTTCTTGGCGCCCGGCAAGTCGGCAAGACCACGCTGGCGCGTGAGGTGGGGCGTCGTTTCGCGGGGAGAGCCGAACGCTTCGACCTTGAAAGTTCCGAGGATCTGGCCCGGCTCGAGGATCCGATGCTGGCGCTCAAGCCTCTGCGGGGTCTTGTGATCATCGACGAGATACAACGACGGTCCGGCCTCTTTGAACCCCTCCGTGTTCTCGCCGATCGGCGGCCGCTGCCCGCCCGTTTCCTTGTTCTCGGAAGCGCCTCGCCAGGCGTCTTGCGCCAGTCCTCTGAGTCGCTCGCCGGGCGCATCGCCTACCACACGCTGGAGGGCCTGAGGATCGAGGATGTCGGCTCCGCCCGGCTGGACCGGTTGTGGCTGCGAGGAGGATTCCCCTCCAGCTTTCTGGCCAGGACCAACGACTTGAGCCTCGTCTGGCGCCGGAACTTTGTCCGGACGTTCGTCGAACGCGATCTCCCGCAGCTCGGCTTCCGCATCGAGGCCCAGAGCATTTCCAGATTCTGGAGCATGCTGGCGCACTATCACGCCCAAGTCTGGAACGCTGCCGAGTTCGCCAGCTCGTTCGGGCTGAGCGACAAGTCCGTCCGCCACTACCTCGACATCCTTGAGGCGGCCCTGGTGTTGCGCGTGCTCAAACCCTGGTCCGAGAACATCGGGCGCAGGCAGGTGAAGGCTCCCAAGGTCTTTGTGCGGGACTCGGGCTTGTTGCACACCCTGCTGGGCATAAGGGACGCCCGCGATCTGGAACGGCATCCCAAGCTCGGCGCGTCGTGGGAGGGATTCATTCTCCAGCAGGTGATCGCCCATCTGGGAGCGGAGCCCGAGGAGTGCTTCTTCTGGGCAACTCACGGCGGCGCGGATCTCGACTTTCTGTTTGTCCGGGGTCGCACGCGCATCGGAGTGGAGGTGAAGCGGACGAGCGCGCCAAGGCTGACCCGCTCCATTGCCTCGGCGATCGATGTACTGAAACTGAAGCACGTCTATCTGGTCCATGCCGGCGAGGCCACCTTCCCCCTGAACCGGAACGTCACCGCGGTTGCCTCAGCGCGGCTCACCGCCGACCTGTAGCTCGCCTCTCACGGGCGGCGGGCGGCGATGGAGGGGCCGAGAGGCGGGGCAGACGGGCCTGCAAAATAGGCCCAGGCGGCGGGTTGCCATGCGAGGCGCAACCGGTCGCGCGCGCGGCTCGGCGGGTTCCCGCGGACACCCGGCTGAGCGGGCTAGACTGCACGAACTCATGACCTTGACCGTGGGCGGCCGTCTCGGGTCCTACGAAGTCACCGCCGCCATCGGCGCGGGCGGCATGGGCGAGGTGTTCCGCGCGCGCGACACCAAGCTCAATCGCGACGTGGCGATCAAGGTTTTGCCCTCGGCGTTCGCTCAGGATGATGAACGGCTCGCGCGATTCAAACGCGAGGCGCAGGTCCTCGCATCCTTGAATCATCCGAACATCGCGGCGATTTACGGTCTCGAGGAATCCGGCGGGCCGGGCCCCGGCCCCTACGGTTCAGACGAAGGCGCAGGGGCGAGGCATGCCTCGCCCGGCCCAATCGTCGCGCTGATCCTCGAGCTCGTGGAGGGCGAAGACCTCGCCAACCGCCTGGGGCGCGGGGCGCTCCCCGTCGACGAAGCGATCGCCATCGCGAAGCAGATTGCCGACGGCCTCGAAGAAGCGCACGAGCGCAGCATCATCCACCGCGACCTCAAGCCCGCGAACATCAAGGTCACGCCGGACGGCAAGGTGAAGATCCTCGACTTCGGCCTCGCCAAGGCCTTCGACGCCGAATCCGCCGCGAACCCGGGATCGAGCCAGATCTCGCAGTCGCCGACGATGTCGCGGCACATGACGGAAGCGGGGATGATTCTCGGCACCGCGGCCTACATGAGTCCAGAGCAGGCGCGCGGAAAACCCGTCGACAAGCGCACCGACATCTGGGCTTTCGGGGTGGTGTTATCTCTACTTCCTGTACGACGAGGCGGAGCGCGGACGGGCGATGATGGTCGCGCGGGTTGTAGGCAGCGGCGTCTCGTCGCCCCAACGACTCTTCGACCTTCCCCCTCACCAGTGGGAATTCAACCGATCGTCGTTCGCCGTCTACGACCATGGCCGCCGTTTCCTTGTCAACGTCCAGGTGCCCCTCACCGCACCGCAGGTCATCACGGTCGGACAGAACTGGACGGCGGGCCTTGGAGGACGGCGTTGAGATCACCGTGGTCCCTGGATCCCGACTCGGCCCGTCCGAGATCACCGGCGCGATCGGCGCGGGCGGGATGGGCGAAGTATTCCGCGCGCGCGACACGAAGCTGAATCGCGACATCGCGATCGAGTCGAACACCGACTACGATGTCGTCTCGGTGGACCTGGCCACGGCCGTCGTCACCCCGGTGATCACCACCCAAAGGGGCGGAGGAGCAGCCGCCCAACCTCTCTCCGGATAGGACTCGGTTGATCTACCGGCTGATTACCACGGGACGACCCGGCGGCTTGTGGATGTCGGCGGTTTCGGGCGGTCCGCCCGTGCGACTGGTCAAAGGATCATCGGCATTGGAGAGCCAGGGCTCATGGTCACCGGATGGGAACTGGTACGTCTATCTCAGTCAGGAGAAGGGTCGTCAGTCCCTGAACAAAGTGAAGACCACGGGCCAGGCGACGCCTGTGGTGTTGAAAACGGACGTGAAGCTCTCGGCGCGGGGGGCCATGTGGTCACCTGCGAACGACTGGATTCTGTATAGCGACGCCGGCGTGAAATTGATCTCGCCGGATGGCCAGACCACGCGAGACGTGTCGCCTGTGAGTGCGCTCGTCTACGCCTTCTCGGCGGATGGGCGGACGATCTACGGCCCTCGGCAGCCCGTGCGGTTGGGTCCGATGGAACTGTTTTCGATGAATGTCACGGGCGGCTCCGAGAAGACGATCGGCTCCCTGGCCCGCGACTATGTGCCTGCGGCGTCCAGCAATCCCGGGCTGCGCCTGTCGCTCACGCCCGATGGCAAGAGCCTGACCGACAGCATCACCAGGACCTCTTCGAACCTGTGGCTGATGGACGGGCTGCAGTCTGTGAGGGTGCGGCAGCGATTGGCCCTCACACCAAGGCACCCGACTCGGCTCTCGTCAAAGATGGGTCGGAGATGCTGGCTGCGCTGCGGACGGAACGAGGTACAGGCTCGACCGTGCGCGGTTATAGACTCGACCCATGACCGACTCTGAAGTGAGAGTGGTGAAGGTGTCCCGCCGGGCGGACGATGGCGATGCATGGATGCGGGCGCTCTCTCCGTCCGCTCGGGTCTTAAGCGTCCGCGCCGCAACCGAGAACGCCTGGCTTGCCAAGGAGGGGAAACGGATTGACGCCCGACTTCGTCGCGATGTTGTCCGCGTTGTCCGCCGAGCACGTTGAGTTCATGCTCGTGGGGGCCCACGCGCTCGCCGCTCATGGTTTCGTTCGCGCCACCCAGGATATCGACATCCTCGTGAGACCCACGCCTACGAACGCGCGGCGGGTGTTCGCGGCCCTCCGGACCTTCAAAGCACCTCTGTTCGACCTCGCGGAGGCGGATCTGCTGAACCCGGATGTGATTTACCAGGTCGGCGTCGAGCCCAATCGAATCGATCTCATGAACGATATCTCCGGCGTGTCCTGGGACGAGGCATGGGCGGGCCGAACCGAGATCGTGATCGAGGGAATCCGCGTGCCCGTTCTCGGCCTCGAGGAGTTCGTCCGTAACAAGCGCGCCTCGGGTAGACCGAAGGACCGTGCCGATCTCGTCCTGATCGGTCGCGAGTAGGCCCCCTGGAACCGGCCCCGGTTTCTGGCGCGAACGGCCTTTTGGATCGATAGCTAGTCGGTATTACAGTGTAGCGATCGATATGGACACCGTCACCATCTCCCCCAAATTTCAGGTCGTCCTTCCCAGGAAACTCCGCGAGGAACTCGGGCTCAAGGCCGGAGGCAAGATGCGGGTCGTGCGCTACGGTGATCGCATCGAGCTTCTCCCCGCGCGGCGCGCCATCCAGATGAAGGGCTTCCTCAAGGGCATGGACACCTCGATCCCGCGGGATCGCGATCGGGCTTGAAGTCCGGCAACGTCGTCGATTCCTCCGGGTGGCTCGAATACTTCGCGGGCACCCCGCGGGCACGCCTGTTCGCCCCTGCCATCGAGGCCCCGGACCGGCTCATTGTTCCCGTGGTGGTCCTTTACGAGGTGGTGAAGAAAGTCCGGCGTGAGCGCGGGGATGACAAGGCGATCGAAGCGGCCGCCATCTTGAGGAGCGGGCGCATCGTCGATGTCGACATCGCGACCGCCCTCGACGCCGCGCAGCTCGATCTGCCTCTCGCCGACAGCCTGATCTACACGATCGCACGGCGTGCCGGAGCGACCCTGTGGACCCAGGATGAAGACTTCGCGACCCTGCCCGGGGTCAGGTACTTCCCGAAGCCATAGTCGCGCGGCGCCGGCGGGCGACCACCCTTCGACGCTCAGGGACCACAAGGGGCGCCCCCTACCTTAGAATGCGCCCAAGGACGCTGGCTGCCGGATCCAGACTTGGCCCATACGAAATCAGCGGCGCCATCGCTGGCGGGATGGGGGAGGTGTTTCGCGCCCGCGACACGAGGCTCAATCGTGATGTCGCGATCAAGGTTCTTCCCGCCACGTTCGCGCAGGATCACGAACGCGCGGCGCGGTTCAAGCGGGAGGCGCAGGTTCTCGCACGTCGCCCGCGGCGACGATGTCGGCGATGTAGAGGAGCGCGTCACCCGACACGCACAAGATCCCTGTCGATGAGTGGGCGCATCCGGGGCTTGAGGCCCTTGGCCGTGATGACGTCCACGCGAGCGCCCAAGAGATCTTCGAGGAAGATCAGCAACCCCATGTGGCCCTCGAAGGTGGTCGGGCCCTCGAACTCGACGAGCACGTCCACATCGCTGTCGGACCGCGCCTCATCACGCGCGACCGATCCGAAGAGGGAGAGCGAGCGGACGCCGAAGAGACGCAACGATCTCGTCTCGTCTGGCCGAGAGCAGAGCGATCGCTTCGGGCGCGTTTCACGGTTGGATCATACCGTCCGGAGTGGCCGGTCCGAAGAACCCCGGTCGCCCGGTCCCCCTTCACCTATGACCCGCTGCATCCTTGATGAACCTCATCTCCAGCACACGTCTCGGCCCGTATGAAGTGGTCTTGCATCCGGGCGGCAAGCGGCTCGCGGTCGTCGCGGCCGCCGACCAGAGCGGCGTGGTGGAGGACAAAGTCGTGTTCATGTTCAACTTCTTCGAGTACCTGAAGAAGACGGTGCCGGGGAAGTAATGAGCCTCGCAACCGGCACGCGGCTTGGGCCGTATGAAGTCATTTCCCCCATCGGCGCTGGCGGGATGGGCGAGGTCTATCGCGCCCGCGCTACGAAGCTCAATCGCGATGTCGCGATCAAAGGTCCTTCCCGCCGCATTCGCGCAGGCTGACGAACGCGTCCGTGCCACATCCGGGGCAAACGGGCCGGGCATGCCCGGCCCCTACGGTTCGATCATCGCCCTCGTGATGGAACTTGTCGAGGGTGAGGATCTCTCCGCTCATATCGCGCGGCTCGACTCGGCGGGCGGGGCGCGCCTGGAACTGGATGAAGCGATCTCGGGCACGGGTGAGGCCACCGCCACAGCACCGCTGCCCGTGGCCGTGGCCGTG
>Ga0163146_10009529_pt1 | contig 10077 bp, 13 predicted proteins | sample OliLakLV19MP7G1_FD_148648 | JGI IMG/M metagenome (GOLD analysis project Ga0163146, IMG submission 148648) | Freshwater microbial mat bacterial communities from Lake Vanda, McMurdo Dry Valleys, Antarctica - Oligotrophic Lake LV.19.MP7.G1 | ecosystem: Environmental > Aquatic > Freshwater > Lake >... | reverse complement strand
GGCCAGCCCGCCGCGCGGTGACATGGAATGATCATTGGCCGATGTAGACGTTTCTTAGCGTTAGATCGGAATTACCCACCTTCAGGCGCCGGCTCTCTGCATGGCCATCGGCGAAGGCGACGTTGGTGGTATCGTTCTTCCCGTGGCGCCAGCGAATGTCCGGCTTGACGCCGTTGGACGAATAATCCTTGTTTCGGGTCACCACGGAGGCACCAAGGTCAATGCCCGGCTTGGTGAGCAGCCAGTTGTATTGACGCCCGCCGATAACGCCGCCGTTCGATAAACCGTCGTTATCGATGCCGTCACCGACGGCGTAAGCGTTGCCGTAATTCACATTGAAGTACTGCGCGCCGTCGAAGATCACTACGATTTCGGTCGAACGGCGAATCTTGCCCAGTTTCCACCCCGCGAGCAGCGGACGCGGTGCGGGCTTGGATTGATCGTAACTATCGAGGTTGGGCATCAATCGTGGGTGCGAGGAGTAGTGCAGCTTGCGCGATAGCCCGCCGGCGGGGTTGCCGCTGTCTTCACTGGCTGCCGGGCAGGCAAACGCGGCCTGCAGCTTGGAGTTTTCGGCCCCGCCCTGCGTTCCATAGGTTGATCCACCCTTGCCGAGGGCGTTGCTCATAAGGAGCAACTGCCAGTCGGCGGCATTGTTTCCGCCTGACACTGTCGTTCCGTCTGGGCTGCCTTGGCCGTCCCAATAGCCGTACGGAAGCATCCCTTTATTCTGGCCGGCATAAATCTGGATGGCCTGTCCGATACTGCGCAGGTTGGCCAGGCAGGCGACCGTTGTGGCCTGACTTTTGGCTCGGCCCAGCGCCGGCAGCAGGATGGCGATTAAGACTGCAATGATCCCAATCACGACGAGCAATTCGACGAGCGTAAACGCCCGACGCGTGAATGGATGTTGTTCGATCTGCTGGGTCATAACAGTTCTCCGTCAATAAACTTCGCGCATCCTGCTGCCGGCGACTCTGAGTCGGTTCACATCAGGACACGGTTACGCGGCGCGGCGGCGCCGAATGATCATGCCCGCACCAGCGGCGAGCAGGCCGAGCGAAGCGGGTTCCGGGATCGGCGCGACGACCGCCGTCAGGTTGCCACCTGCAAAAAGCGGATCACCCGCCCACACATTCGAGCCAATGGTTTCAAACCCGTACTGAATATGGTTGAGCGGGTTGGCCGAGGTCAGCTTGCTGATGCTGAAAACGCCGGGTGTCAATGGCACGGTGACCTGGGTAAACGAAGAGAAATCGGGGGCAAAATCCTTGATGAAGGCCACCGATGAATAGGTGGTATTGTTGTAAGGATTCACCGCCCCGTTCAAGGCGTTGGACAAGACAACGCCCGTAAAGGTCAAGTTTTCGTTGACAAAAGTCCCGGTGGTTTCAGCATACAGGTTCGCGTCCATGATCTTGTTGCCTGGTGCGCCGGGCGCGCCATTGTTCTGGTTGGGCCCTTGATACCAAAAGATATTGGGATCACCAATCTGATTGGCGGCCAAGGTCAGCGTGGTCCCGGAAAAAGAGGAAACCAAGTCCCCCGGTCCCCAACCACTGCTAAACACAGGGGCACCATCGGCGGGACCATTTGCAGCGAAACCCGTGGGTAGAACGGTTGCACCCACTGGCAGGTTGGATACATTCATGAAACCGTTAGTCAATGTGCCGGGGTCCACAGTGACTGTCACTGCTAATGCCATCGAAGAACCGACAGTAAGAGCCGCTGCGCCAATGAGCGTGGCGATCGCATTACGAAGAGACGTGCGCATTTCTGATCCTCCTAACGAGGTGTAGAGATGAACGGAGAGAAGACGGCTCCGCAGCCATGCCTTGAACCAAGATTTCGAACGATTCGAACTTGATCCGACCAGACTTTACCATCCGGTCGACCTCCGCTTACGCCGGGAAGTATGCCTCCGACCCCGCGCCGATGCCATCCTCTTTTGCGCAAATCATTTTCTATTTTGCGTCATATGGTAAGATGCCCCCGTATGCTGCGAATTGGAATTCAAGTGGATCTGGTGGGTTCGTACGGGCGGGATGTTCTGCGCGGGATCATGCAATTCGCCAATCGCGCCGGAAATTGGGAATTTGTAATGCCCCCGATGTATTCGATCGGGCGGAAGAAAACAGTCAGCCCGCGCGCGGTCGACGGCATGCTGGCGATGATCCACGACGCCCGATCGGTCAGCCCGTTTCGCCGCGCGGGCGTGCCTCTGCTCAACGTGGCGCGCACCCTCGACGACGAACAACTCACGACGCTCAACCTGCCCAGCGTTCTGCCCAACGATGCGGCGATCGGCAAGCTGGCCTACGAATATTTTCGCGACCGTGGCTTTCGCAATTTCGGCTTCTGCGGCCATCCGACAGCCGGTTGGTCGGAACACGCGAACGTGCGTTTGAAGCCGCGGTGGCCAAAGACGGGCAAACATGCTTCCGTGTTCACGTGGCCGACGATGTGCCGGTGGACTGGATCAAGACCGTTCCAATTCCCGCCGCCATTCTCGCCGGGAATGACCGTTACGCATGGCACGCCGTCGACGCCTGCCGCAACGCCGGCCTTCGCGTTCCGGAGGACGTAGCGGTTCTTGGTTGCGACAATGACGTGCTGTTGGTGGACATGGTTCGACCCACGCTTTCAAGCATCAAGCCGGCTTCGTTCGCCGTCGGTTATGAAGCCGGGCGATTGCTTGCTCAGTTGATGCACGGTGGGAAAGTCACGCCGAGGCCTGTGCTGATTGCGCCCGAAGGCATCGTCACACGTCACTCGACCGACGTGCTGGTGATCGAAGACGCCGCCGTCGCCGCCGCCGTCAGGTTCATTCGCCAGAACGCGGCGCGGGCGATCGGTGTGGCCGACGTGCTGGATGAAATCGCCAGCGGGCGCCGCACGCTCGAACGGCGGTTCCGCGAAGCGATGGGTCGCAGCCTGCTCGATGAAATCCGCCGGGTGCGCATCGACCGCGCGATGCAGTTGCTTCGTGATACCAGTTTGGACATGCCAGCCATCGCCGAGCAGTGTGGTTTTTCCAGCCAGGCCCGGTTTTCAACCGTCTTTCGTGACCAATCCGGCGATACCCCAACCGACTACCGCAAGAAGATGCGGGCCGGCCGATGACACGCCACGATGAGACGCGCGCACGAGCGGCTCGCTCGTCTGCGCCGGCGAAAAGCGTGTCGGCCGGCAAGGTTTTTGTTGACGCCGCGCCCCGGGCCGATACCATGTTCGTGCAACAGTTGCATGAACTGTTTACTTCGTTATGGGATCTGTCCGCGAAATAGCCAAAGCCGTCGGCGTGTCGCCGGCGACCGTCTCACGCGTGATCAACAGCGATCCCCGCGTGACCGCCCACGTCCGCAAACGCGTGCTCGATGCCGCCAACAAAGTGCGCTACGTCGCAAGCGTGGGCCGGCGACCGACGACCAATATTGCCTTCGTTTACACCTCGCAACCCTCGCTCGGATCGCCGTACGACACCGCCGTCCTGCAGGGCCTCTCCGACGGCATCGAGCAGATCGGCATGGACCTGATCATCCTCAACGCCGGCCGCAATCGCATGGATCATGAAAATTACACGCAGATGTTCATGCGCCGGGGCGTACGCGGCGCGGTGCTGCGCGCCACCGCCGATTCGCATACCATTTGCGAGCAGATCGCCAGCGAAGGCTTTCCGGCGGTCGTGGTCGGCGAGCGGTTCAGCAGCCCGCGCGTCAGCTTCGTGCACGCCGAAAGCCGGCCCGCCAGCCGCACCGCTACCGAGCACCTGATTGACCTGGGCCACCGCCGCATCGCCATCTGCGTGAACGGCGTGCCCGATTCGGATCACGCCGATCGTTTGGCCGGCTTCCGAGACGCCATCAAAGCCGCCGAGATTGATTTTGACGAACGCTATATCTTCCAGGCGTGGGCCAGGCGCGACGGCGGCGCACAACTGGTGCGTCAGATCGCCGCCATGAGCCGCCCACCGACCGCCGTTTATGTCACCGATCCCATGACCGCCATCGGCGCCATCAACGAAGCGCGGGTGCTGGGGCTGCGCGTGCCGGACGATCTTTCCATCGTCGGCTTTGACGACGGCGAAGCGCGGTTCATCGTTCACCCGACTATGTCGGCGGTATGCCAGGATGCCGTGGCGATCGGCCGGGCGGCGTTTGATGTGCTGCACGAGCTGATCGACCACCGATCCGACGGCAGCGCGCCTCGTAAAGTGCTGCGAACCTGGTTCGAAGTACACGATTCGACCGCACCGCCGGGCCAGGCCGGCAAGGCCGGGGCGATGGCGACCCCCGCCCGCCGAAAAAACCAGTCTAAGGAGTAGCCAATGCATTCGTGCCATCCCACCGGTATCTTTGCCGCAGCCATTATTTCCGCGTTTACATTAGCGTGCGTGTCGGTCCACTCTTTTGCCGCCCCGACGACGACCGAGCTGCGCAAGGCTGAATCCGGCTGGCAACTGCTGCGCGGCGGCAAACCCTACCCAATTCACGGCGCCGGCGGGAGCGGGTCGAAGCAACTTCTAAAATCGATGGGCGGCAACTCATTCCGCACCTGGGATGCCGAAGACATTGATAAGGAGCTTGATGAAGCGCAGAAGCTGGGCCTGACGGTCACCGTCGGCATCTGGCTCAAGCACGAACGCCACGGGTTCAGCTACAACGATGCCGACTTCGCCGCCGAACAACTGGCGCGGGTACAAAAATTCGTCACCCAATACAAAGATCATCCGGCGGTGCTGATGTGGGCGCTGGGCAACGAGATGGAAGGCGAAATGGGCGAGAACGCGGCCATCTGGTCGCACGTTGAAAGTTGCGCCGCGCTGACCAAGCGGATCGACCCCTCGCGGCCGACGATGACCGTGATCGCCGAACTCGGCGGCGATAAGGTGAAGAATATCAACCGATTGTGCCCGAGCATTGATATCGTCGGCATCAACACCTACGCGGGAGCGGCCTCGGTCATCAAGCGCTATCGCGCGCTGGGTGGAACAAAGCCGGTGGTCATCACCGAATTCGGCCCGGCGGGCACATGGGAGGTGGAGCGCAATGCGTTCAAAGCGCTGCCCGAACCCACTGCCGACGAGAAAGCCGAAGCGTACCGCCGGCATTACGTCGCCACGGTGCGCGACGGTCAGGATCTTGTTCTGGGTTCCTATGCTTTTACATGGGGCAACAAACTGGAAATGACCGCGACATGGTTTGGCATGCTCCTTCCCGACGGCAGCAAACTGCCTGCAGTGGATGTAATGTGTGAACTGTGGACGGGCAAACCGCCGGCGAATCGATGTCCACAAATCGAGCCGATTAAACTGAGCGGCCCACAGCGCGTTTCGCCCGGAACAACGATTGAGGCAACCGTTGCGGCCACCGACCCGGAAAATGATCCGCTCAAGTACGAGTGGGTGTTGTGGGGCGAAGTGGCCAAGCCGGGCATCGGCGGCGATGCCGAGGCCCATCCGCCTACATTCGCCGACGCCGTCACCGTCACCCAGGCGGGTCGGGCGACCATTCGTATGCCCGCCGAGCTGGGCAACTATCGTTTGTACGTTTACGTGCGCGACGGCAAAGGATCGGCGACGACCGCCAATATTCCGCTGCTGATTGAAGCCGTCGCAGCGAATGAATCAACGCCGTCAACCCCGCCAACCCCGCCAACAACACCACCAACGCCGTCGGCCAACGCGCCCGCGGGCGTCGCGTCTGCCAGCCTGCCATTCATCGTCTACAGCGACGCCGACGGCCCGACGCCTTTCGCGCCCACCGGGTGGATGGGCAACCACGCGGCCATCAAGCTTGATGCGGCCAGCAAAGACAATCCGCACCGTGGCAAGACCTGCCTCAAACTGCAATACACCGCTGCCGATGCGTTCGGCGGAATCGCCTGGCAGCACCCGGCTGAAGATTGGGGCGAAAAGCCCGGTGGCTACGACCTGACCGGCGCGAAAAAGCTACGCTTCTGGTCGCGCGGCGCCGCGACTCCTTTCTCGCCCACCGGGTGGATGGGCAACCACGCGGCCATCAAGCTTGATGCGGCCAGCAAAGACAATCCGCACATTGGCAAGACCTGCCTCAAGCTGCAATACACCGCTGCCGATGCGTTCGGCGGAATCGCCTGGCAGCACCCGGCTGAAGATTGGGGCGAAAAGCCCGGTGGCTACGACCTGACCGGCGCGAAAAAGTTACGCTTCTGGGCGCGCGGCGCCGCGGGCGGCGAAAAGGTGGAATTCAAGTTCGGCATTTTAGGCGCAGAAAAACAATTCGCCGATAGCGGTTCGGGCGACCTCACCGTCGAACTCTCGGCGGAATGGAAGCAGTATGAGATCGACTTATCGGGCAAAGACCTCGGCAGAATCAAAACCGGCTTCTGCTGGGTAACGCCCGGGCAGGGCAAGGCGATCACCTTTTTTGTGGATGACATCGCGTTTGTGCGTGAGTAGTGTGTGGCAGCGAATCGCGTATGCGCGGTGGCGAAATGAGCCGGCGCGTCTGTTAACTGAGCCGGCGCGTTTGTTAAATGATCGGGCGCGGTTGTCAAATCCCTGCGCGCGGTTGCGTCCTGAATGCTTCCTCTCGCCAAATGCTTGCGCGCGGTTACAAACTCCCCGCTCCATTTAGCCAAATCCCCGCTCCATTTGGCAAAAGGAAACTTTCCCGATGCCAAATCCCTCCGGGAGTTTGCCAAATGCACGGAGGAGTACGCAAGTTGGCATGGCAGTTTGCAAAAGGAAACTTCCCCTTTGCAAACAGAATCTTCCCCTTGGCAAAATGAACCAGGGATTTGGCGCGTTCACCGACTCCGCCGGCGCGATTGCCGGGGGCGCAGGGACCGATTAACATCCGCCTGTCATGGCAAAAAAGGGGATCACGGGCAAAACGAGGTCGAAGCGCAACGCAGGCGAGCCGCGGGCGGCGGTGTCGCCGGTGGTGTCGCTGGCCGCCGGGCGGGCGTCGGCGTTATTGGACACCCGCGTCGTCTACTGCGGCGACTGTCTCGAACAACTCAGAAACCTGCCCGATGCCTGCGTCGACCTGATCTACATCGATCCGCCGTTCAACTCCAACCGCAACTACGAAGTGTTCTGGGGCGAGACGAAGGAGAAGCGCGCCTTCGAGGACCGCCACGCGTCCACGCAGGCGTATCCCGGCGCGCCGGGACGTCCCCGCTGCGTCGAGCTCGCCCGCGTGCTCAAGAAGACCGGCGGCTTCCACTACGCGCGCCATTGGCACGAGGTCCTCGACGCCGTACTCTGCTGAGGGTCCACGAGGCTTGGCACCGCGCCAATAAAGAGGATGCGTTGGCGGAAGAACCACAAAAACCCAAAGGCCTCGCCTCAATGGGCGAGGCGGACTACCGGAACGGGGCGCGCGACCGCATCGGTGAGTCATATGTGCTGCTGATTGCGGAAAAGTTCGGCGGCAGTGCGTATCTTGCCGGCCGTGGCGCTGAAGGCGCATTGCGAGCCGTGCTTTGGAAGGCGGACCCCGAAATCCAACAGGGAAAGAAGTCGCTTGACACGGGTCACGACCTTCGCCGGCTGCTGACGAACGTCCGCAATCTCGGCTTGCTCCGCGCCGGTGGGCCTGATGACCCGCTGGTCGCCGATGTCCAGCACCTCGCGCGACTGTGGTACAATAACATGCGGATCGCCTCGTCGCGGGCCGTCGAGACGCGATGGTTTCGAGTTGGCGAGGTCTCCGGGCAGCGAACTTTCAAGCAGGCGGCGTACGACTTTTACGACGCCTGCTCGGCCGTCATCAAGAGATGTGAGGCGATATGCCAATCCAAGAAGTCCTGACACGCAGACTCAACCTCCAAGACGCTCACTTTGAACTTGAGAACGTCGGCGCAAAGGAGAGCGGCACGATCATCTCCCCATCATTCCGCGGCATGCGGGACTCGGAGCGGCAACGGCGCATCTGGGACGCCCTACACGAGGAGTACGGTCGCGAGTCCGTGCACCGGGTAGGAACTCTGCTGGCCTTTACCCCCGAAGAGTGGGAGATCGATATCGGCGCCGATGCCGAAGCAGCAGGATAGGTGCCTTCGGGCGCTTGAGTGCATCGCACAACGCCGCGGCATCGATCAATTCGAAGCCGTCATGGAACGCGAAGGCGAAGGCGGCCGCCAACGCGGATTCTTCGTTTCCTTCGGCGACTCCCGCGACGCCGAGCAGGAGTGCGCGGCGTTCCACAAGCGAACGGGTAGAATCGTCAAGCTGCTGACAGTTCAAGAGATTCTGGACGAGGAGCATGTGCAGAAGATGTGAGAAACGTGAAGCCTACGGTCGGGCGCGCACCGCGCGGTCCGGTCCATTCAGAGAAGGAAACGCATCTAATGAAAACTCGAAAGCGTCCAGAAGATTCCGGAATCGAATCGATTGACTCGGAGATTGAAGATCAGGAGAGCGCGCCCGCGACCTACCGGGTCGTTACCTATCCAGCCGACTACACTTTGGAAGGCCTTGTCGCGCAATTTGATAAAAAACTAATCGAGATTCCGGAATTCCAGCGCAAGTTTGTTTGGACCCACAAACAGGCGAGTCGGCTGATTGAATCGTTCCTCTTGGGCCTTCCTGTTCCTGCCGTTTATTTCTACAAAGATAATGAGGAGAAGCAGCAAATCGTTGACGGACATCAGCGTCTGCAGAGCATTTCCCACTTCTTTAGGGGTACGTTTGGAAAGGACCGCAACGGAAAAGAGACTACATTTCAGCTTATCGGCTTGGACGAGAAAAGCCCGTACTTCAATAAGACCTACAAGGATCTCGGTGACGGAGATCCGCAGTCGTTTAACAGGCTGAACAATTCGGTCATGCGTTCGTTTGTGATCCAACAATTGGACCCGGATGACAACAGCAGCGTCTACCACATCTTCGAACGGCTCAACACGGGTGGAACACTCTTAGTTGGGCAAGAAATCCGTAACTGCGTCTATGCGGGACCGTTGAATGATCTCCTGATTAGTTTGAACAAGAATAAGGATTGGCGATCGATTTTCGGGAAGAAGAATCAGGACACCCGACTCCGGGATGTGGAGTTGATTCTTCGATTCTTCGCGCTGCTTCGCGGCAATAAGTACTCCAAGCCAATGAAGACGTTTCTGAATAACTTCATGGGGGAGCATAAGAAACCGAAGCCCGCGCTTCTAAAAGAGTACCGGGAAACTTTCGAAACGACGGTCACGCAGGTTTGCAAATCGCTCGGAGAGAAGCCCTTTCATCTCCGCGCGGGACTAAATGCGGCTGCCTTCGATGCAATCTTTGTCGCGTTTGCTAAGCACGCGAAGCATATACCGAATAATATTGCGGCCCGATTTAAGGCGTTAAAGAACGATCTGAAGTTCAAGGCGTTCGTGACCAGCGCCACCACAGACGAGTCCGCGATCCGCGGTCGCCTGAAGCGCGCGAAGGCAATCCTTTTCGAGTAATCGCCGATGACATTTTCAAGGCTCGATACTGCAATCGCCCTCGCGAGTAAGGAAGCCCCTACGCTCGTAGGGATAGATGCGCGCTTGCAATCGTTCGTCGCGGGTTACCTAATTGTGGACATCATTTCGGAGTTCGAGCAGCGGCTTGAGGCGATATTCGCTCTCCGAGTAAAAAAACTCAATGATGTGCCAAGCAGCAACTTCTTGTGCAGCTTGTTGGATCGTAAGTTCCGCTCGCCCGACATGGGGAAGATCAATACCGCCCTACGCAATCACGACGCTTCATGGTTGACTGCATTTGACGCCAGACTTGCGGGAACGCAATGGAAGGTCGCAATGGATAGTCTCATGCAGAATCGGCACTATTACGTCCACAAATCAGGTAATGCAACGATGAGCTTGCCGGATGTCGTGCAGGCTTACAACGAAGCCGTCAAGCTGTTCGATGCCCTAGCGCACGTCTTGGGACTCTCGGCGGCGGACTGCGCGCATCTTATATAGAACTGTAGCAGCCGGAGGGCTAGCCACTCGCTAACTCAAGATCCATGCTCGCCCTCTCCATCCGCCAACCCTACGCCGAGGAAATCCTTCGCGGGAAGAGGAAGGTCGATTTCTAAAACTTCCCGACGCGAATACGACGGCTCGCTT
>Ga0163146_10009527_pt1 | contig 10079 bp, 6 predicted proteins | sample OliLakLV19MP7G1_FD_148648 | JGI IMG/M metagenome (GOLD analysis project Ga0163146, IMG submission 148648) | Freshwater microbial mat bacterial communities from Lake Vanda, McMurdo Dry Valleys, Antarctica - Oligotrophic Lake LV.19.MP7.G1 | ecosystem: Environmental > Aquatic > Freshwater > Lake >... | reverse complement strand
GACAATCACCGTGTCAATGATGGTGTTGAGAGCAGCCTTGCGGCGAGCAAGAGTAAGACTAGTAAAGTTGATTCCCATTGTGCAAAAGGTTGCTGGCAGTGGGATCTTCACAACAAATTGCAGGATGCAACAAGTGTTGTGGATTGGCACTGCAGATGTTCTGCATCAAAGGTGCCTTGGAGAGTGGTTAACAGGACTCTCTGAATAAAATATGCTGTGGATGATGCAAGGATCCAACAGCGCATGCAATTATAACCGGTGTAATGACGAAGAGGGTAATTGAATCCAAGTGGATGCAATTTCGAATGTAGATCACGTGATGTTTGAAAGAACTAGCAAGGTATCATTCCAGTCAATATGGCCACTATTGATAGGAGGATTGGTCTTGCTAGAGAGGTTGTTTGTAGAGCTGGACAATTAGCTTAGTAGCTTTGTTCAAGCATGTGACGACTGATAATCTGCAAACAGAGAGGTGTCTACAAACTAGATGTAAATAACAATCAATGACTGGATTCCTATAGACAAGAGCTAGGATGAACTGAGCATCCTTAATTGCTATGTTGTTGAGGATGTTCCATAAACAATTCCCTAATGGAATGAGCAGTCAACCTAATTAATCCAGAATGGACTCACTTGTCAAGAAGATTCGTTGGTTTGACTGGTTGCAAGTGGTCATGACTTTTGAATTCAATTCATGTGGCTCAAACTTGCATTTCATAATTCAGCTGCACCCACACTTGTTTAAAATGAGAGTGTGTCATAATTCTTTAGATTGCATGTCATGCTCAGCTCCTTCGTTCTTTCCTCTTCATGTTGTTCATTTGACAGCATGCGAAATGCAATGAAACATGTCATGTTTTTCATGCTTTTCAAAAGTTAAATGACAAAAACACCACCCTTGTAAACTTTTGGATTGGTTTCATAAATTCTTCTTTTTGTTGTCCAGCACTTTGTAAAGGAGGGTGCTGTGCAAGAGTCATTTCCAATTGGAAACTGGTGTGCAAGAGAAGTGTCATAACTTGGGGTAGAGGAACCTGAACTCTAATGCAGCTTCACAAACTTCTTAGAGCAAGTGTGTGCATGGATTCTCTGCATGTTGAATTGTGCACACGGCGGCAACAACAACAGCAGCAAATTTACTCTTTAGAGGTCCCAACGACCATTAGTTCTGGTGAAGCTACTACAAGTACCAGGTATCTATTAGACCTACTAGCTACATCAACCAATCTAAGAGTGCCATTCCAGATTGCAGTAGAATCGGAGGATGCTGATACTGGCAGATCGTTCCGGTATAGTAGTGGTCTCACTATTATTCGTGTTGGGTTTGTTGTTACCAGCGAGCATTGTCGGCGGCAGCGATGAGGAGCATCATGCGTCACAAAATAATAATTATCATCCAAACAAAATAAGGTTATTGCCCATGAAAATGTGTGAAATTGCTCCTGGCGTCCAAATGCCCGTTTTGAGTATAGGTACGGGTGGACGCGAGTCCAAAGATGCCTACCAAATTGTCGCGAATTGGTTGGCACTGGGAGGACGAGGGATTGATACCGCACTCAATTATCGAAATCAAGACGCTGTCAAACAAGCCATCGAGGAGTCCAAAATTAAACGACACGAACTTTTTCTGACGACCAAAATTCCCGATTGCAATGTCAGTCGTACACACGACTATATTCAACGCGACCTCCAATTGTTGGGGGTAGAGTATTTGGATTTAGTATTGATTCATGGTCCTCGCAATGGAGATTGTTTGGAGACTTGGAACATTTTGGAATCCTATTTTACCAGTGCAAAAGTTAGGGCCATTGGAGTCTCCAATTTTAAAACGTCCGACCTGAAACTAATTTTGGAACATGGCACCATCTGGCCTCATGTCAATCAAATATTGTTCAATCTTTGTTCTGTGGACCACGAGACTCTAAAAACGTGTCATGAACATGGGATTGTCGTGGAAGCGTATTCTCCCCTGGGCCGCGATGGAAGTCGAGGAGGCGATATTGCGCATAACCCTACCGTGCTAGAAATTGCCAAGGAACATAATGTGACAACCTATCAAATTGCCTTGAAATGGATATTGCAATATCAAGGATATGGAAGTGTATTGACGTTTCAATCCTCGTCGCAAGCACATCAGGCGGTCGATGCCCATGTCTTTGACTTTGAGCTGACTCAAGATCAAATGGAACGTTTGAACCACTGCCAATGTGACAGTGAAGCAGACGAACGAGAAGAAGGTCAATAAACACACCATTGCCGATAGCGTAGTCGTTCACGACGCCATGTAATTTTGGGGGCCATAAAACACATTCGCCAACACAGACGATGATCAAGCTCTCAAGAAATTCAATGCCTCGGTACTATTTTATTTTCAAATTCGCGATCACGAAGGGAGCAATTTACGCCGCGGCCGGAATGATAACAGTACTGGATTGTGGCTGAGGATCTCTTGGGGGTGGTTCCACATTCCAACTCCACTACTACTTCGATCACTTCTACTATTTGTTCCTACGAGATCAATGCATGGACGAATATAGATGCAGGCGGATTGCGTCGTACCGCATCAGTATGTATTGGTGGATGTTTCTCGCATGCCGCATTTTCCGATGAAACAGAGCTGACTTTGTGTACATGACATTGGTATCGCACTGGCAAACGCAATTCCAAGATCAAAAGTAAACGACGCAAGAAAACAGTGGATTAGAAATCGGCTTCTGCACTGCTGTATGACGTGGGCACCCTTTCCTGCTCCCAACGCGCCAATTTCCTTTGAAAGTACTAGCCAATGCCAGAGCTATCCATTATTCGGGGCATTCTACTTATTGTTTGAAAAATCAATCACGGTTTCCAATCTGCGCTGGGCAAAGATGTTTTCATGCTGTGTGCAGGTCGGAAGGGCGAAGCCAGTGTGGTATTTCTGGTCTCTATCAAAACTTGACAAGGGAATATCATCGGGCTATCACGAAAGCTCTTGCAATGCCTATAACCAACGAAACGACTCTACTATTTTGAAAAAGTATGTTTGGCGTCTAGCTGAAATGCGCGAATGAATATACCATGCACGAATGGTCATTTGGTCTTGGCAGGACTTGTACCAGTCAAGTCAAAAAATTGAAAGCAGACAAAGCACCGAGCAAGCTCGATGCCTGACCGTGATTCGTTGAAGAGTGTAGGAGCGCGTGTGGATCACTCAGCACATACTGCACCACAACATGGATTCGTTTGCGTCTGGACTACATAACGGTTCGGACACGCCAACCTAGTGTTGGTGCTTCTTGTTGGTGGGAATGTCTTGTGGCACATTCAAGCTGTCGCCGGCGCGTTTTCAACGGGAGTGCATTTTTTCGAAGCTCTGACATATGTCCAATCATTTTACCTGTTCAGAATCAATCCCGCTGGAATGGGGCAATACAACGTGCTGGCGAGCGCGTGAGTGCAAGCAGAATAATGACAACTCCCCACGGTGCGAAACTCCGTTTAACATTGTCCACGCTGCGAAAGTAACACGCTGCGAAACATCAAAGCGGATGCAAAATCTGCCAGTTGTACAACAAACAAAACAAAACAATTTGCTCACAACTTGTGGAGTTGCCTGCTACAACGTTCTTCTCGATTGCCTTTTCTGATTACTTGTCTTTGCTCGATTTCCAGCCATGTCGAAGCGAAAATTTGAAGAAGATCCAGGCTTTGCTCCTTCGCCTGCAAGTAAGGGTGCCAAGTCGGAGGAAGCTGATGAATATGTTGACGTCGATCTTGAAAATGTCTACGATACTCTTGATATTTCGTTGAAGTCTCGAACTATCTTACTAAACAATGAAATCACAGGCTTTGATGTTCTTGTCAGGAAAAAAGAGGAGCTCGGGCTAACTACCTTCCCAGGAATGAACAAGAGCACGCAGAAGAAGCTTTACAAGTTCTGTCTTTGGTACGAAGACTTTCGTGGCGCGAACGACAGTGGTGCTGATTGGAAAGATGATTTTGACGAGGAATCTCTCGATAAAATCGACGTGAGCCCAAGTAAAGCAGTACTCGAGGACGATTTGGAAAAAGTATGCAAGGAGCACTCATGGGACACAGAAACTCGTCTTCAACTTGCTAGGCTTAAAATTACGAGCGTTGATTTACTCTACGATCGTAAGGACGAACTGGAGCTTTTCTCCCTCGCAGGGCTCAAGGCGACAACGCAAAAGGCCCTCCTCACCTTTTGTCTTTGGCTGGAAGACCTTCGAAAGAAGTACCAGCCTGGGGTCCTATGGCAGTCCCATTTCAATGATGCCTCTTTTGCTCGCTATGAACAGGAGCCGAGCGTGGAGAGAGAATATAGAATGGCGCTGGATCGCCTCCATGAAGGCCGTTGCGACGGAGGCATTGGCAAGGTCTCACAACACACGATCGACCACGCGGCCACCATCACAACACGATACTTATCTAAACAGCTGCTAGATCAATGCCACAAGAAATTCAATCCTCACGAAATTGCTAGCAAGTGGTGTTGGTTCGTTGCTTCACCCAACCGGCAGTCCCACTGAAAAAATATATTTGGTCGCCGGGAAAACGCAGTCAGGAAAAAGCACCGTCAAGGCGGTGTGCGCTGCAGTCCATCGCCAACTTTCTTGTTTCCTTATCATCATTACGAAAGGGGTACCCGAAAGAGACGACCTCAAGGTAACTTTGAATTTGAATTGGCCGAGCTCCTGCCGTTCTCTTTTTGCTAATTGCCAGTGCCTCGAGTCGTGACTGCGTTCTGAGCGAATTTTATTTCTCCGTTTTCAATGTAGATCAAGTTGAACAGGCTACTAGGAGGTTGTCGCGAGACGATGGAGGCTGGCTTGCTCGTGATTGCTGATACAGGTGCTCAAATTGGAAAAGCTATCCGCGTTGTGGAAAACATCCGGAAAGAACTACCTGACAAAAGATTTGGCGTTATTGTTGACGAATCCGATGCCATGTACAGAACGAAAGACGGGAGGCAAGTGATGGAGCAGAATTTTACAGCACTGATGGAAATGAAGCCATCCTTCCGACTGGAGATATCTGCCACACCATTCTCATCGCTTCAAGCCCTGGAGGAACAAGGGAAGGACATTGACATGATGGAAATCATGACTACAGATGACTATTCTGGCATCAATGAAATGAAACATTTCCAGCGAGACGGAAAGGATATCTTCATCAAAGTCAAGCAGGATGAGATCACTTATGGCACGGGAGTTTCTTGGCACTCTTCTGGGGAGTTTTTGACCCCATTGAGCAAAACGACAGAAGTGCTCTTTGAGGACGATTGCCAAACCAACAAAAAATGCACTGCATGCATGACTTTAAAGGGATGTGAAAACCATTCCGATATTGCGAGTAAACGATGGGGGGTTGACGACAGGGCATACATTCCCTATACCTGTGACTCTATGATGGCGCTGTTCGAGGACGCGCTGAATGCCAGCAAACAAGGCACGTTGATTCTGTGCGCGACCAACTCTCGTGTCTACGCCGACGACAATGTCGTGGAACAGGCCGCCCGTATCCAAAACCACTTCCGTGGAGAAGGGAAGGACATGGCGGTACTCGTGGCGACAGGGCGAGGGATGGAACTTCGGTTGCCTGGATTCAAAAAAGGCCGATTTATCCGGAGAAACCTTAAAACGATATCGGAAATCATCGAAGAGGTCGACAAGGTAGTCGGGCTTGACACTCCCATCGCAGTTTTCGGATACTCCCGCATGTGCCGCTGTGTCTCATTCCGCTCGAATGCTAGAGTCCCAACTCACCTTATCCTGACAAGAGGACCTGGATACAGCCTCGAGGATTACATTCAGGCATTAGGTCGAGCCACTTTTAACGGTCTTTCCGTCTTGAAGCAAAATGGCCACGATGGTGTCACCGTCTTGACGGATGATAATGACTTTCTTGCAGCGAAGAAATATTATGTTTTTGTGCAGGAAATCGTTGCGTTGCTCCAAAAGAATCCTGGGATGAATGTGGTAGCTGCGTATCGTGGGGCTGTGGCAAAGTTCCCAGACGAAGCCAACTTCTTCCGACACACCAATCGTAAAATCGGCAGACGCAAGGACTTTGCTGACAAGGGGCCTGGGAACGAAGCGTTTGAAGACCCCGAAGACTTCGACGATGCCAGGAACAAAAAGGAGCGCTACAAGGAGGACCAAGTTGTCCACCGAGTTGTCAAGACGTTTCTCCGTATGGCTGAAGATGACAGTGCGTTCAAATGCGACACCGACACGCTGACTGAATATTACAATAATTTCTATCCGTCAGCAGAAATGATGAACGGTACTATGCAGAAGCAAATGGCAGCCCTAGAAAAAGATGTTCTTTTTGTAAAGATCGCTGGAACGAATGGATCCCGCAGCTGCGAGTATCAAGCAAAGAGCCTGGATGTCCTTCAATACATTGTGGAGGAATCTGACTTTTCCTCGGAAGATGAAGACGACGACGTGGCCTTGTGAAGACTTTGATTGCTTCCGCTAGTAGTCATTGATTGCTCCCTCTGGACCGCAGGCAGTTCTCAATTTCTATGAGTTTTTTGCTCCATTTTGGACTTGGAACCTGCCATTCAAAATCATAAATTAATAGTGTCATTCTTTAGGTTGACTTGCAAACCACTCTTTCAAAGCTAATAGTTTAGTCAAAATAGGATTATCAGATTGAAGACAGTCATTGTTGTCCCCAACTAGTACTATTAGGCTATCTCGTTCATGTGTGCGCTCTGCAAAACATGGAGATAGGGTTGAGGTTGAATGTAATTGCGAAGACCAACGAACCAAAAAGAGGATATGCGAAGGATCGAAAGATACACGTTCAAAATCAACGGTCATCAAACACACCGCGGAAGCAACACGATCGGTGACCAGGCGGTACACAGCGACAAAACAACAACAGCAACAACACCTCAGTGACTTTTGCCATTTGTGGCCAATGCCATCTTTGATAACCTATAATTTCCATCTACCTATCACCCACACTTCAACGAAAGAGACCTACCTACGAAGCTGAGCGAACCTATCTCTTGTTTTAGCTAGGTTAACTAGGTTAACAAATCCATATATCACCACCGCACGGATCGATCATGGACAGCACTTCTCTGACGCACGTTGCGGCCATTTTGGTGGGAGTCATTATCACTCTCTTCCTGGTGAAAAGCACCCAGGCTCCCAGCAAAGAGGACCCTTCTGGTTCTTCAGCTGGTACGGCCAGTGCTGCTAGCAAGAAGAAAAAGAAGAAGAAAGCCAGCAAGGGTGGCGGTGAAGCAACTTCTGCTGCACCGGCACCTGTCCCCGCTGTTGGCAAAAAGCAACAACAAAAGAAAAAAGGCACTCCACCAGCCGCCGCTGCTGCAAAAGAAGATAAAGCTGCCGCTGTTCCAGAAAATGGCAACAAAGACAACGGTACTGCCGGCAAAAAGAAGAAGAAAAAGAAGGGAGGAGGTGCTGCTCCTGCGACCAACGGCAGTGCAAAGGCTGCCAATAACAACAACAATAAGGAAAACAAGGCCCCCAAAGCTTCGAGTGTTGCTGACGAAATTCCAGCTGAATTCCTCAAAGATGCCATCGTGCCACCCCAGCAGGCCAAGGAGGAGGAATGGGTCACAGAGGAACCCAAAAAGAAAAAGAAGGGCAACCGACCCAAGCCAGCCAAACCGGCCGCTCCGGCGGCTGGAGCTGCTGCTTCCTCGAACCCTTCCGCTCCCGCGGCGGCGGCTGCCCCCGCTCCTGCGCCTGCTGCCGTCAATTTGACGGAATCCATTTCGATTGATGCCAAGAAAGTGGGCATTGTCATTGGACCCAAGGGTGCTACTATGATGGCCATTCAAGAAGCCACGGGATGTAAACTCGACATTAATGCCCCGTCCAAGGACGAAAAGAACCCCGGAACCAAAGCTGGCGTTGTCATTTCGGGACCCGACAAGGACTCTGTCATCAAGGCCAAAAAGGCAGTCCAGGAATTGGCCACCAAGGGGTACGCCAAACTCTTGCAGTCGGACAACTTTGGTGAATTTTCCATCTCGGTCCATCCTCGATTCTTGAGTGAGATTGTAGGACCGAAAGGCCAAACCATTCAGGCTCTGCAAAAGACGTTGGATGTCAAAATTAGCATTCCCAGCACGGAATGGAAACCCAACGCCGTTCAAGTGGGTCATGTGAAACCAGCCCTCGTGGGAATTGCCGGTTCCAAAGAGAGCGCCAAAACCTGCAAGGAGGCCATCAAGGACTTGATGCTGTATCATCATCACGAAATCACGCATCCAGGTATGATTCACGAAGAAGTCTATGTGCCATCAGAGTTTTTCCACTGCGTCATTGGACCACGAGGGAGTGAAGTCAAACACATTCGAGGGAATTACAAGGTCGATGTGTACATGCCCGGCAAAGAGGGCGATTCGACCGAAAACGTCATTGTGGTGGGCAGGAAAGCCAACGTGGACAAGGCCATTGCGTACATTCAGCTCTTGATGGATCGTGATGTGGAAAGCCGAGAAAAGAAATACAGCGATGAGTACTATGGATAAAAAATAGGTCAATGCTATCTGGATGCATGAAAAGTAGAGGATCAGCGAGGATGAGGCAATTCATTCTTATCTACATGATAACTATCAAAACCGAAGTTAAAAAGTGGAAACATTGATATCCACCATCAAATCAAAATCAAATACGGATCATAGGCCATTACTTCAACAAACAGCGTTACATTTGAAATGGAATAAATATTAAAATATTTCGTATTTGAATTTGTTCATCTTGACTATCTGTTGGGCTGACCTCCGAGCTATCTTGTGCACGCACCAGTGAAAGTGATGGATAACGAAATTCAAGGAGCTTGAAATGCATGCGAACAAGTTGATTGCCCATGACTTTATGTGACTACTTTGAAAGGAGCTATTTTTTATTATCTACTAGCGATGTCCTAGAACGGGCTCAGTAGTAGTAGATCAATAGCCATATCCTTTTTGGTCGAGTGGAGTCGGGCCAGCTATTTATTAGTGCAGTAGACCAGGGGAACTGGCCCTGCCGTACTTTGGGTGTGAACAGATCTGACATAGAGACTGTGAAGGCAGCTCGAGGTGACATATTTCCCTTTTTGTCGCTCTCTTCTACTCGTAGCAGTCTCGTTAGAACAGTCGACCTTGTATCATACCAGATGGAGCAGCTCTAGCTAGTAATAGCATTGGCTAGCTAGCGCGTAGTGGCATCCAAGAGCTAGAGTTGACAGTACCAGGTACCGGTAGTCTACTAGATAGCTCCCACTACTGTAACTACCTGGTACTATTGTAGCTGCTACTGCACTACCTAGCTAACTAGAGTAGCTAGCTAGCTCTAGACAAAGCAGAGAGGAGCATCCTACAGTGCTAGATTAGAGAAGGTATTCAGTCACGGTTTTAGGACAATCCGGTGACTGAAAATGTTCACTAGGCTAAAATTAAAACAAAGCTATCTAGCTGTCTTGGTTAATGAACAAACTAACTATAGTTGGATAGCGCATGTTTTAGCTGACAGGGTGGTGATTTGGTTTTGTTGTTGTTGCGAGCTAAACAGCCATTTCTGTCGAGATTTTAGTGGCACGACCAAATGTTGATTTTGGGTCATTGTTGTTGTTGAGTGTGTCCTGACAGCAAAGGACCACATGCATACCCCTCCTCCATGGCTTGGCACTATCAACCAACCTCAACAACATGTCAAAGAAGGCTTCGGCGATGGACAAAGGGGCGAAAGAGCGCATTGCCACTCAGCTTACAGCTTCTGAAGCGTCAATTTCGGTCCCACAAGCCATGAAAGCTGCAGGATTTCCCACTCCTGATAGAAACAATTCCACACTCACAAAAAGAGCATGGCACAAGTCCAAAGACCTTGTTGTTGTCGACCAGAAGTCCCGTTCAGGCGATTCCGCATTGAAAACCGTTTCAAACGATGCACAGCCATCACGAATTGAAGAACTGTTGTCGGTGATGGCCAATCAATGTCATCACTCTCAGAGCCACCATCTGGCCCATCCAGAACAACAACAAAACTCTGCTCCAAATGATGACACCACTGCTGTGAAGCGTGCACTCGTCCCTCCCCCTCACAAGG
>Ga0163146_10009525_pt1 | contig 10080 bp, 6 predicted proteins | sample OliLakLV19MP7G1_FD_148648 | JGI IMG/M metagenome (GOLD analysis project Ga0163146, IMG submission 148648) | Freshwater microbial mat bacterial communities from Lake Vanda, McMurdo Dry Valleys, Antarctica - Oligotrophic Lake LV.19.MP7.G1 | ecosystem: Environmental > Aquatic > Freshwater > Lake >... | reverse complement strand
TTGCCGCTTCCTCTTGTCGCTGATTTTCTTCTTGTGCGGCACGTTCTTCTGCTTCTCGTTTTAATTTCGCAGCATCTTCTTCTGCCTGCTGTTTCGCACGACGGTCATTTTCTTCTTGCTCTTTTTTCCTCCGTGCTTCTTCTTCTTGTCGTAGTTTTTCTTCTTCGATAGCTTTGGCAGCATCTGCCGCCTGTTGTTCCCTTAGTTTTTGCCCAAACAACAAGGAAGACCGCCGTCTTGTCGAGTCTACCATGTCCATTATTGCTGCTGGCGGTTGATTCCCTACAGCTCTCTTGGCAACATCCGAATACGACGGCCGTCGAACGATCTTTAAGTGCCCCCCATTCTTTTTGTTGTTGTCCCCCCTTGTAGTATCTGTACTAATATCATCTTCTTCGTGGCGCGACATGTTAAAGAATCCCCCCCCTTGGAGGCCATAATATCGTAACGACTTGGAATCATCAAATTCTTTTGGCTTGCCAGAAAAGTAAATATGAATTTCATCGATTGGAATGCCCGTATACTCTGCAATGGGTTGCTTGGCAGCCGTCCGCAAATCTATGTTTGGATCCACAAACAAGGAGAATTGTTTCTTTTCGGTGGCCGTCGGTCCAAAGGAATATTCGACATAGATTTCGCGTTTGGTAAAATCCCTTTTGGTCAAGCGGACAATCTCGGCCTTTTTTCTTCGATTGCTAGCAGACATAGCTTTTTGGTTTTCGTATTTTATGTGGGTTGTCGGTGGAGTTGTTTGCGGTTGGCGTGGTTGGATATTTGTTCTTGTGGGAAGAGGACGAGGATTTGATGGCGGCTGTTATTGGCAAGTGGAAATGCATTTCTGTTTAGGCCACCAGGGGTGATCTATCTTGTGATATAATATGTGCCTGGTTCACAGTGAGTTTTCGAAAGGGCACTCACTTGCCCCGTGCATGTGACGTGGCAGATCGATTAATATGCAGACAGGAAGCACCGGTTGAAGATGAACCCTACATGCAATACCCTAATGGACAGGCTCCAGTAGCTAGCTCGATCCATCACAGAAGCAGACTCATGACAGTCATCATTCATGTCACAAAGACCAAGCTCTCCTTGTATCAAGTCATGCGTATCATTTGCCATATCTTTTGGCGGCAGCTAAATCAGCTAGTTTGGATAATCAAGGAACCATGACGGCAATGGGGGCCAAACAAGAATATTGTGGAAGATGCCACCAAGAATATTAGGAAGGGATGAAGGATCATGCGTGTTTGTAAATATCCAGAATATTCCAAGAATATGGAGGTAGAGCCATGTAAGCCATTACTACTCTTCCTCGTACTACTTCTGATGGTGCTCTTGAAATTGTCATTATATTATTCTGCAAAATTTATTCCTAATTTGTACATGTATTTGCGTTTTGTACGTCGTCACCTAAAAAAAGTTCCAAAGACAGCGCACGTATTCTAGTAGTGGTGTATATTCCAATATGTCCTGAGTCCAAATCATACTCGTCTTGTGTCTTCCATTCCCAATCGTTCAAAGGCCTCTTTCCACACCCTCAAAAGGGGTTTCCATGTTGCCACCAACGTCCTCAACTTGTGGGCAATGATGGCTTCTTGTTGATCATCGAGTGCCTCCAATTCAATTTCTCCAAATTTCGCCAACAATTCTTCACGATTCCAACTTTGCGAAATGGCCGTGGGAAAGACCGATTGCAACCACATTCCATGATAGGGCGCCAAATGTTTGTTATACGCTTCATATCCCGCTTCCCGGGGATGTAATTTTTGACACGACACCACCAAACCGTACATGTGGGATTGATGCGCGAGTGATCGACGAATCCACAACAATCCAATCGCCGCCGATGGATCCAACAGGACACTCCCATTGTGAATGCCACTGGCGCGTTCCAATTCCAACAAGGAGGACAAATATTGGCAGGCAAGCGGCGATTTGTTATACAAGCCTTGGACTTTTTGAAGATTGGATTCCAAATCCTTGGCGGCCAGACACAGGGTAGCGCCTCCACTGGATCGCATCATGTCCATCAAAAGACGGCAGGCCTCTAACAATTTGCAAATATCAATTTCGCCATCTTTAGTGAGTACCAATGAAAAGGCGCGAATGGTGTCATCTAATTTTTTATTAGCGCACTGGTCAAGACAGAGGAGGGGAAGGTCCGCGACAGCGAGTTTGTTGCCCAGTTCCCAGGCTGCCACGTTGGCTTCCAATTGTACCAGTTGTTGTGAATTGTTGTTGCTGCTTGTGCTGGCGAAGGAGGGAAGCAAACTTTCGGCAATCATGATTTCTTGATTCTTGGGATATAGAGTAAGATTAGAATGATAATAAGAGGGTTTGTTACAACGAACCAGCGATATTTGTAGCTAGCTCTAGTTTCAAATGATTCAGTAGTGATTTTTTTGTGAAGTTATTCTTCGCCTTCAACGAAAATAATGGAAGTGTGACAACTTGCTTCCCGGTGATGCCAAGCAACAATCAATCAATGCGTGATCGATGCGTGCCAGAATGTTGGCGATGCCAGGAACTGAGTAATAGTGTAGTGATCGATGTATCGTTACGGTACTGTTGTATGTGCAGTAAATTCTGCTACTGACACGGTAATGACCCGTTAAACTTTTTTTACGTACGAGGTCCGTACCAATTGCCCGAAGTACTTTGTCAAGAGAATACACGTTGGAATACGAAACAACGATGGGAACTGGATGGTCGACTACAGTACAGTCCAACGATACAGATTCTACGCTTGATGCCAGTTTCCTTTGTCCCGGTCATCTTGGTGTGTCGATACTTATTGATAAATGGTCATCTGAACCCTCAAAAGACTGCTCAGAGTACACAAAGCTGGTAGCGAAATACTATTGTGTAGTAATTGAAAAAGGGACATAGATACGGCGTTCGTTTCGCGTGGCATGACTGCCGCTTTTTGGACTGCAGTTGCGAAAACGAGCAAATGGAATTGGGAATTCATGTGAGATGAACTTTACAGTCATGTTGGATGCAGGTGGGTGCTAGAAAGACATTGCCTTGAACTAATGCAATGAATTGTAGCATCCAAATGCAGTCACAAGCAGTGTGGTTTGACACCGTGATAAAATCTAGTTTGAAAAAGTCCTTGTCCGTCATCATGAAAGCAAGCAATGTGGTTTGATGCATTTTGGCAGCATGAGAAATTGTTGTGCACCATTTGTTCTTCAATGTGATCAAATGCTTGCAAATCTTGTCTATTCTATTTATGAATCGCTGGCCACAACTGGATCCTTACTTCAAAAACAAAGTAGCCAATGGGGCAATGAAAACAACCTTGGGACATGTGCTGACGACAGAAACGACACATCATTGCGAAACACGCCCCTTTGCTTTGCATGTGTGAGTCACACCATGACACCCCACAGACATCATTTTCTACAAAACAAGATGAAAGAAGTATACAAGTTTTGAAAAGTTCTTTGTGTATGTGTCGCAGGTGTCTCATTTGAACTGGTTGTGCATGTGTTTGACTGGAACAATCGAGATGTGTGAACATGATCAGACAACTCTTGCTGAATGTTGAGCTCCCAATCTAAGGAACAACCCTCCATAATCCAAGTTCTATAATCTTCAATTGTGATCTTCCTTCATAGTGACAATTTGTGGTAGCCAATTTCACTTGGCACCTGGTTGCTGTTGCACTTGGCCCTCACTTTGGATGGCAAATGGATCCAAAAGTTCCGCGCACGCACACTAGCTCTACGCTGTCCTGATTTTCGATTCGTTGATGGGCGATCACAACATGTTCGTGTTTCATCACCGTGACACACAACCAGCAAGAACAGAACTTTGTTATCGTTGGCGTGGTGCAGTCATGCAGATGTGTGCAATAGTCCCACTTAGTTTCTGCCGTGATGATTAATCCGCTTCACGCTAGAGCAAGACAACACGCCGTGGAGACCCAAATAATCGTTGGTATGCTTGATTATCAGACTATCGAATCCGACTTTCACAATCGACATATTTGACCATTTTGACGCGTAGACAGACAAGAAAAGGATATCGTGATGATGAAGAAGCTACCTTTTCTTCCTCTTCTTCTTTTGGCTGCAAACAGTTGCAGGAAAGTAACAAATGCTTTCAAACCCATCGGGGACAGTCCCATTGGGGATGGATTTTATCATTATATCTCGGACAATTTTACTGGTAGCTTGTACCATAATTTTACCAAGCTTGGGCAGGAACAGGACGAGCAACTGCAGCCTTCAAGAGTTCCAATGAACCATTACACAACAATTGGAATGCCCCAACTCTTACTGGGTTTCGAAGGAATCCAGCCCTTGCTTGAAGCACAAGGGGAACGCTTTGTGAATGTACCAGTACCAGTTGGCGATGATTGCTTTTATAATCTCTGTAAATCTGACTCGGGGGCTCAGCTATGGGGAGAAGTCCAAACTCATCAAGGACGCCGCGTTTTGAGGGGGTTTGTTCCCCATTTCGAGGGAAAATCAAAACTAAGAGTCTGTCTTGTCACCAAAAATGGAGCTCCATGGCAGTTTAATGATGGGACAGTGTCTGACAAAGTTCTCCACGGTGGGTATCTGGCAGTGTGGGATCACGATGACGGCGTTATGGATTTTCTACGCGATTACACCGAGGAACATGAAGGCGAAGAAGGTATTACTCTTGCTCAGATGGTTGTGAAAACAGACCAGGGGGTGATCTTGGCTGGACTTGGATTCGTGAATCCCGACACTAGAAACGCATATTGTGCGTTTAATTTTGATTGTCCAAATTTTGCGTGCTTGGGCAGGGACACCTTGCATCCGATTATGGCCACAATCCAGCTGGCAGCGTTTGCACGAGAGATTAAGACCTTTGCGTCTGTAGAAGAGTACTATGCCAGTTTGGCAGATAAGCCAGACGACATGCGCCTTTCCAGCCGTTTTTTTGGACCGAGCAATTGTTTGGATGCAGCTGACGATTCAGGTTATGCATTTATTGTGGGTCACGTAATTCAGGCCGAAAAAAAGACCAACGAGCTAACGGGAAAGTCGTTCTTTTGGGCACTTGTTCGGACAGCCGGTGATATGGAAATCGACGTTGTGGTCGATGAGGGTTTGCCTGGTGCATGGAACACCGAGCCACCGCGGGTTGGTGGTGTGGTTCGAGTGTATGGTTGGCTATCGGGTCGTCTGCTTTCAGATAGTCCTTGATACCTCGCATATCCACTGCGCCGACTACTGCGCTGAAAACCACTTTCAGCCAAATTCTCCTGTTATGGCATCGAATAATGCTTTGCAAATCTACGGGAAGCTTGGGCTTTATACACAGCTGGCTCAATATCGTTTCTAGCGACTGCCCCGCTTGCAACAAGTGAAATCTTGTGCAGAAAACTAAAGGGCTTGTAGAATCATAGAATAAGCTTTGTGCTGCTGGTTCATCTACTAGGCTACCTTTTTGTGGACTTGTTGAGTGATTGGAACAGCGAGGAACAGTTGTACTATAATGTGACGGCCGACAAGTGTGGGGGGTATTATTCCGCCATAGTAGTAGATTGGAGACCAGAGGAAGAAGTAGAGCAATCAAAAGGCAAGGAGGAGAGCCTTGTCCCCACTGCGACGCCGAACCTGTCATTCCTGGCTGTCGGTACCGGCAAGCAGGCACTCACTTACATCCGCCACTCAGCTCTTCCCCAGCTCCACCCACTCATTCTATAGGGGTTAATTGGTGGCAATATGCTCCTACTCAGAAAATCGTCGTCATCTTCACAAAGATTATGTCAATGTGCCGGTAGCATGTCTTGAGAGGATTCGAACGGCGGCATTGGCAGAATCCTTAGTAGTGTCGAGCCAACTGTGTGGGGAGCGTCAGTGCCGCCCTGTCCCAAGACAAACCTGAGCAACAACAAGAGCGAAACATACATGGATTGGTGCAACATGTTCGAATAGAACGACCGACGATTACAACACGCGTCCGTCCACAAGCACGCGAGGTTGCAGCCGCCACAAAATCTAGCTAGCTACGAATTAAATAGAAAGATGCATTGGCCGTGGCCCGACATGACAAAGAGAGGAGGGCCCTTCCTCTCTTTGCCCGTCGTATTCATTATTTTAAGTTTCAAAAGGATCGAATCACTTTTGTCGCCTTGTTGAAGAGATGTGTCTCAATTCATTCGTACAGAGTTCTAGTCCAAAGTAGTGGACTAGTTCATTGCCAGTATACTTGTCAATCAGTATTTCTATTTCTTGCTTGCGTGCTCAATAAACGAAAGTTGCCAAGCGGAACAACTTGTATCTTCAATCTCGCACCCCTCAAGAAGAGGAGTGCACACTAAAATCATAACGTTCGGAAACGTCGGCTGTCATAATACTCCTCGCGAAGAGGAGTATAAACTGAAAAATCACGACGTTCGAAAACGTCGGCTCATATCGTACACGAAAGTTGTCAATCTAGCACTCAGAGAGTGGAACAACTCGTGTTGGCTACCTAACACTCCTCGCGAAGAGGAGTAAAAACTTGCGGGGTCATGACGTTCGCAAAACGTCGGCTTCATAATAACGTGGGCTTCATAAATCATAAGCGAAAAGCTGTCAATCTAGCACTCCAGAGTGGAACAGAGTGGAACAGCTCGTGTAGTCAATCTAGGACTCCTCACTCAAGAAGAGGAGTGGAACAAGCACCACTGCGGCACTCAACGGACTGACAACCGGTGTTAAAAAAGTTTCAAGCACTGATTGTGAGCTCTTGCTTGGTGATCGAAAGGGAAACACCAGAAGAAGCAACAAAAATGAAAGATACGCGTACGCATACACACTCGATTCTACTACTAGCTAGTAGCTAAAAAGTAGTAACAAGTACGGCAGATTTGTATCAGAAATGGAACTGGTCAGCCCGTGTGCACGTGTGATACTACGACGTAGCTAGTAGCACTTACGATGATCGTCGCTTTGGATCTTGCGCGGCTATTGCAGTGACGATCCGAACATATTTCTTTAGACACACACTTGATCGTTCATCATGTTTTTCTCCAAAATTAGTAGAGTAGCCATTGGGGTGGAGTACGAGCACTCCTGCTGCACAAGCATGTCTGTTCTTCATGTCTGTTCTTCCAAAGTTTGGCTCAAAAGTATTTTTTGATAAGCTAGTGGGACCATTATCAACACTTCAGCAAAACAAAGTGGGAGGCTGCAATCCAATTTCATCAGTCAACGAAGACTGGAAAGTCAAGGGGAAAAGTGAATGGTGCAACTTGTTTTGCTCTTGCAAAAACACATCAAAGCTGGTGGGGCTTTAGGTGGAACTGGTGGGAACTTCACAAGCCAGATTTGTCCCTAAAAATGGCAGCACCGCTCACATTGTTGTTGTTCACAATCTAAAATTTCGAAGATGAGGCTTCTGGCACATGTCCTGGGATGTTGCAACGCACAACTTGACTTCATCCTTAGGGAAAGGCTGGAACATTGAAGAACAGGAGGCTTCTACATTGCATTTTTTACTTACAGCATTGAAAGAGATCACACATTTGCCTCTACATGTCTGGGTGGCTTGGTGTGGTGAAGATAGGAACTGGGTTAAACAATTGACATTTCTCAAGATCCAAATCAGACGGTGTCTTTTTCGTTCCCATCTTCCGTTCGAAGAAAGGAAACGAATTGCGGTTGAACCATGTGCTCGCATTAAAAACTTTAGCCCGGAAGCCTACTAACAAAAAATTCAGATGTCGTGTCGTCGCACCTTGCTCTCTTTCTTTCGCAGAGTAAGACAGCTGGCCCAGAACCAGTGAGTGCCAAGACTGCCAACTTGAACAGTGAATGCCAGTTGAATACCATTTTGTAACAGTGAGACGTTGCGCAGTACGACCGGCCAGTTGTTCAGTAGAAATATTCTATAGTACCGTTATCCAAAGGTTAAATTCTTCAGTTTGAGACGCACACGTGATGCTCGTGTGGCAATTTAAGTAACAGTTCTACTTAGAGTCTACATAACACATTCGGAGTTGTTTCCACCGTACGTTGTACTGGAGTACAGTAGTTCACTCAGGTGATACTCTTTAGAAGACAGTATGACGCCGAGCCATCCTTTTTTCCCCAAAGCAGAGGTGTCATTCCTTCTTGCCGAAAAAGAGGGGCGGATAACTACTGCGAAACTAAAGTGTTTTGGGTCCACCAAACAACATGCAATGCTTAACGACAAAAGCAATGAATGGAGGCACATAATAGTACGACAGTTTTGCGTAAGAAACGAAAAAGAAAGTTCCACTCATCCTCTCTACCTCCATTGATAAAAGCAGAGTCCGACTCTCATTACAGTGTCAGCCAGCCATTAGACTCCAACAATCAATCCATTACTCAACAACTCTAGCTAGCTAATAGCTTTGAAACGCGAACACAAGCCAGCAAGCAAGCAACCTTCCTGGTGCTTTACCGCAGTAGTACAATACAACAAATTATTGGCCTTCGTCTGCAGTGTTTTGGCAAACAACAATGAGACCGCCGACCTCGGGTTTAGACACGGAAATCCCCTGCATTATTGCCTATCCAAGTTTCTCTTCCTCTTCCTCGAGATCTTCCCCTCAGCCACAGCACACGTACAATTCCTATCAACAGCAGCAGCAGCAGCAGCAGTACGCATCTCCCTCCTCCTTTTTGCATCCCAGCAGCAGTAACATGAGCAGCGACTCTTGCCAAGCCATGGACTTTGATTGCGCCGTCTCCACTCTCAGTCACAACACCCCTCCTCCCCAGCACCACGAAGCTTCTTCTTTTGGACGGAAACATTCCCGACAACAACAACAACGGCGCCATGACTCTCCTCCTCCTCCTTCCACAGTCGTCACGACGCATCACCGTCGTTTGGTGTCCCCCACATCCTCACCCATGTCGTCACACTGTAACTCACACTCCCCGAAGACTCCTCATTCGTCAGAAACTATACGCGCCAATGTCGGTGGCGAGTGCTTTTCCTTTCCCATGTCGGCCTTTAAGGATTTCTCCGGACTGCCATGGAAGTTCGATTCCTCGACGAATGTCTATCATCTGAATTGCAGTCCAGCCGTCTTTGAAGTGCTCTTGGATTACACCCTCTTTGGGACACTCCCAGCCTACGATACCATGTGTCAAGAAGAATTTGAAGAATTCGAATTGATGGCTTTGAGTTTGCGCACGAGTATTCACATTACACCCCTCATTGCTCATTTGGATCGTAAGTCGTCCTATTGGAATCGAGAGTTGAAACGCCAATACAATCGACAACTCGATGCTTCTTCCCAAAAGTCGAGACCTATTTTACTCAATCCCGATACGAATGCCACCACGACGTCGTCGGCCAATGCCACCAAGTGTGCACGATTCTTGGGAGCTCTTTGTGGTGTCGCCGATACCTTTAGGCCCAGTCGTCGACGACCGGCGTCGGTAGCCTTGTACGAGGCGGATGCTACGAATGCCGCCAAGCGTCTCAAATTGACACAGCAAGGACGATGGACATCCTCGTAGTAGACGCACACTAGCTAAAATGCGCAAAGGAGGCGAACGTCGCCGCCACCAACACTCAAGAACTATATCTATCTATACGTCCATAACATTTGCAAATCGGGAGTGCAGGGAGGTGACAACATGGTCGGGGACGCGAACACCACGCGCTGTCCATCGATGCATCTCTCTTGCTGTTTCTCGTTTGGAATACGCTGCTGTTCGCCATGTCTACAGACGACTTGGGTTTTGGCTGTCGCCGGTCTGTGGATGGCTGCAGTATCACTCCCCCTCTATGTTCCACACCCACATCATCGTCATCGTTATTATTGTTCTATGTTTGGGTTTCTATAAGGCTAATAAATATGCATTTACTTTCTTACTTGAGTTACTACCACATGTTGGTAGTATTGACTTTCTTGTGTCAAAAAATGATGAGTAGATTTGTTGTGGTGCTCTGCCTTTTGGCACGAGCACCCCCCAGCTGTTTGGCCTATAGTTGGTACTTATAGCTAGTTACTGAAAGAAATCAGAGATGGAATACAACCAAATTGGCCCATCGCTGGTGTATCGTGTTGAGGTCTTCCTCACACTTGTTAGGTCTGTGACCCTGATACGAAAGTATATGCTACGAGGCGGC
>Ga0163146_10009524_pt1 | contig 10081 bp, 3 predicted proteins | sample OliLakLV19MP7G1_FD_148648 | JGI IMG/M metagenome (GOLD analysis project Ga0163146, IMG submission 148648) | Freshwater microbial mat bacterial communities from Lake Vanda, McMurdo Dry Valleys, Antarctica - Oligotrophic Lake LV.19.MP7.G1 | ecosystem: Environmental > Aquatic > Freshwater > Lake >... | reverse complement strand
GGCACGCCAAGAGCGCCCGCTTTAACGCGTCGCACGTGGCCCCGCACTGGGAGCAGGTCTCGATGTGCTTCTCCATCGCGGAACAATCGCTCTGACTGAGGTCGCCTTCGAGCTTCTTCGACCACAGCTCGACGACCTCGGGACAGCCAGTCCGCACCTTCTCGCGCTGAGGCTCGAGCAGCGGGAGGAACGCGGCGCGGAGTGCTTCGCGGGCTCGATGGAGCCGGCTCTTCAAAGCGTCCACCGTGATCCCGATGGCCGAGGCGGCATCAGGCGCCGACAGCCCCTCGACGTCGCGCAGTAGGATGACCTCGCGGTGTTCCTCCGAGAGGCGATCGAGTGCCACCGAGAGCGCCGACGCGATTTCCTGGTCGGCCACCCGGGTCTCCGGGGATGGGGACGGGTCCTGGGATTCGGCGAGCCGTTCGTCGCTCACAGTGGGCTGATTCTTGAGCCCGCGGCGCTTCCTCGCGCATGCGCTCCGGGTCAGTGCGAAAACCCAGCTCGTGAGCGAAGAGCGGCCTTCGAAGTCTCTCAGGTGCTGCGTCACATTGATGAGCGTGTCCTGGAGAACATCCTCCGCGTCTTGAACGTTCTTGCACATGCGAAGTCCGAACCGATTGATCGAGGGCGCGACCGTCAGAAGGACGCCCTCGATGGCCGCGGCATCACCTTGGCGCGCCCGCGCGACCATTTCGGTGATGTCGGCGGCGGTGGTCGTCTGATCGGAAGCAGGCATCACGCCTCCTATTTAGCGCGGAACCGCGGCTTCGCGTACCACCGTTTCATCCCACCGAATACCACGCGCGTCAAACACAAGGGCAGGTGCCGTGCTCACTTAGTCGATGGGGCGAATCTTGCACATGTTGTCGCAAGCGACGCCGGGTTCGCATTGCTCGCCGAATGCGGATTGAATGCGGCCGTCCCCACAGTATGCTGCCACGGTGCACGCGGTTGAGCACTTGCCGACGCCGTAGGGATTGATCTCGTTGGCACCGCCGAGGTCGCATGCCTCCGCGCCGCTTTTGATGTTGTCACCACAATAGCCCGCCAGCGTGCAGTTGGCGTTGCAGGTTCCGTAGGCACCCGTGTTCTTGCCGTCGTCACACTGCTCACCGGGATCCTTGAATCCGTTGCCGCATTTTTTCTTGCAGCGCGTGTCACAGCCGCTGCCGGCAGTGCCGTTTACGCCATTGCCTTCGTCACACTCTTCGGGCACCTGAAGCGTTGCATCGCCGCACGAAGCGAGCGGCACAGCGGCCGAACAATCCGGTACGCATCCGCCCGCCTTGCCGTTATTGACACCGTCGTCGCACTTTTCTCCGTTGTCCACATCAACCGTCTTGTCGCCGCAATACGGTGCTGGCCGACACCGCGTCGTACACATGTTCTTGCCGTACGGCATGCTCATGTTGGCCATGCCCGCGTCGCAGATCTCGCCTGCAGAGTCTTGAACCGTGTCGTCACCACAGCGCGGTCCCAACTGACACCCCGGTGCGCAGGTGCCGTAGGTGCCGTCATTCTTGCCGTCGTCGCAGGCCTCGGCGCTGTTGGGGATGCCGTCGCCGCAGCGCGGGCCGAAGAAACAATCTGCACGGCACTTGCCGTAGACGCCGGTATTGTTGGCCTTGCCGCTATCGCATTCCTCGCCGGGATCCGGCATGGCATTGCCGCACTTCAACTTGCAAGTCGCCATACAGTTGCTCGCCGAGGTGCCGTTCTTGGCGACGCCCTCATCGCACTCTTCGCCATCGGTAACTGCCCCGTCGCCGCAGCTCGGGCCAAGTTGGCAGGTGCTGGTACAGTATCCGTAGCCCTTGCCGTTGTCCGGCCCCTGATCGCACGCTTCACCGTAGGCGCCGTCGAGTTTCATGTCGCCGCAGGAAGACGCCCACACGCAACCCGGGCCGCACTGCTTGGCCCCGGTACCCGAGTACTGAGACAGGTTGGCGCCGTCATCGCACAGCTCCCCATTGCTGGTCATGGCGTCGCCGCAGCGGGCAGGCAGCGTGCAATTTGAATTGCAAGTGCCGTACGCGCCCGTGTTTTTGGCCATACCCAGATCGCATGCCTCATCGCGTGTCACGAAACCATCACCGCAAACCGGGCTGCATACACTACGGGTCGCGGTGAAATTTGAAAGCGTCAATCGGTAGTTCGATTGAGTGGTACGACGTTCGGCCTGGAAGACGACGATTTCGTAAACCCCGTTGGGAGCAAGACCCAGATCGACAGTTCTACGGTTATTGCAGTCAGTGGTCACCAGGTCACAGACGTATCCTCTGCCGTTTGTGGCATCAAGGATAACGCTGCCGCTTGTTACGCCATGCACGCCGCCGATATCGACCGCCAGCGTCTTGTTGATGAAGACCCAGACGTCGTCGTCACCGCGGAAATCCAATCGTTCTCCACCCTTGTACTCGAACCAGTAACGAACTTCCGACGTGAAGTGGAAATTATGCGCGAATGAATTGTACGAATAATTTCCCCATCCCAATCCATCCAGAGGAAAGAAATTCGAGTTGTCGTAGCGGTATTCTCCGGTCATCAATTTCGTAAACGTCAGCGTGGACTTGACGGTCTTGTTGAAATTGGCATCGTCCTTGTACCACACGCCAAAATAGTCAAACGTGATGCCCGGATTGTTGTTTGTGGTTCTGGCTTTGTTGCCGGCCACATGAACCGGCTTGCCGTCCGACCCCAGCATGGTCATAACGATTCCCGTCTCTGCTCCGAGATACTGTTCGAAATCCGGGTGGCCGTTCGTTTGGTTGTGCGCTTTGAAATCACGGTACGTGATGGGCAAGATCAAGGGATCGGCTTGCACGGCCATCGGCTGACAGTCGTAGCCTTTTTCTACCTTGCAGGTTGCGTTGCATCCGTCGCCGGCAACGGTGTTGCCGTCGTCGCATTCCTGGCCGGCGTCGATGTCCACCTGCAGCAACATGCCGTCGCCACACGCTGTTGTGCAGGCACCACCACCCGTAGGACAAATCGGTTCCCGTCGACAAAACGGTGAGCAGCCGTCGCCGCTGTCGTTGTTGCCATCGTCGCACTGTTCGCTGCCTTCGGGATTGCCATTGCCGCAAACGGTACGCTGGCAGCTCATGTTCAAAACCGGACAAATCCAGCCGCTGTCTTCGGTAGGTTCTGGAAGATCCAGTTGACAGGTCGCGCCGCAGCCGTCCTTGGGGTTGCCGATGGCGTTGCCGTCATCGCACGCTTCGTCGCCCGCGATGATGCCATCGCCGCACTGGGTGGCACGGCAGATACCACCCTGGGCACAAGTCCAACCGATTTCTAGCTGGCACGCCGTGGAACATCCATCGCCGCCCTTGTTGTTGCCATCGTCACATTTCTCAGTGCCGCCAATACGACCGTCGCCGCACTGAATGGTCGATTGACAGAGCATATTGGGATCCGGGCAGACATAGTTCGCCTCAATGAGGCACTGCGAACTGCACCCGTCGCCGGTTTTCATGTTGCCGTCGTCACACTGTTCGCCGTCGGCCAGGCTGAGTTTGCCGTTGCCACACCACTCCACCAATTTGCAGGATGTTCCGGCCGCGCCACAGGTGTAGCCACTTTCGACACGGCAGGTTGCGCTGCAGCCGTCCAGGTCCTTGTCGTTTCCATCGTCGCAGAATTCACCGTAGTTTAGGCGGCTGTCGCCGCAGCGGTCGGTCGGTACCATCAGGCATGGCCCGCCAACCCCAAGCGCGCGGGGGCATGTCCACCCCGGCTCTGTCTGTTTGCAGGTGGCGCTGCAGCCGTCGTTGTCCTTCACGTTGCCGTCGTCACAGGCCTCGTCCCCGATCACCTTGCCGTCGCTGCAGATGATGGTGGTTTGGCACTTTTGCCCCGGGGTTACGCAGGTAAAGAAGGGTTCCTGCTTACAAGTACCGGTACACCCGTCACCAGGCTGAACGTTTTTGTCGTCGCATTCTTCGGCAGCACCCAACAGGCCATCGCCACAATATTCGTCGCGGATGCACAACTGATTGGGCTGGGGGCAAGTCCAACCCGCCTCGCGTGAACAGGTTCCGGCGCACCCATCGAAAGAAACTGTATTGCCGTCGTCACACCCTTCACCCTCATTGACCATGCCATCGCCGCAACGCCCGTTTTTGACTGGAACGCACAGTTCACCCGGCGTACTACACGCAAAGCCGTTCTCAACCTCGCAGAGATCGCTGCATCCGTCATTCGACCTTGTGTTGTTGTCGTCGCACTGTTCACCGCTCATTACTAACCCATCGCCGCAGACGATGGTTGATACGCAGTTCATTCCGGCTTCAGGACAAGCGTAGTTCGGTTCGATTCGGCACAGGCCCGAGCAGCCGTCGCCGGGCCTTCCATTGCCGTCGTCACACGCTTCACCGGTTTCAATCCGGGCGTTGCCGCAAACCGGACCGGTCGAGGCATCGTCACAATCGGGTGGGCACATCGGGACCGGGTCCACAATCGATGCTTCCCGATATTGCGGTGGTGCAAAAACCGGAGCGTCGTCGTTTCCGACCACGCCAGTGTCTGTTTGTTCCGGAACGGCTCCAATCTGCCAGGGAGCGCGCTCCTCACACGCGAACAGAACCAGAAGAAAAAAAACCGACGTGGTAAGACGGATCACGTTTGACATCTTCTATTCTATTGCATCGGTAATTCATCGCCGTTTCTGAGCTGGTTTCCATAAATCGCCCTTGAACCTTCAGCTATTGGACCACCGACGTGTAGGCAGTTGTGCCCGGCGGAATGTATATTCCCCGCACGCACACACGCGCGACGCCCGACGTTTATGGGTGGGATTCTGGCTCACCCGTGTCGGGAGAGCCATCGGCGTCCCGCCAGCGCCCACATACCAAAGATCGTCTTGTTGTTCATCTGTGGTTCAATTGACGTGGGGATACATCACGTTTGGCGCTCCTAGAGAGGGCAAACGGGCGGCGGCGCGACGAAGAACGCGCGGATGAGCTGGTTGTTGTACATGCCGGCGGTATGGGTGGGTCCGATCGGCGTCACGGTGTTGCCGACCAGCGCGATTTCAAGCAGGTTGCGATCGCTCGCGCGCCACGAAAACGTTTTATCCCGGCTGGCGTCGTACGCGAGGCGCAGTGGCACCTGGTTGCTGGCATAGGTGGGCATGGCGGTGTTCGTGATCGCCCCGGTGCCCAGATCAACCGTGAAGATGTCTAGCCGATTGTTGTTGGTTGCCACGTCCATACCGTACAGCGTGGTACCCTTGAAAAACAGCAGATCCACGTCGTTCTGAATGGTGATTGCCGCCATACCGAGGTTGGTGATAACCGCGGTGGACAGGTTCAGCGTGCCCACGTGCGAGCTGATCGGGCTGTTGGGGATGGACTGCCCTGCGCTCACATACACGGTGCCGTTCGGGTGTACGGCGATGCCCTCGACGACCAGGCTGGGCGATGCCGCGCGCGTCAACATCATCCCGCGCGTGACAAGCCCCGTACAAAGATCGGCCGTTCCCCACACCGGGTTGGCGAAGTTGAGCACCATGAACGCCGTGTTGCCCACACCCGACCACGTCATCGTGGTATTGGCATAGGTCTCCGTTTCGTTCGCAGCATTGCGCAAAAGGCCCACCTCGACGCCAGCGCCGGTGGCCGGATCGACGCGCAGGAGCATGCCGTTAAATGATGCGAACACGACGTTCAACCCGGGCGCCGCCGCGTCGAACATCTCGGCGTCCGGCGATGGCGCACGGGCATCGGGACCGGGTGTCGCATCCACACCCACCGGCGCGTCCACCGCCGCGTCGGGATGGGTCACGCCGCCGTCGCTATCGCCGGAAAAATCCATCGACGCGTCGGTCGTCCTGTCGACGTCGCCCTCATCCGAACAGGCCGAAAGTGCAAATACCGCCACCAGCGGCATCAGTGTTGTGTTTCGTTTTTTCACCCCGGCAATAGAGCATGGCAAGACCGCGCGCGTCCAGCCGGCCGTTGTGGTTCACGATTGCGCTGAAGAAAAGCGACCAAGGGGTCGATATCTATAACCATGACTTCGACGCGATGGCTTGCCGTGGTGTTTCTTTTGGTTGCGACAGCGTGCAATGAGTCCTCGGATGGAATGGTCGTGCTCGGTACCGGCGGCGCAGGGGGAACATCAGGGATCTCGGGCAACGGCGGCACCAACGGTTTCACCTTTCCGGGCAATGGCGATGCCGGCCCAATCGCGATGGGCGATGCGAACAACTGCCCCGGGGGAATTTGCGTCGACCCAAACGGCGACGCGATGCCGGCTTCGCAATGTGGCAACGGTGTTCTCGAAACCGGCGAGGTTTGCGATGACCTGAACGCGATGCCGGGCGACGGATGTTCGGGTCTATGCCGTTTGGAACCGAATTTCCGGTGTCCAGTCGTTGGCGAAGCGTGTTTGTCGACCGTTGCCTGCGGAGACGGCATGGTGGGTGGCAAAGAAGGCTGTGACGACAAGAACTTCGTGTCGGGTGATGGTTGCACCGATGGCTGTCAGGTCGAACCTGGATACGGTTGCGCCACGGCCGGTGCGTTGTGCACCAAGATCGTGATCGCGGCATGCGGCGATCGCGTGGTCAACATGGGTGAAACGTGCGACGACGGCGGCAACCTCAACAACGATGGTTGCTCGAAAGATTGTCAACTTGAAGTGGGGTTCTCATGTCCCACGCCAGGCGAACAATGTGTTGCGGATGAATACTGCGGCAACGGCAATTTGGCTGACACCGAAGAGTGCGACGACAAAAACGGCGATCCGGGGGATGGTTGCACTGGTCTTTGCCGACGCGAACCGTTCTTCGTTTGCCCGCAACCGGGCATGCTCTGTCAAAGCACGATTGTATGTGGCGATTCCAAAGTCATCGGTGATGAAGCGTGCGACGACGGTAACAAAGTTCCGAACGACGGGTGTGCCGCGGATTGCAAGTCCACCGAGCCTGGCTTTACTTGCCCGCGGGCCAGTGGTGTCGGAGGCATGTGCATTCCTGTCCCCACCGATCGCTGCGGCGATGGACGGCTGTCGATCGGCGAATTTTGCGACGACGGCAACACGGATGCCACCGACGGCTGCACCGACGTCTGCCAGGTCACACCGGGGTACACCTGCCCGGCCGCCGGGGTGCGCTGCATGTTGATCGAATGGTGTGGCGATGGAAAATTGTCGCTCGTTCGCGGTGAAGAATGTGACGACGGTGACGCGAGCGGAGGAGATGGTTGCAGTGCCACTTGTGTGAGGGAAGCGAACTACGTTTGTCCGCAACCTGGGATGGATTGCACGTCGACCGTGCGTTGCGGCGACGGCATTGTCAGCGGCAATGAAACGTGTGACGACCGCGACATGGACGCAGGCGATGGCTGCAATCAAAACTGCCAGGTCGAACTTGGTTGGGTCTGCCCGGCGGGCGGCGTATGTCGCGCAGAGCGTTGTGGTGACGGGCGCATCGCCGGTACCGAAAAGTGCGACGACGGCAACTCGGGTGGTGGGGATGGATGCAGCAACGTCTGTCAGATCGAGCCAATCGGTCCTACGGAAGGCAACGGCTGGCTCTGCGCCCAACCGGGTGTGCGGTGCACACGGACAACCTGTGGCAACGGGATTCGCGAAGGCAGCGAACAGTGCGACGACGGCGACAACGACACCGGTGATGGTTGCGGACCTTTGTGCCGCAATGAACCTCTGTGTGCAGGCGGCCCTTGTGTCACCCAATGTGGAGACGGTCTGCTTCTGGCCATCGACAAGCAAAATGGACAGCAGTGCGACGACGGTAATACGGTTTCTGGCGACGGCTGTTCCGATGCTTGCAAGGTCGAGGCCGGTTTCGTTTGCACGGACACGGTTTCGAGCGCGAACCCCCTGATTCTTCCGATCGTGTATCGCGATTTCAAGGCCTATGAAAACGGCGGTCAGGTCGAGTTCCAATGGAGCATGGGCGATCCCATCGATCGCACGCCGACCCAAGACATCTGGGCACGAACGGCACTGGGCACGGCGGCCGACACGTTGCCGGACGGCACCTCATTGTTGGGCAAGCCGGTTTTTAAGTGGTACGTGAGCTGCAACGGGACGGGGTGTAACAACCTCACGCCGGGTCAAGGTCAGGTTCAACCCGCCAATACCCTCGGTGCGGACACCTGCAACGGTTTCAAGAACAACGCCACCGGTGTTCGCGACATGACCCAGTGGGGTCGCCCAGTTTTCTGGTGTGGTTATGGCGCGCAGGACTTTGTGACGTTCAGTCAGTGGTATCGCGACGTCCCGAACGTCAACCAGGCCGTTGTGAGGACCATCAATCTCGATCGCCTCATGAACGGATCGTACCAATACTCAAGCACGAGTTTCTTCCCGCTCGATGGTCAAGCATTCGGCAACGAGACTTGGGCGCACAACTACCATTTCACGAGCGAGGTGCGGTATTGGTTTGAGTACGACGCGGCTGCCAACGCGAACTTAACTTTCTTTGGCGACGACGACGTTTGGGTCTATGTTGGTGGGCGACTGGTGGTGGATATCAGTGGTACGCATGGTCAGGTACAAGACGGCGTGACCCTCAATGCGAACACCACGGACATTTCGGGTGCTTCGCTCGGTCTTGTAGATGGATCGGTGTACGAGATCGTTGTCTTCCAGGCCGAGCGCAACTGCTGTGGTTCAAACTACCAATTGAATTTGTCGAACTTCAGCAGCACTCGAAGTTCGTGCCAGTCGGTTTGCGGCGACACGATCGTGACCGCCGACGAGTCTTGCGATTTGGGTACGGCCAACAACACGGGTGCCTATGGCGCTTGCAATGCGAACTGCACCCTGCCGGCGCGCTGTGGTGACAACATCACACAGGCCGGTGCGGGTGAAGCGTGCGATGACGGCAGCAACCTTGCGACCTACAGCACGGGTCAGATGCGCTGTGGGCCGGGGTGTCAATGGGCGCCACGTTGTGGCGACGGCATGGTCGATGGCGCGCAAAGCGAGGCCTGCGACCAAGGTGCCGACAACGGCAAAGGTTACGGCTATTGCACCGCGACCTGCCAACTGGGTCCCCGATGCGGCGACGAGGTCACGAGCAACGGCGAACAATGCGACGATGGCAATGCCAACGGCAATTCGCAAAGCGCGTGTTCAGCAACTTGCACGCTGAAGTGTGGCAACGGCGTTGTCGATGGCGGCGAACAGTGCGACGACGGCATGGCACAAAACACGGGTGGTTACGGCAAATGCAACAACAACTGCACGCTGGGACCACGTTGTGGTGATGGCATCAAGTCGAATCCGGAACAGTGTGACGACGGTAGAAACGATGGCAGCTACGGCACCTGCGCGCCAATGTGTGTGCTTGGGCCGCGCTGTGGCGACGGAGCGGTTCAGGACACGGCGCTTGAGCAATGCGATCTGGGTACGATCAACAACACAGGCGGCTATGGAAAAGGGTTGTGTACGGCCCAATGCCGACCCGCCCCATATTGTGGCAATCGATCGGTCGACATCGGGGCTGGTGAAAAATGCGATGATGGCGTCAACAGTGGCATGTCAGGATCGTGTACGCCCGACTGCAAGGGATGGGTCGAGTTGCCTGAATGTGGCGACGCCAATCTGGATGCCGGCGAGTTGTGTGACGACGGGCTCAACGTCAACGGATCCGCGGGAAGCATGTGTGACGTGCGCTGCCGCAAGAAGTGCGGCAATGGCTTCGTCGACGCGGGTGAGCAGTGTGACAACGGGCAAAACGATGGCAGCTACGGCACGTGTACGGCGACCTGCCAACTTGCAGACTACTGTGGCGACGGCAAGAAGAACGGCTCCGAGGCGTGTGATCTCGGCTTCGCACTGAACCAGGTGAACCCCTACGGCATGAACACCTGCACCACGCTTTGTACCCAGGGTGGTTACTGCGGGGACGGTCGCATTCAATCGAATCACGAGGAGCAGTGTGACGGTCAAGCGGGATGTGCCGCCACCTGTACTTGGCCGATTCCAGAGTAGTTCCAGGCCTGATAGCCGTTGGTGTCCGACCGCATCTCGACGGAGGTCCACTTGCCTTCGACCAGGTTGGCCCTGGTGGCCGCGCAATCGTTCCGGGTGATCCCAGAGT
>Ga0163146_10009523_pt1 | contig 10083 bp, 8 predicted proteins | sample OliLakLV19MP7G1_FD_148648 | JGI IMG/M metagenome (GOLD analysis project Ga0163146, IMG submission 148648) | Freshwater microbial mat bacterial communities from Lake Vanda, McMurdo Dry Valleys, Antarctica - Oligotrophic Lake LV.19.MP7.G1 | ecosystem: Environmental > Aquatic > Freshwater > Lake >... | reverse complement strand
GTATCAGAATGCGTCGCCCTGTCAGTACGTTATGAATGTGATGGCACAGCAGATCACGGTAATTGAAGAACGAATTGGCGACTTGCAGCGATTGCGTGATGAGTTAGCGAACCTGCATCGCGTTGGCTTGACCATGCCAGAAGATATTGAGATGAAGCAGTGTATCTGCCACCTGATTAAAACGGGTATACAGAATGAGGTTATGGATGATGAATGACACAGTGAAATGCCCTGAGTGTGGCACAAAAGGACACATCGTCGAAGGTGCAACAATGAAATCATTGTTAGCTGTAAGCCTACGTGAAGTACGAGAAGTCCCCTATCGCTTCTGCGCCAACGCGGATTGCGATGTGGTGTACTACAGCGATGATGGCACGCAGACCTTCACAACAGTACAGGTGCGCGAGCGCGTCTACCAGAAAGAGCCGGAAGCCGCTGATGTCTTGATTTGCTACTGCTTCCGGCATACTCTCGGCGACATTCGACAGCAGTTCGACCAAGCCGAGGTGACGACTATCATTGATGACATCAATGTAGGTATTCAATCTGGGCAGTGTGCCTGCGACTGGCGCAATCCACAGGGAAGCTGCTGTCTGGGAAATGTGCGCCAGATGGTAAAACGTCTTCAGTCAAGTGACAGATTTAGAGATCATATGAGTGAAAGTGACGAATCCTGAAGTTAGATAAAACCCACTTAATTTGAGGGTGGGGCATAAGCTGCCAATGTAAAAAAACGAGCCAATTCGGGTAAAGTTGTTGGTTACCAGACCGCAACCATATCGAAAAGGCTCAACGAGATGATAACCCATGAGCATCCCTTAATCCAATTGCTGGCATTGATTGATCTAGTCTGGGTCGAGAGCGAGATAGGAACGCCGAAAGTCTATAGTGAGCAAACGATGTTCAAAATCTATGTCGTGAGTGTGCTGAAACAACTATGGAGTAGGCGTTCGCTGTGGCGCTACTTGTCGGAGATGCCGCTGGTGGCAACTGCGTGTGGGTTAGCCCGTATTCCCGACCGACGGACGTTGGATAGACGGATAGCGGCAATGATTCCACAAGCGGAACGGCAAATTCAAGCGCTGGGTTTGGTGTTATCGCTGGAGGCAGTGACGGATGCGACCGTTGCCGCTAGTGACGGTTCGGCATGTACGACACCGGGTCCGGTCTGGCACAAAAAGGACAAAGCGGCAGGGGTGATCCCAGAAGGATTGCGGGGACTGGACACGGAAGCGGACTGGATTCAATCGACCTATCACGGCTGGGTTTACGGGTACAAAGCTCATGTAACCATTAGTGCTGCTGCCACCACCGTGCGCGCCGTCTTGAATGCCGCCGTGACCGGGAGTGCCTGCGAAAGTCATGTGTTGCAGTCCCAATTGGACGACTTGCCGCCATTGGTCAAGACCTTGCTGCTGGACGCTGGCTACGACGACGGGGAATTGCTCGCAGACTGCACTCAACGCGGACTTCAGGTTTTAGTGCCCTTGTCCAAACCCGTTGGCACGTCCACCTCTCAAGCTCGTCGTGACCGTGCGGCGTATCTCGCCTCACCCGAAGGCAAAGCCCGTTATCGGCAGCGGGGATGCAGCATTGAACCTTTCTTTGCCACTCTCAAAGACTTTTTTCATCTCGACCCACTGCCTGTTCAAGGCAAGTCCCTTGCCGCTCTTGTCATTCTTTTGTCTCTTTATGCTTGGAACTTGTTGGTGTTGTTCAATTTCGTCCATCAGCGCCCATTAGGTCAAGTCAAGCCGATCTTAGACTTACTCTGATTGGATGCCCCACCCTCCTTTACTTAGATTACCTACGTTGAAAAGAGCATCCGTCTAGCATGTTTCATTCAAATTTCCAGTATGTGTTCGCATCGCCACTTAGGGGAACCCGTTCACCCAGTATACCTGCCTCGCCTAAATGCAGCGGCAGTTCCACACCGTCACGCACAAACACGGGAATTTTTTCAGCGATGGCGTTTAAGGTGATGCGTTCATCGCCTTCGTAGACAGCGCGTGTCCATAAGTTATGCCATTTCCCTGGCGGCAGGTAACCTGTCCAAGCAGTCGCGCCCGGTTCAACGATAGGGCAAACAAGCAAATCGCGCCCGAAGAAGTACTGAAATTCATCAGCTTGAGACGTAAATAAGCGCAGTGCACGCATGAATGGTTCGCCTGTTTGCGCGCAGTGGCTCGCCTCTTGCCAGATGTATGGCATGAGATTGTGTCGGATATACGTGAGGAAACGCATCCGGTCAACCACGCGGTCGTCACCCGTGCGGTCAGCGATATTCCAGGGTGTGCGATCATGGCTTGGTTCACGATGGGCGTTGTATTCGGAATGATATTGAAAAACTGGACAGAACGCCGCCATCGCTGCTGCACGTATATATAATTCAGCGGAAGGAATATCGCCACTGAAGCCACCAAAATCCCAGCCCCAAAATGAAATGCCGGAGACAGCGGCAGACAACCCAGCGATTATCGAGTGGCGTAACGCCTCCCAGGTGGAATTTTCGTCACCTGCCCAATGCAGCGGGGCGTTTTGTGATCCCGTGAACCCGGCACGGCTAAACGTCAGTGCGTTTCCGTCTCCATCGAGATGATGTGCGTTTGCAAAATCGTAGTAGGCTTGCGTGTAATGGCGCGGGTATTCATTCCACAGTTCACCGCCGCGCCGTCCATCCGCGAAGCGCGTACTGCTGCCCCATAAATGTTCGCCACCATCGGTCTTGAACCCATCTATCCCGATTTCGTCGAGCAAATATTGGCGTTTCCCCAACCACCAAGAGCGCTCAGTCGGGTTTGTCACGTCCCATAACCAACCGCCTCGAAACCAAAAGGGGCGGACTAAATAAGGCGCACCATCTGCTTCGCGCACACCGAAACCCTGCTCGGCATAGTAGGCACGGTCAGCATCGTGTTGGATGTGAGGAGCACCCGCACGTTTTAGCACAGGCACCTGCCAAAGCAATACGCGCACGCCGCGCTCATGCAGCCATGTGACCATCGCTTTTGGATCGCGCCATTTGCCTGTTTCCGGGAAGGTGAAATCGGTGTAATGTGGACGGTCTTTCCCAGGATGAGGGGAATACTGCGCGTCGTTCCAGATATAGAACGTCGTTTCATCGCTCCAAGCCTCGATGACCAACACCGACGGCGGAATGTCCAAATCGAGCGAGGTTTGTACTGCACGTTCTACTCGCGCCTGGGTGTTCCATTCATTGCCACTCATCCACAATCCAAACGCCCACAGCGGCGGCAAGGGCGGCAGACCGGTCAGTCGTGTATAGTCGCGGATGATACTGACTGGATCGCCGATGAATGGGTGTAAGGTGAGTGTCCCGTCTTCGCCTACATCTGCTTCCAGCGTCCACACATTTGGTGACGCTGCGGCGAGGTCGAACTGCATCCAACGGGAACTTTCAACATATATACCGTAGCCAGCAGACGAGAGCAAAAATGGAATCGGCATGTAGGTCCGGTCGCCCTGATTTTTATACTGCTCATAACACCGCACATCGAGCGCTTTACCACGTAGATTGAGCGTATTAAACCGTTCTCCCAAACCGAAGAATGCTTCATCGTGGTGAGCGGTGAATGTCAACCGAACACGACGTACCCGTTTGCCATCGCCCAGGTATTCGATCTGCTGTAATGAAGGAAACGCCTTGGGCGAGAGCACCTTGTCAGCACTTGGGTCATTTTGCGTAATGGTCAGATGTTCCCCATCAAATACGGCGCTGCCCGCCGTATACCAGGCTTCCGCGGCAATAATAAATTCTGGGCTGAGCGCCCTTTCGCCTGTGCTACTCATGGCTTCAATTTGATAGGTGAGCGACTCCCCAAAAGCGGGAGATGTGAGCGATGCTTGATATATATCCTGTTCACGCCGCTCGATGCGTTCCAAAAATTCTGCACCAACCCCCTCCTCATGCCGCGCTTGCCAATCGATTTGCATGACAGCGGCGACGATCGGCTGCGCGACACCATTCAACCACTGATGCACGGTGACGTGCGCCGCTTTGCCGGGCGGTTGTGTAGCAATGCCAATAATGAATGCCTCGCCCGCGAGTGGGTAACGTGGAAATCGTTCGTGCGGCAGGAATTCATAGGGGTGTTCGCTTCCGTGTGGTTCGTGCAGGACGTGCACTACATTTGCCTGAGAAGGTAAGGTCATCAACAGCGTCCCTTAAGTCGTGCGTTCAAGATCAGATACATGCCATGCGACCACAAGAGCGGCACGGCGGGCGCGCCCCACTTTTCCACCCATACCGAATAATAATCCGGGTCGAGGAGATGATTGTGCGTCTGTTCCGGGAGTTCACCTTCGTTGTTCGTTTGTGCTTCCACCCATCGAAGTATGGCGCGCGCTTCAACGTTACGCTCCAAGTCCGCGTATACCCACCCTAACCACGCGGTCAGCAGCACCCACTCGCCACCCCCAAAATACGTATCCATACGATACCGGTACACCCCGCCCGTCGGGGAGCACAAATCGCGCTCGATCTTCGCCAATGTCGTCGTGAAGATCGGATCGGTTAGAGCGACAACCCTGAACGGCACCGCACACCATAGCAGGCTGGAATCGACGGCATCATTCCCTATTGACTTTTGAAAATGCCCATCGGCGCTTATACATTGCGTTAGGATAAAGGTACGGATAACATCGGGCAGAATTTCTGGGACAAGCACCGGATCGATCTGCTGGACGGCTTGTACGCCGCCGTAAATCGCCGCCAGTGTCGCAGTATGAATTTGGTCACGTGCCTCTTCCCAGCAGTCATAATTCGCCGCTTGCCAGAACGCATCCAGATAGCCGATCAGCATCTTCACCACCGAGCGCCCGGTCTGCCACAACGGATGCTGCGCGTTCTGACAATATTGTGCAAATCCCCATAACCACGCTCCATACCCATCCAATTGAAAATCACCCCACGCCTCAACGCCCAGGCTGCCATCCAGTTGAAAGCGCGTTGGGAGCAGTTCACTGTCGTCAAGCGGCAACCTATTCGCGCGCTTTTCCAACGCTGCTTCAACGCGCGGTGCGTATTGTTCAAGCGTGCGGATCGCCCATCGATGAAATGCGTCGGCACTGGTCGTATCGCCGCTCGCCGCCATGCCGTGCGCGATCCATGTACCATCGCGCAACCACGAATAGCTATATTGCGAAAAGTTGGGCGAGGCAACATACGCACCTGTTTCGGCTTGTCCGGTGCGAATGATGTCCTGGCTGGTCGTCATCAAGTAATCAGAAGGGGAAGTCATAGGCTTGATTTGTTAGCTCATGCGGTAGATAAATTTTGTTGAGGGGCGCTGTAGAGTCAGCTACAACGCTCCTCGTCTCTCCATATTGGCGGGTCTGTTACTGGATCAATGCGTCAAGTTCAGTTTTTGCCTGATCAAGCGCCTCTTGTGCGGTCAATTCGCCATCGACCACCTGAGTGAGCAGTGCGCCAATCGTGTCCTGCATCTCGGTTTGGCGCTCGATAACGGGCGGTGTCACCGGGCTTTCTAACGCCATAAACACGGCGGCACGATTCGCGGGTGGGGTGATCGCCAGATAATCAGCAAAATATTCCGGCTGATCGAGGGCGGGCAGTTCCCAACCCGCTTCCACACGTACTGTCGCGGCGGTCTCGCTGGCAGTCAGGTATTCCGCCCAAGCCGCTGCCGCTTCAGGCGCATCAGTTGTCGCTGATACCGCGACGCCATTAGCGAAAAAGTGATGTGCGTGCTGGTTGATGGCGGGTTCAATCTGAATGTCCCAATTGAACGTCGCTTCTTCAAAAGCACCGAACATCCAAATACCCGTTACCAGCATTCCCAGGTTGCCGCTCAGGAACAATTCGGAATCGGACACGCCGGAAAGGTCCGCCGCCGTCGGCATCAGCCCTTCATTGAGGAAGCTGACCATCAGTTCGACTGTCTCGACACACGCGGGCGAGTTGATCGTGCTTTCGGTCATTTCCGCGTTGAAGAACGCGCAGTCGCCATTTTGTGCAGCCTTTTTATAAAACTCATAGAACTGTACGGGCGAGTACAAGCCGTAGACATCATCGCCCAACGCACGGATCGCTTCAGCGGCAGCGCGGGCATCTTCCCATGTCCATTCGATAGTGGGGTACTCAATGTCTGCCTGGTCGAATAGGTCGGCGTTGTAATAGAGCAGAACGGTCGAGAAGGTTGCGGGCAGCGCCAACTGCTCACCTTGATATTGGAACGCTTCAACCGCGCGTGGATAATACGGTGCGTCGCCCGTCACCAAATCATCGATGTTCAACAAAGTGTCGTTCGCCGCATAAGCGACAAAGTTCTCATAATTCAACTCGAATACGTCAGGCGCATCGCCGCTGACCACATCAGCTTGCAGCAGGGTGAAATAATCGGCGAACGGTGCGGTTTCTACTTCAATCGTGACACTAGGATTTTCTTCCTCAAATCCGGCAATGATCGTATCGAGTTCTTCCAGGTAGTCGGGCGCGGCAGAAAAAGTGAAATACCGGAGGGTAGTTTCTTCCTGTGCGACAACGGTTCCTATAAATGACGCGCTGAGCAGTGCCAATGCGCCCCCAAGCAACGCAATCCTTTTGGCGAAACGGTAACTCATGTTGAATATCTCCCTTTAATAAAAAATTGTCTTGGCAAACAGGCAATTGTGCCTGGTAAACCCAAATGGATGGTGCGCTACCCTTTGATGCCGCTGCTGACGACGCCCGCGACAAACCATCGTTGGGCGAGCAGATAAACGAGCAGGATGGGTAAAATCGCCAAAATGCCGCCCGCCATCACCATGTTCCACTCGGTGAGCGCGCGAGGACCCCCTTGCAACGCAGCCAGCGCAACAGGCAGCGTCATTACACTTTCCTGCCGCGCAACGAAGAGCGGAAACAAATATGCATTCCACCAGCCCATGAACGAAAAGATGACAAGTGTGGCGATTGCGGGCTGTACAAGTGGCAGCGTGATACGCCAGAAAATCGTGAAGGGGTTTGCCCCATCGATCAGTGCCGCTTCTTCAAAATCGATAGGCAGTGTGAGCAATGCTTGGCGCAGTAGAAACGTCCCAAACGCGCTGAACAACCCCGGCACGATCAGCGCGGGATAGGTGTTCACCCAACCGAGCGATTTCACGAGGATGAATTGTGGAATGATCAGTACAACCGCCGGAATCATCAGGGTTGCCAAGTAAAGCGTGAACACAACATTACGTCCGTGCCAAGACATGCGCGCAAAGGCGAACCCCGCCATTGCCGAAAGGATGACCTGACCAATGGTGCCGACGACCGCGACGAACGTGCTGTTGAAGAATACGCGCGCAAGATCGATGCGTTCCCTAAGCTGCGTGTAACTTTCAAGCGATAGGGGATTAGGGATCAGGTCGGGTGTGGTATCAAGAATGTACGCTTGCGGCTTAAGCGAAGTGCTAAGCATCCATAGGAAGGGCAGCACCATCACAACGATAATCAGTGCCATCGCTGCATAGATCAACAGCCCACGTGCCAACGCCCCAAGCGATAAGGAATGACGGTTGGAATCGGTAGTCGGGGAAGGCGACGTTACCGATGGCTTGGTGGAAGCGTTGAGCGCCACGTTAGACTCCCTCATCGTAAACCCACCGCTTCTGTAAACGCAGTTGTAAGAATGTGATGGCAAAAATGATGGCGAACAAAACCCATGATAATGCCGATGCATAGCCCATCCGGTTGTAACTAAAAGCGTTCTTCACTACCTCGGTTACAATCACCTCTACGCGACGGTCGGCGGCACTATCGCGCATCGGCATCAAGTAGATTTGTTCGAATACTTGAAAATAATTAATCAACAATGTAATGACGATGAAGAACATCGTTGGGGTGAGTAACGGCAGCGTGATTCGTCGAAGAAGCTGCCAACGATTCGCCCCGTCGATCTGCGCGGCTTCGTAATAAGTCGGCGAAATCGTTTGCAGTCCACCCAGATAGATCAGCGCGACGTACCCAACATCTTTCCAAAGGCTGGTGATGACCATTGCCACTATCGCGCTCTCTGGTTGAAACAGCCATGCTGGACCCTCAATGCCGACAGCGCCCAAAGCGATATTGATCAACCCATACTGCGGGTTGAACAGCCACTTCCAGATGAGAGACACGACTACCCACGAAGCGACCACCGGCAGAAACGTTGCCGTTCGCACCCACACCATGCCGCGTACGCGCGCGTTTAGAAACAGTGCCAACCCTAAGCCCATAACGAAGGCAAGCGGCAGATACAAACCAATGATGAGAACAGTGGTGCGGAGCGCCGTCCAGAAACTTGGGTCATTCAGCAGTTCAATGTAATTGCCCGTGCCGATCCATTCCGGGGCAGAGAGCAGGTTCCAGTCATGAAGGGAATACCATAAGGATGATACGATCGGCAAAATCGTAAATACGATCAAACCCACTAAACTGGGAAGCAAAAATACTCCCACCCACAGATATTTGTTCACACCACGTAAACTAGCCACTCTATACATCCTTCATTCGATGAAAAATCTTTGTTAAATTTTCGTTCACGGCATTTACAATGTCGATGCTGACCGCGTAACGCCCTCGCCCAGTGGTGAGGCGAAAACTTTGCTCAGCACCAACGATGCCGCTCCACGCGCCCATGCTTCATCATTGGTCGGCACGACTTTGACTTCAACCTGATTTTGTAGTCCGACGAACGTATGCTGTTGTAAGGCTATTCGCATCGGTGCGAGTCGAAACTCACCAGCGACCACACCCTCTCCGCTAACGATGATCAGTTCTGGGGAAAGTAGATTGACAACCGACGCTAATCCAATGCCAAGCGCGGTTCCACTGGCGGATAAAAGCGTACGAGCAAGCGCATCGCCAGCTTCAGCCGCATGGGTAATATCGGCAATCGTCCATGTTGCTTTACCAGTCGTATGCTGTTGATAAGCGAGAACGACTGCCGGATCGGCGGCGATGGCTTCAAGCGTATGGGTTTCCATGCTTCCGTTTTGCCCTGTGGTTTGCAGCACGATGTGACCAAATTCACCCGCACCGCCGCGTGCGCCACGATAAAGCTGACCTTGCGCTACAATGCCCATCCCCACGCCACGCCCAATGGTCATGACGATAAAATTAGAGTGATACCGCCCCATTCCAAACAACTGTTCGCTCAAGGTGAGCGTATTCACATCGTTTTCAAGCGAAATGGGCAGATGAATTTGTGATTGGATAAGTTGTGTAAGGGGCACATCACGCCACCCGAAGAAAGGAGAGTGATGGACAATGCCTTCAGCGCTGTAAATCACGCCTGCAAGACCAATACCGATGCCGAAAATGCGTTCTGAACGGCGATAGGCTGCACTGGTCGTCCGTAATGTGTGAATGAATTCAACAATCGTTCGGCTTACCTGTTCTGGACTGCGAATTGACGGTGCAAAGGGAACGTCATTGTACGTGAGGACACGCGCCCCAAAATCAGTGACTGCGCCGACCACACGATTTTCCATCAGCTTCAAACCAATGGCGTAACCTGCATCAGGGTTCAAGCGAAGCTGTACCTGCCGTCGTCCGCCCGTGTATTCACCTGCACCCGCCTCAAATATCCACGCCTCTGCAATGAGTTCATTGATCAATCCAGAAACGGCGCCGACGCTTAACCCAGAGATTTCAGTCAACCGTGTACGTGATAGCTCTCGTTCGCGCCTCAAAATGTTGAGGAGCAAATTACGATTCATTGCCTTCATTAAATCACGATCGCCACGCGAATGAATTGTCACGGTTGATATTTCACTCATTGAATTAAGTTGAATTGAGTGTATTTTAAACCTGCAATAATGTCAAGCATTTGAGACTCCACGCTTAGGAAAACAGTATGCAAGTTGTTAAAGAACCTGAGTTTCGGATAGCTAAGGCAGCAAGGCAAGTGCGTTAGCGTCACGAGTTGACCAGTTGATGGCAGGTTTCTTAGGTTGCTATATGTAAGCAATCAAGCCTGCCACAACATTGATGATAAAGTTAATCGGACTTCGATGGCGTGAATGCTCGATTTGAGACTGATTCTTGAGTTGGTCGTTGATGGTCTCGATGATGAAGCGTTTACGCAGCAGGAG
>Ga0163146_10009517_pt1 | contig 10086 bp, 6 predicted proteins | sample OliLakLV19MP7G1_FD_148648 | JGI IMG/M metagenome (GOLD analysis project Ga0163146, IMG submission 148648) | Freshwater microbial mat bacterial communities from Lake Vanda, McMurdo Dry Valleys, Antarctica - Oligotrophic Lake LV.19.MP7.G1 | ecosystem: Environmental > Aquatic > Freshwater > Lake >... | reverse complement strand
GGCGGCGACCATGGCACGCCGTTTTCGACGTGTCATCCCTCGCCGCAGTGCTAGCCCTACCTTCGCATTTTTGACAGAGGCGTGAGGCCTCTTCGGGGGGAAATGGCGTGTGATTCAAGGGCGAAGCTTGCCTTGGAGATGGCTGATTTGCTACATGAAAGAACATGCACGTATTCGAACGGGAGGTCAACGGCCGCCGCTACCGCATCGCGGCTCAGTCGGTATGGGACTCCAAGCGCGGCCGTTCGGTCGCCCGCCAAATCGTGCTGGGACCAGCGGCTCCGCCGCCGGTGGCCGATCTTGGCGCCACCCGTACGGTGGGTACGCAGGCGGTCGGCGATGTTGGGGCGTTGGTGTGGATTGCGGAGCAGCTGGATCTGATTGGGCATATCGACCGGGCCTGTGGCGATCTTGGCGCTAAGGGCGGCCCATCGGTCGGTGAGTTGGTGGTCGCGGTCGCCATCCAGCGCGCCTGCTCGCCGGGGCCCAAGCGCGATCTCGGTGAGTTTCTCGACGCCAGTATCGCACGGCTATCGTGTCTTCCGGGCTCGGCGTTCAGCGGCCAGACGTTCCATCGTGTGGCGCAGCAGGTGACCGACCGACAGCTGGAGCAGGCGCAGGTAGCGATCGCGAAGGCGGCCGTGACCCGATTCGAACTGTCGACCGACGTGCTGGCCTTCGACACGACGAACTTCGACACGCACATCGCGACCGTGACGCGCAGCGAGTTGGCCCGGCGCGGGCACGCCAAGAGCAAGCGCAGTGACCTGCGCGTAGTCGGGCTCGGCCTGCTGGTCAGCGAGACGGGGCACGTGCCCTTGCTCTACCGCACCTATGCGGGCAACGGATCGGACCAGGCGGTGCTGCAGACCTGTCTGGAAGGGCTCGGCGAGTTGCACGACGCGCTCGATGAGGGCCAGGGACGCCAGCGACCAGCGCAGCGGACCCTGGTGCGCGATGGCGGATTCTGGAGCCCGCAACTCGAGCTGGACCTCGACGTCGCGGGTTACTGGAGCCTGATCTCGCTGCCGCTCGGACACAATGCCGCGGAGCAGGCGCTACAAATGGCGGCCTGCCGCCGAGCGATGCAGCCTCTGTCTGGCAAGCTCCGCCACGTCCGCGCTGCGCGGATGCGCGCGAAGGTGGGCGCGTTGGACCGCACTCTGGTGGTGGTCGAGAGCCAGGAGCTGTTGCAGGGGCAGAAGCGAGGCATCGCCGTCGCCCTGCGCAAGGCCAAGGTGGAGCTGCGCAAGCTCGAGCGCGTGGCGGAGGCGGGTCGCATCGAGCGCGCCGCCCTGGAGCGTCGAGTCCAGAAGGCGCTTGCCCGCGAACATCTGTCCCACTTCGTGGTGACCACGATCGGCGGCGACGGAAAGGCACCGACCTTCAGCTGGCGCGTCGATGCAGCTTTGCGTCACCGCCTCGAGACCACGCGACTTGGGCGCCGGGTGCTCTGCACCGACCGTCACGTCTGGAGCACGGGCCGGATCGTGAACGCCTTCCGTGGGCAATGGAACGTCGAGGAATTGTTCCGCCGGGCGAAGAAGGGCGGTGTGGTTCCCTGGGGCCCCTCGTATCAGTGGGCCGACGGCTCGCTACGCCTGCACACCTTCGCGACGGTGCTCGGGCTGGCGCTGGTGAGCCTTGCCAAGATCGCACTCGAAACGGACAGCTCGGCCCGCGCGACGATGCGGAGCCTCGCCGCAATCCGCGCCACGCTGGTGCGCACGACCACCGGCGGGCCGGGACGCCGACCCACCGTGATGCTCGCGCCAGAGCTGACCGCCGAGCAGCGCCGCGCCGTCAAGGTCTTCGCGCTCGAGCGTTGGTTTCCTACACTTCTTTCATGTATGACCGCACGAGCCGCTCAGGCTTGAAAGGCAGCCTCCAGGTGCCAATTTCTCTCGCATCCGTGCGAAGGTAGGGCTAGGAGCACGCGGCATGGACGTCCTGACGCACGGCCTGCTCGGCGCGGCACTCGCGCAGGCCTGCGCCCCGCGGCGTGAGATCGGCGCGGCCACCGTGGCCGGCCTCGGCGCCGGCATGCTGGCGGATGCCGACACGCTGCTCGGCAGCGGCAGCGATCCCCTGCTGGTGATCGAGTACCACCGGCACTTCAGCCACGCGCTCGCGTTCGTCCCGGTCGGTGCCCTGATCGCGGCACTGCTGCTGTGGCCGTTGCTGCGCAACCGTCTGACGCCGTCTCGCCTCTACCTCTACGCGCTGCTCGGCTACGCCCTCGCCGGCTTCCTCGATGCCTGCACGAGCTACGGCACGCACCTGCTGTGGCCGTTCTCGAGCAGGCGCATCGCCTGGAGCGTCATCGCGATCGTCGACCCGCTGTTCTCGCTCGCACTGGCGGCAGCGCTGCTGATCGGCCTGCGCGCGCGGCGCGCCCTGCCCGCTCGTCTGGGCCTCCTGTTCGCCTGCGCGTATCTGCTGCTCGGCGCGGCCCAGCACCAGCGGGCCGCGCTGATCGCACGCGACTTCGCGGCCGCGCGCGGACACCAGGCCGAACGGCTGGTGGTCAAGCCGACGATCGGCAACCTGCTGCTCTGGCGCGCCATCTACGTCAGCGACGGCCGTGCGCACGCCTTCGGCGTCCGGGCCGGCTTCGGGGACGGCGTACGCGTCTACGACGGCGAGTCGGTGGCACTGTTCGAAGCGGACCGTGACGCGTCCTGGGCGGCACCGGGCTCGCGCGCGCGACGCGACATCGAGCGCTTCGCCGAGCTCTCCGAGGGCATGCTGGCGCGCGACCCGTCGCGCCCGGAGCTGCTCGGCGACGTCCGCTATGCGATGCTGCCGACGAGCGTCGAGCCGCTCTGGGGCATCGTCCTCGATCCGTCCGCACCGGACGCGCACGTGCGCTTCGTCACCAATCGCAACCTCACGCCGGAGAGGCGCCGGCAGCTCGTCGACATGCTGCTCGGACGCGCCAGCCTGCCCGGCACAGCCCCGGCCGCGACGCGCTGACGCAGCTATCGAGCGCCGCCAGCGCGTAGGCTACAACTGCCCGCCTGGTGAGCAGGAGATCGACAACGGTGCTCGCGCGCGTGGGCCTCGCCGCGCTGGGCTTGCTGGTCGGCGTCGCCACGCTCGGCGCCGTCGAGCTGGCGCTGCGCGTTGCGGGCGTGGGCGAAGGCGTGCCGCGCTACGATCCGTTCGCCGGCTTCTCGCGCACCATGCCGATGTTCGAGCCGGCGGTGCGCAGCGACGGTACGCGCATCCTGCGCACCGCCGCGGCGCGCCGCGTGCCGGTGCCGCAGGAGTTCCTCGCCGTCAAGCCACCGGGCGGCTTCCGCGCCTTCGTGGTCGGCGAGTCCTCGGCGGCCGGGGTCCCGTACAGTGCCTCGTACGCCTTCTCGGCCTTCCTCGAGAAGCGCCTGCGCGCCGAGCTGCCGCAGGTTCCGATCGAGGTCGTGAACGCTGCGATCTCCGGCTACGCGAGCCGCCGCATCCTGGCGGTGGTCGAGGACATCGCGCGCCACCAGCCCGATCTGCTGATCATCTACGCGGGCCACAACGAGTTCGCCGAGTCGCGCTACTACAGGCATCTGGTCGGCATGGACCCACGCCTGTTCCGGCTCTGGGAGTGGCTCGCACAGACGCGCCTGTACGCGCTCGCGAGCCAGCTACCGATGATCGGCGCCGACGCCCACAAGAAGGCGCCGCGCTTCGACTTCGACGACCTCGACAACGGCTACCAGATGTTCGCGGTCGCGAAGAAGCACCTGGACGGCGCCTACCCGTCGGTGCGCGAGCTCGCCTGGGGCGAGGAGCACTACCGGCTGAACCTCGAGAAGATGATCGACGCGATGCAGGCCGTCGGCGCCAGGGTGATGCTGGTCACGCTCGGCCAGGACTTCGCGGACTGGGCGCCGGGTGCGTCCTCGCACCGCGACGGCCTGTCCGCCGCCGAGACGGCCGCGTTCGATCAGGCGGTGGCAGAGGGCGATGGTCTCGCAGCAACCGACTGTGCGGCCGCACTGGACGCCTACCGTCGCGGGCTCGCAATCGACGACGCGCACGCCGAGCTGCACTTCAAGATCGCCACCTGCGAGCGCCGCCGCGGCAACTTTGCCGACGCCCGCGCGGCGTTCCGGCGTGCCAGCGACCTCGACCGCGTACCGCACGGCGCGCCGACGCATTTCAACGACGTGCTGCGCGAGCTCGCCCGCGAGCACGGCACGCTGCTCGCGGACGCCGATCCGATGCTCGAGCGCTTGGCCGAGAACGGCATGGTCGGTACGGCGCTGTTCGCCGACCTGGTGCACCCGAACCTGCTCGCCAACGAGCATATCGCGGCGCTGGTCGCGGACGAGATGCGGGCGGCGGGCACCCCGCTCCCGGCCGATCGCTGGCGGACCGGCTACACCGATCCGGATCCCGATGCGCTCTACGCGGCCGATCCGCAGCTCCGCATCCAGGAGCACCTGGTGCGCGCCAGCGCCTGCCTGCTCGCGCGGCGCGACGACTGCGCGCGCAGCGCGACCGAAGCCGCGCTCGCGATCGACCCGCAGAACGCGCACGCGCAGCAGCTCGCCGCGGGCATGAAGGAGCGCACGGCGCGCGACGCGACCACGGCTCCGTGAGCAAGCGCGGTTCGGCGACTCGCAGGAGCCCTGGATGCACCTCGCGCTCGCCCGCCTGCGCGCGATCGAGCACCGGCGATTTCTCGCGAGAGAATCTACGCGCGACGGTGCGCCTGCTCGACGAGCAGACGCTCTACACGCGCCACGGCGACTGGCCAGGCTGGCTCGCGCTCGCGCCGGTCGCCACCGGCCGCGTCTTCCAGCGCACACCTGGCCGGTAGTCAGGCCGCCTCGTCGCGCGATACGTGAACGCTCACGGCGGTGGCAGCACGCACGGGATCGGGTTCGTGCCCGGCCGGTCGACCACCAGCGTGCCCTCGTCGACGCGGTCGACCACCTCGCTCGGATCGCTCATCGCCGCGGACACGTAGTCGCGCGGCGACACGCCCTGCGCGGTCAGACCGGCGAACAGGGAGTCGCTGCGCAGCATGGTGTGGATCGAGGACGACGACGCCGGCAGGAACCAGTGCAGACCCGTCTGGCCGCGCTCGTCGCAGTAGGTGGTGCGCACGGCGTTGATCCAGCTCGCCAGGTTCGGGAACGCGGTGGTGCCGCTCTGCACGCTGTCGACCTGGTTCGAGAGGTTCAGGATCTGCTGCCAGGGCGTCGCTTCGAGGCGGGGCACGCTCGCCGCCTCGATCACCGGGCCCGACATGCAGTCGTTCGCCGTGCAGTACGGCGGCAGCATCGGCAGGACGTTCCACGCGATCCCGTTGCCGCTGCCGCCGATCAGCGCAACCAGCGTGGCAACGCCCGCGCCGAGTGCCAGACCGGAATCCGGTACCGCCGTGGTGTTGACCCAGCGCAGCTCGTCGAGCGCGTCGTGGTAGTTGTACATCACGCCGTAACCACCCGCGCTCTCGCCCGCGGACATCACGCGCAGGCGGTCCGGGTGCCAGCCGTCCGGATCACTCGCCTCGAGCTCGGCCCACAGCACGTCACGCAGGTAGCGCAGCGCCGCGCGCACGTTGACGCCGCCGAAGCGATGCACGGTGAGCGACGAGAACGTGCTGGTCGAGCCGCCGCCGATGTGTAGATCCTGCGTGCAGTACGGCATGAACAACATGGTCCAGTCGGAGAACGGGTTGACCGATGCGTTGGTCGAGAGGTAGCCGCCGCCCGGCTGGCCCTCGTCCGCCTTGAACAAACCGGCGCTCACGCCGCTGCAGTCGCTCTCGAACAGGCAGACGCCGCCGCCCTGCATGTCGGTGACCACGCGCCACGCCGGCGCACCGCTCGGCGCGAGCCGGAGCCAGAATGCGTACGGGCTGCCGTCGCCACAGCGCGTTCCCCAGGTCGCCTCGGCGAGCGTGACCTTCACCCACTGGCCGCGCGGCGGCACGACCACGTCCGGCCGCGGTCCGCAGTCGAGGTCGAGCGGACCCGCGTCGCCGTGCGCCGTCGCCGTCAAGCAACGCGCCTGACCCGCGGCACGGGCCACGTGATCGGCCGGCGACACCTTCAGGACATCGGCCAGCATCGGGCACTTCGCCGCGACCTTTGCCGTCGCCTTCTGCTGCAACCCGGCGACCTTGCTGCCGACGACGACCGTGTCGCAGAAGCCGCCCGCGTGCGTCTTGCGGATGCAGGAGCCCTGCGCGCGGTAGGACGACATCAGCAGCTTGCCGCTCTCCGCGAACGCGCTGTCGAGGCACGCGCGCACCTCCGCGGTCGCGCCGTCGAGCAGCGCTGCCTGCGGGCCACCGAAGGTCCGCGCCGCGATCGTCGCCGCCTCGCCGAGGCACGCCTCGCGCGCGCGCTCGACCAGCGCCCCGGTCGTGACCAGCGCGCCGTAGCCGGCCGCCTGCGCGGTCGCGTCGGGGAAGCAGCGTGCCTCGATCGTGCGCTCGAGGCCGGCAAGCGCACGCGCGATACCTGCATCGGCGGGAGCGCACGCCGCGCCCGTCTTGCTGTAACAACGCCGCTGCAGCGCGTTCACCCGCGACACGCAGCTACCGAGCGCGGACGCGACACCCGCTTCGCAGCGCTGTGCCGGGGTCGCGGCGGAGGCGGCGGCGACGCTGGAAGCGAGCAGCAGGACGACCAGGATCGCGGTGCGCATCGGGTTGGATTACGTGGCCCGGCCTCGCCTGGTCAAGCGGCGATCGTCAGCAAATGGCGACGGTCGCGTCGGGGTCGCAGCCGCGCGGGCGCGCCCTCGTCGCTACTCCTCCGAGCGCGCGTGCTCGCCGTACGTTTCGAGCTTGCGGTACAGGGTCTTGCGCCCGAGCCCCAGAACCTGTGCGGCCTGGGACTTGTTGCCGCCGACCACCTCCATCACGCGCAGGATGTAGCGTCGCTCCACTTCTTCGAGCGGTACCAGCTCGGCGGGGTCGTCGCTCGCGACCAGCACGTGCGAGCGCCGGTAGGCGCGGATCTTCTCCGGCAGATCGTCGGGCAGGACGAGGTCGTGCTGCGCCAATGCGATGGCGCGCTCGACGCAGTTCTCGAGCTCGCGCACGTTGCCGGGCCACGCGTACGCCAGCAGGCGCTCGGCCGCCTGCGGCGACAGCCCCGTCACCTGCTTGCCGCTGCGCGCGCCGTAGTCGGAGAGGAAGCGCTGCGCGAGCAGCAGGATGTCGCCGCCGCGCGCACGCAGCGGCGGCAGCGGCACGTGGATCACGTTGACGCGGAAGTAGAGATCCTCGCGGAAACGCCCCTCGTGAACCGCGGTCTCGAGGTCGCGGTTGGTCGCGGTGACCAGCCGGACGTCGAACGGGATCTCGCCTTCGCCGCCGAGCGGCCGGACCTTTCGCTCCTGCAGCGCGCGCAGCAGCTTGGGCTGCAGGGCGAGCGGCATCTCGGCGATCTCGTCGAGGAACAGCGTACCGCCGTTCGCCTGCACGAAGAGGCCGTTGCGCGCCGCGCGCGCGTCGGTGAAGGCACCGCGCGCGTGGCCGAAGAGCTCGCTCTCGAGCAACGTCTCGGGCAGCGCCGCGCAGTTGATGGCGACGAACGGACCGTGCTGGCGACGGCCGTGGTGGTGCAGCGCGCGCGCCACGACCTCCTTGCCGGTGCCGCTCTCACCGGTGATCAGCACCGAGGCGTCCGAGTCGAGGATGCGCTCGATCATCTCGTGCACGCGGCGCATGGCCGGACTCGCGCCGACCAGATCCTCATATCGGTTACCGGCGTCGGAGAGCTGCTCGCGCAGCCGCTTCACCTCCGCCCGCAACCGGCTGTGGGTGAGCGCGCGCTCGAGGGCGAGGATCAGCGCTTCGAGCTCGAACGGCTTGGTGATGAAGTCGTAGGCGCCGGCACGGATCGCCGCGATCGCGGTGTCGAGGCTGCCAAACGCGGTGATCACGATCACCGGCAGATCGGGCCGGTTGGCGGCGATGCGCTCGCACAGCTCGATGCCGCTCATGCCGCGCATGTTGAGATCGGTCGCCACCGCCTCGAAGGAGCCTCCGGCGAGCAGGTCGAGCGCCTCCGCCGGCGACGTCGTCCAGCGCACCGTGAAGCCGCGCGGCTCGAGTCCGACCTGGAGCGTCTCGCACATGGACGCGTCGTCGTCGACGACGAGCACGCTGGTGGTCACGACGCGCTGTCCGCCTGCGCCGCGTGCGCACCCGCCGCGGGCGGCAGGTAGATCGACATCTGCGTGCCGCGGCCCTGCTCGCTGGTGACGTCGATCCAGCCGCCGGCGTCCTGCACGATGCCCTCGGCGATCGCGAGCCCGAGGCCGGTGCCTTCGCCCGGTCCCTTGGTGGTGAAGAACGGCTCGAACACGTGCGGCAGATCCTCGGCTGCGATGCCCTCGCCCTGGTCCGCGATGAGGATTCGCACGTACTGGCCCTCGGCACCACCGGGCACGGTGGGCGGTCGCGCCCCGCGCTCCTCGACGGAGACGCGCACGCAGCCACCCTCCCGGCTCGCCTGGATCGCGTTCAAGATGACGTTGCTCAGCACCTGCTGCGCCTCGCCCGGGTCGAGCCGGACGACCAGCGCTGCGCCCGGCACCTCGAGCTCGGTGGTGACGTTGCGCGCCGCCGCGACCGTGGCCAGCATCTCGACCACGGTCTTGACCGACTGGCTGATGCTCACCGCACCCATGCGCGTGCTGCGCCGGCGCGACAGGTCGAGGAGCTGGCGGATCATGTCCGTCATGCGCGCCGCCTGCTCGCCGATGACCCGGGCGTGTGCGCGGGTCTGCGGGCCCTGCTGCAGATCGAAGGCGATCATCTTGGCGCGCGCCGACACCACGTTGAGCGGCGTGCCGAGCTCGTGCGCGATGCCCGAGGCGAAGCGGCCGACGCTGGCCAGCCGCTCCGCGTGACGCATGCGCTCGAGCGCCGCCAGCTTGGCTTCGGTCTCGGTAGCGAGGCGCGCGTTGCCCTCGGCGATGCGCGTGCACATCTCGTCGATCTCGTCACCGAGCTCGCCCATCTCGTCGCGCTGCCGGAGCTTCAGGCAGCCCTCGAAGTCGCCCTCGCCGGCGCGGCGCGCGCGGTCGCGCAGCAGCTGCACCGGGCGTCCGACCAGCCAGTAGCCGAGGAGGAGCGAGGTCAGCGCGCAGGCGAGCACCACGCCCAGGGTGGTGACCAGGATCGCCGCCTGGCTGGTGCGCACGAACGAGACCTCGCGCTCCAGGTGGCGCATCACCTCGAGCACCGCCGGGTTGCCCGTCTCCATCGGAATGTACGACAGGCGGACGGGCTCGCCGGACGGATCCTCGGTCAGGATCGTGCGGGCGTCGCCTGCGGTGAGGGCCGTACGCAGCTCCGAGTTGAGAACAGCATAACCTGGCTGCGCCGGCTTGGCGCTCAGGTCGATCCAGCGCACGTCGACGTCCTCGAGCGCGTCGACGATCTTCTCGACCAGATCGCGCGTCGCCGCCGGACCCTGCACGCGCCAGATGTCCTGCACGAGCAGGCGTGTCGCGATGCCGCGGGTCTCGATCCCCTTCAGATCGCCCGCGAACAGGAACACCTGCTGGCGGCTCAGGTAGAACGCATACAGGGCCATGACGACGAAGATCGTCGCCGTCAGCCCGATGGTGATCTTGCGTGCGAGCTTCATGCCTGGAATCCGCTGCAGGGGGGCAAGGAAGCGCATTCCCCAGCTCGCGGCCGGCGGATCATTGCACGCCCGATCGGGCGATCTCCACTCCCGGGCGAGTGCTTCTGCAGGGGCGGGCCACAATTTCGGCTCAGGCGAAGTTGACCGTGAGCCGGGGGCGCTCGGCGGCTTCCGCTCGTCGTGACGCGCTTTTGGAGGACCTCGGTGCGAGGAGGATACGGCGCAGGCGCTCACCGTCGAACTCCAGGGCGTCGCAGATCGAGTCGAAGGAGAACAGCGACTCGCGGCCGCGGCGCGCGATCCATGCTCTGGACTGCATCGCGACCCGGGCCCGGTGGCTCGGCTTGATGCCCTGACCCGACAGGCACTCGATCGCGTCGACCAGCACCGCGCGCATCAGCGCGCGCGCACCGACGCTCTCGGTGGTCGGCGCCGAAGCCGAGGGAGGAGGCGTCTCCCCGTCCAGAAG
>Ga0163146_10009516_pt1 | contig 10086 bp, 8 predicted proteins | sample OliLakLV19MP7G1_FD_148648 | JGI IMG/M metagenome (GOLD analysis project Ga0163146, IMG submission 148648) | Freshwater microbial mat bacterial communities from Lake Vanda, McMurdo Dry Valleys, Antarctica - Oligotrophic Lake LV.19.MP7.G1 | ecosystem: Environmental > Aquatic > Freshwater > Lake >... | reverse complement strand
TTTGCGCGGTGAATGCTTCTACAAAATGGGCAACTACAAATTTGCCATCGACGATCTCAATAATTCCATTCTGTACGCTCCCAACAATTTAAAAGCGCTGTTGCTGCGCGGCACCTGTCACAGCATTCTCGGTCATGATGCCATGGCAATCATCGATTACGAAGCGGCCATACGCATGGATCCGAATCTGGCTAAGAAATTCTATGCAGCAGGCGGCGGCGGACTTCAGGTACAAGAGGTCCCCCACGCAGAGCTGGGCACTAAAGCCGACAGCACGGCTCATGCTCACGCTGTACAAGACTATAAAGATGCTATGCACAATGTTTATCCGAACGGTTTCATCGCAGCAGGAAATCCAGATACAGCAGTCAGTTCCGACGGCCAGACCTGGTCTGGCAATGTCGGACCGAACGGCAATCGCACATTGGTGGCCAGCAGTCAGCCTGGCTCGGTAGGCGCTGAGCAAGCCGTTGCCGTCCCTGGCAAAGCGGGCACAGGTATGACCAACAACAATAACGGCATGCCTTACATTAATAGCGACGCGCAAAATAATGCCGGCATGGAAAGCAGTGACACCATCTCTGCTTCTAAAGACAAGCGTTTCGTCACCAATCTCGATCAAGATCCAAACCGCGGTGAAATCGGAGCACTTGCCGGCACCGGAGTTTTTCAGGGCGATGCCAAAAAAGCGATCATCGACTATAACCAGGCTCTTGGTCTTGATCCAACCAACGGTGAATATTACTTCCGCCGGGCGAAAGCCTATCAAAAGCTCGAAAAAGTCAACGAAGCCATGGGCGATTTTGAACACGCCATCTCGCAATCACCGAATCAGGCTCGCTTCTATCTTGGTCGCGCCTCACTGTTTTATCAATTAGGCAAAACCATTTTGCTTCAAGCCGATATTGAATCAGCGCGTAATTGCGATCCTGATCTACCAGCAAAAATTCACTTCAATGTGCCACCACTTCCTGCCGGTGTGCGCTGGGCCGGAGATGGCGCCAACTAAAGCTCTAAACTTTTGGCGTCTCCAGCAAGTCTACACGGCTGGTTATATCGGCGCCTTCAAGGCGCAATTTTAAATCGCGATAGAAAAAACCGTAACCAATATAGGTGACGGCAAAGATCACGATGGTCAAAACCGTGTCGAATGCGGCTTCAATTACCTGCAAATAAATTGGCAATTCTGTGGAGTTGAAACCGCCGTGGTTCATCTTTTCGATCACGTAGGCAATTTGCACGGGGCTATTGGCGGCAAAATAAATCAGAGCAACAAATATTCCCAATAGACAGGCAAATGAGCCCCCTCGCCAGAGCCTGTGCCTCAAAAGGAAGTACGTCCGCTTGCACGAATCAATAAGCGAGTGCGACTCAAATGTCACTATGGCCAGCAACATCGAGGCCGCCAGCGAAGTGATGGAAATCGCCACTGTAGAAACAAATCCAATCACACCGTAAAAAACAGTGGAAACGCCTAGCCTGAGGGCCTCTGGTATGGAAGTAATAATATTCACGGTCATAAACATCAACACCGCACAGACAACCAGACAGACAAGCGGTGGAAAGAGCGCCAGGTTATAGACGAGAAAAATTGTGCCTAACCGCTTTTTAAGGGCGGCAAGACTGTCTGCATAGGTGGACTCAAGGCCTAATTCGGTGCGCACCATAGCCGAACAGCGCATACAAAGCTCGAGCAGGCTAAAAAACCAGACAAAAACGCCCAACATGACCAAAGCCATGTGAGACAAAAACGGCGGCCAGGCAAGCAACGAATGCGAAGCAATCTTGAGCCACTGCATAAAGCAAAAAAGGGCCATATGCTGACCGACACTGGCCAGCAATGAGGGCCAGAAAAGTATCTTGAAATAGAGCTTGTAATGCAGGCGAAAGCGACGATAAGACAGGCTGACCAGGTCACCGAGAGACGATATTCGCGCTGGCGGCGGCTCAATCACGAGGGCCGGCAAGTTGATACATAGCAAAGTAAAGACATAGCAGAGATCCTGAGGAGCCACTCTAAGCCCAGTATAATATCTAACATCTATAGATAACGGACAAAGCCACCGGCATGCAAAGAGTCTCCAATAAGCGCACCTATCTCGACCCCATTCATCAAGATATCGTCCTCGACCGCTCTATTCCGGCAGAGCGCCTGGTTGTAGACCTTATAGACGCAGTCGAGTTTCAACGCATGCGCCGCATTCACCAGCTGGGTGTGTCATATTTCACTTTTCAGGGAGCCGAAGGCTCGCGCTTTACCCACTCGGTAGGCGTGATGCATGTGGCTTCGCAGTTGAGCAACATTCTTTCAAGCCGCTGCGAATCGGCTGAGAAAGAACGGGCACTGATGCTGACCTCGGCGCTTTTGCACGATGTCGGTCATGGACCTTTCAGCCATGTAACAGAGAAGATACTTGGTTACGATCATGAAGACTGGTCATGCAAGATTATTTCGGGCGACACGCAAATTCGCTCGATTCTCGACTCTTATACGGAAGAACCGGGCCTGGCAGATAAAATCGTCAAAGTTTTGAAGAAAACTTATAAGCCAAGCTACGTATCGCATGTGGTTTCAAGCCAGCTCGACTGCGATCGCTTCGATTATCTTTTGCGCGACAGTTATATGACGGGCACTGCCTACGGTCTTTTTGCCTTGCAACGCATCTTGCGTTCGATTGAGGTAGATGAAGAAAACGACCGCATGTTGGTGGTGGGAGAGAAGGGACAGATTGCTGTTGAAGATTATCTTTTCGCTCGTTATTCGATGTATGCCCAGGTTTATTATCACCGCAAAAATCTGGCTGCCAGAGCTCTGCTTGGCAAGCTAATTAAGCGCGCTCTGCATGTAATTGGCCAGGGCGCCGGTGCTATTGCTTTCATTGATGAGGCCACAGGCAAGTGGCTCACCGGCGAAGCTCTAACAGTAGATGAATATTTGAGTCTCGATGACATTCAACTGGGTTATCACATCAAACGCTGGCTCAAAGACAAAGACGCCATTCTGGCCGACCTATCACACCGCTTCTTGAACCGTCGCATCTTTAAAGCATCACGCATTAACACCCAAGTGCAAGAAGAAATAGATCATATCGAGCAACAAGCACGCAAGGCTGTAGCCGCTCTGGGCTTTGATCCAGACTATTATGTGGCGGTGGAATCAACCGGTTTTGTGCCTTACGATTATTATCGCCCTGATTCGGATCATCCTCAAACCAATATTGTGGTGCGCACCGATAATGGTGACATCAAAGAATTGTCCCAACTTTCGCTTGCCGTAGAAGCGCTGGTTAAGGGCAACCACACGTCGTACTGGCTAATTTATCCACAAGAAGCCACTGAAGCTGTAGACAAAATTCGTAGTGCAAATAAATTAGGAATAGACAAAACATGTTCGACAATCTAACAGATAGACTACAAAGCGCCTTTAGGACCCTTGCTGGCACCGACAAGATGACGCACGATAATATCGAAGAAGCAATTCGCGAAGTGCGCAAGTCGCTATTAGAAGCCGACGTCAGTTTAAAAGTCGTCAAAATTTTTATCAGCAACGTGCGTCAAAAGGCGCTGGGAACTGAAGTAATCGAAGCAGTTTCACCTGGTCAACAATTTATTAAAATCGTCAGCGACGAATTGGTCACCATCCTTGGTGGCGAAAACGTGCCCTTAGATCTAAAAGGCGCACCAGGAATTATTATGATGGTTGGCTTGCAGGGCGCCGGCAAAACTACCGCCTGCGGCAAATTGGCCCTTAAATTGAAAGGCGAAGGTCAAAACCCACTTTTAGTTGCTTGCGACGTGCAGCGCCCCGCCGCAATTCACCAGCTGCAAACCTTAGGCAAACAGGTAGACGTACCGGTCTTCACTATTGATGCCAGCCAGGACGTCACCGACATTGCTGAAAAAGCAATTGAGCTGGCGAAAGAGCGGGGCTACAACCCGGTCATTTTAGACACCGCCGGTCGTTTGCAAATTGATACCACTTTGATGGCCGACCTGCTCATTCTCGACAGACTGCTGCAACCATCAGAAAAAATTCTCGTAGTCGACAGCATGACCGGTCAAGAAGCCGTGAACGTCGCTGAGACTTTCAACACCCAGCTAGATCTAACCGGTTTGCTGCTGACCAAAATCGACGGTGATGCCAGAGGTGGTGCCGCCCTTTCTGTACGCGAAGCGGTAGGTAAACCAATCAAATTTATCTCTACCGGAGAAAAATTAGACAACCTAGAAACTTTCTATCCAGACCGCATGGCCAGCCGCATTCTTGGCATGGGTGATGTGCTTACACTGGTGGAAAAAGCGCAGAAAAACATCGACGAAAAAGATGCCGAACGCGCCGTTATGGATATGTTCTCCAATGATTTCTCATTTGAGATGTTCGTCAACATGCAAAGCATGATGAAGAAAATGGGCAATATGGGCGACGTTATGAAAATGATGGGCATCGGCGGCATGCTTGGACTTTCGTCAGAAGACCAGAACAAACTGGCCACTGAAGGCGAAGCGATGATGAACAAATACGAAATCGCCATTGCTTCCATGACTAAAGAAGAAAGACGCAAACCTGAGCTGATTGATTTCCCTAGACGTCGACGCATCGCTCGCGGCTCTGGTCTCAAAGAAAATGAGATAGGAAAAATGTTAAACGAGTTTGAGAAAATGCGCGACACCATGCGCCAGATGAAACAGATGTTGGGCGGAATGGGCCCGCTTGCCGGCCTTATGGGCGGCGGCAACCCGTTTGGCGGCGGCGGAGCAGGCGGCATGGGTGGAATGGGCAATTTGTTCGGTGGCGGAGGGGCTCCTAAGATGCCTCCAATGCCGCCAGGCTTCAAAATGCCCCCTGGATTTCCTGGAAGCATGGGCGGCGGCGGCGCGCGACCAGGGGTTCCCGGTAGTGCCAGCCCTTACGGCGCCCGCAAGAAGAAAAAGAAAAAGTAACGCAATGACCCTTTTGGTCGGGCCCTTATGACATCGACCCAATAGATGCCGCCAGGCTTAATCTGGCCATCTTCAAGGCTGAAGAGTGTCGCTAGGTTAACAACATATACAGTAAAGACATACAGGCTGAGCGGTTCGCCTGTTAGAATAACGAATCGCACGCAAGAACTAAAGTTTGGAGAACACAGTCACAGTGGTAAAGATACGGCTAAAGCGCGTCGGCCAAAAAAAAGCCCCGCATTACAGAATCGTCGCCGTTGACTCTAGAAGTAGAAGAGACGGTATGCCAATCGAAGAGCTTGGCTACTACAACCCCCGTACTAAAGAGTTGGTTGTCGACAGAGAAGCGGTACAAAAATGGATGACACACGGCGCCCAGCAAAGCGAAACGGTAGCAAGCCTTTTAAAAAGAGCACCCCTCGCAGCGGTAGCAGGCCAGGCGGCTTTGGGCGCGTAAGGCCCCAGGTCGATTCAACGGCAGCAGAAGATTTGGCAGAGTACATTCTTAAGGTACTGGCTAAAGATCCTGACGCCCTCCAATTTGAGCGTGAAACCTATAATCCCGGCCGTTGCCGAGTGTCTGTTACTTGCGATCCGCTAGTGACCGGACGATTGATCGGCAAGGACGGCAGAACAATTACCGCTTTGCGTTCGCTTATACGCGCCGCTGCCAGTCGCTTTGGCAAACGCGTAGACATCGAGATCACGTAAAACTTGAACGATGACAAAGCTTTGCTGCAAGTATTGATTGACGCACAGATTATTTCTGAGGCGCAATCGCAGTTGGCACAATCAGATAGCGTCAACATGAGCATGAGCATCGACGAAGTATTGCTCGCTCGGGGTTGGCTGGACGCGCCGACTTTAGAGAAACATGCGCCCTGGTTATACCCGCAAGCTGTGGTCGACGATTCGCGCACCACTATGGATATCAAAAACGACGAACGTAATTCAGGCAAGATTCAGTTGTCTGATACACATGGCTCTTCTGATGACTATGGTTTCAATCTCGCTCGCTATCGCGCTATCTTGCGGGATATTTTAGATTGAAATTTGCCTGGGGCATCACAATTTCGCGCCTTACGTTTTTTTACAACTTAAAGGTTGTATCGTTCTACAACCTTTAAGTTGTATTTTTCCTTAGGCAGCAAAGTAAGACATGCCACCAGTATCAGCGGCGCATAAAGTGAATATAGCCACGGTCATAATCGATGGTGTACTGATAACTACTGTAAAAAGTCTGACCAAGCAGACCTATACCAGCCATTTCGCTATCAGGTACCGCAACCATGAAATCGCGCACAGTAATGCCGCCAACACGCAGGCTCTGCACTTCGAAATGACGGGTGCGGGTTGAACCGGCGATACCGACAGTCTGACCTACTTGAGCATCCTCAGGAATAGTTATGCCGAGCGATCGACATTGAGCTTGGGTGAGAGTAACTATCGATGCTCCGGTATCAAAATACATCTGGGTTGGTCGACCATTCACCTCTACATTAATAACCAGGTTGTTGCCCAATCGAGTAAACGGGACAGCCATGGGATCTTTGCTGGGATCTGTGGCATAGGCAGAACTGGACGTCTTTTTCTTGCGCACAAAATGTATGCTTTTAGCACCGTTATCGATTGTGTAATTAAAGTCTTGGAAAAAAGTCTGACCCAGCAAAGGCTCACCTGCCATGGTGGTTTGAACCTTAACTGGAAAATTCCGTCGTTCAATAGGGCCCACTTTAAGGTCGACGTTCATTCCCCAAGTCGCCTGCGCGCCGCCATCACCGATGCCCACAGCCTCTCCTGTGGATTTGCCGGTGGGTGGGGCAATTCCAGCAGCAACCAAATTGTCTTTGCCGAAGGCACAAATGGACGCACCCGTATCAAAAAACATTTTCATTGGCCGTCCATTTACAAGCGCGTCTATGACAAAACAGCCGTGGTTAAGCTCATAATAAATTCGGCAATCATCGGGCAGAGTGTCATTCGAACTGCTACGGCCGCCGCCATAATCTTGGCTATAAGCCTGAGTCTGGTCGCCACTATTCGGCATCGGTGCGCGAGCATATTGAATGGCCGATCTCTTTGCGGCAGGCAGTGTTTTAAGAAGTGCCGGATCAAGTGTCGATAGTGCTACCCGTGCGTACGCAGCGCCGTTAGAATCAGGACACGAGCGAATTAGATCAGCGTAAGCCTTTTTTGCAGCAACAGTATTTTTACTGTAGTGCAGAGAAAGCGCCTGGTAGTAACGAGCAGAATCGTTTTTGGGTTCAGCTGTCAAAGTCTTCTTAAAACTAATGGCGGCTGCCGCATAGTTTTTTGCACTAAACTGCTTCACACCCGCGGCATAAGGACTGTCAGCAGCTTTAGACTCTCTTGGGCAAACAGCCATTAGCGTAAGTGCCACTACTGTACTAAAAGCCATGTCGGTCAAAAATTTTCGGATACTTCCAGCCAACATTATGCAGCTCCTTTATTTTTCGATTCACGCACCAATTGTCTCAAATAAACACTCTTCTTGCGCACATAGTCGCTGTAAATGGTGGCCAGTTGTAAGCCCAGGCCGCCATCGAGAATACCTGCGCGAAGAAAATAGCGGTTAAAAAAAGTCCAGCCGCTGTTGAGAATTTCATTGGCCACACTAGAGCGCCATTTGAAGTCACCGCGATTGAAAAACTCCTGCGCTGAAAGTCTGGCATATTTATCCATAGCAGCGGCAAAATCATCGACGGTTTTGTAAGCGTAGTGGTGCATAGAATGACTAAGCATGCCCACCGGTCCTGTCATCTTAATGGCTTCGTGAACCAGTCGCTCACCAAACTTTCCTTTGCCGCGCTTAAATAAACGCAGTTGCGCATCCGGATAGAAGCCACCATGGGTAATGGCGGTATCGCCAATGTACAAAACCCGTGGAATTTTATAGCCATCGCATTTTTCCACATCGGAACCAGCAAGAAGCGCTTGAATCTCGCTCACCAGCTCAGGCGTGAGTATCTCGTCTGCGTCAAGACTCAACACCCAATCACTTTTGGCGAGTTCAATAGCAAAGTTTTTCTGCCCGGCAAAGCCTAACCAATCTTGATGCTGAACTTGAGCGCCAAGATCGCGAGCAATGGCAATAGTCTTGTCGGTGGAGCCTGAGTCAACCACAATTATTTCATCAACAAGTGGCCTGGCAGCATCGATCACTCGACCGATAGTGCGCTCTTCGTCTTGAGCCACTATGACCAGAGAAACGGTAGGCATAAATTAGCGACGGAAACGAATAAGCTTGGCCGAGTCATCAATTGTATAGCTGCTATCGCCAAAGAATGACTGTCCTAATAGTGGCACCGTTCCTGAGAAATTATCGACGACTGTGGCGCTCACATTGCGTTTTTCGATGGCTCCCATTTTCACGACACGAAGCTGCACTTTTTTGCCGCGCGTCTGTCCAGAGGTGCCATTCACCACAGTTTCTTCGGCATCTTCAGGCACTGCAATACCGAATCTTTTTGCCATTTCTTTAGTCATCATTATGCTAGATGCACCAGTGTCTACAGCCATCTGAACAGGTCTACCATCGACGCTTACGCTAACAATCATAAGATCGTTATCGTCCTTAATAAAAGGAATAGCATAAGGATCACTATTGCTACGCGAGGACGAAAAAGAACTAGCAGCACTGGCGGCTGCTCTAGTGCCCTGCTTTGCGAGTACCAAGCAACGTGCATTGTTGTCTACATTGCAGGCGTACTCTTTAAAAAAGGATTTGCTTACAGACGGGCTATCGAGCATGGACTCTTTAATGACCACAGGAAAATCATTGCGCTCTACACTGCCAATTTTGATATTCATGCGCATATTCCAGGTCTTCGTCGCTGTACCTGCGCTTGACGAAGTACCAGTCGCCGCTCCGCTGGGTTCAGGAATTCCCATAGACTGAAGATGGTTTTTACCAAAGATCGTGGCTTCAGAGCCAGTATCGTAAAGAACCTTCATTGGCCTATTGTTGAACATGCCATCAATCATGATACCGCCACCATCTCTAGTGAACGGAATACGAGCTTCATCGGGCAAACGATCATTGGACGACGCATAGCTGCCTTGAGTAGATTGAGGCTGGCGGCTATAAGATTGGGTATTACTGTTGCTGCGCACTTGCTGTGGCGCACCACTAGGAACATAATCGGGGCTTATTGACTTGAGCAGCGCCGGATCCATAACGGCCAGCGCCTTTCTCGAATAATTTGCGGCGTCAGACATGGGGAAATTTTGGATGATGCGGGCGTATTCTCGACGAGCAGCTACTGAATCTTTTGAGTAGTGCAAGGCCAGTGCGTGATAGTAATAAGCCACATGATTGCGGGGGTTAGCTTCAATCGCCCTTTCAAACGACTTAGACGCCAGAGCGTATTGCTTGTTTTTAAAATATTTAGTGCCGTCGGTAAACGGGTCGGCTGCATGAGCGCCGCAGGCAGAGCCAAAATTCAAAAGCGTTGCGGCGATTATTGCCAGAGAACTATTGTGCAGGTTATTTCGCATAAGTCCCCATAACATAGAATCAAACGCCCAGTTCTTCTTTCAATATAACTTTCTGAATTTCGGAGGTGCCTTCAAATACTTCCGTCAATTTGCCGTCGCGGAAAAGTCTTTCAACAGGAAGTTCAGTACTTGCTCCCAGCATACCGAATATTTGAACCGCTTCGCCACTATGAAAGCGAGCGACTTTAGCTGCAAACATTTTTGCCATGGCGGCATATTTGCGAAACTCACCAGGTTCATCAGCATGGCTCCATGCCGCTCTGTACGTCAAAAGCCGTGCTGCTTCTGTTTCAACAGAGTGATCGGCTAGCTTCCACTGTATGCCTTGAAACTTAGAAATAGAATGCCCGAATTGCTCTCTCATAAGCGCACGCTCGGCAGAAAATTTGAGGGTTTCATCAGCAATACCAACTGCGGCCGCCGCGACAATGGTTTTACTCAAGTTGAAAACCGCATCAACCTGTTTTTCAACTTCGGCGCCGCTCACTCTGACACCGAGATAATTTTCAGCTGAAATTTTGTGATTATTGAAGGTCAGGTCGCATGTGCCGGCGGAGCGCAAACCAAGCTTAGCTTTGTTTGCGCCGACAACCACAGTGGCAGAAGGGGCACTGTCAACCAGATAAA
>Ga0163146_10009511_pt1 | contig 10089 bp, 7 predicted proteins | sample OliLakLV19MP7G1_FD_148648 | JGI IMG/M metagenome (GOLD analysis project Ga0163146, IMG submission 148648) | Freshwater microbial mat bacterial communities from Lake Vanda, McMurdo Dry Valleys, Antarctica - Oligotrophic Lake LV.19.MP7.G1 | ecosystem: Environmental > Aquatic > Freshwater > Lake >... | reverse complement strand
CCTTGTGGACGCCGATAGGCCGTATTAAGGGGTTGTCCCTGACATAACCTCTCCTGTCAGACGTTTGGGCACATCACCCAAGCGATCTTCTGCGAGATCTGGAGTGGGTCCGAGAGCGGCGGCTTGGGCGCCGGCGTATCGGCGTCGGCACGGTTTGCGTACAAGGACTCTCGTGAGTACGCAGAAAGTGCCATCGCGCTCTACGGCTGCGCGCGCCACGCCATCGTGATCACCTGTTCCACGGCATCGTGATCACTCATTCCACGGCATCGTGATCACCCGTTCCACGGGTCGTGATCACGGATTCCACGTCTCGTGATCACCGAGCGACGCTGAGCATCGGGTTCTACCATTCCCTCTTGGGCGACAAGCGTCCCAAGGAGTGTGATGGCCACGGAACGATTGCTTATGCGACATGTTCGGGACGTTTTACGGTTGAAATGGACGCTCCACCGGAGCCATCGGGAGACGGCGCGGAGTCTGGGGATCAGTGCGGGCGCGGTCGCCTCGGTGGTGACGCGGGCGCGGGCAACGGGGCTCACGTGGGAGGCGGTCGGCCTCCTCAGCGATGCCGTGTTGGAGCGGACGCTGTATGGGCCGACGCTGGCGCAGACGGTCAGCCGACCGGGGCCCGATCTCGTCTGGATGCACACCGAGTTGCGGCGCCCGGGCGTGACGCTCGAGCTGCTGCACCTTGAGTATCTGGCGGTGCATCCCGACGGGTATCGGTACTCGGCGTTTTGCGGCCACTACCGGCGCTGGCTGGCGCAGCAACGGACCTCGATGCGCCAGGTCCACCGGGCGGGGGAGAAGACGTTTGTCGACTACGCGGGGCAACAGCCGACGCTCCAGGATCCCGCGACCGGGGCGCGGATCGCGGTCGAACTGTTTGTCGCGGTGCTGGGCGCCTCCAACTACACCTTCGCCGAGGCGACCCTCACACAGCGCAGTGCGGATTTCATCGCGAGCCATACGCGCGCCGTGGAGTTTTTCGGCGGGGTGTCGGCGGTCATCGTGCCGGATCAGCTGCGGACGGGCGTCAGCGCGCCGTGCCGGTATGAGCCGCTGGTGCAGCGCACGTATACCGATTGGGCGCGGCACTACGGCACGGCGATCGTCCCGGCGCGGCCCGCCAAGCCCCGCGACAAGGCGAAAGTCGAGGTCGCCGTCCAAGTGGCGGAACGTTGGATTCTGGCGCGGCTCCGCGACGAGATCTTCTTCACGCTGGACGCCTTGAATGACCGCATCGCCGACCTGCGGACGGACCTGAATGCCCGCCCGATGAAGGGCTACGCCGGCGCGTCCCGTCGCGCCCTCTTCGAGCGTTTTGACCAGCCGGCCTTGCAGCCGCTGCCGCGCGATCGGTACGTGCACGCCGACTGGCGTCACGCGCGCGTCAACATCGACTACCACGTGGAGGTCGACCATCACTATTACTCGGTGCCGTACGCCTTCAGTCAGACCGCTGTGGAGGTGCGCGTGACGGCGACCACCGTCGACATCCTGCTGCGCGGCGCGCGCGTGTGGCTGCACGTGCGGAGCTTTGCAGCCGGACACCACACCACGATCGCCGACCACATGCCGAAGGCGCATCGCGCGCATCTGGAGTGGAGTCCCTCGCGCCTGATCGCCTGGGGCGCCACCATCGGGCCGCAGACAGCGGCGCTGGTCCAGGCGCTGCTCGAAAGCCGGCCACATCCCGAGCAAGGCTATCGCTCGTGCCTCGGGATCCTGCGGCTCGCGAAGCGGCACGGCCCGGCGCGGCTGGACGCCGCTTGCGCGCGCGCGATCGTGGTCGGGGCGCGATCGTATCGCCACGTCGAATCGATTCTCAAACACGGGTTGGATCGGGTGCCTCTGGAGGGGGCGCCCGCTCCACCGCCCGTCCGCCTGATGCACGCCAACGTGCGCGGGCCCGCGTACTACGACGCCGCACCCCCCAAAGGAGACCGCCCATGCTGACTGAACCGACACTGGACCGCCTGCGTGCCTTGCGCCTCGGCGCGATGGCGGATGCCTATCGCGCGCAACTGCAGGATCCCGCGCTCACGCCCCTCGGCTTCGACGAGCGCCTTGGCCTGCTCGTCGACGCCGAGCACCTCTCGCGCGACAATCGCAAGCTGGCCCGCCGGCTGACGGAGGCGAAACTGCGCGTCGCCCAAGCGTGTCTGGAGGATCTCGACTACGCGCCACGGCGTGAACTCGATCGGCCCCTGATCCGCCAGCTCGCCACCGGGCGATGGATCGCCGAACACCGCAATGTCCTGATCACCGGCGCGACCGGGGTCGGCAAGACCTACCTGGCCTGCGCCTTGGGGCAACACGCGTGCCGCCAGGGCCACCGCACGCTCTACCGGCGCCTGCCGCGTTTCTTTCAGGAACTCGCGCTCGCGCGCGCGGACGGCTCGTATGCGGCGCTGCTGGCGCGACTCGCCCGGATGGACGTGCTCATCCTCGACGATTGGGGACTCGCCGCCGTGACCGACGTCCAGCGCCAAGATCTGCTCGAAGTGATGGAGGACCGCGACGCGACCCGCTCCACCATCATCACGAGTCAACTCCCGCGCGATCAATGGCATGCGTATCTGGGCGACCCCACGATCGCCGACGCCGTGCTGGATCGCCTCGTCCACAACGCGTTTGCCATCGCGCTCACCGGCCCCTCACGCCGCAAGGAGAAGGGCTAACCCGTGCGGGGCCGTGGACGCTGCCGGACCCGTGGACGCGCAGACGCGCCCACCGGTCCTTGGAAAACCGCGCCGACGCGGTTTCCCACAGCGCCCACCGCCCATTACTTGCGGCCCGTTGAAGGAGGACAAACAAGACAACTGCAACTCGACCGAGCACCACGTCACTATCACTGAAGGAGACAGACCGGTTACCCTATCCCGCAGCTCAGCGTCGCTTCGCTCCGATCACGATGCCCTGGAACGCGTGATCACGATGGCGTGGACGGACTGATCACGATGGCTGGAATGCGCAACGGCGCCCCGGGGCACGGGCGGGCCAACGATAGCAGCCGCGGTGGAAAGTCTAAGAACTTCGTCACGCCGCACGGTCGCTCGTACGCGTCAGGGGCCTCTCCACGCCCTCGATATAGCGGGCCGACGCGCTCCGCAGATCCGCAGATCCGCCCAAGTGGGCGATGAACTGATTGCCGACCGCTTACTGGGTCCCCAACATCTGCGCGATGCTTGTTCGACCAAGGCGTCTAAGCGGAATCGCGATCATTAATAGACACACGAGAACCATGACGCTCGCCACACCTATCGCCGCGGGCACGTACGTACCGCTGACCCCGAACATTAGTGCACCCATAGAGCGGCTGGCGGCAATGCCAACTGCGATTCCAATCGACACACTCAGAAGGCACGAAGTCGTGAACTGTCGAAGGAAGTACGCGGCCACGCCTAGAGGCGCGAGCCCCAACGCCATCCGCATTGCCAACTCGCGGCGACGTTGCGCGAACGCATGAGCCGAGGCGCCGGCCAAGCCGGCGAGGACCAGAGGAACTGCCCCGAGGCAAGCGAGCCAGATGATCATGGCTCTGCCCCGGTAGTCAGCCGTTGCCCGCACGGCCACGTCCTTCAATTGCACCACGTGTCGGGGAGCGCGAGCGCCCCAGACCTCTCGACCGGCGCCCTGAACGGATTGGGCGAGTGAGGCGATGTCCTCCGTCGCGGCGATGCGAATCAGGACGACCGATCCGTCCGCCGGTCGACCATAGACAAAAAGAGTCGGCCGATCTCGATCATCCGGGCGGTCGAGCTTGATGTCTGGCGCAACTCCAACGACCCGATGGAAGTACGCGGGCTTCAGGAATACGTCCTGATCCACGGGTTCTCCGAACTGCTGGAGGTACCGAGCCAGCGACGTGTTCGCGACCGCGGGGCCGCCTTCTGCTGAGAGCACAAGGGTTTCATTTGGGGTCGGTTCTGCTCCGCGAGTCAACGTAACGTCCAGGACGTCGAAGAAACCCGAGGTCACGCCACAGACCAGGCCAGCAATGCCCTGACCGCCTTTGTCCTTTCCCGCGACAAAAAGCTGCGGCTCACAACGCGACTGTTGCAAGGGAAACACACCCGATGCCGCGGCGCCTGCTACTCCGTGCAAACCCTTGACGCGCTCGAGGACGCGCGCCGTATGCGCACGACGCTCTGCGAAGATGTCGCGATCGGTGTTGAGCGGCTGCCTGGGCAACGATGGCACCGGAAGAACGAGCAGCCGCTCGGGAACAAATCCTAAATCAACGGAGGCCACCTGCACATACGAGTCGCCGACCATTGCCGCGATGTACAGCAGGGCCGTCGCACTCCCGATCTGAAGAACAAATATCGATCGACGTATGCGTGACACGGTCTGCGCCTCGTGCCCCTCTGATCCCCCGCGGGAAAGTGGCAGCGGGTCGGCATGCCGGACCGCGCTGAGGCAGCCTATTGAGAGCATGACCATTCCTGCGCCCGCTATGACGGACGAAAACACGATCGCGCGCCAATCGAGCCTTACTGCTTCAGCAAATACACCTGAATCCGGCAACAGGCGCACGATCACCCCGGCCAGTATCGGAGTCATGAGCCACGACAGGACCAGCGAGAGCGCAACAAGTAGCCCTGACTCCAGCACCACGAGCGTCATGAGATCGCGTCCAGTGGCGCCTAAAGCCCGGCGCACGCGAAGCTCGGTCGTCCGTTCCACAGTTCTTGTCAACAAGAGCGAACCGACCTGCAGCCAAGCCCCGATGATCGACCCGAGTCCAGCAATCGCAAAATAGAGGACAAAGACGGCATTCTCGGGCCGCACGTAGTCCGTGAACGGAATCACCCGGACTGGTCGGACTTCGGCGCGCAGTTGTTCGATCGAGACGTGCGGCGCGAGTCGCGCGAACGTTGGAATCCGCAAGGGGTTCGGTTCTGCGGAGGCAATCCAGAAATTCACCCCTTTCGGAAAGTGGAAACCCGGTGGCATGACACCTGCCACCCGCCACGTCGCATCGCGCTGAGATCCGGAAATCTCGATGACTCGACCGATGACCGCACGGTCCAAACCAAATCGCGCTCTCCAAAGGTCATACGCAATCAACACGTCGCGGGGTGACCCAATCGAACCGGCGTCACTAAGTGCGTGGCCAGCTACTGGCGACACTCCAAACAGGTCCGTGAAGCCGGGCGAGACGTACGCCGACCGGAGGCGCCACTCTGTCTGTGCGGGACTGGCAGTATCGAATGCCGGCTCCAGGTTAATCGCCGCATGATTGGCTACGGTCTTCGTGCCCTCGAAATACGACTGCAGTTCCCCAAGACGGCTTCGATTGTGTGTGACGAGACCGGCGAGGTCCGCCGGGGCCAAGTCGAGATAAACGAGATTGGCGGAATCGCGTACGGCCGGTTCCTGCAGAAAGGTAGAGTCTACGACAGCAAAGAACGCGGTGTTCGCCGCGAGAGCGACCGTGGCGACCGCCACAATCGGGATCGTCAACCATGGTTTCGCGAGCAGGGACCTGGCAGTTGTGCCGACAACAAACCAGAGCCGGGAGTTACGCATGGAATTCGCTGGCTCCCCAGCTTATTTCGAACCCGAGCGCTCCAGCCTCATCACAATCGCCTTCGACCCAGGGGCGCCCGACAGTACCTCAGGTCGGTCCGTTGATCCCTGGAACGAAAATGCAATCCTCAAAATCTTGTCAACCGCCTCATAGAGCATCCGATCCGTAGTGCCGTCTGGCCGTGTCCAATCGAGTCGCTTCGGTGAAGTTGAATCTGTGAGCGAAAAGCGACATCGTTGCGTTTCGCTCCCGTACAGGCCCGCGACAATCACCGTGTCGCCGACGAATGTCAACCGCATCTCCCGAATAGCCGACGGGTCAGTAATGCGCTTTCCATCACGCTCGATGGCGACAACGTGCCATTCACCCTCCAAAGATGTGGGACGTGCCGTCTGAAAAGCCGACGGCGCGCTGGTACCAGAGGCGATCGCGCAGATCACGATGATCTCAAAGAGGTGCCTTTTCTGCCTCGACTTGTGGCTGCTGTGAGGATCAATCATCGCCGCCCTCGCTTCTACTCGAACGCCTTATAGTCTTAGAGTTAGGCAACGGCCCGCGGCAATCTGTCGCCGCGGGCCGTCGCCGCATCAGGAGTTCCTATTGTCCGGCACCGTCGAATCGAGCACGACGCCGAAGCAATTGGTGCCCGGATGCGATAGACACCCGGTGCCCCAGCATGCAACCGCCCAGTGATACCCCGTGCACTGCCAGTTGTTGCAACAGCCGCAGCCCTGCGTACATGAGGCGAAGCTATCATCTTCGCCGTCGTGGTCGTGATCGTCCGAATGATTCGAGGAGTGTTCCAAGTGGGCGCCGACGGCGACAAGGGTGGTTCTCGTCGATCCATAGCTGACAACGACGATTGCGAGCAGACAGAGTCTGGCGAACGTGGAGAAAAAGCGACTCATGTGTGCTCCTAGAGAAACTAGCGATTCCGCCTGAAACGACTGGAGAGGCGTGGATGCTAGACGGTCCAACGTTCGAAGTCAAGCCGATAGGCCGTATTAAGGGGTTGTCCCTGACATAACCTCTCCTGTCAGACGTTTGCGAAGACAGACTTCAACGTCTGCAAAGCCGCCAAAATCACCGGGCTGCACCGGAATACCCTCTCCCGAAAAATCTCTACTTACAGAATCAAACGGGCGGGCTAACACCCGCTTCGCTGCGGTTCAGGGTTCTGCGTTCCGGGTCCCCAACCAATCCCCCGGTCCATGCGTCTATTGCTTACTAAGTGAGCAATGCCAAAGGAGGACGCGTGAAAACGGAGGGACTTTCAGTATTGGGTGAGGTCGAGCAACTGGTGCTGCTGGCGATTCTGCGGCTGGGCGACGGAGCGTATGCCGCGCCGATCAGGGAAGAACTCAAGGAGCGCGTGGGCATCGAGTTGTCCCGCGGCTCCATCTACGTGACGCTCGATCGGCTTGAACGCAAAAGGTATGTCTCGTCGTGGTTCGACGATCCGACACCGGAACCCGGCGGCAAGGCGCGACGATGCTTCAAGCTCGAGCGCCACGGTCTTGATGCGCTCAAAGCGGCGCAACGGATGATCGCTCACCTTCAGGCCGGCACGGTGCTCGCGCCCGGCAGCGGGCGAAAGTCATGAGCCTGTTCGAACGTCTCGCACTGATCTGCGTACCCCCCGACTGGCGTCGCGCGATCGCTGTCGCCATCGCCGAAGAAGAAGCCCACCACTCCGCACTCTGGCGCGCGGCGCACATCGCGCGCATCGGCGGCCGCATGCGTCTGGCCCGTAGCCGCGACGCCGTCGCCACCTCCATTCAAAGAAGGTTCCCCATGCGTGATTCCCTGAGAGATCTGCGCCTCGCCGTCCGCGGCCTGAAGCGCCAGCCCTGGCAAGCCGCCGCCATCGTCACCACGCTCGCGATTGGCATTGGCGCCAGCACCGCGATGTATTCGGTCTTCAACTCCGTCCTGCTGCGTCCGCTGCCGGGCGTCGATCGGCCGTCAGAGTTGGTGACCATCCGCTTTCAAGCGGCCAGCCGTCAGGGCAGCTATTGGGTGTCGTATCTCGACTACGCCGACATCCGTGACGGCACTCCCGGTCTGAGCGGCCTTGCCGCCACCTCGCCCCTTGCGGTTGATCTGTCGATCCCGAGCGAGCGCGATCCACATCGGATCGAGGCGGAGGTCGTGACCGCCAACTACTTCGACGTCCTCGGTGTGAGGCCGCTGCCGGGCCGCGGGTTTGCACCGCACGAGGAGCAACCCACCGCCGACGCGCCGGTCGCCGTCATCAGCCGGCGGCTGTGGGACCGGCTCTTCAATCAGGCCCCGGCCGCGATCGGGCAGAAAATTCTCATCAATGGCCACTCCGTCGTCATCGCGGGTGTGGCGCCCAGCGGATTCCAGGGGCGATCGCCGATCAGCGCGACTGACATCTGGTTTCCGCTGGGCGCCCATCCGCAAGTGATGCCGAGTGCCGGCAAGACGACGCGGCGCAACAACATCTTTGGCGACGCGATTGGCCGCCTGCGTCCAGGCGTGACGGTGGCCATCGCCGAGCAACAAGCGGTCGCCGCGGCCCAGGCCAGCCAGGATTTCATGGGCCGCAAAGGACGGCCCATGACACTGCAGCCAACCGTGTCGCCCGGCGTGGGTCACGAAACCTTCGCGCAGACCAGGTTGATGACGATGTTCCAGCTGGTGATGGCGGGGGCGGGCCTGTTGTTGCTGCTCGCGTGTGCCAACGCCGCCAATCTTTTGCTGGCGCGTGCGGCAGCACGGCGCAGGGAAATCGCCGTGGCGCAGGCGATCGGCGCCACGCGATTCCGCATCATCCGGCAACTGCTGGCCGACGGCGTCGTGTTCGCCGTGATCTCGGGCGCAGCCGGTCTGGCACTCGCGGTCGGACTGACCACCCTGTTTGATGGCATGCGCCTCATCACCTTCCTGCCGGCCGTCGAGAGCATCGCCGTGGACCGCAGAGTCGTGTTCTTCACGATGGCGGTATCGATTGGCACGGGCCTCTTCTTCTCGATCGTGCCGGCGCTCGCGTCGAGCCGTGTGCATCTCACGTCGGCGCTGAAGTCAGGTCAAGGGGCGTCACGCAGTGGCCGGGGGATCCTGCGGGGCGGGCTTGTGGTCGTACAGGTCGCGGTCTCGGTGCTGCTCCTCACGACCGCCGGCTTGTTCGTTCAGACGCTGGGAAATATCCGGAGCCTCGACCTCGGATTGAAGGCGGACGGCCTCACCACGTTTGCAGTCAGCCCATCGCGGCATGGGTATGACCTGATCAGGTCCCGCGAGTACATTCGCGACGCCATGCGGCGGCTCGAGACAATCCCGGGCGTCGAGTCTGTCGGATTCGGCTGGACCACCAGCTTCATCCCGATGCGCGCCGAGCAGCGATTTCACGTGGAGGGCGGAACGGATACGACGTTCACCGTCGCGGCCAACCAGGTGTCGAGCACGTTCTTCTCCACGCTGCGCATTCCTCTCATCGCGGGCCGTACATTCACGCCCGCCGAAGCGGAGGAGGCGGTCTCGGGCGCCCCGGCCGAACGTGTCGCCATCGTCAGCGAACGGCTCGCACGTGAGGCCTTCCCGAATGGCACCGCGATTGGCGGCCGGCTCGTGCTGGACTTTCCGAAAGGACACATTCTTCAGGTCGTTGGAGTCGTGGGTGACGTGCGCGGCCGGCCGATTTCCGACGAGCCCGAGCCCTGGATCTACCTGCCGTCAGACGAGGTCGGCAGTGGACGCGTGTTTGTCCGAACGGCGATGGATGAGGCCGCGGTCGCGACGTCGGTGCGAGACGTGGTCCGTGCCTTGAACCCGTTGATGCCGCCCTACGATCTTGAGCCCTTCAGCGCGAGTCTCGACCGCGTGCTTGCCGAACAGCGCGTCCTCGCGCGCTTGAGCACGCTGCTGGCCGTGTTTGCCGCGCTGCTGGCGGCCATCGGGGTCTACGCGATGATGGCCGGTGCTGTCGGTGAACGCATGCGCGAGTTCGGGATTCGACTGGCGCTGGGCGCTCGAGCGGGCTCGCTGGTCAGCCTGGTTCTGCGCCATGCGGTACAGGTCATTGCGCTCGGACTGATCGCAGGGCTGGGCGCAGCCGCGCTGACCACGCAGGCGATCGCGTCTCGACTTTTCGGCGTCGCGCCGCTGGACCCTCTGACGATCGGCGCCGCCTGCATCGTCTTGCTGGCACTCGCCCTGTCGGCCACCCTGCTCCCGGCGCTCCGGGCGACACAAGCCGATCCCGTGAAGGCGCTGCGATCGGAGTAGCGAGGTCCCGGAGTTCACTGGTGCCTCGGCGCTTCGGAATCTCGGCCCCCCGGAACTTCGTTTCGGAGGTGGCGCTTGACCGACAGCTCCGCGCCGCCGTAGAATTAGCAGTCGGTCACGCCGAGTGCTAACAGTCAGTGGACCTGACTGCCAGACACCGGCTTCACAACGCCGATAGGCCGTATTAAGGGGTTGTCCCTGACATAACCTCTCCTGTCAGACGTTTGGGCACATCACCCAAACGCAGATGTTCGTCAACGGCCAGGGTGATATTCATACCACACATAATTACGTGT
>Ga0163146_10009491_pt1 | contig 10111 bp, 9 predicted proteins | sample OliLakLV19MP7G1_FD_148648 | JGI IMG/M metagenome (GOLD analysis project Ga0163146, IMG submission 148648) | Freshwater microbial mat bacterial communities from Lake Vanda, McMurdo Dry Valleys, Antarctica - Oligotrophic Lake LV.19.MP7.G1 | ecosystem: Environmental > Aquatic > Freshwater > Lake >... | reverse complement strand
GTGGGGACGCGCGGGGTGAGCCGGTCGAGGCGGAGCGTGCGCCAGTCGTCGCGCTCGACGTCCCAGGCCACGAGGTACCAGCGGCGGTCGGTGTGGACGATGCGATGCGGTTCGAGCAGGCGCCGGCTCTCGGAGCCGTCGTGGCGGCGGTAGTCCGCCCGCACGCGCTGTTCGTCGCGGACGGCAGCCGCCACAACCAGCAGCACGTCCACGTCCAGTGCCGCCTCGCCGCCGGTCATCGGCACGACCGCGGACGTCACGGTGGCGACGCGGTGCCGCAACCGCGACGGCAGGAGCTGCTCGAGCTTGCCGAGCGCACGGACCGCGGTCTCCTCGATCCCGGTGAGTCCGGTCAGCGCGGCACTGCGCAGCCCCAGCGCGATCGCCACCGCCTCGTCGTCGTCCAGCAGGAGGGGCGGCAGTACGGCACCGAAGCCCAGCCGGTAGCCACCCCCAGCACCGGACCGGGCGACGACGGTATAGCCGAGCAGTCGCAACCGGTCGACGTCGCGGCGGACCGTCCGCTCGGTGACCGCGAGCCGCCCGGCGAGGTCCGGGCCCGTCCAGTCGCGGTGGGTCTGCAGCAGCGACAGCAGCCGCAGCAACCTCGCCGAGGTCTCCAACACCGGTCCATCGTCCCAGTATTCGCGGACCGATCCTGTCCGCATACGCATTCAGGATGGTTCCATGACCTCAGATGAGAGCATCCGACCGTTCCGCATCGACGTTGCCTCGGCAGATCTGGACGACCTTCACGAGCGGCTGCGCCGGACCAGGTTCGCCCCGCCGCTGCCCGGTGACGACTGGGACACCGGGGTGCCCGTCGCCTACCTGCGCGAGCTGGTGGGCTACTGGCGCAACGGCTACGACTGGCGGGCGCAGGAGGCGGTGTTGAACAGCCATGCCCAGTTCACGACCGTGATCGACGGGCAGCCCATTCACTTCCTGCACGTCCGCTCTGCCGAGCCCGATGCCATGCCATTGGTGCTCACGCACGGCTGGCCGGGGTCGTTCGTGGAGTTCCTCGACGTCATCGGACCGCTGACCGACCCGGTGTCCCACGGCGGGGACGCCGCGGACGCGTTCCACCTGGTGATTCCGAGCCTGCCCGGGTTCGGCTTCTCCGGTCCTGTGACCGAGGCGGGCTGGGACACGGCGCGCATCGCCCGGGCATGGGCTGAACTGATGCGTCGCGTCGGCTACACCCGCTACGGAGTACAAGGCGGCGACATCGGCGCGGGGGTGTCGCCGGCGGTGGCCCGGGTCGATTCCGGCGCCGTGGTCGGTGTCCATGTCAACGGGAGTCTGGGCGCACCGCTGCACGGCCCCGGGGACGACGAGAAGGCGACCCTGACGGATCTTGAATTGGACCGGGTGGCCCGGGTCGAGGTGTTCATGACCGAGGAGTTCGGCTACATCGCCATCCAGTCGACCCGACCGCAGACCCTTGCCGCGGGTCTCACGGACTCACCCGTCGGTCAGCTCGCCTGGATCATGGACAAGTTCCGCGAGTGGACGCATCCGCGTGCCGCTGCACCGGACACGGTCATCGACCGTGATCGCCTGCTGACGAACGTGATGATCTACTGGCTGACGGCTACCGCTGGTTCCGCCGCCTACGTCGGCTACGCGCAGGAGTCGGCGTGGGGGGCGGTTGAGACACCGTCCGGGGTCCCCACGGGCGCGATCATGTTCGCCCACGACATCGGCATCCGCCGATACGCCGAGACCGGGCACACGATCACCCGCTGGACCGATGTCGAGGACCGCGGCGGTCACTTCGCGGCGATGGAGGAGCCGGGGCTTCTCACGCAGGACGTGAGGGCGTTCTTCCGCGGGTTGCGGCACGTGCCGAGCTGACCTGCGGCACCAGCGGGCTGGGGCGCTCCGCCGGAGCCCTCACGCTCACTCGGGGGGTGGGCAGTCACCGGTGGTCAGAGCGTCATCACGGTCGCGCCCGTGCCGCACAGCACAGTGAGGTCGTCGGGATCGGACGTCAGCACGATCACGGGCGGTGGGCTGGCGAGCGCGGTGGCACACAGCATGGCGTCGATCGCATGGCGGTGACCGTGTCGGCCCACGCCGATGAGCAACGCCGCCGCGTGTTGGGCGATGCGCACGGATACCGGTTCGACGACAATCTTGGACAACGTCCATTCGAGCGCAGGGCGGTTGATCCGCGGGTGGATGATCTCGACGAGCGTTGCCGCACTGGTCGTGACCCGCAGATCGTCCGCGCGTGCCAGCGCCAGCCAGCGCGTCGCGTTGCGATCGCGCGCCACGGCCCTGGCAAGCGCCTCGCTGTCCAGGACGAGGCTCCCGCCAGGCTGCGCCGATGCTCGGGTCACGCGACCTGCGAGTCGTGCCCGCCGTGGCGCTCGCGGGCCGAGCGGAGCTGGTCGCGGACCTCCTGCAGCTCCTCCTCGCTGATCGGGCCGTGTTCGGCCTCCGCCACGGCGATGAGGTCGTTGAGGCTGTCGCGTTCCAACTGTCGGGCGACCGCCGCGGCGACGTAGGAGGACAACCCGGAGGGTCCACTTCGGGTCCGGGCGGCACCGGCGACGTCACGAGGCATAGTGATCGAGTACTTGGCGGTAGGCTCGCTCATACCTCTTATCCTACCGTGGGTACTCCCACGGCGTGGGTCCACGACCCCTCCGGGGCGCACGCCCCCGACGGCGCTGCAGGCCCTCGGCTGGGGTGTGCTGATCGGGGCCCTCGGATACGCCTGGTCCCTCGCCCTGTACCGCCGCGAGCGCCGCTGACCTGATGATCCCTCACGTCGTCAGAAGCACGGGGTCTGCCGGGGAGCAGGCAAGAACCCGGCACCCCGAGCGCGGTGGCAACGGCGTGCTGGCGACGGTCCAGAGTGACGAGGGGCTGCCCCCGTTCGGCTGCCGTGCAGGCGATGACGGCGTCATGGACGTTTCCACCCAGCCCCAGCTCGGCAGCCGAGTCGAACAGCCGGACGTAACCCTCGGGGCTCGACACGGCGATCCGTCCGGGAGTGGCTGCCCAGCGGCGGATGGCCACTGAGGCGGCCGAGGCGCTGAGCCTGACGGTGCGTCGGAGTTGCGCACACGTCTCGGCCAGGACGACGCCCGACATGACGGTGGCGTCGCGGATCGCGCGGCGGGCGATCGCGTGAAACTCGTGCTCGGTCACCAAGCCGGCGACCAGAACCGAGGTGTCGATCACCGCCGAGCGCGTTCCGCGGCGATGGCTGCCAAGACTTCGTCGTTGGTCACGCTGCCGGTGGCGCCGCCCAGCAAGACCGCAGGCAGGCCATCCTCGCCCGTCGTCACGATTGCCGGGTGGGATGTCACCTCAAGGAACAGGCCGTCGGGCGTGTCCTCGATGGCGATCTCGGCGGCCCTACCCCGGATGCCAAGGCGCTCACGCGCTGCTCGCGGCAGGACGAGCCGCCCCTGAGCATCGACCTTGACCCCCATCTCGACCTCCGGTGTCCCGTCACCCTCAGCACGGGCGGTGTGGTGACGGCGCCGGCGGCCCACAGCACGAGATCGATCACCAGGACGACCGACGGCGGCGCGGGTGACGGGCGGTTCTCGTTGCACCAGGAGGTCGGGCTCACCCTCGCGGGCAACCCGGTCCCGGACCAGGACTGACGCCGGCTACGGGCACGCCCCGGCGGGGGCAGGCGTGATCGGCATGCCGACCAGCTGGGGGGGCAGCGGGGGTGCCACGCTGACGATTCCGGTGTCACCGGTCCCGGTGCCCGTGATCGACATGGTGGAGCCGTCCACGGTCACGGACATGTCGTAGCTCACCGCGAGATCGAAGACCGGCGTGGCGATCACCCCGGACACCGCTGCCGGGACGGTCTGGGTGCCCGATCCACCGACGGTGAACTCCAGCGGCAGCTCCTGGAACGGCACCTCGAAGCCGTCGAGCGACAGTCCGCCGAGGCGGATCACCCCGGCCCAGTCACCGTAGGCGCCGTTGCACGAGGTCAGTTCCAGCACCCGGCCCGCCAGGACGCCCTCGCTGGCCGGGCGGTCCGCGACGACCTGGACCGGGCCGGCCTGCTTCTCCTTCTCCTTCTCCTTGCAGTGCAGGTCGAGGCGCAGACCGGTGATCGTCACGCTGCTCCCGGTGGGCCCGCCCGTGATCGCCACCAGCGGTGGCTCGGTCAGCGGTGGTGGCGGGATGTCGTCGGGAACGTCCGGGCAGGTGCAGCCGCCTGCCCGGAGGCAGAACCGCGACCCGTCGATCTGGGTCGTGTCGATAGCACCCACCGAGAGCCGGACCGTGCCGGTCGCGGCGAACACCAGCACGTCGGCCGCCGAGTCGACGACGTGCAGCCCGTTCGCGTAGGAGACCGCAGCGGCGGTTCCGGTGCCGTCGGCCGGTACGACGAGCTTCGCCGGGGTGGCGGCATCGTTGGTGATGCCGGGGCCGTCGGTGTCCCAGGCAGGGCCCCGCGCCGGGTCCCGGCTGAAGCCCGAGGCCCAGGTCTCCAGGAAGCCCGGCGCTGTGGCCCCCGCAGCGGCGAACGCGGCCGGTGTCCCGCCCACGGCCCAGACCTGGCGAAAGACGCTCCAGGGCTCGGTGCCTGCCTCATCCAAGTGGGACCAGAACCCGATGGCGCTGTAGGCCTTCTGTTGCAGTGGGAGCTCCGGCACTTGCAGCCACGCCGACCACCGCCCGGACGTCGTCGAGTCCGGCGTGGTGATCGTCGCCGCTACCCACTCGGCCCCGCCTTCGACGACCCACTTGGGGGCGCCGGCGTAGCGGCTGACGTTGCCGTACGCGGCCAGCTGAAAGCAGTGGAAGACCTCGTGAGCGAGGGTGTTGAGGACCGTTTCGGCACCCTTGGTCTCGGCAATGGGCAGCAGTGTGACGGTGCAGTCGCCGGTGAACGAACCGTCCGCGCGCAGCTTCGGGTAAGTAAACGCCAGGTCGCTGGCGGCGTCGTTCTTCGTGCCCACGACCACGGTCAGCGAGCCCTTGAAGTCGCCGATGCGCCCCGCGATGTCGGCCCGGAGGTCGGCGGCGGCGGTGGTCACCGCGTCGACCAGCGCGGGGTCGGGTTTGGCCGCGGCCGCCCTGGGCATCGGCAGGAACCCCGCCTGCCTGGTCTGCGACGATTCCTCGGGAACGACGAGTGCGGCATCGACGGCGGCTCGCTGGTCCGGTGTCAGTTGGTCCCATACGCCGAGCACCGCCCGGTAGGCAACTGTGACGTCGCCGCCGGCGCCGGAGTCGGCCGACGGCTCCGGCGCTCCCTCGATCGGCCCGAACGCCATGGCGAACAGGGACAGCGCCGCGTCGACGTTCGGGGGCCCCTCAGGGTCGAACGCGTCGATCGCGTCGGTCCAGGGCGTGGGCTTGGCCGCTTCGGCTGCGGCCGCCGACACGTCGATGCTCGCCGACCCGCCGGTGTCGTCGTCTCCTCCCGCCGTGCAGCCCGCCACGAGGACTCCGGCCAGGAGCAGAGCGGCGACGGCGCGCACCCGGAAGACCATGTCCAGACCGTATCGGCTTCTCGTTGCCGCCATTCGCTCGATTCGGTAACGGCCGGACCGTCACGTCACGTCACGAGGCGGTAGCCGACCCTCGGTCGGTTCCCGGATCGGCTCGGCGGTGGCCCTCGTCCTGGCTGGGTTTCCCACCAACTGGCGAGCGACCGCCGCGTACTCACATGGCGAGAGTCGACGCCCCCCCTACGGCCGGGCGATCAGCGGTGCAGGACGACCTTGAGGGCCCCGGTGTCGGCGGCCCGGCCGAACACGTCGTAGGCCTCTATCATTTCGGAGAGGCCGAACCGGTGGGTGACGAACTGCCGCGGCTCCAGGCGCCCGGAGCTGATCAGCTGCAGCAGCGTCGGTGTGGACCACGTGTCGACCAGTCCGGTGGTGATCGTGACGTTGCGGGTCCACAGGGTCTCCAGGTGCAGCGTTACCGGTTTGCCGTGCACACCGACGTTCGCGACGTGTCCACCGGGTCGTACCAGTCGGGTGCACGTCTCGAAGGTCTCAGGTACCCCGACCGCCTCGATCGCCACATCAGCACCCAGACCGTCGGTCAACTCCTTCACGACCTCGACCGCGTCCTGGACCGACGGGTTCACGGTGACGTCGGCGCCGAACTGCTTGGCCGCCTCCAGACGGCTGTCGGCCAGATCGACGGCCACGATGTGACCGGGGCTGTACAGGCGTGCGGCGAGGATCGCGGCCAGCCCGATCGGGCCCGCACCGACGATCGCGACGGTGTCGCCCGGGCGGACCCCGCCGTTGATGACGCCGACCTCGTAGGCGGTGGGCAGGATGTCGGCGAGCATGAGGACGACCTCGTCGTCGAGGCCGGGCGGCACGGGATAGGTAGAGGTGTCGGCGAACGGGACTCGGACGTATTCAGCCTGGGTGCCGTCGATCCGATACCCGAGGATCCACCCGCCGCCACCGAGGCACTGACCGTAATGGCCCTCGCGGCAATAGCGGCAGCGGCCACACGCGCTGACGCACGACACCAGCACCCGGTCACCCGGCTTGACGGTGGTCACGGCCGTGCCGACCGACTCGACAGTGCCGACCGCCTCATGTCCGATAACGCGGCCCGGCTCGATATCGGGCAGGTCGCCCTTGAGGATGTGAAGGTCCGTGCCGCAGATGGTGGTGGCCTCGACTCGGACGATCGCGTCGGTCTGCGCCACGATGACCGGGTCGGGGACATCATCCCAGGTCTTGTGGCCGGGACCGTGATAGACAAGGGCCTTCATGGAATTCCTCCAGAGCTGGTCGTACTGGATGGTCTGACCAGTCTGGGACGGTTCGGATGCCCCGGGAAGGGCCGTAAGTCCCACCCGGGCGAGGTGCATGGACGCGCCCGACCCGGGCACATGCTCGAGTCCGCACCACGACCATGGCTGCAGAACTACGGGGACGCGGGAACCCGCCAGATCACCGTCGTGCCACGGGGGACGCCCGGCGTGATGTCGAACGTCCCGCCGCACAGCGCAGCCCGCTCGCGCATGTTGGCCAGACCGCTCTCGCGGGATCCGGGCACGAAGCCCCTGCCGTCGTCCACGACGCTCAAGCTCACCTCGTCGCCGGCGCGGACCACGACCTGGACGCTTGTCGCCTGTGCATGCCGCGCCACGTTGGACAGCGCCTCGCGCATCACCGCCAACAGGTGCGGGCGCAGTTCAGCGGACACGAGGGTGTCCACGGGGCCCTCGGTCCGCAGTCGTGGTGTGAACCCCAGGGCGGCGGCGGCCATGACGACGGCGGCGCCGAGTTCGACGCGGACCCCGGTAGCCGGCGCCGACAACCCGACGATGCTCCGGCGGACGTCACTGATCGTCGCGTCAATGTCGTCGACGGCAGCGGCGATCCGCTCGGCGGCCTCCGGCGCCAGGCCATCGCGTCGTGAGGTTTGCTGCAGGCTCAGCCCGATCGCGAAGAGCCGTTGGATCACCAGATCGTGCAGGTCACGTCCGATACGGTTGTGATCCTCCAAGACGGCCAGCTTTCCCCGATCGACGGTGGCTTGCGCCATCAGCAGGGCCAGCGTTACCTGCTCGGCGTACGAGGCGGGCAGGCTGAGGTCAGTGTCGCGGTACAGCTGGTCGCTGGCGGTCGACCAGCCGAGCGCGAGGATGCCGACGACGGACCCGGCGCTGCTCATGGGCAACAACGCCAACGAACCCAGGGCGGGCCACGCGCCCCGGACCGGGAACCCGCTGGCCGCCAGTCGACCCTGCCCCAGCGCCTCGTCGATGACTATCGGTGCCCCGCCGTCCAAGACCCGCCCCACGTCGGTGTAGCGGGTGAGGACGCCGCTACCGATCAGGCCCTCGGGTGCAGCACCCGCGACGACCTGGACCAACAACCTGCCGCCGTCGTGGCGCAGCATGATTACGGCGAGATCGGCCTCCGCGACCTCGCGAGCCCGTTCGGCTACTCGTTGCAGCGCGTCGTCCCGGGTCAGCGGACCCAGCAGCGCTGCGGCACCGTCCGCCGCTGCCTCCAACCACCGCTGACGGCGCGCCCCGTCCTCATAGAGTCGTGCGTTCTCCACGACGACACCGGCGGCGGCCGCGAGCGCGACGACGATCTGCTCGTCTTCTTCGGTGAAACCGTCCCCCCGCAGTTTTCCGGTCAGGTACAGGTTCCCGAAGACCTTGTCGCGGATCCTGATCGGGACGCCGAGAAAGCTCGTCATCGGCGGGTGGTGTTCAGGGAACCCGTAGGAAAGAGCGTGCTCCCCCAGCAGCCGCAGTCGCAGCGGCTCCGGGTGGTCGATGATGACGCCGAGAATGCCGTGACCACGAGGAAGGTCCCCGATCAGGGCTCGGTGCTCGTCATCCAGGCCATACGTGAAGAAGTCACGCAGCCGCCGGTCAGGCCCGGCGCCCAGCACCCCGAGCGCGCCGTACTCGGCCCTCACCAGCGTGCAGGCAACCGTCACGAGCCGCTGCAGCACGCTGTCCAGCGCGAGTTCCCCGGCCAATCCGACGACGGCGTCGAGCAGGCTGCGCAGCCTGTCCTGGGTGTCCATCACGTCACCGACGCGCGTGACGAGCTCGCCGATGAGTTCGTCGAGTCTCACCCGGCCCAGCGGGGACAGACCAGCGGACGGTGCGACGTCGGGGCCCGTCTGCCCATCGGGTGGCCCAGTGCTCATATCAACCCTTGTTCGGCTCCACCTGAAGGCCGACCATACCCCCGGGCACGGCGGATCCCCGCCCGGTTACCGGGCGGGGATAGCTGCGGGCTTACCCGCGGATGGTGCTACTTGAGGATGCTGGCGCGGGTGACCAGGGGAATCTGCTCCCAGGTGCGGCCCAGGCCGAGGGTCCGTCCGGCGCTGGTGAGGGCGAGGATGACCAGGACCAGGATGTAGATGATGTGGTCGTCGAGGAAGGGGTTGTTCTCCGGGGGCAGGACGGCAGTCCACATCATCAGGAGCAACGCGCCGCCTGAGATGGCGGCGATGCGCAGCCCGATGCCGAGGATCAGGGCGACGCCGACGCCGAGCAGGGCAGCCATGAACAGCCAGTCCACCCAGGCGTTGCCCGCGAGGTTCTGGTACGCCGACGAGAAAGGCCCGACGGTGGCGTTGCCGAGGAAGCCCGACGTGGGGCTGCCGCCGTTGATCCAGGCACCGTCTGCCGGAGTGGCCCGGCCGAGGCCGAACAGCTTGTCCAGGAAGGGCCAGAGGAAGACCCATCCCATCGCCAGGCGGGTCACGGCGAGGGTGTAGCGGTAGGCACGGTGGCGACCGGTCTCTTCGATGGTGGGCTCGGCGAGGAATGCGTCGTCACGCAGCACCGAAGGGCGACTGTTGGTTGCGAGTGGGGTTGTGGCCATGAGGACCTCCGGTGATGTGTCGTCCGCTGCTGCGTCCGATACCTCCATGATCCGTGCACCGGCTGCGGCTACGTAGGGAACAAAGACCCGAACCCGCCCGCCGGATGGCACCCCTACCCGGACGTGCCGAGCTGGTGGGATGAGCGCGGCGACCCCGGGGTGAGCCGATAGCACGTCTCGGCAGACGTCGACGCGGGAACCGTCAGGGGGCCTGCCGTCCGGGATGGCGACGTCGGGAACGCATGTCGAGATCCGCCGATTGGCCTCCTGCGCCATACGCGACTCGGGTGTGACTCTCCGACGTCGGTGGGTGGGCTGCTGTGACGCGCCGACGGGGGTCGTGGCTGCTGGTGCTGTTGCTGTTGGTGGCGGGGTGCGGACCGCTGCTGCTGGGCGGCACCGGGGTGCTGGTACTCGCCGGATCGGGCGGGTCGGGCCCGGTGCCCGCGGGGATCTCGGCGATGGCCGGGCTCCCCGCCCCACTGGCAGCTGCCTACGCGGCGGCTGCTGCGGCGGCGGGTGAGATCGCCCCGGGCTGCACCGGCGTCCGCTGGTCCATCCTCGCCGGGGTCGGCCAGGTCGAGTCCGGTCAGGCCTCCGGTCGTACCGTGCAGGCCGACGGCACTGTTGTACCGCCGGTGGTCGGGCCGCGGCTGGACGGCAGCGGAGTGGGCGGCAACACCACGGTCTTCTTCGATACCGACGGTGGGCAGTGGGGCGGCGGCAGCCTGACCGGGCCGAGCGAGGGCTTCGCGCGGGGGCGGGGAACCGTCGGC
>Ga0163146_10009484_pt1 | contig 10118 bp, 9 predicted proteins | sample OliLakLV19MP7G1_FD_148648 | JGI IMG/M metagenome (GOLD analysis project Ga0163146, IMG submission 148648) | Freshwater microbial mat bacterial communities from Lake Vanda, McMurdo Dry Valleys, Antarctica - Oligotrophic Lake LV.19.MP7.G1 | ecosystem: Environmental > Aquatic > Freshwater > Lake >... | reverse complement strand
CCATCAACCCGCCCAAACGCTCTGCGATGACGCCCAACCTCGGCCAAACCGAGCCAAACCGACGCTTGTACCGCCTCCGGCTACCGCGCAGACTGCCCGAAAAGGGCGTTTGAATTTCCTATACTCGAAGCGCTTTTGGCGCTGAGCTGTGACGAATATTCCGGTGGTTTTATTGCATTTTATTCGTCTTTCTGCTCCGCAGTGCGGCAAAAGCGCTTCCGGCCCTTCGGGTTGAGCGTCGCAACGGCGTCTGCGGCGTTGCAACCCTTGCCAATGGAAGAGCCATTGGCTGCGGCCCGCGCCTTGCCAATGGAAGAGCCATAGCCAGCCATTCTCGTAGATCCTTGCTGCGTTCCTCGTTTCCAGCCAGCACCTCGGCGCGCATCGCCGAATCCTGGTGCTGACGCGGAAACAACGGTGGTACGCCGGTCTGCGCGCTGACTCTTGGGTGTCCGATTTCGGGTCTCCGATTTCGGGTCGGCGGGTCGGAGTTACGCACCGATCAAGCTCTGCAGGGGCACGCCCAGGCCGCCATGCAGTTTTCGGATCATCTCTAGGCTGAGGCCGCGTTTGCGATTCAGCACTTCATACACCCGGTTCAATCCGCCGATGTAAGGTGTCAGGTCTTTCGCGGTCAGCCCTGCCTGTTCCATGCGGAAGCGTATCGCCTCGATGGGATCGGACGGCGCAATCGGGTAGTGGCGCTTCTCCCAGGCGCCGATCAGCGTGAGCAGCGCCTCGAAGTGCGCCCCGGCCGCACTATCCGGGTCCGGCTCTTCCGGCGAATCGAAGTACTCCTCGGCCGATGCCAGCGCAGCGCGATAGTCGGCATCGGTGCGGATGGGCGTCAGCGTGAATGGGTCACTCATGTCCTGGTCTCCACTGAATCGGCGTCGATACCGTCGTATTCGGCATGTGTGCCTACAAACTTGATGTACAGCGCCCCCAAAGCGGTAGGCGATCGCGACAAGCACCCGATAGTCGTTGCCCTTGATGTTGAATACCACCCGCCGGGCTGTAAGGATCGTAGCCGTTCCGAACTGCGCTTTGATGTCGGCCGGTTGCTTCCACGCTGCCTGAAGCACCTCATCTACCCACGCTCGCATCGGCTGCTCGGCCGTGGGGTGTCGCGCCCAGAAGTCACGCAATGACTCGACGGCAATGATGCGCATGAATTCAGCATAGTCCCGTAACGGGACTATTGTAATGTCGGCTAACGACGGCTACTGAATGGGATAAAGCGGGCGTAGGGCGCAACCCGCGAGCGAAAAATATCGCCCCACCCCGAAACCCCGCGCGGATTGCGCCGCCCAACCCGCGACAAGGCAGCGGTCGAGTTATCGGCGGCCCCGAATCGGTGCAATCCGCACGATGCGCGTGCGGGTTCCACCCTACCCGGAATCCCGCCTTCCGCGGGTTGGTGGCTCCGCACGAGGTTGGTCGGCGCGCGCGACCCTGGACGATAGAAGCTGCGATGAGATATCGCCAGCCTGCATACATCGCCACCGCCACGCCGTCGGCCACCAGCTCAGGGTTGGGCCGCCGGTTAGCCCAACTTCGCCAAACGGTAAAAATGTAGCGCCATGGTCCCGACCGATCTCAAGCAGAAGCCGGCAGTCGCCGGTAATCTGCGAATATCCGCCATGGCTGATTTCCCTTCGACACAATGGCATCTGGTCCGCGGCACTGCGTTGTCGCAGGATGGTCGACGCGCCGCCTTCGGCACGCTGGTAGAGGCCTATCGGCCGGCGATCCTTGCCTATCTGCGCGCGCGCGTCGGCGTCGGCGATGCCGAGGACCTGCTGCAGAGCTTCCTGGCCGCGAGCTACGAGCACGCCTGGTTCGCGCGCGCTGATCCTGAGTTCGGCAGTTTTCGCGGCTTCTTGCTGGTGATGCTGAAGCGCCATGTCGGCCATTGGCGGGAGCGCCGCCAATTGCCGGTCGAACGCCTGGACGACGACGCGACCGTCGCTGAGATGGCGACCGGTGAAGATCCAGAACGCGCCTTCGACGGCCGCTTCCTGATGACGCTAACGGCGCAGGCGCTGGCGCGGTTGCGCCAGAGCTATGTCCAGCGCGATCGGGCGGCGCTGTACGATTGCATGCTGCCACTGCTGACCTCGCCACCCGAACGCGGCGAGCTTGTGCGCCTGGCGGCGCGGCTCAAGATGCCGCCAAACACCTTAGCCGTCGAGCTCAGGCGACTGCGCGACCGCCTCGCCGGCGCCATGCGCGAGCAACTGGCCGAGTTGTGCGTCGACCCGCTGATTGCCGATCGCGACTGGCAGGCGCTGCGCTCGGGCCGCTAGTCGCGACGGTGTCGGTGGAATCCGCTGCGCGAGTTCCACCCGACAGGCAATCGGGCCGAGGCCCGGATTCCACCGCCCGCCTGTCATAGTTCCCGTTCCCGCCGTATCTCTTGGGTGTAGCCGACCACAAGGAACCCGACACATGATCGCCGCCACCCGCGTTGCACCTGACGTCAAGTCCTCGCAGCTGCTGTCGCTGGCGCGTATCGCCATGGCCGACAGCGTCGCCCCCGACGGCCTGTGGCGCTGGCCGACGCTCGATTTCGCCGATCCGGCGCAGCGTCGCTTCGGCGACTACGAACTGCTGGCTGAACTCGGTCGCGGTGGCATGGGCGTGGTCTACCGCGCGCGCCAGTTGAGCCTGGATCGAATCGTCGCGCTCAAGTTCATCGCCGCCGGCCTGTCCGACACCCACCAGGTCACCCGCTTCGTCGGCGAAGCACGTGCAGCGGCACGCCTGGTGCACCCGAACATCGTGCCGGTGTTCGAGGTCGGCACGGTCGACGCGATCCACTACTTCTCGATGCCGCTGATCGAAGGCGTATCGCTGGAGCAGCGCCTGCAGCAAGGACCGCTGGAAATCCCGGAACTGCTGCGCCTGCTGCTACGCGTTTGCGAGGCGGTCGATTACGCGCACCGGCTCGGCCTGCTGCACCTCGACCTGAAGCCGGCGAACGTGCTGATCGACGAACGCGGCGAGCCGCTGATTGCCGATTTCGGCCTCGCCCGGCATATGGACGACAAGGGTGCGGTGCAGGCTCAGGAAGTCTCCGGCACGCCCGCGTTCATGGCGCCCGAGCAGATCCTGATCAAGCAGTACCGGCTGACCGCGGCGACCGATCTGTATGCGCTTGGCGCGATGCTTTATCGCGCTTTAAGCGGGTACTCGCCGCACGGCGAGGGCAACAGCGAGGAACTGATCCGGCGCGCGCTGGCCGGGCGCATTCGACCCTTGCGCGAACTGGCGCCGACAGTTGCACCGGACCTCGCCGCGGTGTGCGAGAAGTGCCTCGCTCTGGAGCCGCGCGACCGCTATCCGAGCGCGCGGGCGCTGATCGACGACCTTCGCCGCATTGAAGCGGGGCTGCCGGTCAGCGTACGCCGGCCCGGGCTGCTCGAGCGCGCACAACGCTGGCTCCGGCGCGAGCCTAAGTTGGCGATTGCGGCGGGTGTCACTTTTGCGGCAATTGCTATTGGCGGTCTGGTCGCCGTCGACCAATGGCGGGATGCCGAGCTTGCACGGGCTACCGCGATCAGCGAACGCGATGCGGCCACCGCCGCGCGCGCGGCCGAGACGGCGCAGCGCGAACGTGCCGAGGATGCGGCGGCGTTGGGGGCGCGCTTGTATGCGAAGGCCAATGATTTCGACCAAACCAGCGATGCTGCGAAGGAAGTCGTGCGCTGGCTGCAGGCGCGCGTGCCAGACAACGAGCCGCGCCAAGCCCAGATCCTGACCGATTTCTCCCAGGCAATCGCCACCGACAGCTCGCGTGTCGCCGTCACCGAACTGCTTTACGCCGTCCTGGAGACCATGGGTCGGGGCTACCGGCGATTGGTGATTGAGAAGTTGCGGGCCGACGGCAGCGCTGACGCGCTCATCCATGCCGCCATGCTGGCGTGGCGGGACGAGCAGAAGAACGAACAGCGCGGCAGAGTCGCGGCACTGCTAGAACGAGCGCTGACGCTGGAACCGGACCACGCGTTCGGCTGGTACGTTGCCGCGACCTATTGCAACGGCGACAAAGCAGACATCTGTCCCTTAGACAATGCCGCCGACAGGTTGACCGTTGCCGATCCGGACAATGGCTACGCGTGGGCGCTGCTGGCTGCGACGCAGGGCGGCCCGACCGGCTACAGCGCCCTGCACGAGGCCGCCTGGCGCCCGAACTTCCACGACTACTTTGGCACCACCTATCAAGCCTATGCCAGCGCGATCGAAGGCAGCGGCGTACAGCCGCCGGCGCTGGTCGCAGGCCCCGCAAAAGTGCTTGCACCGGGCGAGAGCGTGCTGTCGACGGTGGCGCAGCATGAGGCGTGGGCGCTGCCGTTGCCGCAGTTCTCGCGCGTCGTCAAGCTCTGCCATCCCGAGCAGGTCACATTGGCCGATCCACAGGTGCGCGCCGACTGCATTACCGTCGGTACGCGCATGGCGCGCCAACCTGGCGGACTGGTTGTCAACATGATCGGCGGCGTGATCGTACGCCGCCTGGCCAAAGGCACTCCGCTGGAAGCGGAGATGAAGGCGCTGCGGGCCCGTTACGTCTACCTCGCGGAGATGCAGGACAACCTGACGACGGAGCAGCAATTGGGATATCCGCTTGAGCGCACCCTGAAAGACGTGCGCGAAGTCGGTGAACTTGAGTCCTACGCACGCAAGGTGGGTCACTATGGCCTGCCAACGACGCCGCCGGCCGATTGGGTACCGAAGGACCCGGAATCGCTGCTGCTGACGGAAGAACGTGAGAAGAAGTGAGCGTCGTTCGGGGCCTCGCGAAGCGTCAGTTCGAAGATCAGAAAAATGGAATCCGCGAAAAGTCGATCATCTTGGGCCAGCGCGAAGTCGGTGTGGGCCACGGCCGGTTTCAGGAACAGTCAGCAGGGTAGGGCGAGCCAGTCGTCGAGCACCTTCACTCCACGGCAAGTCTAGTGTGTCGAAACGGGAGGACATAAATTCGCGTTTGAACTGCGGGCGTTGACCGCGCATGGGACCGCGCATGGGACAGTCAAGAACTGCAAAGTACCCACGAACGCACCCCAACGTAAAAGTCAGCGCGTGTGCCGCTGCCGTGATGGAAGCTCGATGCCGTTAGACTGGCGGACCGCGCGTTCGCTTCCTGATTCTGGCGCGGATACAGCCGGCACCAGCGCGCCGCGACCTCGTCCGCGGACCAGGCCGCAGCGACCTGCGGTATCACCTCAACCACGACGTGCAAGTGGTTGCTCATAACCGCGTAGCCCCAGACCGCCACCGCAAACTCCTTAGCCAGTTCGGCAATGCTGTCCTCCACCCATTGCCGGCGGTGCTCGTACGAGAGACCGCTGCCCTGATCCTCGCCGCACAACCAAGCCCGCCGCACACAGCGCGACACGCAGTGATAGGTGCCTGGGGAACCGGGCGGAACGAGGATGGAGCGCGCGTAGGTCATGGCGCCAGCATCCGCTAAGCGGCGCATCGCCGCAGTCGCAAATCAGCCCGACAGCGTGTAGGAAATTTCTGAAAGTCGACTGTCCGGTGTTGCTCCGGTGTCGCTCGGCCTCTCGACTGTCCGGTGACGCTGGGTGACGCTGTTGTGGCTTTGGTGACGTTTCCTGTTTCGGGGACCAAGTCGGGAGACCTTCTGCAATCGATGCGGTTCGTTGCTCGCCTGCGCCTACGCGGCGGTCTTTTTTCGCCGGGTGCATCCCCGTGTGATGCCCCCGTCCCCCGTGATGTTTCGCGCCGTGCTGCGAATCATGTGAGCATCCTCGACAAGATTTCATCCCGTGATCGCAACTTTAGACCGTATGGATTCCCAGCAAACTCGCTTCACCGCTTTGCTTCAAGCGCACCGCGGTATCGTGCTCAAAGTGGCCGCTACCTATGCGCGTGGTTTGCACGACCGCCAGGATTTGGCGCAAGAGATTACGGTACAACTCTGGCGCGCCTTTCCGCGCTATGAGCCGACGCGAATATTTTCCACCTGGATGTACCGAATTGCGCTGAACGTTGCCATCTCGCACCTGCGCAGCACGGCTCAGGGCGAACGCACATCGTCATTGGATGAGCACCCAGAAGATCCGGCCGCGATGCACGTCGATGACTGCACCGCGCAGCTTGCCGTGAATCAGCGCGTGCGCACGCTGTATGCGGTGATTGAGCGTCATTCGCCGCTCGACCGCGCACTCCTGATGCTGTGGCTGGAAGAGCGAAGCCAGCGGGAAATCGCCGAGATCATCGGCATCAGCGAAAGCAATGTCGCAACCAAGCTCAACCGGCTCAAACAGCGTATCCGAGAGCAATTGGCCACTCCCAATCAGGCCGGCCAGAATCCTAGTCACATCCCACACGGAGCATAAACATGACAAGCACGATCGAAATTGATGACCTTAAGCAGGCTTGGCAGACTCTGAGCACGCGCTTGGAACAACAAAGCGCGGTTCAACTGGAGCTATTACAGCTTGCGCGTGTGGATAAGCTGAAGTCGAGTCTGCGTCCGCTGTTTTGGGGTCAGCTGATGCAGCTGTTGTTTGGCTTTGCCATGATTCTCGCCGGCGTTTGGTTGTGGACCACGTTTTCCACGCTCACCCCGGTATTGGTGATGGGAATCATCATGCACCTTTACGGCGTAGCGACGATCATCACCAGCTGCATTGTGATGGCACGAATCACGCTTATTGATCGCAGTTTGCCGGTGCTTGAGCTGCAGCAGCGTCTGTTGCATTTGCGCAAGGCAAGCATCGTGAGCTCAGCGGTTGCCGGTCTGCCCTGGTGGCTGTTGTGGATGCTGCCTCCGGCCGTGCTGATCGCGCTTGCGCAAAATTCCGGGCAGGGCTTGCCGCTGGGCGTATGGAGCTGGTTCGCGTTTGGCGGTGTCGGTTTGCTCGGCACCTGGTGCTTCCACCGCTGGTCGCAGCGTCCGGGTCGCGAAGATCTTGCGAAACGACTTCACGATCTTGCCGCCGGCAACAGCTTACGCAAAGCGCAAGCAGAGCTGGATGCCCTTAAAGCGTTCGCGCAGGAGTAAGCATGCCGGGATCTGGAAGTGTCCGCCGCCGCGTCCTCGCTTGTGGTTTGAAGTGAGTAGAGACCATTCGCAATCCGGAATCGATGCGGTTCGTTCCTCACCTCATGCTACGCGGGCTTTAATCGCGGCGGTTGGTTCCTCAGCTCATCCATCGCGGGCTTTTCCGGGTTAAGCCGCCGGCAACGCCCCTGCCGTGACGCTAAGGGCGAGCGCACCCGCACCGCCGCTTGTAGCAACGCTCTGGCTGTAAGCGAGGCCGACGGCTCCGGCCGTTAGCGGCGAAGCGGTGCTTATGGCAGGCGGTGCGACCACCGTGAACGCAAACACTGTCGATGCGCCGATCATGGAGCTGGTGCCGCCAACGGAGGTATTGATCGAGGTGCCTTCCACGGCGTCCACGGCGTCCACGGCGTCCACGGCAAACAGCGACACATAGTTGAGGCCTAAAGTAAAGTAAGTCCGGACAGCGAACAGCGTCGCGAAATAGGGTCCGCTGCCGGTGGCGGCGGTGAAGGCGCCGTGACTATCATTCAAACGCTTGACCCACAACACCGGACCGCCACAACACGGGACCGGCACAACACGGGACAGTCAAGAACTGCAAAGTACCCGCGAACGCACCCTAACGTAAAAGTCAGCGCGTGTGCCGCTGCCGTGATGGAAGCTCGATGCCGCTAGACTGGCGGACCAAACGGCCCGTTGGGCCTTCGCCGCTCGGCGACGTGCCAAGCGAACCGCCACTGATTACTGATCCGCCCAGCGCTGGCCTGAAACGTGGAAACGTGTTGCGCTTAGTGGGCGGCTCAAGTCGACGTGCGCAGTTGATGCCGCGCAGCCAGACTTGCCCGATTTCACGGGCCTTCTCGATCAGGAGGTCGGCCGCGTCGATGGCCCTGAAGTACCCGGAGCCCACGGCCAGAACCTGTCGCTGCCAGCGCCCAGCGCTGTGACCCAGGCGCGCAAGCGCAGCGGGCTGTGGCCCAGTGATGGCGCCGCGCTTGCCGGGATGGATCCGCCGCCTGGTGTGGTCGACCAGATCGAGGTAGTCGCGCTGGCTCATCGCCAGAACGCAAAGGCCCGGCACACCCAGCACCGGCGCTCTTCAATCGCCTCCTGGCTTGCTCTGTTGGAACATTTTGGCCCACGCTTGCCAGCCGTGCGCTGGCAAGCGCGAACATGCTTGGGAAGCGTTTGGTGTAACCACGCCCAAGTGAAGCGTCAGACCCGCGGAACGCCGCGACAGCCACCGACCAGAATGCAATGCCTGTCCACGTTTCCGGCAAGCCAGCCCTGATCAAGAAGGGATTAAGACCTCGCGTGTCGTCGCGTGCGCACTGCTCAACAGACTGCAAGCCAGCGCTGATCACGAAGGGATTAAGACACAAAAGCCTTTGGCAGCTAGAAAGATCAGGACAGCCATCAAAGTAGCCGGAACTTCGCGGAACGCCGGGACGGCCACCGACCGGAATGCAATGGCTGTCCACGTTTCCGATGAAAGGCTTCCGTCCGGACCGCCAGCATGATCGATGCCTGACCACACAACGTGGCCAAACGGGGATTCTCTGCGCTTTTCCGAGAAAGTCAGGTTTTTCTAGATGCCGGTCGTCGCGGAACCCACCCAGCGATCCGGTTGCAGCTGGCCGCGATAGCGCACGATCAGGCCACAGCCAAGCGGCGCGCTAAGTGCGACGTCGAAATGGAACACGCCGTCTTGGGCATATTCTCGGCTAGCGCTGGTCGGGAGGAGAAAGCGGGGGATGGGCATGCCGAGACACCAGCCGCGGCGAACCGGCAAGCGCATGCAGCCGTCTTGCACCGAAAGGTCTAGCTCATAGGTGAAGGGCCCCAATCGTTCTCGGTAGCGATAGGCGCTAGGCGCTTTCGTCAAATAGGAGCGCAGTATTCGTCCACCGAAATTCCGCTCCCAGATCTCGCCGGTTTGCGAGCGCGTTTTGGTGACGATGAGCGCCACGTTCTCGGCCGCAGGCGGGAATCCAAACAGCCAAGCGGCGAACCTGGCAAGCAGGGTGCTTCCGCGCGTGATCTGCGCAGTGCCGGAAAAGCGCTCGACGACACAGGCGCCGTGCATGGCCTGAACTTCCGCTGGCAGCTGGTGCCAGCGCTCGGCGAGCGCCGCTTGGAAGAGCGAAGGGCGCGGGGGTTCGACGCGGTCAGCGGCAGCCGCTGGGTTGCTCATGGCGCTTACCCCGTCCGCCTGCGTGGCTTCTGCCAGACAGCGCTCTGCGCACGGTCGCCTCCGCGGACAACGACCCTCATTCGATCAGCCGTGCAAGCAACCCGGGATCGGGTATGGCGCACATATTGGTGCGTCCGAAGAGCCGGTAGCGGTTGCGCGCGACGATTCGATACAGCCAATCCTGCACGGTGCGCGGCAGCAGGCGCAGCGGCTGCACAAGCCGCCCAAATCCACCCACGCGATTGCCCGCACGAATAATCGCATCAAGCGAGGTATAGGCCCGTCCGTCGGCGAGCGAATTTGAACAGCCGAAGGCTGGCCCGAAGGGCGAAGGGCAGGATGCCCGGAGTAATGTCCACTTTCACATGCTGTGGCTCGACGGCGTGTACGAGCCGGTGGCCGCCCGGCCGGACAAGCCGCGCCTGCGCCGGGCCCGCGCGCCCACGTCCGCGCAGTTGACGCACCTGGCCGGCAAGATTGCGCACCGGGTGTGCCGCCATCTAACGCGCCAGGGCTGGCTCGAAGGCGAAGACGAATCGGCATTTCTGTCCGACCGCGCTGGCTGCGACGACGGCCTGGACGCACTGCGGATGAGTTCGATCACCTACCGCATCGCTACCGGTGCGCAGGCCGGGCGCAAGGTGGCGACGCTGCAAACAATCCCAGCCGATGCGGATGCGCCCGAAGGCGACGCCGGCAAGGTCGGCGGCTTCTCGCTGAATGCGGGCGTCGCGGCCGAGGCGCCCGAGGGCCAGAAGCTCGAACGCCTGTGCCGGTACATTGCACGCCCGGCGATCAGCGAGAAGCGCCTATCGATCTCGCCGCAGGGCAGGGTGCGCTACCAGCTCAAGACGCCGTGGAAGAACGGCACGACGCACGTGGAGTTTG
>Ga0163146_10009476_pt1 | contig 10124 bp, 11 predicted proteins | sample OliLakLV19MP7G1_FD_148648 | JGI IMG/M metagenome (GOLD analysis project Ga0163146, IMG submission 148648) | Freshwater microbial mat bacterial communities from Lake Vanda, McMurdo Dry Valleys, Antarctica - Oligotrophic Lake LV.19.MP7.G1 | ecosystem: Environmental > Aquatic > Freshwater > Lake >... | reverse complement strand
TTCCGGATATGACGATTCTCCGTGCTCGCAACGTGCACTCCCTCGAGTTTCGGCTTTCCCGGTGCCTCTTCACGGCGAAGTCACGTTATCCAGGAGGCGTTCGGGCGTCGCTCGTGGCAGCATCCCAATTCGTCCACCAAGAGCGGCCACCTTTGGGGGGCCACCACGAAGCAGCGTCGACGGTGCCCCGAACCGCCGTCCTCGTGGTAGCACGATGTCCCCGGCGCTTCGGGCGATGGTGGGATCCCTGCCTACGTTCCCGTCGGCTCACGGGCCGGACACTCGGCCACCGCTGACGGCGTGGCGTATGTCGGACCCGGCTGGCTGGCTGGCCATGCCGAGGTGGGGATCCCCATGCTGGATTCACGGGACGGGAAGGAACCCGTCGACCCCGTCGGTCCGGCGTGGTCACAGGTGTGGTCGATCGGTCAGATCAGCCGCGGCATGTCGACCATCCCTCTCTATGACGCCGCCACGGCAGACCCAGACCCCGATGCGGTTCATCGCCGAAAGTCGGTATCGAGCGGTTGGCAGGACCGCTGGACCCGGCAGCCACCGTCGAGGGGGCCGCCTTCGACGCCGCGACGATCCACCTGATCGGGTGTGCAGTGCTGCGAGAAACGCTCCAGCACAGTGTCACCCCGGAGGAGTTCGCCGGCCTCGATACGGCCGAGATCACTGAGTCCTGCGACGGCGCCGCCGGGGCCGAGATGGTCCTCGCTGCCAATCCCAGAGTCGGTCCGGACAAGCCGTGTTCCGAGGCGTTCCGGCTGGTCAACGCTCGTTTGGGGTGATCGGCGCGAGGATCTGTTCTACTTCCTCGTGGCCCTTCCCGGGGCCGGTCTCGTTGCGCCGGTGGCGGCACCATGCCAGCGGTGTGCCGTCGAACCGCTTGTCACGGCGGCCCGGATCCGCGCCTCGGGCAAGGAGATGCCTAACGCTGTCGGCTCGACCGCTGTACGCAGCCTCATGCAGGGCCGTAGACCCGTCAGCATCGACTCCGTCCACGGGTGTCTCGGCGCCCAGCAGCTGATCGATGACATCCAGCCGACCGTGCTCGGCGGCCATCCGCAGCGCGGCGACCCGCTCCCGCTCCGGCGTCTGGGCGCTGAGCAGGGCGGTGATGTTGCCGGCAGCCGCGGCCTGAACGAGGTCGGTCGCCCCGGCCGCCAGAAGTACCTTGACGACGTCGACCATCCCGAACACTGCCGCGTGCCGCAATGCGGTTCCTCCGGGAACCCCGCCCGCACTGGGCGACGCGGTGGCCGTCAGGTCGGCGCCCGCCTCGACCAGCACCTGCGCGACCTCGGCATCGCCGTAGCTGGCGGCGGTCATCAACGGTGTCTCGGCGTCACCGGGAGCACCGTCGGGGGGCGCTCCCGCCTCCAGCAGTTTCCGGGCGATAGCCGCGGAGCCGGGCACGTCTCGCCAGATGCCCCGCGAGGTGTCGTGGCGCAGCATGGCGACATAGCCCAGCGGGGTCGCCCCCTGCGGGTGGTCACACCAGTGCAGCATCGGCTCGACCGCCAGTTCCGGGTGCACGGCGAGCAGCGCAGTCAAGCGGGTCACGTCGCGGGTGTCGAGAATGTCGCGCCGGTCGACCTCTGTTTTGAGCTTGGCCCAGCTGGCGAACCCGTACTCCCGGGCCACGGCCAGCAGCGCCGAGCCGAGGATCCGACGATCCGACACGGCGCACAGTCGAGCGAGCGCATCTGGGTCGCCGCCCTGGGCCGCCCGGAGGAGCTCTTTGGCCTGGCGGCGAAGCTGGCCGAGGTCAGGGCGCGAGGGAAGATCAGGCACAACGACTCCTTCGTCTGCCGACGGTCCGCGGTGCCGGGCAAAGGAGTTAGCCACGAACGATGAACGCTGCTTGCTCTCGGAGGGGGACTCTGTCCTGCCCGCGGACCCGGCGGCGTCCTCCGGCGCCGACTGCAGATCTTAGCCGACAGCGGTGGATCGCGGGGCGACAGAACCGCACCTCCGCATGTCTCCTAGTAGTGTGTCGCTGCTGAGTTCTGGTGTGTTTGGCCGGGAGGTTGGTGTCTGGCAGATCCTCCCCCTCTGCCAGACAGGGAGTTCGTGGTGTCGTCGCAGAAGAAATGCCCGGTGTTGTTGACCGAGGCTGATCGTGACGTGTTGGTCCGGATCACCACGACCGGGGTCCATCCGGCCTCGATGATCCGGCGGGCGCGGGTGTTGCTGGCGTTGGACACCTCGACGAGGGAGACCGGCTTCACGCAGGAGATCGCTGCCCGGCTCGAGGTCTCGGGTGAGACGCTTCGGTTGGTCGCCAAGCGTTTCGCCGATACCGGTGGCGACGTGCATGCCACGATCGGGCGGAAGAAGGCGGCCGGTCCTCCGGTGCCCTCGCCGGTCACCGGCGAGGTCGAGGCCCGGCTGATCAAGCTGGCCTGCTCGGCGCCGCCGGAGGGCTACTCGAGGTGGTCGCTGCGGTTGCTGGAGAAGCATGTCGTGCTGGTCGACGACATCCCCGATCTGGATCACTCCACCATCGGGCGGATCCTAAAAAAACGAAACTGCGTCCTCATCTGAAGGCGTGCTGGACCATCCCACCGAAGGCGAACGCGGAGTTCGCGGCCCGGATGGAAGACATCCTGTCGGTCTATGCCCGGATCCATGACCCGAGGCGTCCGGTGGTGTGCATGGATGAGAAGCCCTACCAGCTCCTGGCCCACGCCCGTGATCCGATCCCGGCCGCTGCGGGGCGCGACCTACGCGTGGACAGCGAGTACGTGCGGTGCGGGACGTGCTCGATCTTCGTGTGGGTCGAACCCCTGGCCGGATGGCGCCGGGTCCACGCCCTGCCCCAGCGGACCCGGGTCGACTGGGCCGGTCAGGTCAAAGAACTGCTCACCGTGGACTATCCCGACGCCGAGACCGTCGTCTTGGTGATGGACAACCTCAACACCCACGGCATCGCCTCCCTCTACGAGGCATTCCCACCCGCCGAAGCCCACACCCTCGCCCAACGACTGGAGATCCACCACACCCCCAAACACGGGTCCTGGCTGAACATCGCCGAGATCGAACTCTCCGCGCTGACCCGTCAATGCCTGGACCGCCGCATCAGCGACCTCGACATGCTCAACACCGAGCTCACCGCCTGGCAGACCGCCACCAACACCGACCAACGCCACGTCGACTGGCAGTTCACCACCGACGACGCCCGAATCAAACTCCGCCACCTCTACCCCAACTAACAGGCGCGACGCGCTACTAGAGACACGCCCCACCCCTCATCGGTCAGTTTAGGACTCCCGTCGCCGCCATTCACGACACGGCCCGCTGACTGTCACCCGGCTTCCGCTCGACGAAGCGTGTCGCCGCGAGCGGGACCACGACCTCATACCCTAGCTGCACCCCGTCCAGTGCAGTCTCTGCGACGCAGACGTCTCCGGCGAGCCCGGTGACGATCAGGCGTCGAAGGCCCATCTCGTCCAGCAGTGACCCGAGCGCGGTTGGCGTGGGTCTCGCCCGACTGCGGGTCGCGGACGGAGAAGCCGGAGTAGCCGGAGTAGCCGTCCTCACCGTCCAGGCCCTTGCGCACCATGGGGCCGACGATCCTTAGCCCATCCACCAGCTCGGCCCCCAGGTTCCCGCCACGCAGTGCACCGGCCAGACGCCACCGTCCTTGGCGAAGTAGGCGGTGGTCGGCGGATGCCAGTCCTGGGTGTGGAACACCGCGCTGCCCCCGGCCTCGGCGACGGCCACGTACTCGTTGACGATGCTGATGACCTCCTCACCACCGCGGACGTACAACCCGCCCGTCGGCAGCGCGAAGTCGTTCTGTAGGTCCCACGACAACGAGGGCGGTGTCCGGGGTGAAATCCATAGCTACATCCTCCGCGCATTCATCACCCGCAGCATGTCCTCCTCGAGCCAGGCTCGGCCCGGCTCGCCATCGCCATCGCCCAGCACGTCCACCGTGCGCGGGTGAACGGGCTGGGCGATGAACCTCACGATGTCCTGGATGGCCGGTCAGGCTCGGCCGCGAAGAAACCCGCCGCCTGCCACGAAGTGTTCAGATGGCCTGGGCAGGGGCCCTGCTCAGGGGGCGGGGGTGACCGTCAGGTAGTCCAGCAGGGGGCCGGTGCCGGTCTCGGATGTCAGCCGGATGTTGTTGATGCCCGCGCGCAAGGTGACGGTGGTGCTCACCGTGTCCCAGCCGACCTGGCCGACCGCGGTGCTGGTCGGCGCGAACCTGACAAGGCGGCGATTGAACACCCTGGGCTGGCCATCCAGCAGTCCTGCGCGGGCCGTGGTCAGGCGCAGCGAGCGCGCAGCGGTCGAGGCGTTGTTGTACCGCCAGGTCAGGATGTAGTCGCCAGCGGGTATCGCGTCGTCAGAGGCGCCCCCCTCGCGCGTCTTGGCGCTCCACTGGACGAAGGCACCAGGCTCCGAGAACTCCACGGCGCCGACTCCCGAGTAGCCGCGAATGGGGGTCTGGCTGGCCCCGGGCACGGGACCGGCCCCGATGAACGCGAGCTCAGGCAGCGTCCGGGTGCCGGTGACAGACCGTCGAGAGGATCCCTGCTCGGCCTCGCTGATGTAGGGCAGCGCCCAGCGGACGTCGATGGGGACGAAGCCGTGCGCACCCTCCAAGGCGACGGCGAGGCTGGTTTGGCTCGCCGCGCCCTTGTCGTCATAGGCACGAGCGACAAGGGACCCGGCCCGGAAGAGCCGAGCCTGCTGGTCGAACGTCAGCGTGAACGGCGCACTCGTGCTGATGCCCAAAGGCTCCTCGTAGTCGACCGGACCGTTGAAGGAGCCGCTGGTGAAGAACCATTCCACCCGGACCACGCTGCCGTCGGGGTCGCTGGCTTGGGCGATGAAGGTGTCCCCGCTCCGAATCGGTACCCGGACACCGAAGACCGGTTCAGGCTGGACGATGCGGACGGTCGGCGCCCCGTTGGCCGTACCCGACGGCGCGGCCTGAGCCGAGCTGACGGTGAGCAGGCCGGGCGCCGCGATCACGGCGGCGGACGCCAGGATGAAAACACGCCGCCTGCCTTTTCCACGGCTGCTTCTCTTCTCAGTGGGGGTCATGGTTCCTCCTGGTGTCGAGGTGTTGGTGGGTCGTCCCGGACTATTTAGGTCCGGCCAGCAGACCGTACGACGGGTTCGACCTCGGTGTCGATTACTTCATCAAACGGGTCACCAGGACCTTACGAAGCCGTGACATCTGACCGGCTGAGGCGTGTCTCGAAAGGAATCGGGAGGGGCGTGGTCCAGGCTTAACTGATGATTCGCGATTCCCCGCTGGAAGATGCCGGTGGGAGTCGATCGAGCCGTTGCCGCCGGCTCAGGGTTCGGGTCGGGGCTGGCCGATGCGTGATCACCGTCAAGTCGCGGATGGGATCATCTACCGGTGTCGCTGCAGTCTGGCCTGGCGTGATGTGCCGGCGTCGTTCGCGCATCAGCACATCACGAACTTGACGGCTCTCCTGACGTATCTGCGGGTGGTGATCGTGCGATTTCCCGGCCGGGGAGTGGTGGGCAGAGTCCGCCGCGGGTGAGTTGGGCCATGGCCATGAGGGACTCGGGGCTCAGGCCGTAGGAGCTGCGGGTGAGGAGCCGTAGGTGGACGTTGGTGGCCTCGGAGCGGGCCGAACAATCCGCCATGAAAATCCTCTACCTCACCGTCAAGGAAAGGCGACGCAACGGCACCAACCCGACCGGCCGGATCAACGGCTGGAAGGCCATCACCTACGGTGACCGACTTCTTTCGAACTGAGCCGACGACCCACCCACAAAGTTTCAGACAGACCCGCTGCGGTACACATCGCTATCGCCTGCCATTGCCTCGTGATGCCCACCCTGGGCAGTCTCCGGAAGAGCCATTGCGAGTAGCCCCCACCGCGGGCCCCTCCACGGCGGTCGTGATTCGATCGCGGCGGGGTGATGCCTGAGGACGCCCGGACCCCCGCAGCGGGGTCGCTGCCGGGCAGGGGTGGTAGACCTGAGGCATGTCAGATGTCACGGACAAGTGGAGCGAAGCGGGCGTCGCCCTCGGCGGGATCGGCGCGAAGCTGAAGGCGCATTATGGGGAACAAACCGAAGCCGGAACAGAGGAGTCCCGGGTGGCGGTGGGGGCGGCGCTCGACCGCCTCGTCGCTGCCCTGACGGATGGCTTCGAGGCCCTGGGCTCGGCCGCGAAGGACCCCGCGGTGCGTGGGGACGTGTCCCGAGCTGGAGCCGCCCTGACCGACGCGATCGCGGCGACGTTCACCGAAGCGGCAGGAGACGTGCGCGAGGCCTACGCCCGCCGGCGGACCCCACCGCCGACTGAATGAGCTCAAGGATCGCCCATGACTCGATGCTCGCCCGGTTCGCCCATGGGGTCACGCGGCCTACCTCGCGGTCGACGCCTCGACTCGGTGTCACGTGTTCTGGTCCGTGTGGGGCGAGGCCCACAACCGTGTCGCTGTTGCTGAACCCGCCGACGCTGATCGCGAAACGGGAATGTTCGACCGGGCGACTAACCAAGACTATTGGACTCTCAGACTGGATGACGCCACTCGTTCGACCCGATGACGATCCTCATCCGCCGTGGGGACCTGTGGTCGGCGAATTTCGGCGATCCCGAATCTCCCGAGGCCGGATATCAACGGCCGATTCTCGTCGTATCCAGTGAACAGCCTCACTCACACCAGCTATATTCAGGTGGAGCAGCTCCGGGCGATATCCTCCGCTCGCCTGGTTCATCGCATTGGTCAGGTGGGGCGGGTGACGATGGCAGCGGTTGGCAAGGTGGTCGACAGGCCCTCGACGTCCAGCAGCGCCGCTGCGAAGGAGAGCAGGTCGGGTGGTCCGCTTCGGGCCGCCTCGTGGACCCACTGCCTGTCCAGCCCTGGTCCTGGCATGAGGATCACCCGGCCGATGGCCTCCTCGCCCGGCAGCCCCTTCTGCACCCGGACCGCGTGGCCCCCGGAGTCGATCCCGCCTTCGAGGTCCTGCCCGCAGACCTCGGTGTCCCAGGATCGGGCGACCAGCAGAGTCCGCAGCTCCTGGCAGGCGCCGAGCGCGTCCGTCCCGGGGCGGAATTCGTGCTGCCAAGCACGGAGTCGGCAGCCGCCTGACAGGTCGAGCGCGGGGGCCACAGTCTCGACGCCGAGCACGGCCAGCCTGACGGCGTCCACCGCGGCCGTCAGGCCAGTCAGTGAGCTGCGCCGAGAAGGAGTGGATGCTTGGGAAGTCCTCGGGGCACAGGTCGGTGGTCCACCCCGCCGCCGCGAATCGCAGCCTCGTCTCGCGACAGGCGAGCCGCCGCCGCTCGCCGGGGTTGCCGTGAGTGGCTGCGCGAGCGCGGAAAATACACTTGTCAGCGTCAGACGTCAAGAGCTGAACGGTCTGGTCATCCCTACTCGTAGGGCCTAATGTGTTCAAATCGTCAAGGATTGACTCCTCTGCGTCACCGCTGGTTCCAGCCCGGGCCCAGCGACTCACCTAGACCTGGAGTGGACATGCGCCGACACATCCCCGTCATCGCTCTCACTGCGACCGCGGCCCTCGTCTTCACTACTGCTGGGCCGGCATTTGCGCACCCCGATCACCGACAGGAACTCACACAGGAGCAATTCGCGGGAGAGGGGGTGGCAGTCGAGAAGCAGCACGATGGCGACGTGGGACATTTACCCGCGACGAGGCGCAACGTCACGCTCGTCGGTAAGGCCGAGGTCACTAACCCTTCGGGGGCAGGCAACACCGGGCGCGTTGCCGATGTTTTCGCGTACAAGAAGTACGCCTATCTCAACGCGTTCCGCGAGCCGACCTGCGAGGCCGGCGGCGTCCATGTGATGGATATTCGCGACCTCGAGAACCCGGTCGAGGTGCAGGAGGCGTTCATTCCCACGAGTCTGGGTCAGTACGCAGGCGAGGGCATTCAGGTCGTCAGCTACCGAAAGCGCGACCCCGGCGGCTTCCGTGGCGACGTCCTGGTACACCAGAACGAGACATGCGACGCGTCGGTCGGCCAACCCGGCCAGGTTGGGGGCATCTCGCTGTGGGATGTGAGCGACCCCCGGAATCCCGAGCCGCTTGCCCTGCATGCCGGCGACTACACGGCAATCGACGGCACCCCGGGGGACTTCGCCAACAGCACGCACTCCATGCGTGTGTGGCGCAATGCCTTCGATAAGCGCACCTACGTAGCCCTGGTGGACAATGAGGAGTTCACCGATATCGACATCCTCGACATCACCGACCCGCGCAACCCGGTCCTGATCAACGATACGCTGGACCTTGTCGAGTTGTTCGGGGTCGATCAAGAGGTGCCCGACAACTTGCAGTCGATCTTCAGCCACGACATGGTCGTCGACAAGATCGGCAAGCGCTACGTCATGACCGTGGGGTACTGGGACGGCGGCTACGTCATGCTCGACGTGACCAACCCGACGGAGGGTAACGTCACCCTCATCGCCGAGACGGACTATGCCCTCCTCGACGAGGAGCGCCTCGCCCGTGGCCAGGAGATCTCACCAGAGGGCAATGCTCACCAAGTCGAACTGTCCCCCGACTTCGACTACATGATCGGCACCGACGAGGACTTCAACCCCTTCCGAGTCGTGGCCACCATCGACGCCGGCACCTATGCCGGCACCGAGTACGCCGCGGCGTCGGCCAGTGCTACCCCTCCGGTCAATGCGGACACCACCATCGCCGGCCCGACGACCTTCGTCGGGCAAGCCTGCCAGGCCCTCCCTCCGGGCGACGGCACGGCACTCGTCGAGCGCGGCGTCTGTAGCTTCCAAGTCAAACTCGACAACATTACCGCTGCGGGCTACGACGCGGGCATCGTGTTCAACACCACGGCCGGATGCGACGCCCTCGTGTCCATGCTCGCTGCTGGGACGATTCCGTTCGTGTTCGCCGCCCGCACCGCTGGTCTCCAGCTCCTGGGATCACCGGACCTGGCGTGCGAGACGGTGACACCGGCTGCCGGGTCGCCCAGTGCCGACACCACGATTCAGGCCGTATTCGACGGCTGGGGGTACGTGCGGCTCTTCGCAACTGACATCCCTCGGACCGGGGCCGGGTCGATCGAGCAGGTCGACACGTACGCGATCGCCGAGTCGCAGGATGCTCGGTATGCGGAGGGATTCGGCGACCTTTCGGTGCACGAAGTAGCGATGGACCAGGACGAGGAAGGCATCGCCTACCTCTCCTACTATTCCGGCGGTCTTCGGGTGGTCTCGTACGGGCCGAAGGGCCTCAAGGAGGTTGGCCGTTTCATCGACGAGGGCGGCAACAACTTCTGGGGCGTCGAGACCTACGAGCGGAGGGGCAAGACGTACGTCCTTGCCAGTGACCGCGACTTTGGTCTGTACATCCTCCGATACGACGACTGAGGTCACGGCAGTGGGAGTCGGCCCGTCAGACAGGGTCGGCTCCCGCTGCCGGTCTGGCGTTAGTGACCCGAACGGGTTGGCCTGCTCGATCCACGTCGTGCCCCCGCACCCTTCGACGTGGTCAGCTGGGACGGCTGCCTGTACCCCTACGTCTTCAACATCGCCGACCACGAGCCGATCAAGGTCTCGGGTCCGGTGTGAAGATACGCACGCCGCTGCGGAGCAGGCCCTCGACCTGCTCGGGGTAGGCCTTGACGACCCCTCCACCGGCGGTGCGCATGGCGAGCAGCCGCAGTTGAGACAGCAGCCCTGGCCACACCGCTGCCTCGGTGACTCTTGCCAGTGAAGATGCAGCCCATGCGCCAATCCGGCAACGCCACGAGCTCCTTGGTGTACGCGCCACGGTTCTTGATATTGCGCCGTTCGCCCGGCGAGCCGTACTGGCACCAACCGACGCAGTTGCCCCCGGCATGGACCAGGACCTGATGCACGGCCCCGGTGTCAACAAGCGATGGCTTGACCAGCGATTATGTGGTCCTTGCTCAAGCCCTTGCTGTGAAATTCCGTACACCAACACCCGCCAGCGACGCCATTGTGGGCCTCGACGAGATGCGCGTTGTCATCCCAGGTATCTGGGGACAGTGGGCGGCTGCGGTACACATCGCTATCGCCTGCCATTGCCTCGTGATGCCCACCCTGGGCAGTCTCCGGAAGAGCCATTGCGAGTAGCCCCCACCGCGGGCCCCTCCACGGCGG
>Ga0163146_10009473_pt1 | contig 10125 bp, 10 predicted proteins | sample OliLakLV19MP7G1_FD_148648 | JGI IMG/M metagenome (GOLD analysis project Ga0163146, IMG submission 148648) | Freshwater microbial mat bacterial communities from Lake Vanda, McMurdo Dry Valleys, Antarctica - Oligotrophic Lake LV.19.MP7.G1 | ecosystem: Environmental > Aquatic > Freshwater > Lake >... | reverse complement strand
GTCGCGACCGGCGACGGAATCAGCACGCCGGCGTTGTTCACGACGACGTCGATCCTTCCGAAGCGCTGCCGCGCCTCGTTCATCGCGGCGCGCACCGCGCTGCGCTCGGCGACGTCGGCCGGTGCGACCAGGGCCTGGCCGTTGGCGCGGCGGATCTCGTCCGCGACCTCCTCGAGCGCATCGCGCCGGCGGGCGAGCAGGACGACGCGCGCGCCGGCGCCGCCGAAGGCCAGCGCCGCCTCCCGTCCGATGCCGCTCGAGGCGCCGGTGACGACGACCACCTTGCTCCGGAAATCTTCGAACCAGGCCATCGCCTCCTCCCTTCGCTTCCGACACGCCGTCGTCGCACCTTCGCCCGGCGAATCCCAGCCGTTCCTTCGCCGCCGCAGCCCTGGCAGGCCGGGCCGCGGCGGCTGCTATAGAAACGCGTGTGACCGCAACGCTGCGCAGGGCTGGCGCCGAAGGTGGGGCGCCGCACCGCGGACGGACGTCGGCAGGCGGCCGCGGCGCGCGGGGCCGACCGCGCGCGCGGGTCGCGCGCAGCCCGGCGCGGCGGCTCCGCATGGCAGCCGTCGCGCTCGTGCTGGTCAGCGCGTTCGGCACCGTCGGCTACATGCTGATCGAGCGCATGTCGCTCCTGGATGCGCTGTTCATGACGGTCACGACGATCTCGACTGTGGGCTACCGCGAGGTGACGGAGCTGCACACCGCAGGCCGCCTATTCACCATCGCTCTCATCGTCTGCGGTGTGGGCACGACGCTCTACCTCCTGACGATCGTCGCCGAGACGCTGCTCGAGGGCCATCTACGCGACTTCTGGGGGAAGGCGAGGATGCAACGAAACATCGATCAGCTGTCGGGGCACGTCGTCGTCTGTGGCTTCGGCCGCTTCGGCCGTGCCGTCGCCGAGGAACTCACGCGCCAGGAGGTCGAGCTCGTCGTCATCGACTCCAATCCAGCGCTCGAAGCGGAGCTCCGCGATTCCAGCGCGAGCTTCGTCATCGCGCGCTCGAGCACCGACGAGGTGCTCGAGCGCGCCGGAATCGACCGCGCACGCGCGATCGTGATCGCGACGCCATCCGATCCGGACAACGTCTTCATCGCGCTGTCGGTGCGCGAGAGGAGCACGACGGTCCGGATCCACGCGCGGGCCGAGACCGAAGCCGGACTGCGCCGCCTGCGCCTCGCGGGCGCCGACCAGGTGATCTCCGCCTACCAGATGGGCGGCATGCGCGTGGCGGCCTCGATCCTCCGGCCGTCGGTGGTCGACTTCCTCGAGATCTCGACGCCGGGCCGGGGCGAGACCATCGATCTCGAAGAGGTCCGGCTCGACCCGCGGGCGATGATCGCCGGCTCGACGATCGAGGGCCTGGAGCGCGCGCACGCGCGGGTGCGCGTGGTCGCCGTCAAGCGCGCAAACGAGGCGATCCAGCTCATCCCCGAGCCCGGCACGACCGTCGGCGGCGGCGACCTGCTGGTCGTGATCGGCGACCGCCAGAGCCTCGAGCGCCTCGCGCAGCAGTGCGCGCCCGAGTCCGCGAACGAAGGTCGCTAGGCGACGGCCAGCGACCTTCGGCAGCGAGCTCCGGCGGACGGCGCAGCCGGGTCGCCTGCTCGAACGCGTAGGGGTACGCAGTGCAGCGGTCCGACCGGGCCGCTGTCCGCGAAGGCGGAGTCCAGCGCGGACGCGGCCGCGTCGAGGTCGGGGTTGGTCTCGAGGATCGCGTTCAGCGCCGGAGCCTCGTCGTCGAACGCGGCGACGCGCTCGAGGACCAGCGGCGCGATGTCGCGGGAGTTGACGCTACCCGAACGCAGCGCCTCCTGGACGTCCGCGACGGTGGCGTTCGCGAGGTCGAACGCCGGGCTGGGCGCGTCGCTGCACGCGGCCAGCAGCGCGCACCCCAGGGCGCGCATTGCACGCCGCAGCGTACGCAATCCCTCACCTCTGCACCGTCGTCCTGGCATCGCGGCCACCCGAAGCTCCAAGTCGGCCGGGTCCGGCGCCGACATGAGCGTTGCCGTGCTCAAGGGATTCAGCCAAACCTCCGTATACTTTCACGCCATGATCGCGGATCAGGACCGCGACGCGCGCCACGTTCCGCACACGCTGCGGCGCTCGATGCTGGACCCCGCGCTGTCGGGCGGGTGCCCGCTGCTCGCCGAGCTGTTCGCCGTCATCGCCGAGGACGATGTCGCGGCACCGCTCCTGCACGCGACGCCCGCGTGGAAGATCCCCGGCCTGCTGCTGTCCGCGGCACTCGTCCACCAGGCGGCGGCCGATCCGGCGCATCCGCTGGCGCGCTATCTGCCCGGCGCGGACGCCCCGCTCGACGACGGCCTTCGCGCCGCCGTGCGCGCGGCGCTCGCGCGCGACGGCACGACGCTCGCGGGTTTGATGGCTGCGCACACCTACCAGTGCAACCCGCCGCGGCGGCTCGCGGTGTCGCTGATCGCGCTCGCGGCGGCGACGCGGGACTGGCAGCGGCGCCCGGCATTGCATGTCGACCTCGGCACCGCCTCGGGGATCGGCTTGCTGCTCGAACGGACGCCGCGGATCGAGCGTGGCTCCGCGACCGCCTGGCTGCCACGGCTCGTGGACGAGATGCCGGCGGGCCAGCCGCTGATCGTCACCGACACCTACGTGGCCGTGTTCATGAGCGAGGACCAGCGCGAAGCCCTGCGGCGCGAGCTGGACGAGATCGCGCGGGCGCGGCCGGTGGTCTGGATCTCGAACAACCCGGTGTTCCCGCTCAACAACGCGCCCGATCGCACCACCGCCGGGGTGATGATCCCGGCCGAGCTCGTCGAGCGGAACCGCGAAGAGATGTTCGGGGTGGTCTGCGCCACCACGTGGCCGGACGGCGCGCGCCGCGCGCGCATGCTCGCGGTCACGCACCCGGGCGGCTGCTGGCTCGAGTGGCGTCCCGACCTCGCGCGCTGAACTGCTTCGAGCGCCGCGCACGCGCATCATCGCGCCCACGGGTGGAGAGAATCCGGCCATCCCCGCTTTGCCGCCACGGCCCGTTCGTGCATCTCTTCCCCCAGGAGGGAGCAACCCATGAACTGGAGATCACTTCGCACCCGCAGCGCTCGCTTCGCCGCGGTCGTAGCCTTGGCGCTCGGCCTCGCCGTACCCGCCACGGCGGGCGCAGATGGCGCGATCAAGCAGCGGCAGGAGAACCAGGACGATCGGATCGACCAGGGCGCCCTCACCGATCAGGAGCAGAAGGCACTCGAGAAACAGCAGGACGCGATCAGCCAGGGCCGCGACAAGGCCATCGCGAACGACGGCAAGATCGGCGCCGGCGAGGCGCGACGCTTGACGCATGCGCAGGACAAGGCGAGCGGCAAGATCCGTCGCCTGAAGAGCAACGATCGCACCGCGCCGCCGTCGGAGTGACGGTCGCCGTGTCACTGACCCCGATCAGCTCGGCGAGGCCCTGCGCTCGGGCCACGGCACGTATTCTCTGGTAGGGCGCGGAAACTTTCATGCCGAGCTGACCGCCGTCGAGCTCGGCCACGTCACCGTCCAGTGCGGGCGCGAACGGCTCGCCCGCGTCGCCTACCACGGCATGCGGCCGAACCTGGTCGGGATCCTCGGGTGGCTCGGCGAGGCCGCCCTGCCGGTCGGCAGTCCTGTTCGTTGCCGCCTCGATCGTCGCCGACACCCGACGGCATCACCTGCGTAGTGGTGCTTCGATTCTGAGGCCGAGGGTCGCGAAGCGGGTGTGCGCGTTGTCGAAGACGTCGAGCCGCTGCACCTCGACGGTGTCGCTCACCTGGAAGCCGAGCTGGACCACTGGCCGCCCGTTGGGAACCGAGCGGCCGTGCAGGATGTCGTACGAGTAGCTGCGCAGCTCGGACGCGCCGTTGCGCACGATCTGCAGCTCCACGCTGACCCCCGGGTGGGTGATCTCACGGCCCGTGGTGTCGAGCAGGGTGTCGAAGCCGGAGTTGAAGTTGCCGTCGTCGCGCAGCTTCAAGCGCGTGTCACCGCCGCGCGAGAACCGGATCGGGCTGGTCGAGCCGGTCACGTAGATCAGCGACGACGACAGGATCGGGGTGCGCGTGCCCGCGGGTACGCCGATCGCCCCGAACTGGATGCCGCCCTGGTCCAGCAGATCGACGTCCACCACCTCGACCAGGTCTCCCTTGTACAGCGACTGGCTCGGCGTGATCGTGGCGTTCAGGATGGCCTTGCCGTCCCGGATGTCGAAGGGAAGCGACACCGAGGCCGGCACCCCGTTCACGCGCAGGTCCATGCGCAGCACGTTTCCGGGCGCCTGCAGCTTGGCGCCGGTCGGCGTGCGCAAGTCGCGCAGGTCGAGCGCCAGCTTGCCGCCACCGAAGGGGAGCAGGTGGAGCACGCCGGCCTTGCTCAGCTGGACCGGCGAGGTGTTGCCGAGCACCGGGCCGAGGGACAACCGCATGCCCTGCTTGTGGGCCTGTGCGGGTGTCGCGGCGAGCAGTCCGACGGCGATCATCAAGGAGAAAATCAGAGAGGCGGACCTGGATTCGTGCATGGGATGCCTGCGCCTTCGTGGTATGTGCGGAAGGACCGGTCGAGGACCGACCACCCGTTCCATGCCACACGGCGCGATCGTGCACCAGTACAGAATTCACCCCGATCGCCGACCGCCAGCGTACGGCGCGCCAGCGGACTGCCCGCCGCCGGGCCGCCGGTCGCACGCGCACCGGTGGGACGCTCCTCATTGAACGCATGCCCGGCGCGCATTAGGCTCACCGGCGCGTGAGCACCAATGGCGAGAGCGGCAGCGACCCCTACCGCATCGACACCGGCGACGGCGGCACGCTGCCCCTGTGCATCGACGCCGGTGGGGCACGCGATCTCGCCCTCCTGACGGCGTGGCTCGGCGAGCGCGCTGCCTGGGTACGGGACAGCTTGACGCGGCACGGGGCGCTCCTCCTGCGCGGGTTCGACGTCGGCGATGCGCCGGCCTTCGAGTCGGTGGCGCGAGCAATCGCTCCGCAGCTGCGGGCCGACTACCTCGGCACCCCCGGCAACCGGTTCACCGAGCACGTCTTCCCCTCGAGCGATCTCCCCGGCGGCTACCCGATCACGCCGCACTGCGAGATGAGCTATCTGCGCACGCCGCCGACGCGCGTCTTCTTCGGCTGCCTGGTCGCACCGGAAGCGAACTCCGGGGAGACCTCGCTGGTCGACTTCCGCCGCGTGTGGCGCGCGCTCGATCCCGCGCTGCGCGGCCGCTTCGAACGCGGTGGGATCCAGATCACGCGCAATTTCTGCGGGCCGCATTCGAGCGGCCGGCGGCGGTGGCGACTCGAGCGCTGGGACGAGTTCTTCGCTTCCAGCGAGCCCGCCGAGGTCGCGGCGAAGTGCGCAGCAGAAGGCTTCGCGTTCGACTGGACGGACGACGATGGGCTGCACGTGCGCATCACGCAACCGGTCTCGCGTCCCCATCCCGAGAGCGGCGAGCCGGTCTGGTACAACCAGTTCGCGGCGCACCACCTGGCGTCCTCGGCGTGGCAGTATCCACGCATCTTCCGCATGCGCTCGAGCCTGCGCCACCTGGGCTTCTGGCAGCTGGTGCGGGTGACCGTGGCGCTCAAGCGACGGTCGACACCGGGCACTCTGGCGTACTTCTGTAGCTACGCCGACGGCTCCCCGATCCCCGACCGGGACATGCGGGCGCTCCTCGACACGATCTGGCGGCACACCGTGCTCACGCCGTGGCAGCGCGGCGACGTCCTGGCCATCGACAACCGGGCGGTGGCGCATGGGCGCATGCCCTTCCGCGGCGCGCGACGGATCGTCGCCTGCCTGGCATGAGCCAGCGCGGCGACGAGCAGCGCCCCACGCTCTCGATCATCGTGGTCTCGTTCGACGCTGCGGCCACGATCGAGCGCTGCCTGTCGGCGCTGGTGGCGCAGCGCAGCGGCACGGTCGAGATCATCGTCGTCGACAGCGGCACCGACGCGACCGTGCGACTCGTCAGCGAAGGTTTTCCCGAGGTCGCGCTGATCCGCAGCGCGACGCGACGATCGCCGGGGGCTGCGCGCAACATCGGCATCGCCGCGGCGCGCGGCGACATCGTCGGCTTCGTCGACGCCGATTGCGTCGCGGCACCAGACTGGGCCGAGCGCGTGCTGGCGGCCCACCAGAACCCCGCTCCGGTCGTCGGCGGTGTCGTCGACCTCGCAGCGCCGAGCAGCGCCCTCGGCACCGCACTGTATCTCTGCGAATTCAACCAGTGGATGCCGGGCACGCCCGCGGGGCCCATGCTCGACATCCCGACCTGCTGCCTGTCGCTCAAGCGCTGGGCCTTCGAGCGGTTCGGGCCGTTTCGTGCGCACGGCTACTGCTCGGATACGGCGTTCAACTGGAAGCTCGCGCACGCGGGCTTCGCACCCCGTCTCGACCCGGCGATCAGCGTCGCGCAGATCATCCACCCAACCCTGCCCGCCTTCGTCCGCAAACAGCTCATGCACGGGCGTGCCTTCGCCCGCATGCGCGTCGCCGAGCAGAGCTTCTCGCCGCTACGGCGCTGCGCCTACGCGCTGCTCGCGCCGGCGCTGCCGCTGCTCCTCGCGCTACGGCTGACGCGGCGGATGCGGCAGCGCGGGCAGCGCAGGACGACCCTCGCGCGCAACGCTCCGCTGGTCCTCCTCGGACTCTGCCTGTGGTCGCTCGGCGAGCTGCACGGCTACGTCCGGCCCGACTGACGCGGAGTCGGGGGAAAAGAGCCGGGTGTGCGCGACGATGTCGCTGTAGTTGCCGCCGACGAAGGCGTAGGTGCAACGGTTGCAGATCTCGATCTGCTGCCAGTCGCGGCGGAACTGCTGCCGCAGCGCGACGTAGCGGGGTCCGTTCCATATCTGGTCGAAGCTCTGCACCCTGGTGTCGCCGAGCACCTGCGTGCCGTCGAAGTCGTAGACGCAGGGGTTGACGGTGCCGTCCCAGCGCAACGTCGGGTTGTGCCACAGCGCCTTGCACGGGTTGTTCTTGACGCGGAGGCGCGTCTGCCCGTCGGCGAGATAGGCGAAGCGGCGCAAGCTCGAGTCTTCGGGAAGGGCCTGGTCGACGCGTCCGGGCTCGGGCTTCACCGACGCGGTGTTCATCTTCTTGAGCGACAGGCCATCAACCCCGAGACCGCGCGCCAGGTCCTCCAGCTCCGGAATCTGCCCCTCGCTGTAGTCGGTGACGATGAAGCTCAGCTGCACGTGTGGGGTTCGCGAGCGCTGCGCCCGCTTCGCGGCCACGATCGCGCGTACGCCGGCCAGCGCCGACTCGAGCCGTCCGCCGCGAAAACGCTCGTACGCTTCCTGCGTCGTGCCGCTGATCGACACGATCAGCGCGTCCAGCCCCGAGCGCACGACCCCTTCGGCGTGCTCGGGTTTGCCGAACAGATGCCCGTTGGTGCTCGAAACCAGCCGGACACCCTTGCGGTGGGCGTAGGCGATCATCTCGTACACCGACGGACAGACGAACGGCTCGCCCCAGCCCCACATGGTGATCAGCAGCGCATGGCGGTGCACCTGGTCGACGAAGCTCTTGAAGGTGTCGGCATCCATGTGGCCGGTCGCGCCGGTCTCGCTGCCGACGGGGCAGTAGGTGCAACGCAGGTTGCAGCGGCTGCTGGGCTCGATCTGCAGATGCGTCGGCCGGCCCCAGGGCTCGGTCCGCTTGAGCGCGATGCCGAGCTCGACCGCCAGCCAGTTACGGATCTTGCGATAGGACGCGTTCTCGACTGGCAGCGGGATCTGCTCGAACTCGAGCCGGATCTCGCGCGTCAGGAGCGCATGCGCCGCGTCGCGCGCCTTGCGCAGCAGGTCGTTCACGACGGCACCGGCCCGTCAATCATTGCCGAAGCCAAGCCCCAGGGACGCCCCCTGGCAGGTCGTCATCGCCCGCACGGCATCCCTCTTCCTGTCCGAAGCCCAGATCTCGTCGAGCGTGCCGTCGCCGAGGTTGCCGATCGCGTCGCGGCGGCGGCAGAGGAAGACGTTGCCGTCGATGCCGACGAACAGCGTGCGCGGCGAGCAGCCGCAGGGCACGAGCCCGCCACCGTTCTTGCGCGTCAGGGCCTCGATGTAGCGGCGGTTGGTCTCGATCCCGAGAGCCAGAACCTGCCGCGCCTGTCTGGTGATCGACGCGAGGATCGCCTCGTCGTATTCCGGACCGGTCACCGGCGACGGGAACCGCCCCTGGTGACACTTGAGCTTCTCGAGCGTCTTGACGCGAAACGGCACGCCCATCGCCTGGCATTGCCGCGCGGTGTCGAGGATCTCGCCGTGGTTGTCGTTGGTCACCGTCATCTTGAGCGAGAGACGCACGTCGGGGAAGCGGGCACGGATCTGCGTCGCGGTCTCCAGCAGCCGCTGCTGCGAGCCCTCGACGCGGCGGATCGCGTCGTGCGACCGGATCCCGTCGTAGCTGATCGTGATCGACGTGCGCCGGTGATCGGCGTGCTCGAGCAGCTCGAGGGTGTGCTCGGTGTAGTAGCCGTTGGTGCTGATGTTGATGTGACTGCGCGGCGAGAGCTGTCGCGCGACGTCGTAGTATTCACGGAAGTTGCGGATCATGAACGGCTCGCCACCGGTGAGGGCGAGCACGCCGGTGTTGCGCACGGCGTTCTGCGTCAGGAGCCGCTCGTAGCGCTGCAGGTCGAAGACCCGGTTCGGCCGCTCCTCCCAGATGCCGCACATGACGCAGCGCAGGTTGCAGAGATTGGTCAGCTCGACCATGACCAGGCGCGGCCGGCTCGAGAAGGGAAACATTCTGCTCAGGGCGCCGCTGCGACGCCGGCCGATGCCGCCGTTCCGGGGGCGGTGGCTCGGTCGCCAATCATCGCGACGGCGTAGCCGCAGGTGGTGGCGAGCTGCGACAGCAGGAGGAGGACGAAGAGTCCGACCGAGCGTGGCGCGGGTACGCGCTGGAACGGATACAGCAGCAAGCCCAGGTAGAAGCCCGGCGACTCACAGCCGCGCTGGCCAGGGTGGCGCAGGCTCCGCAAACGATGGAAGCGGCGCGCACCGCGGCCGTAGCCGAAGTGCTGGCGCAAGAACGGCAGGACGGTCATGGCGTGCGCGTGCTCGATCTCGACCTCGGTGGCGTGCACCAGACGCCGGCCCGACAGGTGCCAGCGGTCGCAGAGATCGCGGTCCTCGCCCGCGGGATAGGGAAAGCCCGGGTCGAACCCGCCGACGGCACGAAAGGAAGCTGCCGGTACGGCAAGGTTGCTCGACGCACAGAAGGCGGTCACCGCAGGGCTGGGGTTCAAGCGGCCATAGAGGTAGTCGAGCACGAGCTGGTGGCAGACGGCGTAGCGATCGGCAGCGAGCGCGTTGACGATCGAGCCCCCGATCATCGCCTCGGGATGACGCCGGCAACGGGCGTGCAGCGAGGCGAGCCAACCGGGCGTCACCCGGCAGTCGTCGTCCAGGAAGACCAGCCACTCTCCCATCGCCAGCCGCGCGCCGGTGTTGCGCGCGGCCGCGGGCCCCGCGTTGTCCTGCCGGTGGCAACGGACCCGCAGTCGCTCGCTGAACCCCTCGACCACCGCGTTCGGGGCTTGCCTGCCGCCATCGTCGACGACGATCACTTCGAGTGTCGCTGCGGCCCCAGGCTGCAAGGCGAGAGCCTCGAGGCAGTCGCGCAACCCGGGCAATCGATCGCGCGTGGGGATGATCACCGACAGCATCGGCAGCGCGTATCTGTACCAGGTATCGCGACGCGGGTGAACGCCACCGCGATCAGCGACAGACCCGCCCCGGAGAGCGTCACCAGGGGTGGACCAGACCGCCGGATGTGCAAACCTCCGTACCGGCATGGCCGCGTACCGCAGAGGCGTCGGCGCGAGCTCGTTGATGGGGCTGGTCTGCCTCGTCTGGCTCACGTGCTTCGCACTGAGCGTCGAGGACGCCGTGCGTGAGACCGCGCCGGCCTGGTGCGAGAACGGCGTGCCGCGGCAGAGCGCGTTGATCGCGACCCTGGAGCAGGGCTCGCGCGCTGCGAGAGCCCCGCCGAGCTGGTCGCGACGGCCGGCCAGCACAGGTCGATCGCCGTGGGCGGAAGCTTCGAGGCACGGATGACCTCCGGTAGCGGCGGTGTCGTCATGAACAGCAGGAGCTGATCCTCGGTCG
>Ga0163146_10009471_pt1 | contig 10125 bp, 9 predicted proteins | sample OliLakLV19MP7G1_FD_148648 | JGI IMG/M metagenome (GOLD analysis project Ga0163146, IMG submission 148648) | Freshwater microbial mat bacterial communities from Lake Vanda, McMurdo Dry Valleys, Antarctica - Oligotrophic Lake LV.19.MP7.G1 | ecosystem: Environmental > Aquatic > Freshwater > Lake >... | reverse complement strand
ATTTAAGCCAGACCAGGAGCCCCCCCAAAGCAATACCCCATTTAACAAGTACATAAATGCGGTGAACGTCAAAAGCATGGCCCCGACATTGACAGCAAGCTTAAGGCCGTCTCGTGTTCCGGTAGAAATAGCTTCCAGCAGATTCGTGCCAATGTCCGTCTTGGGAATGCTCAGCGATCGATCGGGATTGCTGCCGGGTTCTTCCGGCACCAGAATCTTGGCAAAAACAATGGCCGCCGGGGCGGACATAATGGATGCAGAAAGCAAATGGGCGGCAAAACGCGCCTGTTCGGCCGGGTCGGTGCCCCCCAAAATGGCGACGTATGCACCAAAGACGCCCCCGGCAATGGTGGCCATTCCCCCGGTCATCAAACACATGATTTCCGACTTGGTCATGCGCTCTAAATAGGGCCGGATGACCAGCGGCGCTTCCGTTTGTCCAATGAACACATTGGCCGCGGTAGCCAAGCTCTCTGCGCCGGACAATCGCATGGTTTTGCTCATGATCCAGGCAAAGCCCTTGACAATCAATTGCAACAAGCCGAGGTAATAGAGGGCCGCGGAAAAGGCGGAAAAAAAGAGAATGGTCGGCAGGACCTTGAACGCAAAAATGAACCCGATTCGCGCAAATCCCATTTGGCCGTCCGGGCCTGCTCCAGTAGCCACCCAAACATCGCCGGGCCAGCTTCCGAACACAAACTCAGCGCCCTTCTCTGAGTAACCTAACAACAGCGTAAAACCAGTCGCCACTGCTTGGAAGGCCCCCGCCACCTGCGGAACCCGAAGCACCAGTACCGCGATGATCAGCTGCATGACGATACCACTGACCACCAGCGGCCAGTTGATGTTTCTGCGATTTTGCGAGAGCAACCAGGCAACCAACAGAAAAAAAATCAGCCCGAGAATGGGTCGGAAAAAATCCATGGGCTAAAACTATTGGCCGAAGGCGTAAAGCAAAAACTCTCTGGTCAGGAATTCTCTCGCTTGCGCTTGTCCAGCTCGTCGCGGATGCGAATGGCTCGTTCGTAATCTTCCTGGTCCAGCAACTCTTTCAACTTATCGTTAAGCTCCTGGAGCGAAAACTCCGAAAGTGGCGTGGTGGAAGAAGGAGTGGTGCGCGGCACTTGGGATTTTTCGCGCGGGCTTGCCTCTACCTGTGCCGTCGGATCGTCCTCCTCAAGGACAATGCCGGCAGCTTCAAGCACAAACTCGTAGGTGTAGATTGGGCAGTTGAACCGGACGGCCAAAGCCAGCGCATCGGAAGTGCGCGAATCAATTTCAATTTCGCGGCCCGCACTGACGCAAACCAACTTGGAATAGAAGATTCCCTCCTGGAGATTATCAATCACGATTTCGCGCAACTCCACGTCAATCATGCCGAAGATGTTGCGGACCAGGTCATGCGTAAGCGGACGGGTGGGCGTAATCTTTTCTATGGCCACGGCAATGGCCTGTGCCTCAAAAGCACCGATGACGATGGGCAAACGGCGCCGGGGTCTACCGGCGACTTCGCCAAGTACCACTGCGTAAGATTGCGATTGGGAGACGCTGTGCGACAAGGCAACAATCTCCATCTTGATTTTCTGCATTCCCGAGGGCTAAGGCTTAGGAATTCTTAAAGCTTTTCAGGGCTGCGGTGAGCTTAGGCACCACCTCAAACGCATCGCCAACCACGCCATAATCAGCGGCCTTAAAGAAAGGAGCTTCGGCGTCTTTGTTAATGACCACGATGGTTTTGCTCTGGTTCACTCCGGCCAAATGCTGAATAGCGCCGGAGATTCCAATCGCAATATACAAATTCGGTTTAATGGCAACCCCGGTTTGCCCCACGTGCTCGTGGTGAGGGCGCCAGCCGGTGTCGGCCACCGGGCGGCTACAGGCGGTTGTGGCACCAAGTGTGGCAGCCAATTCCTCGATAATGCCCCAGTTTTCAGGGCCTTTCATGCCACGGCCTGCAGAAACCACCAATTCGGCTTCAGGCAGTGGAACTACATCCATGCTCATGGTCTCGCGCTTGACCAGTTTCGCGTCAAAATCGCTGTCCTGAAGCACTGTTTGAAAGGCTTCGACAGCCGCAGAGCCAGAGCCAGCTTCGGGTTTCAGGCTGTTGGGGTTCACGGAAATGACTTTCCGCTCTGTCTGGATGCTGATTTGGGCGAAAGCCTTGCCGGAAAATACCGGTTTGCGCAAACTAAATCCTGATGCTGTGTCGGGGAGCGCGATGGCTCCGGACACCAGGCCGGCCTCCAGACGAACGGCTACCCGGCCCGCGAGCGCTTTGCCGTTAGAATTGTGCGTCAGCACCACCACATCGGCATTCTGCGCCTGTGCAGCATCGGCTACCACTTTGGAGTACGCCTTGGATTGGAATTGCACCAGGCGATCTTCCTGCGCGTGCAGCACCTTGTCCACACCGTATTGCCCCAAAGCCGCCAAATCGCCAGCGTCGGCCGGGCCAATGGTCAGGGCAACGGCTGAAGTTTGGAATTGCTTAGCCAATTGCGCGGCGTAGTACACCGCTTCGAACGTGCTTTTCTTGGGTTTGCCGTCCACAAATTCCGCGTAAACCAAAACTGCCATAACAGAACTGAATTTATAGGATGTTAAAAAATAATTAAATGGCCTTCGCCTCTTCGTGCAACAACCTGACCAGCTCCTCCATGTTGTCCGGAGCAATCAGTTTAACCTGGCCTTTATCCGGGGGAAGTTGGTACACTCAATGCGCGTCGGGGGGGTCACGTCTACCGGCGGCACCACGCTGAGCGGGTTTTGACTTGCTCATCATAATGCCGCGCATGTTGGGAATGCGCGCTTCGGCCATGCCCTTCTGCGCGCTGGCCACAAACGGCATGGCCACTTGCAGCACCTCTTTGCCGCCTTCAATGTCGCGGGTCAGGGTAGCGGTCTGGCCTTCCACCTCCAGGTGTGACGCCAGGCTGATGTAGGGAAGGTCCAGCAATTCAGCCACCATCCCGCCCAGGATGGAGCCGTTGTAATCAATGGTTTCTTTGCCGAGCAAAATCATGTCGTAAGCACCGGCACGCGCCTGCTCCGCAATCTGACGCGCTACGTAAAAGGCATCCGCCGGATCGGCGTCCACCCGAATGGCTTTGTCTGCGCCGATGGCCAGCGCTTTGCGAATAATTTGTTCGTTGTCCGTGCGACCCACGTTGATCACAGTTACCTCGCCGCCCAGGGTCTCGCGAATTTCGACCGCGCGCACCAGCGCATACCACTCATCGAAAGGGTTGAGGATAAACTGGACGCCGGCTTCGTTGAATTTCGAATTGTTGTCCGTAAAACTGATCTTGGTGGTCGTATCCGGAACTTTGCTGATGCAGACGAGAATATTCATGCGGCGATTGGCACTTAATCGGTTGGACGAATGGAAGAAAGAATTTGGGCGAAGCGCGGCATTCAGGCAACCTTTACCGCTAAACACGGCCATTTGGGGCATCAAGAGCAAGCCCGGCAGACAGCGCGAATTTTCGCGTTGCGAATATACGGATAAACGCCAATCCCGACCATGAACAGCGAGCGATTGGACCGTTTAACCGACCTGCTCCGGCAACGCCAGGACGACCCCTTTCTGCACTATGCGCAACTGCTGGAGTTTATACGGCTGGGGCGCGCGGAAGATGCGCGGAGTGCGCTGGATACCCTGTTGCAGCGCCACCCGGATTACCTGGGTACCTATTACACTGGAGCGCGCTTTCTGGAGGCGCAAGAGCAGCCCGAAGCCGCCGCAGACCTTTACCGCAAAGGCTTGACGCTGGCCCGCCGCTTGGGCGAACACAAAACTGCCGGCGAACTTCAGGCTGCGCTAGACCTTTTGGAGCCTTAATTCCCGCCTCGCGATCGTATTTCTGGCCCTTTTGGGCTGCACAGGCTTGCCTATTTCGGGCGAAGGGCACCCGTTGGAGGGCAACAGCGCCGGGGAATTCCGCAACTTTGTCGGGATGGCTGCGCCCCCCTCCCCCCACACGCTAACCCAGCGATTCAGCGAATACCTGCGCGGCGTCTGCCGGGTTAAGGCGGGCCGGCCAGTGCTCCTGGCTTGCAGTGGAGGGCCGGATTCCATGGTGCTGGCCCACCTTTTGCACCAGATCGGGCAACCCTTCGGGCTGGCCCATGCGCAGTTCGGGCTGCGGGGAGAAGACTCCGCAGCCGACGAAGCCCTGGTCCGGGAAACAGCGGAACGCTGGGCGGTTCCCTATTACACCGCGCCACTGGATGCCAGCGCGTTGGCAGCCAGTGGCCCCGATTCCTTGCAAATGGCAGCGCGCAACCTTCGTTACGCTTGGCTCGAAAGCATTCGCGCTGCCGAAGGCTACCACCGCATCGCCACAGCACACCACGCCGATGACGCAGCCGAAACCCTGTACATGCGGCTGTTAACCGGGTCCGGCCTGCGCGGGCTTCGGGGCATCCGCCCCACCCGCGACCGCCTCGTTCGACCACTGCTTTTCGCCAGAAAACAAGAACTGTTGGACTGCGCTGCAGCCTATGCTGTGCCCTGGCGCGAAGACCGCTCGAACCGCGAGGCAGACTACTTGCGCAACCGCGTGCGCCGCGAGGCGCTCCCGCAGGCCGAAATCCTGCTGCCGGGCGCGGTGGGCGGCATCATTCGCTCTGCAAGCCTGCTTCGCGAAGCAGAAGTGCTCTACGAAACGGGCCTGACCCACTGGCGGCGGCGAGTGCTGCGGCCCAACGAACACGGATTTTCGCTGGCGCTGCCCGCGCTGCTGGCGTCTGGCGCTGCGCGCACGTTGTTGCGGGAATTTTTACTGCCGCTTGGCTTTAGCGGAGCGCAAGTAGACGAAATTGCCGGCCAGGCACAAGGGCAGCCGGGTGCATCCTGGCCCTGTCCGGGGGGGGTGCTGTACCGCGAGCGCGGGCAACTCGTGTGGGTGGCGGGCGATGGTCTGGCCACTCCGCTGCCTGTTTCGGTGTCCGCTGTACCGGCTACGGTACACTGCGGTTCCTTGCGCTTTGCGTTTTCGCTGGTGGATAAGGACCATCTGAAAACGCCGGGGCTGGATAAAGGGGTGCTGCTGGATGCTGCTTCGCTCGCGTTTCCGCTAATGATCAGACCCTGGAAAGAAGGGGATTACTTTCATCCCGCTGCGAGCGGAAAAAAGCGCAAACTCAAGCGCTACCTCAGCGATCAAAAAATCCCCGCGCACCAGAAAAGCCAACAGTTGGTGCTGCTGAGCGGGGAGCGCATCGCCTGGGTAGTGGGATACTGCCCCGATGCGCGCTTTGTCTCCATAAAAAAACCTATGGTTAAGGTCAAGGTGAGCCCGGTTTAGCCCACCATAACCTTGCGCCGCCAGACTCGTCCATCAGCCCCCGATACCAGGAGCACATACATCCCGGGCTGATCTGGAGCCTTCAGTAAGATAGACTGAGAGTGTCCCGGCGCTGCGTCGGATAAGGCTCCGCGCGACACGATGCGGCCGTCCATAGCACGGAGTTCCCAGGTGCGCGAACCGGCCACATAGGCCGTGTATTCCAGGGTCATGGTTGCCCCGGCAGTTGCGGGATTAGGATGGAGGGTAGCCGTCCAGTCAGGAAGGTTAAGATCGTTGATACCGCTTACTGGCGTGTTTTCTTCGCCCGTTCGGAACTGTTGCATCGCCGAGTAAGGCTCACAGGTATTTCCCTCGAAAATGGGTTTAACGCGCCAGTAAAAATTGCGGTCAGGCGCCAGGCGCAATGCGGTAAAAGAAGTTGCCGTAACCACCGACTCTTCGGCAATGGCCGTAAAGAGGATAGTATAAGCTATGGCCACGTGATAAGCCACCGCCCCAGGCACGGCTGACCACGTAAAACGATTGCCGCGTGGCGGTACATTCAATGCCCCGTTCACCGGCTCGCCCAAAACCACGGAGTCATACCCATTGGGGAAGTTGGGCACAATGGACCCAATCAATTCCGGCCGCTGGCCATTGAGGTTGGCGCGCATGGCGGCGCTTTGCAACGGGCTGAAAGTCCGCAGGCATTCGTTGCCGGCATAGGACATATAAAAACTGTCCGTCACCAAAAACGAAACGCCGAGGGGGTCCACGAAAGGTCCAACACTCGGGCAGCTCCAGCGGTAGTGAGCGTAATCGGGCGGGGTGTCGCAGAATCCATCGCCGGCAGTGGTGCAATTGCTTCCGTCTACGCGCTCCTGCAGAGAAACCGGGGGCGGTTCACCTCCTTCCCATCTAAAAAAGGTGTGGGGCAGCGAAAAGAAATGTCCAAATTCATGCGCAAGGGTATTGCCGCTTGGTGCGGAAGCGGAATTGGCCATAACCACCCCATCGGCACCGGGACTGAAATACCCGGCAATGGTACCGCTTTCGATGCTCCCGACGTAATAGACGTTCAGGGCACCGTCTTCATTGTTGAGCAGAATCATTCCAATTCCATCAGAAAAAGTCTGGCTGTACCAGCGATCGTCCTCGGGGGTTTTAATCGGGTACTCCAAATAAAAGTAGAAGCCCGTTTCAGTGTACTGGGTATTGAGTCGGCAAAAAGACTCGAGCAGCGACTGGATTTTGTAGTAGCCAGTGTAATTCTCTTTTCCTACCAAATGAGCCTGAACGCGCACGTACTGGACCCCGCCGCGTTGCGATGCAGCATGGGTTTGGTTCTGGAAAGCCGGGTCTTGTTGCAGCGCGCGCAACCAGACGAGGTCGGCTTCCGTCAACGCTGTTCCGCAATCGGCATGTGCTTTAAGTTCCGGGGAAAGGGCTTGCGCGACCAGTGGCGAGTTTGCCGCAGACCCCAGGCTTAACGCCACTATACAGGCCACTGCCCAGGCCAGTGTGCACGAGACGAAGCAGGCGCGGTTCATCGGGTGATGGCCACTTTGTGCAGGAAGCGCTGGGTGTTATCTATACGGTTTGTTGGCACTAGTTCAAGCAGGTAAAGCCCTTCGGGCAATTCCGGGAGATTCCACTCCACGCGGTTTTCGCCGCTTGCCGCGTTGATCGCGCGGCTGGCCAGCATCCGGCCGTCCATGCTCAGCAGCGATGCGGTCATGTCCAGAGCGGATGGGCTGTCAAACTGGACGGTCAGGGCCTGGCCTGCGGAAAGCGGGTTAGGGAACGCGCGAAGTGCTCCGGTACCCGCAGCAAAGTCAATTAAACCAGAGGCAATCTCGCCCGTCGTGAATTCCTGAGTGCTGGTGTAAGGCGTGCAGGTGTTGCCTTTGCTGATGGGCTTGACGCGCCAGTAATGCTTGCGGTCAGTAGGCAGTTCCGGTAAAATGTAGAACGTGTCTTCTACAATGGCTTGATAGGTAATCGCACTCAAGGAAGCATTCAGACCCACGGAAACCTGGTAGCCAGATGCATTAGCTTCCTTGGTCCATTTGAGCACGGTATAATTGTAGGCCGTGCCGATGGTACCATTCAACGGCTCGATAGGTTCAACCGGATTATGCGTATAAAGATCGGGGGCCACGCGGACCAGCAGGTCTTCCCGCTCTTCATTCAGGTAATCGTGCATTGCGGCCCGCTGGTCGTCGGAAAACTTATCGGTGCAGGCATCGTTGGAATAAGACATGTAGAAAGTGCCATCCGGGACAAACTCAACGCCATCAGGGTCAGTAAACGGACCGGTTGTGGGGCAGTTCCAGCGGTAGGGAGCATAGTCGGGTCCTGTACCGCAAAATCCGTCTGCCGCGCCGTTGCAGTTGGTACGAGCCACTTTCTCCCGAGCTGATGCCGTGACCGTTCCAAACTCCCAGCCATAAAAAGTATGGGGCAGGCTGAAGTAGTGGCCAATTTCATGCGCAATGGTGGAATTGCCATCAGCCGCACAGGATTTGGCAATCGCGATGGCATCAGGGCCGTAGGTGTAATAGCCGCAGGCCCCCGACGGGTCGGACACGAAGTAAATGTTGATCATTTGCTGGATGTTGTTTTCCAGCATCATGTTGGAGCCATTAAAGTAATCGTGCGCGTAGTATGCCGAGTTGTTGATATAATTGATGTCGCCGTGGATGTAGAAATGAAAGCCGGTGGCTTCGTATTGCTCATTGACGTCACAAAACGCCTCCATGAGTTGGTCCAGGCGGTAGTAGCCGCTCCCATCGTCCGTTCCCACAATGTGCACTTTGACCGGAAGGATCCGGTCTTCCTCAGCCCGGCGGAATTCAGCAAACCGCGTTGGATCGGCCTGCCAGGCGCGCAGCCATTGAAGATCTGCTTCCGTTTGATGGGTACCGCAGTAATTGTCCGGTGCTTGTGCCTGAAGGGTTGCTGGTTGAGTCAACCCTGCCAGGAAGGCAGTTGCCAACAGGCTAAAAAAATTCCGCATGGGTCTAGAGGGAGGTTTGTCGTCAAAAAAAAAATCGCGTAGCCAATAATTCAGGTCGCCAATTCAGGCCGTGTCAGACCGCCGAGGGGGGGCATGCCTACTAAATTAGACAACTTTTAGCTAACCCGTGAGAAGGGAATTGTAAGGGTTGTCCAACTGGGCACCTTAAAGCCTGATTGATCAAAGATAAGAAGTTCGGGGCAGGTCTCCTTTACCTTCTCTTTAACTTCTCGTCATCCAGACACTTTCAGACAGTTCCATGACAACACCGAAGCCCGGATTTTGGTTCACGGTTGCTCGGGAATGAGGGTATTCCCCCGAAACCAATACCTTTGCGGCCAAATTCCAATCCACCATTCCATGAGCAAGGTATCGGTTATCGGAGCCGGCAATGTAGGCGCAACGTGCGCCGACGTGCTGGCTCACCAGGACGTCCTCAAAGAGGTCGTGTTACTGGACATTAAAGAGGGCGTGGCCCAGGGCAAAGCGCTGGACATCTGGCAAACCGCCCCCATCAACTACTACAGCACCAAAACCCGGGGCGTAACCAACGACTACGCGGCAACCGCGGGTTCAGACGTGGTGGTCATTACCTCCGGCGTTCCCCGCAAGCCGGGAATGAGCCGCGACGACCTGATTTCAACTAATGCCGGTATCGTGAAAGGCGTGACGGAAAACGTCATCAAGCACAGCCCGAACGCCATCATCGTGGTGGTGGCCAATCCGCTGGACGTGATGACCTACTGCTCCTACCTCACCGCAGGAGTGCACAGCAGCAAGGTCTTCGGAATGGCCGGCATCCTGGACACCGCCCGCTACCGCGCTTTCCTGGCCGAAGCCCTGAACGTATCGCCCAAAGACATCCAGGCTGTACTTATGGGAGGCCACGGCGATACCATGGTTCCCCTGCCCCGCTACACCACAGTGGGCGGAATTCCGGTCACGGAGATGATCGCTGCTGATGCCCTGGAAGCCATCGTTCAGCGCACCAAATCGGGCGGCGGTGAAATTGTGAACCTGCTGGGCACCAGCGCCTGGTATGCACCCGGCGCAGCAGCAGCGCAAATGGTCGAAGCCATCATCAAAGACGAACAGCGCATTTTCCCGGTCTGCGCATGGCTGACCGGCGAGTATGGGCTGAGCGATGTCTACCTGGGGGTGCCGGTAAAACTGGGCCGCAACGGCATCGAGCAGATCATTGAATTGAAATTGAACGCCGAAGAAATGGCCTTGTTACAGTCTTCTGCCGGTCACGTTAAAGAAGTGATGAACGTTCTTGACGGCATGAACATCAGCGCTTAATTGCTGGTAGTTTCTGACGCAAACCGGTTTTGCTAAACGAGGTTCGGGCTTTCCCGGACGCAGCAGCATTAACAAGTACACTTTATCGTATACAAAAAGGGTGCCGCATCTGCGGCGCTCTTTTTTTTTCGGGCTAAGGGGAGGCTGCCCGTTGTGCGGGTGTCGCATGGTTTGTGAAAGAGACCCATCGTTTGCGAAGCAGCCGCGACCCTTAGCGAAGCAGCCGCATCGTTTGCGAAGCAGCCGCGACCCTTAGCGAAGCAGCCGCGCCCCCCCCCAGCTCCTGTTTTTTTCCTCCGGTTCAGGGCAGGCAAATTGGGCAGTGAATCGCTTCAATCAGGGCGGGCTTTTTCCTGCCTGGTTCGATGCCTGATGCACAGCTTCGCCCCATGACTTGCAGCAAGGACTCAGAAGGTTTTCTTTTGCGAAAGCGGGGAAAGAAACCAGGCGGCGGCGCGACCGGTAGCATGGGCGGCGCGGGCAGCGGCGGCGCGAGCGGCGCCGCGACCG